>Ga0209705_10000428_pt1 | contig 21976 bp, 25 predicted proteins | sample PPLLaktember2015_5_FD_187262 | JGI IMG/M metagenome (GOLD analysis project Ga0209705, IMG submission 187262) | Freshwater sediment microbial communities from Prairie Pothole Lake near Jamestown, North Dakota, USA - PPLs Lake P8 Core (1) Depth... | ecosystem: Environmental > Aquatic > Freshwater... | reverse complement strand
CGCGGCCTGGCGCGGATACCGGCGGCACGGGGGAATTATGCCTTCCTGCCGCTGAAGCTGAAAGGGGCGGACGGGGCCCCGGTGCGGGCCGTTTTTCTGGGCTCCTGACCTCGGCGCGCGGGTCACGGGCGGCGGGTGGATGTGCGGCGCCTGGCAGGTGCGATGTACGCCAACCCAGCGCGGAAGCTGGAGGTGCTTGCGCGCCTGTCAGGCCTTGCCCAATAAGCGCAGCATCACGGCCTTCTGGGCATGCAGGCGGTTTTCGGCCTGGTCGAAAACCACCGCCTGGGGTCCGTCGATCACTTCGGCGGCCTGCTCGTAGCCGCGCATGGCCGGCAGGCAGTTCATGAAGATGGCGTCGGCTGCGGCCAGGGCCATGAGTTTGGCGCTGACCTGGTAGGGCATGAACTGCCGGACGCGCTGCGCCATTTGCGACTTGGGGATGTGGTAGCTCATCCAGGAGTCTGTGTAGACCACGTCTGCACCGGCCACGGCTTCCGCCGGGTCGTGGGTCACGACGACCTCCGCACCGGCGGCCCTGCCGGCGGCGGTCGCATCGGCCACCACGGCCGGCAGCGGGCTGGCGCTCGGGTCGGCCGGACAGCCGATGCGGACGGTGACGCCCACTTTGGAGCAGCCGTAGAGCAGGGAATGGGTCACGTTGTTGTTGGCGTCCCCCAGGTAGGCCAGGGTGAGGCCCGCCAGGGGCCCCTTTTTCTCCCGGATGGTCTGGAGGTCCGCCAGGACCTGGCAGGGGTGGTTGAAGTTGGTCAACCCGTTGATGACCGGGATCTCGGCGTTGGCGGCGAGTTCTTTCATATGCCGGTGCTCAAAAAGGCGCGCCATGAGCAGGTCGGCATAGCGGCTGAGCACTTTCACCATGTCGGCGATGGTCTCCTTGCCGGCCGCCAGGGGCGAGGTGGCCATGTCATAGAAGATCGCATTGCCCCCCATCTGGCAAATCCCGGTTTCGAAGGAAACCCGGGTGCGCAGGCTGGGTTTTTCGAAAATCATGACCAGCATCCGGCGCTGCATGGCATCCCGATAGTTTTCGGGGGCAGTCTTGACGGCATCGGCCAGATCCAAGATGGCCGTTATCTCATCGGTCGACCAGTCCTTCAAGGAAATCAGGTGTTGCATGCCGTCACCGCCTTTCAGCTTGTCAGATCGTCGTAGTATTTGACGATTTCGCTGGAACGATCGAAAATTTCAAGCATCAGGGCCGCGCGCACCCACATGCCGTTGCGGACCTGACGCCAATAGACAGCCCGCGGGTCCTGGTCCGCCTCGATGGCGATCTCCTTGCGCCGCGGCAGGGGGTGCAGCAGCACCGCGTCGGGTTTGAGGATCTCCAGGTGCCGCGCGGTGAAATGAAAGCGGGTGGTGTCCAGCAGTCGGCTTTCCTCGGCCGTGTCCCACTCGTCCTGGATGCGGGTCATGTAGATCGCGTCCACTTCGGGGATGATTTTTTCGAAATCTTCGCTCAACTCGTAGGACGCGCCCGCCGCGTGGAGATTTTCGAGGATGTCGGCACCGATCTGGAGCGATTCGGGGGCCACGAAATACTGTTTGACCCCCGGATAGAGGGTCAGCAGGTTGGCCAGCGAACGTACCGTGCGCCCGCGGGCGAGGTCTCCCACGAAGGCGATTTTCTTCTGGGGGATGCCCCCACGGGTCTCGAAGCTGCGCTGCAGGGTGTAGATGTCCAGCAGGGCCTGGGTGGGGTGTTGATCCTGGCCGGAGCCGGCGTTGATGACCGGGATGGGGCGGTCCGTGTTGGACAGCAGCCAGGCGATCCGCTCGGCAAAACCGCCCACGGGGTGCCGCATGATGATCAGGTCGAAATACGAGCTGAAGGTGCGCACCGTGTCTTCCGGGGATTCCCCCTTGATTTCGCTGGAGGTGGTGGTGTCGCGCACCTCCGCCGGGTGGAGGCCGACGATCTGGCAGGCGGAGTAAAATGAGAGAAAGGTCCGGCTGGACGGCTGGGCGAAGTACAGCATGGCGCGCTTTTCCGAAAGAAGGGACTGCAGAAAGTGCAGCCCGCCCTTTGTTTTGCCGATGCGCCGGATCTTGGTGGCCAAATCACAGAGCCGCTCGAGGGAAGGGCGGTCGAACTGCTGGGCGATCAGGGCATGGTAAGGCCGTCCGTTGCGTAAAAAAAAGGGGCCCTTCTCTTCGCGTTTGAGGTTTTGGAAATCCAGCCACGAAATTTGCCGCAAAGGGTTGTCCTTGTACATGACCTTTTTTCCTCGCTTGGCGTTTGACGGTGGCGCAAAGTGGCCACATCTTCGCGCTGGTCTGTATACTGCTTTAGTGCGGCCTTTTTTACGGAACCGTCTGCGGGTGGACTGTTCATAACCCACGGGGGAGGAAGCCTCGCGCTTTCTGCTCGATGCCAGTCCCTTAAGCTAATGGCCGGGGTTTGTCAATGCCCGGCGGGGGCCGGTCCACGACCGGCCGCGGCTGTATGTGCGGTCGGAAGAAAGGGCTATCCCTTGCAAAAAGGAGGTGCGGTTTGGCGCAAATTTACGATAACCGGCGGCGGCGCGGGTCCCTGCGGGTCTGGGGCCTGTCGCTGGTGATGGTCTTTGGCGCCTGCTCGGCCAACGGCCCTGGGGTCATCGGCCCGCACGGCGGCAAGCTGGCGCCTTGCCCGGACAGGCCCAATTGTGTCTGCAGTGATGCCGATGATGCCAGGCACCGGGTGGCGCCATTCACCTTCCGGGAAGGGTCTGCGGCGGACGCCTGGGCTGCGATTGGGGCGCATGTCAGCGCCCTTCCGAGAGCCCGCGTGGTCACCGTCTCACCGGACTACCTGCATGCGGAGATCCGCAGCCGGGTTTTTCGTTTTGTGGACGATCTCGAGTTTTACCTGCGGCCGCAGGCGGGGGTCATCGCCGTGCGCTCGGCGGCCCGCACAGGCTACGCCGACCTTGGGGTCAACCGCCGGCGAATCGAGGCCATTCGCAACCACCTGACCGAACTGGGGATCCTCCGGGACCCATAAAAAAACCATGCGCCCTGGGGATGTTACCCCCCCGTTTTTGCTGCGGCATAGAAAAGCGACGCAGCCGCGCATGCTGTCAACCGCTTCTCGTCATCGTTCCGACGGGGGGCTATAATGCTATAATTTTATATAATTCTATAGGGTTAGGTCTTTAGTCAAGCAGGCTGGGATCTGTTCCAGCTTTCGCTGGGCCGGTGTTTTGGCTTGCAGCGCGGCCCCGCAAAGTGCCCGGCAATGGGCCAACGGCGTCCCCAACCGCTCTAAAACCATTGATTTTGCTGGGATGGACTTCAACTAATCTGTTGACATTCCGATAAACCTTATATAGAGACAGGGCTAATTGAACTGTCGAGGCAATTCAGAACTTCAATTGGAGGTGGGACCGCATGACAAAAGCAGAATTGATTGAAAAAATGGCAATGGATGCCGGCATCAGCAAGGTTGCTGCCGGAGCCGCTCTGGATTCCTTTGTTGACGGCGTCACCAGCGCGTTGAAGAGAAAAGAGGGAAAAGTGACCCTGGTCGGTTTCGGCACTTTTCTCAAGGTTCGCCGCAAAGCCCGCAAGGGGCGTAACCCCCAGACCGGCGAGGAAATCAAGATCAAGGCGACCAACGTTGTCAAGTTCAAGCCAGGCAAAAAACTGAAAGATTCGGTCTGATCCATACGGGCGTGGTTTGCGGCAGCCTGCGAGCGTTGCCGCAAACCGCTCTTCTTTTCAATTCCGCTCCGTCCCGCGGTTTTTATCCCCCCAGCACCCCGAGGGCTGACTGCTTTTTATTTTGACCGGCAGCGCTGCAAGCCAGCTGCGGCCCGGTTGCGATTTAGCATTCGACCTCCGCTCCCGACAGTGTTACAATGACTTTCAAATTTCTAAACGGCGTGGCACCGGATGGGGCGGCGTGCAGTCGGCTGACACATGCCGGATCAAGGGGGCGATGATGTGGGTGTTCACCAGGGACGGATTTTTCGCAGCGGTCTGGGATAAGAACTGCGGTCGGGACGAACTGATGATCCGCACCCGCTGTCGAGAGGACCTGGTTCGACTTTCCAAAATACTCTGGGGGTATAGCGAAGAGGTCAAGATCCTCAAAAGCCCGGGAGCCGATTATGCTTTCCGGATGAAAATCCCCCGCCAGATGTGGTCGGAATACCTTGCCCAGTGCGCCCTCAAAGTTGACTATGCGGATGTCAAGGCCAACATCGTGCCCGCCGATGAGCCCCTGCGTGAAAGGGCCTACTACGAGGTGTGGGAAGCGCTTTACCGCTGGCAGTCGGCCCTGGAAAGAAAAGAGGGCAAGTGATTCGGCTTCCCAGCCGTGCAGGTGCCTCGGCCTGTCCCTGATTTCGAGGAGTTCCTGGTTGACAGGCCGGAACCGGGTGGCCACTTTTCCGGACGACGGATTATTGCCATGTACGGTTTTTTCGCGTGGCGCCGGCCCCCAATCGCCCCCATCGGTTTGGGGGTTTTTTTATACCCCTGTCGCAAGCCCTGATGCAGGCGTTTATGGACCGCAACAAGCTTTTTGCCGCCCTTCTGAGCGGTGCGCTGCTGACGGCCGCTTTTCCCCGGATGGGCGTCGGGGGCGTGGCTTGGCTGGCGTTGGTGCCGCTGCTGTGGGCCCTCCGGGATCTTCGCCCCGCGTGCGCCTTCCGTCTGGGTCTGGTCGCCGGCGGGGTGCATTACCTGACCCTGATTTACTGGGTTGCCTACACTTTGCGGACTTACGGCCACCTGCCGTGGGTGCTGTGCGCGTCGGCGCTGGTGTTGCTGTGCACTTACCTGGCGCTTTTCACCGGGCTTTTCGCGGCCGCACTGGCGGGTTTCAGTAGCCGGCCGCTCGCGCTGCTGCTGGCCGCACCGATCTTGTGGACAGGGCTGGAGTATCTGCGGTCCTTTCTATTGTCCGGCTTCCCCTGGGGGCTGTTGGGCTATACCCAGGTCAACTGGCTGCCGCTGATCCAGCTGGCGGATCTGGTCGGGGTCTACGGGGTCTCCTTTCTCGTCGTTCTGGTGAATGCCGCGGCGACCCTGGCCCTGTCGACGGTTTTCAGCGCCGACCGGGGTCGGCGGGTGACCCCTGCGGCTGGTCTGGGGGCGCTGCTGGCGGCCGCGGTTGCCGTTGCCGTCGCCTGGGGCTACGGCCACTGGCGGATCCAGGGGCTGGAGGCCCGCATCCGGCAGGCACCGACGGTCAAGGTGGCGGTGGTCCAGGGCAACATCCCCCAGGCGGAGAAATGGGAGCCCGCGTTTCAAACGGCCACCATCGAAAAATACGCGCGCCTCTCCATCGGGCTGCGTAACGAGCGGCCGGACCTTGTGGTCTGGCCCGAGACGGCCGCCCCGTTTTATTTTGGCCGCGATGCCGAACTCTCGCTGCGGGTGGCGGACGCCGTGCGCCGCACCGCAACCAGCTTCCTGATCGGGAGTCCGTCCTATGCGGTCAAGGACGCCGGTCCGGTTTTTTACAACAGCGCCTTTCTCCTGGGACCCGAGGCGGCGGTGCACGGAAAATACGACAAGGCGCACCTCGTGCCGTTCGGCGAATACGTCCCGCTGCGCCGCTGGCTGCCGTTTTTGGGGAAGCTCGTTGCCCAGGTGGGAGACTTCGAGGCCGGCCCAAAAGGGCTGACCCTGCAGTGGGGGCCTTATCGCCTGGGGGTCCAGATCTGCTACGAGATCATTTTTCCGGGACTTGCACGCGCCATGACCCTAAACGGGGCGGACCTGATCGTCAACCTGACCAACGACGCTTGGTATGGCCGCAGCAGCGCCCCCTTCCAGCACTTCATGATCACGGTATTTCGGGCGGTCGAGAACCGGCGAACGCTGGTGCGGGCCGCCAACACCGGTATCAGTGGCTTTGTTGACCCGGTGGGGCGCGTGCACTCGGCCACAGACCTTTTCGAAGACGCCGCCGTCGCCCGGTCGCTTCCGATTCTGACGGAGCGGTCCGTATACACCCGCCGGGGTGACCTTTTTGCCGGGACTTGCCTGGCCGGCGCTGCGCTTGTGGTGATCGCGGCGGTCATTCGGCGTCGCCGCGGTGCTGCCCCCGGGCGGCAAAACCGGTAAGCGTGTCTTGGCTAAACCGCTACTTACAACAGGAGAGGGACCATGACTGTCGAATACAAACAGACCATCAAGGAGCTTCGCAAGAAATTCGAACAACTGAAAGACTATCTTTGACCTGCCGGCCAAGGAAAACCGCCTGAAGGAAATCGAATTCCAGATCGGCAAGGACCGCTTCTGGGACAACCCCGAGGAAACCCGGCCGATTCTCAAGGAGCGCGCTGTCCTGGCGGCCCAGGTGGACCGCTATCACGCGCTGATAAAGGAGCTGGAGGAAAGCGAAATCCTGATGGAACTCGGTCTGGAGGAGTCCGACGCCGACACCGTTCAGGAGGCCCATCGGCTGCTGGAAACCCTGGACCGGCGGATCGGGGCCTTTATTCTGAGCCTGATGCTCGACGGTGAAGACGACAGCAACAACGCCATTGTTTCCATCAATGCCGGCGCCGGCGGCACCGAGGCCCAGGATTGGGCCGAAATGCTGTTCCGGATGTACTCCCGCTACGTGGACCGCAAGGGGTACAGCCTGGAGCTGATCGACCTGCAGCCGGGCGACGAGGCCGGCATCAAGAGCGTGACCTTTACCGCCAGCGGGGATTTTGCCTACGGGTTTTTGAAGTCGGAAATCGGGGTCCACCGCCTGGTGCGGATTTCCCCGTTCAATGCCAGCGGCAAGCGGCACACCTCTTTTGCCTCGGTGTTTGTGTTTCCCGAACTGGAAAACGATATCGTCGTGGAAATCGAGGAAAAAGACCTGCGCATCGACGTTTTTCGGGCCAGTGGGGCCGGCGGCCAGCATGTCAACAAAACCAGCAGCGCGGTGCGCATCACCCATCTGCCGAGCGGCATCGTCGTCCAGTGCCAGCAGGAAAAATCCCAGCATCGCAACAAGGATTTGGCCATGAAGGTGCTCAAGTCCAGGCTCTATCAGGCGGAAAAACGGCGCCAGGAGGAAAAGCTCCAGGAAATCCATGACGGCAAGGAGGATATCGCCTGGGGCAGCCAGATCCGGTCCTATGTTCTGCAACCTTACCAGATGGTCAAGGACCACCGCATCAATATGGATGTGGGGGACGTCAACAGCGTTCTGGACGGCGATCTGGACCCCTTCATCGAAGGGGTGCTGCTGTCGAAAAAACATCGAAAATGACCCCCGGCGACCTTATCCGCGAATACTACGACCCCGCCGGCAAGGCTTACGGGCTGCTGATGCGGCACGGCCACCAGGTGGCCCGCAAGGCCCTGGCCGTCGCCGCGCGGGTTGAGGTGCCGGCAACCGATCTGGCGTTTATCGAGTCCGCCGCCGTGCTGCACGACATCGGCATTTTCCTGACCTACGCCCCGCTTCTCGGCTGCACCGGGACCCGGCCCTACCTCTGCCACGGCGTTTTAGGTCGGGAGCTGCTGGAAAAGGCCGGTTTGCCGCGGCACGCGCTGGTGTGCGAGCGCCACGTGGGGGTGGGTCTCAGCCGGGAGGAGATCGAAAAAAAGCGGCTGCCGCTGCCCAGCCGGGACATGCGGCCACTCACGATTGAAGAGCAGATCATCTGTTTTGCCGACAAATTTTTCTCCAAAAACGGCGATGGCAGCGGCAGCGAGAAGTCTCTGGCCCGCATCCGGGCGGAGCTGGCGCCCTTCGGGGCGGACAAGCTAGTGACCTTCGATGCGTGGGCCCGGCGTTTCGGGGAGGTCCCGCCCTGACGCCGCCTCCACAAACAAGCCGTCCTGCCCGGTGGGGGCAGGACGGCTTGGGTGAAAACGGCAAAAGGCGGCGGGTGTCGGGTAGGAGGCAATCAGGGAGGGTTTTCGACACCCGGGTACCGCCCTCGGCCAGTGTTGCCTTTTAAGCATATACCCATAAAAAATCAACCCCAAAATGATACTTGGTGAAATTTTTATGCCGGCGGGCAGCGTCTGCCCCGCGCCAAACCGCGCGCGAGGGGTGTGCGATTTCTTCAGGGGGGCTTAGATGCGGATATTCGACAGCCATTGCCACCTGGATGACGCCGCCTTTGACAAGGACCGCGCAGAGGTGCTCCAACGGGCCCGCGCCGCCGGGATCCAGGCCATGATGGTGGCCGGGATCACCCTTGCAAGTTCCCTCAAAGCCGTCCGGCTGGCAGAAAAAGAAGCGCGGGTTTATGCCGCCGTCGGGGTCCACCCGCATGATGTGCAGCACTGCAGCGCCGCCCAGCTGGCGGAGTTGCGCCGGCTGGCGGGTCGGTCGGCGGTGCATGCCTGGGGCGAGATCGGCCTGGATTTCAACCGCATGTATTCCCCCCGCTCGGACCAGGAACTCTGGTTTTTGCGCCAGCTGGAGACGGCCGATGAGCTGAACCTGCCGCTGATTTTTCACGAGCGCGATTCCGACGGGCGGTTTCTGGCGCTCCTGCGCAGCCGCCCGCGGCCCGCGCGCCGCGGAGTGGTGCACTGCTTCAGCGGGAGTGAGGCCGAACTGGACGCCTACCTCGCCCTGGGACTGCATATCGGCATCACCGGGATCCTGACCCTGCAAGGCCGCGGGGCAGATCTGCGCCGGATGGTGACCCGCATCCCGCTGCAGCGCCTACTGGTGGAAACAGATGCCCCCTATTTGACCCCGGCCCCGGAAAAAAACCGCACCCGCCGAAACGAGCCGGCCTTTGTCAAATCCACCCTGCTCTGTCTGGCCGAGGTTCGCGGGGATGCCCCGGAGGCGCTGGCCGCGGCGACTTGGGAAAACACCTGCCGGCTTTTCGGGGTCAGCGCCAGCCCGCAGACGGTGGCATCCTGAAGCGCGTAATTATTTCTGCATCAGGTGGGTGATGGCCTTTTCCAGGCCGTCGAGGGAGAGGGTGAACATGGGGAAAATCCGGCCGATGGCCTTGACGGTCTGGGAGTAGTCCCAATAGCGCTCGTCCATGGGGTTGAGCCAGGCGCAGTGGCGGAAGGTCTCCGCCAGGAAGGCCAGGCGTTCGAAGCTGGGCCGTCCGCTGCGCTCCTCGATATGGATGGACCCCTCGGCGGCTGTCAGTTCGTAGGGCGCCATGCTGGCGTCGCCCACCACGATCAGACGCGTTTCGGGGTCGCAGCGCACGAATTCATCGATGCGTTGGGGTTTGCGGTAGCGCGCCGGGTCCTTCCACAGAATGTCGTAGATGGTGTTGTGGAAAAAATAGGTCTTGAGGTCCTTGAACTGGGCGCGGGCGTAATCGAAAACGGTCTGGACGACCGGGATGTAGGGATCCATCGACCAGCCGCCGTTGTCGATGGCCAGGATCACCTTGAGGCGGTCGCGCAGGCTGCGGTCGAAAACGATTTCGATTTCGCCGCCGTTTTTCATCGCCTGGTAGATCGTGGCCTCCACATTGACCTGGTCTTTGGGGCCGGTGGGCACAAGATTGCGCAGCCGCTTGAGGGCCTCCCCGACCATCGCCTGGGTCAGCGGTCCCTGGTGCGAGTAGTCCCGGTAGCGCCGGTCCAAGGCCACCTTGACGGCCGACTTGTTGCGCGAAACCCCGCCGACCCGCATACCCCCCGGGTGGTAGCCGGAGTGCCCGACCGGCGAGGTCCCGCCCGTCCCGATCCAGCGGCTGCCGCCGGCGTGACGGCCTTTCTGGTCCGCCAGACGGGCCTTGAAATAGGCGATCAGCTCTTCGGGTGAAAGTTTGCCGATTTCCGCGGCGTCGATACCGAGAACGTCGGCCAGCATCTGGGGGTCGCGCAGCCACTCTTGCAGTAGGGCCTGGATGGCCTCGTCCAGGTCGATTCCCTCCCGCAGCGGCATTTCGGCGCCCTCGAAATGGTGCGCGAAAACCTGGTCGAAAAGGTCGAAGTAGCGTTCGCTTTTGACCAGGATCGCCCGGCTGGCGGTGTAGAAATCGTTCAGGCTGGCCACCAGGCCGGCGCTCAGGGCTTTCTGCAGGCGCAGAAACGACGTCGGGCTGACCGGGATGCCGGCCTCTTTCAGTCGGTAGAAAAACGTGATGAACATGATTGCCGCCCTGAGGGGTGATCAGCGCAGGCTGCGGCGGCCGGTGGCGGCCACTGCCCGGGCAAAATCCTGGCTTTTTTTGAACAGTACGCCGAGGTAGGGGACCGCACCCTTTTCGATCTCGCGGGGGTGAAAATCGGGGTCCGCCCTGAGGGCCCGAATCCAATTGAGCAGCTCGCGCGTGGCGGGCTTCTTTTCGACACTGTCCAGCTCCCGCAGTTTGTAAAAAGCGGTCACGGCACCGGTCATCAGGTCGCCGTCGATGTCGGGAAAATGAACCCGGATGATCTGCCGCATGACCTTGGGCTCGGGAAATGCGATGTGATGGAAGTTGCAGCGCCCAAGGAAGGGGTCGGAGAGGTCTTTCTTGGCGTTGGAGGTGATGATGATCACCGGGCGATGGCGGGTCTTGACGGTTTTATCGATTTCGATGATGTCGAACTCCATCTGGTCGAGCACGTCCAGCATGTCGTCCTGGAAATCGGTGTCGGCCTTGTCGATTTCGTCGATCAGCAGCACGGTGCGCTCCGCGGCGGTAAACGCCTGGCCGATCTTGCCCATCTTGATGTAGGCCTCGATATCGCTCACATCCCGCCGCGAGTCCCCGAAGCGGCTGTCGTTGAGGCGGGTGAGGGTGTCGTACTGGTAGAGGGCCTCCACCAGCTTCATGCTGGATTTCACGTTCAGCACGATCAGCGGCATACCCAGGTTTTCGGCAATCGCATGGGCCAGCATGGTCTTGCCGGTCCCCGGTTCACCCTTCAGCAGCAGGGGCATCTCCAGGGCCATGGAAATGTTGACGATGCTGGCCAGCTCGTCGTCCAGGACGTAGCGGGAAGCACCAGAGAACTTGGGTCGGTCGGCGGTCATCGGCTACCTCACTGTCATCGGTCGAAGGTTGCGCGCAGTTTCAGCGAAACTGCGCGGGTCAGTTCCAGGACGCGGGTGGCATGCGCGCGGCTGAGAGCGCCTGTGCCGCAGCTGGGGCTGATCAGGGACTGCGCTTTGATCGCCTCGGGCGCGACGCCCAGGGCTTCCACCTGCCGGGCCTTGGCCTGCCACTGGGCCGCCAGCGAGTCGGCGGTTTCACCCTCGATGTCCTCGGCCCGCAGGGTCGGCACGATGCCCCAGGCGAGAATGCCGCCCTTTAAGAGAAAGGTTTTGACCAGGGCGGGGTAGAGGATAAACTTCTCAAAATAGGCATAGGCATCGAAATTGACGATATCCACCCCCGAGTCCAGCACCACCGACCAGTCGGTATTGGCACAGACATGCACGCCGGCCAGCCCGCCCTCGGCGTGGATCGCCGCAATTACCTCGTGAAGGCAGGCCGTGACGTCATCCTTGGAAACGCTGATAAATTCCGAGGAGCCGAAGCCGGCCAAGGCCGGTTCATCGATAAAGATGATCACCGGGCAGCCCGCGGCGCCCAGCCGCCGCACCTGCCAGCGGGCCTTGAGGGCCAGCAGCTTGACGGCCGCGTCGCGGACCTGTTCGTTGTAGAAGACGGCGCGCTTGTCCTGGTCCGTAACGCCGGTCGTGAAGGTGAAGGGGCCGGTCACCTGGCCTTTGAGGGCCACCGGCGGCGGGGAGAGGCCCTTTATGGCCTGCAGCAGCGCAAAAAAACCGCCCGCCACATCGGGGGTGAGTTCAAAGCGCGAGCCGTCCAGGTTGCCGGCATCCTCGGACACGGCCAGGTAGGCCTCGTAAAAGGCCACCAGCTGATCATCGAACCGCTCGTCGGCGGTGTCCACCAGTTGCCTGTCGCCGACTGTCCTGACCCCCGGCAGCCCGGGCAGAAACTGGGCCAGCATGCCCTCCTGGGGGTGTGCCGGCAGCTGGGCCCACACCGGGATCTCGGGGGTGTAGCGCAGCACCAGGCGCGCCGCCTGGCGGTGGTCATCCAGGGGCAGGCTGCCGATCAGCACCGGCAGGCAGTTGGGGCGAAATGACGGGGGCATGGTGTCGGCTCCTGCCCGCCGGGTCGCGGAAGGCACCCGCGCGGGATCGATGGTGTTCAGGGACAGCGCCCGCAGGCTTCAAAGTCAGGGATCGCGGCGCATTGGACCATGAAACTATCGGGTTGCCCCCCCAAAGTCAAGCAAAGCCCCGCGGTCCGGTGGCTGTCGAAAGGATTGACACTTCACCGGGGGGGGTGGTATATGAATCATAATTTCTTTAACTTATCTAAATTTATAGGTTGACGTGGCAAACATCATCTCCCTGAACGACAAGCTCCAACGGGCTGCGGAAAAGCGCGCCGCTCAGGATCGGCGGCGCAAAATTCGGGCTGTGCAGAAGGTTTTTCAGTGCTCCCGCTGCGCTTTGAAGTGTGAGAAATGCGGCGCCCAGCTGGAGTGCGGCTGCCAGGCGCCCCCCACCGCCCAATCCGGGTTGCCTTACCACCTGTGCGAGGGCTGTTCCGAAGAGTACCAGGCGTATCTGAAACGCCTGCAGAGCGACGGAGAGCCGACGTGCTACTGGTACAACGCCGCCTGGATGGCGACCTGGAAACACTGGATCAACTACCAGAGCGCCAAGGAAAACTTCATCAATTCGCCTGAGTTCGTGCGGCTGATGCAGGAACTGCGGCAAATCGGGCCGCATGAATAGGAGGAAACACCCATGTTTGGTATAGGAATGCCGGAATTAATCATTATCCTGGTGATCATCCTGATCATCTTTGGCGCCGGCAAGCTTCCGGAAATCGGGGCCGGGATGGGCAAGGCGATCAAAAACTTCAAAAGCGCCACCAACGATGCGGAAAAAAAAGACGCCGAGAAACTGGATAAAAGCGACAACCCCTGAGTGCCGGCAGGCCTTGCGACGGCCAGTCGCAAGGGTGCTCACGCCCGTAACGCCGGGAGGCCGCATCGCACCGCGTCCCACCACCCCCGGCTTTTTTTCGCCGCCGCCGTTTATCCTGCTCTTGGGGGCGTCCGTGACATCCTCTGGCGGCCCCTTTACCTTCATTGCTAAAATTCTGTTTGACGATGCACACATCCGGTTTCCTGCCTGGGGGAGTTATGGCCGATCCTGAAATTCGCCTCCAAGAGATGCTCTTGAAGCTCAAAGACCGTGCGTTGCGCATCACCCCCCAGCGGCTGGCGATCCTCAGGATTCTGGCACTTAGCGCCGGGCACCCCAGCGTTGAACAGATCCATGAAAAAGTGCGGGTGGATTTCCCAACCACCAGCCTGGCCACGGTCTACAAAAACATCGCCCTGCTGAAGGAACTGGGCGAGGCCCTGGAGCTGGGGTTCACCGACGGCAGTAATCGCTACGACGGCAACCGGCCCTATCCCCACCCGCACCTGGTCTGCCTGCGGTGCAAAGAGATTATCGACCCGGATCTCTCCTCGCTGGCCGACGTGACGGCCGAACTCAGCCAGGAAACCGGTTTTCTCATCCTCAGCCACCGCCTTGATTTTTTTGGCATCTGCAGCGCGTGTCAAAGTATGGAAAAACAGGGCGAACCGGCCAAAAAAAAATAGCCGCAAAACTCCACCGATCATCCAAAGAAGTTTTTTGTCGGGGGCGCGCAGAAAACTACCCGTCCCGCAGTGCGATCGGCCCGACTCCGGCGCGTCATCCAAGGCAGCCGGCTTCGCCGAACACGCCAAAACGACAAGGGCGCCTGACAGCGATATGACCGCGATAACAATTTTTTGTCTGTCCTATTTGGGCATCGCCCTTGGAAAAATTCCAGGGCTTGTTATCGACCGGGTCGGGGTGGCCATGCTGGGCGCGATCGGCATGGTGGTTTTTGGCGTCGTTACGCCGGAGCGCGCGGTCAGGGCCATCGATCTGCCGACCATTCTGCTGCTCTATTCTTTGATGATTATTTCCGCGCAACTGCGGCTCGGGGGGTTTTACACCTGGGTTGCACTAAAAACCGTGTCTTTCTACACCCACCCGCGGCTCTTTTTATTGGTCACGATGGGTGTCAGCGCGCTGCTTTCCGCAATATTGGCCAATGACATTGTGTGCTTTGCCTTTACCCCGGTATTGGCCCTTTCTCTGGTAGAAGCGAAACTCAATCCGCTGCCCTTCTTGATCGGCCTTGCGGTTTCAAGCAATATCGGCTCGGCTGCGACCATCATCGGAAACCCGCAGAACATGCTGATCGGGCAATCGGGCCAGCTGGATTTTGCCCGATTTTTTTTCTGGTGTACGCCGCCCTCGCTGCTCGCACTGCTGGCCAGCTATCTGATCATATTGTGGCTCTACCGCCATAAAATTTATGATTCCGAGAAGCAGGCAGACGGTATACGGCAGCACCCGATCCAGCCTTTCAACAAATGGCAGACTTCGAAGGGGATTTTGGCGATTCTGATTCTCATCGGGCTGTTTTTTTCCTCAATACCCAGGGAGATATCGGCGATCGGCATCGCCGGGGTTTTGTTGTGCAGCCGCAGGCTGAAAACCAGAGATATCATGGGGCTGGTCGACTGGCATTTGATCCTGCTGTTTTGCGCCCTGTTTGTCATTGTCCACAGTGTTTCCCAGGGGAATTATCTGGACATGGTGGTGAATCGGCTCGCCGGGGCGGGGCTGAACCTGCAAAATTTGCCCGTCCTGGCGGGCGTATCGGTGATATTGAGCAACCTCTTCAGCAATGTGCCGGCGGTTATGCTGCTCTTGCCGGTTTTGGATCCTTCGGACCCAATCCAGTGGTACACCCTGGCAGCCTCCAGCACCTTCGCCGGCAACCTGTTTTTGCTGGGCAGCATCGCCAATCTGATCGTGGTGGAACAGGCCGCAAATTTCGGCATCAAGATAACCTTCTGGCAGCATGCAGCCGCCGGAATTCCCGTGACGTTGGTTTCGCTGCTGGTATTGGTTGGCTGGATTTTGATGGTGTAGTTTGAAAAGTCGCCCATCGCTGGGTATGGCCTGCATCCGCGTGGGGGCGTGGGGCCGCTGGCAGAGGCGGCGGAGGGCAGGGCAGGTGGGGCACCCCCCCTCCGCGCTGACCGTGCACGGCCTTTGAGTTATCCAAGTCCAAGCCTCTTATTCGTCATCTCCCGTCAGATGCTGATGACCTTGTCGGCCACCTGCATCGCGGTGATGATGTCCAACATGTTGGTCGTCTCCCCCACCTGCTTTTTGGCCAGTATATCGAAATGGTCCAGACAGGTGCCGCAGACCATGATCTTGAGGCCGCCTTTTTCGTATTGCCGCAGGTCCTCGAGGACCTCCGAACCCTCGATGGTAAGCTTGACGCCGTTGTTTACAAATACCAAGCGCCACAGGTCGGGGCCCATCTCCTTCAGCGTGCGCAGGAAATTGACCATCAGTTTCAGGCCCAAGGCATCGTCTCCGAAACCCATGCGGTCCGTGGCGCACAGCACCATGATTTTCCTGGCGTCCGTTTCCTTTTCAGGGGAAGGCCGGGGCTCTTGGACCCGATCCGAACGGCACGTGGCGCTCACCCAATAGTCATCGCCGTCTTGTTCGAGCACGGTCTCAAATCCCTGGGACTCGAGGAACCGCTGAACGTTCTGCTGGGAGGCCGCGTTGTCGAGGACAACTCGCAGGCCGTCGGGTTTGTCCTCCTGCAACGCGGCTTTCGTTTGAAGGACGGGCGCCGGGCAGGCCAATCCTCTGGCATCGATTTCTTTCATAAAAAAAACCTCTCGAAGTATGGCGTTGCGGTTATTTCAACAGGTGGCATGTTTCGGGCGCAGGCACTTTACAGGACCCATATCTTTTCCTGCGGGCCGTCCAGAATTTCGCCGATATCGGCGGCATCGCCAATGCCGCTATCCTTCAGGGCCGCGATGATTCCGACGGCATGCGCAGCGCTCACGCAAATCAGCAAGCCGCCCGAGGTTTGGGGGTCGAACAGGACGTCCTGCCGGGTGCGCTCCACCGTGTCTGCGAAGGTGACCATCGACTCCCGGAATTCCCTGTTTTTATAGGCACCCGCGGGAATGAGACCCATTGCAGCGAATTCCAATGCCTCCGCAATCACCGGCACCTGATCGGCAAAGACCCGCACGCCGGCACCAGAGCCGGAGACCATCTCGGCCAGGTGCCCGAGCAGGCCAAAGCCGGTAACGTCGGTGCAGGCGCTGACATCAAAATGCGACATGACCCCGGCGGCGTCCCGGTTGAGGGCCGCCATCAGACGGGTGACCCTGTCGGTGAGCTCGGCGGACGCCATCCCGGCCTTGATGGCGGTGTTGATGATGCCCGTGCCGATCGGCTTGGTCAGCACCAGCCGATCCCCCGGCCGCAGGTTTTTCTTGGTGAGCACGCGCGACGGGTGCACGAAGCCGGTGACCGACAGCCCGTACTTCAATTCCTTGTCTTCGATGCTGTGACCGCCGATCAGAACCACCCCGGCTTCGGTCAGTTTGTCCAGCCCGCCTTGGATGATCTGGCGCAGAACCGAGAGGTCCATCTGCTTGACCGGAAAGGCCACCAGGTTCATGGCGGTCTTGGGTGTCCCGCCCATGGCGTAGACATCGCTCAGGGCGTTGGCCGCGGCGATCTGGCCGAACCAGTAGGGGTCGTCCACGATGGGGGTGAAGAAATCCACCGTCTGGATCAGCGCCAGATCGTCTGACACCCGGTAAACCCCGGCATCATCGGCCCGGTCCAAGCCCACCATGACATTCTCGTTGGTTGGGATCAGCATGCCGCAGAGCGCTTTGTCCAGGTCCCCTGGAGCCAGTTTGGACGCTCAGCCGGCCCCTGTGACCGTCTCGGTCAGGCGTATTTTAGCGGTACCCGCCATGGTCGTCCTCCTTAAAATCCCCGACGCGCTTTTTGCAGTGCCTGCGGAATGGTGTCGATCAGTTCGCACACCTGCGTCGCAGGTGTCGGTCGGGCATAAAACCCCGTCCAGCGGTTGGCCCTGGCCGCCAGCAGAGCGGCCCTGGCGGGGGTTAAATCGCCGCCGCACAAAACGCTCAGAATTCCGGTGAGGGTGTCACCGGTGCCGCCGATGGCCTCCATGGCATCAAACGATGGGGTCTCCACGGTTGCGATGACCTGCTTTTCGTCTGCGATATAGTCTCTTTGGCCTTTCACCACAAGATACCGGGCGGCATTCTGATACTGGTAGGCGCGCCGGATCAAATTGGGCACATCGGCGTCCTGGTGCAGGATAAAGCCCCGTGTATAGAACGGATGGGGGGCGATTTCATCCGCCAAAAACGCCAGCTCGCCGACATCCGGGGTGAAAAAGTCGTAGCAGGCCGACTGCCCGCTCATTTTTGCGGCATACATGAACCCGGCATCGGCGATCAGCGTGGGCCGTGGCGTCATGGTTTCGACGGCAAACAGCACCTTGTTGTGCCAGTCGGCATCCGGCTGGAGATAATGAAACGTCAGCACCCGAAACGAAAACTCAGGCAACTGGCGCGCAAGAAACTGATAGAGTTTGCGGCTGCCGTCGCCCTTGCCGATATCCCCGGCCAAAAAAGCGTAAATCTCCGGTCCGCCGCGCGATTCGGCAGTCTTGAGCGCGGCTGCTAGCAGGGCCGGCGTGCCCCGGTTGATCGCGATGCGCCGGCCCGCGATGATCAACTCGCTGCCGATCAAGCGCACCGGCCCATGGACCAAGGGAAAATTCGGGTCAGGCACCGTGCCGACAACCCCTAACATATTCGGCGCAGCTCCTGGTAGGCCAGTTCCAGGGCATAGCCGCACAGGGTATGGCCCAAATCCCTCGGCCGGGGCGCCTGCGCCAATGTTTTTCCCACCATTTCCTGGGCCAAATAAGGCACGTCCGGGCATCCGCCGCCTGAAATGTTCACGATTTTAAGGTCCTCTTTTGCGATCGTGATTTTCATGTTGGCCGCACGCACCATCAGGAAGTCGCCAAAGTCCTTGGTCTGGAAAAGGTCTACGGGCGCCAGCAGCGGGGCCGTCACCGGCACGACTGAAAGGGGCTGGATATCGGCGCTGGCGAGCGTCCGCCGGATATTGAGCTCCTCCATCAGCGGAAATTCGATCACCAGATCACATCCGGTTTGAATCTCCGGCGGCGGCCCCATCACCCGCACGGACCAGCCCGATTTTTTAAGGACGTTTTCGGCCTGGATGACGTCGCTGGTATTCTCAAAAACCAGAATTCCGCGATCCGCCGATGGCCTCCCGCTGTTTTTGCAGCCCTTCGGTTTTCGTTTTCTAAAGAACCCGAACACCGCTCAGTCCTTTGCAATCGCGATTCGGTAGCCGTTTGCCTCAGGGGCGACCGCCTCAACCCGGTAGCCCTGACTGGCGGCGGCGCGCATCACGTTTTCCTTGGACGTATCGGTGTCCACCAGTACCACAAGCGCTTTGTCTTTGCCGTTCTTGATGGCATCCAATGTCAAGATAACCGGCTGGGGACAGGAAAGCCCGCGTGCATCTACGGTTGTTGTCATGTGATCTCTCCTTATGCAACTTTTCTTCGCATGCTGAAGCCGATAAACAGACACGCCAGAAATCCTACCACGACGGCGGCGATGCCGTGAGGGCCGACGCCTGTCGGAGAACTTGCCAGTCCGAAGTTATGGGCGAATCCCGCACCCACGATCATCCCCAGCACGAATACGGCGGCATCGCCATCGCCTTCGCCGGAGAGAAACAGCTGCCGCCCGGGGCATCCCCCGGCCAGGGCGAACGCGAGGCCTGCCAGGGCCATGCCGGCGAAGTTCCAGATGTGCATCGTGTGCGCCACCGGCTGATCGGAAAAACCAGGCTTGAACTGTCCCAACAGCAGGTTGGTCAAAAAGGCCAACACCAGCAGGCTGATAAAACCACTCAACAGGTGGGTCTGGCCGAACAACACGGTGTCGCGAATGGCGCCCATGGTGCAAAAGCGGCTGCGCTGGGCCAGAAAACCGATCCCCAGCCCCACGATCAAGGCGATCAGCAGCGGGGCATGCATGGCACCGGGACCTTTGGCGCTGTATAACAGCACTCCGCTCTGATCTTGGCCCGCGACCTGCGGAAAGATCAATGTCAGCGCCAGAAATCCCAGCATGATCAGCGGCAGCATCCACCCGACGGTGGTATGGGTCGTCTGGGTGCGCCCCAGGGTGTAGCCGTTTTTCAGAAAAAGAGTACCGATCCAGATGCCGAAGGTCAACCCCAGCAGGCCCAGGATGGCGTTGCCGTCGCCGCCCGCAAGGCGCAGCACCGCCCGCCACGGACACCCCAGAAACACCAGGGCGCCGATCATGGCAAAAGCCCCCAGGACGAAGCGTACGATCGGGGCCGAACCGACTCTGGGTCGGAACTCCTTGAAAATGTAAGCGGCGATCATCGATCCGAGTACAAAACCGATGATCTCGGGACGCATGTACTGCACCACCGCAGCCCGGTGAAGGCCGAGGGCGCCGGCGATGTCACGCTCGAAACAGGCCACGCAAATGCCCATGTTCCCGGGGTTGCCGAGTTTTTGCAGCACAGCCGCCAGGACCCCGATAACGGCCCCGACCCCGATGATTCCCCATCGCGTAGCCAAGATGTTTTTCCCTTGCATCGATCCTCCCCCTTTTTTTCGTATTAAAAATTCATTCTTGTCCGCCAAACGGGCAGGACAGCTCACTGGCATGGTAAACATGCTTCCGGCCGCAAAACGGGCACGGTTCGGTCAACACCACCGTGGCATCCAGGGTCTTGTTGCCGGTCGCGTCGGTTGTGACGCCCCGGTTTTCGTCGATTTTGAAATCGGCGCTTTCAAACGGCTGGTTTTGAATCGGGCAGACAAAAATAAATTTCATAAAAAGTGACCGTAATCAGCGGCCATATCGGCCGGCAATCTTAAATTGGCGCTCGATGTATTGGGACACGAGCAACACGCTGTAAATCATCCCGAAATAGAGCGCGCCGACAGCCAGATAGACCTCGAAGGCACGGAAAGTCCGCGTGTAAATCAGTTGACTGACGCGCGTCAGCTCGGTGATCGCCAGGACCGAAACCAGCGAGGAGTCCTTCAACAGCGAGGAAAAGGAACTCACCAGCGGGGGCAGTGCCACCCGCATCGTCTGCGGCAGAATGACATGCACCATGGCCTGGTACCAGGAAAGCCCTAGTGCCGCGGCCGCATCCTGCTGACCCTTTTCAACCGAGTACAATGCCCCCCGCACGATCTCGGAAATATAGGCGCCGCCGTTCAATCCCAGGCCGACGATTCCGGCGACATAGTTGTTCATGGTCACGCCGATCGAGGGCAAGCCGTAGTAGATAAAAAACAGTTGAATCAGTAAGGGTGTGCCCCTGAAAACCTCGACATACGGTCCCAAAAGCCGTCGCGCCCGGGTTGATTCGGCGCGCGCAATTCCGACCGCGGTCCCAATCAGGATGGCCAGGCAGAAAGAGGTCAGCGAAACGATCACGGTGGCGCCGAGGCCCTCTAGCAGCAAGGGCCCGGCATTGAAAAGAATATCAAACCTGAATCCTGCCATGGCTCCTCACCCGTTGACTACTCGACTTTAAGCCAGCGGTCGTGAATTTTTTGGTAGGTGCCGTCTTTTTTGATTTCCCCGAGGGCGGCGTTGATCCGGGTTGTCAACTGGTCGGCCCCTTTCGGCAGGATCATGACGACTTCAGCTTCGGACAAGGGGGCGCCGACAACCTTGTAGGAGGGCTCGGTTTTGATCTGATTGACCGCATAGGCATAGCCGACCAGCACCGCGTCGATGCGTTTGAATTTGAGGTCCGTGAACGCTTCCGGATTGTAGTTGTAGCGCTTGATCTCCTTGAACGTGTCTTTCATCTGGTCGGCCAGTTGTTCGCTCGCCGAGCCGAGTTGCACGCCCACGGTCTTGCCCTTCAGATCGGCTTGGGTGTTGATGGCGGTTTCGTCCTTGCGCACCACGATGACGTCGGGGAGCTGGTAATAGACATCACTGAAGTTGACATTTTCTTCACGGGTCTCGGATTTTGACATGCAGGTGATGAGGATATCGTAATCGCCTTTCTTCAACCCGCCCAGCAGGCCCTGCCACTCGGAGTCGACAAATTTGGCTTTGACGCCCATTTTGGCTGCAAGCGCCTGACCCATATCAATGTCAAAGCCCTCCAATTGGCCGCTTTTCTCGTTCTTGGATTCAAAGGGCGGATACTGGGCGCACAACCCGACAACCAGTTCGCCCCTCTCCTGAACCTTTTGAAACGAGGTGTCCGCCAGGGTTTCGGTTGCGCTGACCATCGTGATCGCCCCGGCTGCCATCAGGATCATCCAATTTCGCAGTTTCATGGTTTTTCTTCTCCTTCTTTTTGCTCATTGGTTTGTTCTTCTCGAACGGCAAAAAGCTGCGGCTGAAGACCCGCCTCTCGGAGCATCGCCAGCAGCTCTGTCATAAACACGCCTTTCCCCGCGATGAAGCGCAGCGATTTGATCTGATCGCCAAGGCGGCTCTGGGAGCACAGCTCACCGCCGCGGTATCCTGCACACGTCACGGTCACCCCGCAGTTCGGACTGCCGTCCATTCCTAAAACCCCGACCAATTCGTATCCGGCCTGCACAAAAGCTTGGAGCTGAATCAGGGGGTATCGCAAAATATCCCGGCAAAAGGCGCGGAAGTTGGGATGGTCGTATTGCTCCCGCGTCATCCCCCAGCGGTTCATGCCGAGGTAGGTCGCCTCCGGGCACGGCAATTGGAAAAGCCCGCAGCCCACCGCGATGTAATCGCAAACGGCGTCGACCAAAACCCCGCCGACCGTCGCCAGAGGGGTGATTTTGGCATTGGCGTTCAGAATGCAGTGACAGGTGACCAGGATCTTTTTGCTGCGGTGCATATTTCCCTCTCATTTCGCCTAATTTGGGGTCTACCTCCCGGTCTTGAAGACCCTGGCATAGACCGACACCGACGCCACGATAATGAACCCGTGCACCAGGCGGGTCCAGAAACCGGAAAGTCCCGCGCTGATGATGCCGGCTTCGATGATGCCGATGATGATGGCGCCGACCAGGGT
>Ga0209705_10000425_pt1 | contig 22017 bp, 21 predicted proteins | sample PPLLaktember2015_5_FD_187262 | JGI IMG/M metagenome (GOLD analysis project Ga0209705, IMG submission 187262) | Freshwater sediment microbial communities from Prairie Pothole Lake near Jamestown, North Dakota, USA - PPLs Lake P8 Core (1) Depth... | ecosystem: Environmental > Aquatic > Freshwater... | reverse complement strand
AACAGTCAAACTAAAAACTCCGGGATTGACATTAAAGCGCAAAATCCTGGGAGTTTGGGCGCAAAGCCCCCATGAAGAAACCAGTCATTTTTTGGCATATCCATGTACAGATTCTTATGAGGAGCCAAAAAAGTATTGACGGGCCCCAGTTCATGGGAGTAAAGTGGGTCTTGGGCGAAAATAAAATTTTCATAACCTTCTGTAGATAAACTTCTGGAGGAGTGGCCGAGTGGTTTAAGGCGACGGTCTTGAAAACCGTTGTACCTTCGGGTACCGGGGGTTCGAATCCCTCCTCCTCCGTTTGTTTTTAGCCTAAAAACCCGGAAAATACATTTTGGGATACTCAAGAATGAGCAAAATAGGGAGTATAATTAAATCATAAACCGGCTTTACGGTATTGCTAATAAGGTTAGAACTGTTTTGTCAGCATTATACCTGTCCCGCCTGTTTGCGGATCCACGTACGGCAGAACGTTCATACCGAAAACTTCCGGTTTGTATTTGCCTGCTACGGTCTTGCCCACAGTATAGCCGACCGCCGCTCCGAAGATCAAATCGGAAGCCCAGTGCTCAGCCGTTTCCATCCGTTCATACATCACAAATCCGCTCAGGGCATACAAAGGCAAGCCCACCCAGGGGCCGTAATATTCGTTCATAACCGTAGCGAAGGTTACGCTGACAGAAGTATGACCGCTCGGCCATGCGAGCTTTTCGCCGTTGGGACCATAGTCCTGGGCGATCAATTTCAGAGTTTCGGTATAAAGCCCGTTGAGCGCCTGAGCCTCCATCATTGTGCGGGCCACCTGGTACATCTCATCATCTTCCGCCAACACGCCGAAAAGGTAGCCCGCTCCACTGAGCGAAAGTTCCGCCAGTGGGATCGCGCCCTGGGCGATGGTAAAGTCACGACTGAAAGTGTGCTGGTTCTCAAAATGATTTGCGATGCCGTCGTCCTGGGCGCATCGGGCGTAACCGCTCGCCCCACCGGCCGCCAATAATATAGCAAGATTTTCTTTTTGGCCGACCAAGTCTTTACTATCCTGCCACATACTGCCGGGCAGACCGTGTAAATCTTCCCTAATCACCTTCCAACTCTCGGACCTGTTACTGTCACATCCAGCCGTCAACATCGCTCCTGCAATAATAAAGCTAATGAATAAGCCGTGAGCTTTTCTCGAAGGAAACTTTACACGTGATTTCAATACCTTTAAACAATTTTTGAATGTTTTCCTGTCATAATTTCTACATATCTCGCTGATTCTGATAGTGCTTTTCATGCTATTTTCCCTGGAAAGTCAACATCCATTGGTCCTCTTTCACGCGTTCTAATTCCAGAAAACCGCTGATAGCATCACCTGCCAAAGATACTTTCCAGTAGTCTTCCCGAATTTCCCAAACCTGATACTGCCCCGCCCCGACGATCAAGACTTCCCCGCGGTCGGGACGTATCGGTCCTTCATAAGTGAGATACTTGAGCCGGTGCTCGAAAATCTTCTGGCATGGAATGGACTCGTTACCCCAATCACCCGGCTGTTGCTCCACCTGCCACGTTGCCAAAGAATCGCCCTTTTCCAGCATAAGATCCCAATGCACTTGCCCTCGTTTATTGCGGCTGTGCCTTTGTATCACAAATCGCGGCATACTTACTGCCCATTGAAAATAGAACTAGACGGAACCTTATCGCCTGTTTTTGCCGTTTAAATCAAAAAAACAGGCTCCTGGCCGGAATTATACCCAATGGACACAGAAAATCAATCTGGCGGTCTTTACATTACCTTGACGTCACATTCATGATGATTAAGGGAACCTCTAAAAATTGCTTTTCCCTCTGAAGGCAGACAGGTTCAACAAAAACATCTTTATTCTGTGGGCGGTTCTGATACTATTGCGATATTATGATGAATGAATGTTTTCATGGAGAGCAATATTGATCCGTAACGCCCGATTAGACGATATCCCTGCTATCCGCGATTTGATCAATTCACACGCTCAACGCGGCCGGATGCTCTTTCGGTCACTGGCCAATCTCTATGAATCGCTACGTGATTTCAAACTTTACGCCATTGACGGCCAAATCGTCGGCTGCTGCGCCCTTGAGATAATCTGGGCCAATTTGGCGGAGGTCAAATCCCTGGCCGTAAAGGACGATTTCCAGGGCCGTGGTATCGGCACTGCCCTGGTCCGCTCCGCCATCGAGGAAGCTCGCCAGTTGCGCCTGCCCAAAATCTTCACCCTCACACTCGAACAAAAGTTTTTTGAGAAGCAAGGTTTCAGAAAGGTCCAAATGGAGACTCTTCCACTGAAAGTATGGTCCGATTGCGTACAATGCCCCAAACAGGACCACTGCGACGAAATCGCAATGCTCTTGCAGCTAACCTAACTTCGCTATCTTAACATTTTTTTATGCGTATGTGTTAACATAGGAAAGATGATATTAAGATAGGGGTTTTATATCGATAATTCCGATTATAGAGTTGACAAGTGTGAAAATTACAACTAACGTTTCTAACGATAGATGCTGATGAAGTCAGCTTGATTGCAATTTTTCGAAATTGTAACGCTGGCGTCAAAAGAATTGTGAAATGTTGATTCCCGCACTAAAGAAGCATTCTTAGGCGTGAATATTGACTTTTGTCGCCGGCATCTATGGCGGTCAATTGGTAATTGATGTTGGCGTCATAATTGAGCGTAATATCTTGCCGGAAAATAAGTTACCCAATGAGTTGCCAGACCCGACTGACCGTCAGGGCCGGTCGAAAAAGCCCTCTAAGGATCGCGAATCAATGCGATGGATGGGCTATGGGGTAGAATTTATTGGGGTGTTGGGCATTTTTACCTATGCCGGCTATTGGGCCGACGAAAAACTGCAGACAAAACCATGGCTGATGATCTTGGCAATGACGGTTGCTTTCGTCGGTATGATATATCTGCTGTTCAAGGAGACCGCCAATTGGCGTAAGTGACCGTTATTTAGGATTTTATAACAATTATCAGGTCAATTTGTCGATATTTGAGGAGTAACTACGCTGGTGCGAGTGGGCATGCTGAAATTGTCTTCTCAGGCAACCGTTATAATTTTGGTTGTTCTGGGGTTGGGTTGGGCTTCGATGGGACATTGGAGTTCACAGCCGCATCAGGCCGTCGTAGCCATGATCTTTGCCGGGCTTGTTTGCCTGGTAATGGCGATTGTCAGTCTGATACCGATAGTTTGGGCTGTCAATCGTAAGCGGCAGTGGCTGGGCGAGGCATGTTTTGCCGCTACAGGCATAAGGATGTTATTAACACTGTTCGGTGCGATCTTGATCTATGGATTGGCGATTGAGCCGGGCCAGCAAGTAGTTTTTGCCTTTTGGACAGTTGGTTTTTACTTGATCCTGTTGGTTTGGGAAACGATTACAGCCTTGAGAATTGCCAAAAGCTCTTATCGAACCGCAGCGCCGGTTGTAATCGGACAAAATGAAACGGAACCCGGTTAGTTGGATATGATTTTTACAGCAGGCATCTTAGCTTCCGATAATCCACTCAGTCACGTGGTGCAGCATCCGTTGTTCACCATACATATTGGATCGAGAGAGGTGGTCTTCAGCAACCACATGTTCATGGTACTGATGGCGGCAGCTTCGATGTTAATTATTTTCCCCTTGGTAGCCCGGCAACGATCAAGGGTGCCCAGCGGCCTGCGTAATTTTTTTGAGAGCATTTGTGTTTTCATACGCGAAGAAGTGGCTCGCCCGGTACTGGGAGAAACCACAGATAAGTTTATGCCCTATCTTTGGAACACGTTCTTTTTTATTCTTTTCTGTAATTTGCTCGGCATGATCCCTACCGATGCAATAATGCAAATTGTCTCCGGCGGACATTTGAAACATCTGGGCGGTACCGCAACCGCCAACATCTGGGTAACCGGCACGCTTGCCACTTTTGCCCTTTTTATGATTCATTTGTCCGGTATCCGCCAACAGGGCGCCTGGAACTATATCAAAAACTTCATCCCCCATGTACCCTGGCCTTTGATCCCGGTAATGTACGTGTTGGAAACAATTGGAGCTTTCGTTAAGCCGTTTGCTTTGGCCATTCGTTTGTTTGCCAATATGCTGGCCGGTCATACGGTACTGGGCGCTTTAATGGGTCTGGCTATAGCGGCACGCAGTTATCCTATTGCCGGGGTTACTGTCTTGGGATGTGCCACCATCTGCCTGCTGGAACTTTTCGTAGCTTTTCTTCAGGCATATATATTCACTTATTTAACCACCATGTTCATTGGAGCAGCGGTGCATCCAGAGCATTAGGAACAGTTAAAAAGCACATAGCATTGTTTTTATGTGATTGCGATAAGCGTTAGTTAAAAGTAAACGGTACAATCGTTTTAAGTTGAAGTTTAATTTGGAGGTCCTGATGATGTTTGATGCTAATATGTTGGCAGAAACAGTCCAATTGATTGGCGACAAAGGTTTGGCAATCTTGGGAGCAGCGGTAGGTTGTGGTCTGGTAGTAATCGGAGCGGCCAGAGGTATTGGCGCCATTGCCGGAAATGCGGTGGAAAGTATTGCTCGTCAGCCCGAGGCCGGGGGACGTATCTTTACCAGCATGATTATTTCGGCGGCTCTTATCGAAGGTTTTACTTTCTTTGCCATCGTGGTTTGTTTGCTGGCGCTAGGCAAACTTGGATAACACACTTTGGGTAGCGTGACAATTTATTGTACCTACCACGCATACAAGGAGAAGGCCATGCTACGGCAAGCCTTGATATGGTTATTGTGTATGTTGGCAGTCCCGGCGTCTGTTCTGATGGCGTCCGATCCGGCACATACCCCCGATAGCACTGCTAACGAAGGCGGCTCCGATATCTTTGCGGGAGACTGGATACTGGTAATCCTTACTTTGGCGGTCTTTGTCGTATTGCTTGCCATCCTGGGAAAATGGGCATGGGGACCGATTCTCAGCGGCCTGCAGAAACGTGAGGAATACATTCGCCAGTCCATTGACGATGCGGAAAAAGCCAAGGTCGATGCGGAAAATTCCCTGGCCCAGTACAAACAGCAATTGAGCCAGGCCCGGGAAGAAGCTCTCGCTATCATCGAAAAGGGACGATCCGATGCTGTACACCTGGCCGATGAACTCAAACTCAACGCCCAGGACGAAGCACAAAAGCTGCGCACCCGGGCACAGCGAGACATCGACAGTGCTAAAGATCAGGCCCTTAAAGAAATTTATCAGCAGACTACGGAGCTGGCCACCGATATTGCCGCCGGAATCATCAGCAAGAGCCTAAATCCCGACGACCACCGGATGCTTCTGCAGGAAGCGCTCAGTAAGCTACAGCAGGAATCGAACAACCAATAATTAGGAGATTACCTTGGCTGCGGACCATTCCAACGCTATACCTATGATTTACGCCGAGGCGATGTTTGCCCTCGCCGAGGAGCGGCAACAGACCGAAAATTTATACGCAGAGCTGAACATTATAGCACAAGCGATCAAAGCCAATCCGGATTTCGCGGTTTTTCTGGAAAGCCCAGCCATTAACCGTGACCGAAAAGCTGACTCCATCTCTCGAATATTCCAGGGCAAGGTAAGTCAGTTAATGATCGATTCCCTCAAGGTTATCGCGGCCAAGGATCGGTTAAATTTGCTGGGAAAAATTCAGCAGTGCTTCGGAGAACTGGAGGACCGCAAAGCCGGACGGGTAAAAGGTTCGCTCACTACTGCTGTTGAGTTACTTCCCAAAGAGCAAAGCCGACTGGCCGAACAGATCAACCGTGCCCTTCGCAGGACCGTTTCTCTGACCAGCATAGTCGATCCTTCGATCATCGGGGGAATGGTCCTGACAATCGAGGGTATCGTAATGGACGTGTCCGTAAAAGGGGCATTACAACAGCTTTTACAAAAACTACGTCTCCATGCAGCCGAAAAACTGCCGCGAGGACGTGATCTTATCGTTCAATAAGGAACAATCTGAAATTCAAAAACAGAACTGAGCTGAGGCCAAAAATGAAGTTCAAAGTCGAAGAAATAACCAGCGTTATCAAACAGGAAATCGCACAGTTTCAAAGCGAGCTTGACGTTTCTGAAGTCGGTCGCGTATTAGAAGTCGGCGACGGCATCGCACGAATCTACGGACTCAACATCGCCATGGCCGGTGAACTGCTTGAATTCGAAAACGGCCAATTCGGACAGGTGTTCAACCTTGAGGAAGGCTCTATCGGTGCGGTCGTTTATGGCGACTATCTCGGCATTAAAGAGGGCCATGAGGTTCGGGGCAGCGGTCGGCTCCTTTCGGTCCCGGTGGGCCGCGAAATGTTGGGCCGTGTGGTGGACGCCCTCGGTCATCCCATCGACGGAGGCCCGGCTTTGACCGGTCAACAAACTCGGCCGGTAGAACTCATCGCGCCAGGCATCGCCGATCGCCAGCCGGTCAATGTGCCTTTGCAGACCGGCATTAAGGCCATCGACTCCATGATACCCATCGGACGCGGACAACGTGAGTTAATCATCGGCGACCGCAAGACCGGCAAAACCGCCATCGCGATGGACACCATCATCAACCAGAAAGGTAAAGACGTAATCTGTGTTTATGTTGCCATCGGCCAGAAGGAATCGACCGTAGCCCGTGTCGTCGAAATACTGCGACAGCATGACGCGATGGATTACACCATTGTAGTCAATGCCTCATCTGCTGAGCCGGCGCCTATGCAGTATATCGCTCCTTATTCCGGCGTAACCATGGCTGAATACTTCATGTATGAAGAAAACCGCGATACGCTTTGCATTTACGACGATCTGACCAAACAGGCTCAGTCTTACCGTCAGGTATCATTACTGCTGCGCCGCCCTCCGGGACGGGAAGCATATCCGGGCGACGTGTTTTATCTGCACAGCCGTTTGTTGGAACGTGCCGTCAAGCTCAGTGACGACAGGGGAGGCGGTTCGCTCACCGCTCTGCCAATCATCGAAACGCTCGAAGGTGAGGTGTCCGCTTATATCCCAACTAATGTGATTTCGATTACCGACGGTCAGATATACTTACGACCCGACCTGTTTTTTGCCGGGGTCCGCCCCGCCGTTGACGTTGGTATCAGCGTCAGTCGGGTTGGAGGTAAGGCCCAGGTCAAAGCCATGAAAGGCATCGCCGGTATGCTGCGCCTGGATTTGGCCGCTTTCCGCGAGTTGGAAGCCTTTGCACAGTTGGGCACCGACCTCGACAAGGCTACTCAGGCCCAGTTGGACCGTGGCTATCGGATGGTCGAACTGCTCAAGCAACCACAATATCAGCCAATGGACGTATTTGATCAGGTGATAAGCATTTTTAGCGGCACCACCGGCTTGCTCGATAATGTTGAGATAAACCAGGTCGCCGAATTTGAAAAACAGATGCACGAATATCTCAAAACCAACCAGGCCGACCTTATCGGCGAGCTGCGCAACAAAGGCGAAATGGATGACGACTTCAAAAACCGCCTTACCAAAGCTATCAAGGAATTCAAAACCGCCTTCAAAAATAAAGAATAACCAATGTCGCCCCTGCCAAAGCGGGACCACAGGAATAACATCGCCAAAATAGTTATGGTTTTTTAGAAAATGGCAAGTGCAAGAGAAATAGTCAAACGACGTAAATCGGTCTCGAACATCTGCAAGATCACTCGGACCATGGAGATGATAGCGACCGCTCGCTTCAAAAAGGCATTCGACACCTCTGTCGGCGCCAGACCTTATACAGAAAAGATCGCTCAACTGGTCGCTTCTTTGGCTGCTGGCAGCGGTCAAATCGATCATCCTCTTCTACAGGTAAATACACAATCCAATCGAACAGTTCTGCTGGTTCTGACCAGTAATCGTGGACTTTGCGGCAGCTATAACAGCAACATTATCCGCATGGCTTCCGGACAAATACAGCAACTAAAGCAGGCTGGTCGGCAGATCGACCTGCGAGCCTCCGGGAAAAAAGCTATCCAATACTTCAAATTCACCGGTCAGCACGTCGATGCCGCTTACACCAGCTTCGATAACAAAACCACCTACGCTGACGTGGAAGCGATGGCCGATGAGTTTATCGACCTTTATACAAAAAAAGAAATCGACGCTGTCAGCGTGATCTATACTCGTTTTATTTCCTCAGCGAAGTTTAATCCTGAAATATTGAATCTCTTGCCGTTAGCCTCACTCGAACAGGACCAGTCTAAGGCTGCAAGTAAAATAAATATCGAAGATTACATCTTTTCTCCCTCGGCCGAAGAAATCCTGCGCAGCCTGATACCGACCACCGTCAGGACCAGATTATTTCAGTGTTTTACCGACGCCATAGTTAGTGAGCAGGTGGCCCGCATGCGCGCCATGAAAGCCGCCACCGACAATGCCAATCAGATGATCCATGCCCTGTCACGCCAGCACAACCGAGCCAGACAAACGCAGATTACCAGCGAACTGCTGGACATCCTCGGCGGCGTAGAGGCCCTGAAATAGAAAAAAAACTTACAATGCACAGATATCGTGGAGCGTAAAATGAACAAAGGTAAAGTTATTCAAGTCATTGGCAGTACTTTTGACACCCAGTTCGACGAAGCAAATATCCCTGCTATTTACAATGCTTTGAAGATTGACGCCGAGATCAAAGGACAAAAAATCAGTCTGACCGGCGAGGTTCAACAGCATCTGGGCGGTGGAAAGGTGCGAGCCGTGGCACTTGGTTCCACGGACGGTCTTTCGCGAGGCACAGAAGTAATCGACACCGGCAGTTCCGTTACCGTTCCTGTCGGCGAAGAAACGCTCGGCCGCGTCTTCAACCTTCTGGGAGAACCGATCGACAAACGCGGACCGGTCAACGCAAAGGCTCGCCGACCCATTCACCGCGACCCACCGGAGTTTACCGAGCTTTCGCCCAAGACCGAGATGTTCGAAACCGGCATCAAGGTTATCGACCTGCTTTGTCCGCTGGTTCGCGGCGGCAAGTGCGGCCTGTTCGGCGGCGCCGGCGTGGGTAAAACCGTTATCATCCAGGAACTCATCGCCCGCCTGGCTCGTTTTCACAGCGGTTATTCCTGTTTCGCCGGCGTCGGCGAAAGAACCCGCGAAGGAAACGACCTTTGGCTCGAAATGCAGGAAGCAAAAATAGGCGATACCGGCAAAAGCGTTCTCGACCAGACGGTTATGGTTTTTGGACAGATGAACGAACCGCCCGGCGCTCGTTTACGCGTCGCCCTTTCAGCCTTGACCATGGCCGAATATTTCCGTGATCAGACCGGCGCCGATACATTGCTGTTTGTTGACAACATATTCCGTTTTTCTCAGGCCGGCTCCGAAGTATCCGCTTTGCTGGGACGTATGCCATCAGCCGTCGGCTATCAGCCCACACTCGGTACCGAAATGGGTGAACTGCAGGAACGCATTACTTCTTCAGACAAAGGCGCCGTAACTTCCATTCAGGCCGTTTACGTCCCAGCCGACGACTATACCGACCCCGCCCCGGCCACCACCTTTACTCACCTGGACTCATCAGTTAACCTCCAGCGATCCATCGCCGAAAAAGGCATCTACCCGGCCGTCGATCCTTTGGAATCGACCAGTCGAATCCTCGATCCTCACATTGTCGGCGAACGTCATTACGCCATCGCCCGTCGCGTTCAGGTATTTTTGCAGCGATATCGCGACCTGCAGGACATCATCGCCATTCTCGGTGTGGACGAGCTTAGCGAAGAAGACAAAAACATCGTTGCCCGCGCCCGCAAAATCGAACGGTTCTTCTCACAGCCGTTCCTGGTCGCAGAGACCTTCACCGGCATACCCGGGAACTACACCAAACCGGAAGATACCATCCGCAGTTTCGAAGAAATCTGCGACGGTAAATGGGACCAACTGCCCGAATCGGCTTTCATGTACGTCGGCAACGTGGAAGAAGCAGCCAAAAAAGCTGAAAAAATGGCCGCCGAAGTCGCTTAAATCAGTACAGGTTCCCTAGAAAATATATGATCTTAAAAAAATAGTAATGTATGAGTTTTAATTCACACTATGGCAAAAAAAACACTTTTTTTACATTGCACCGTGGTAACCCCCGAAGCTCAGATATTTGACGCTCAAGTTACTGATGTGGTCCTGCCCGCCCATGACGGACTCGTAGGCATTCTGCCAGACCATGCACCATTGCTGTGCAATCTTGGCGCTGGACTTTTACGATATACCGACAGCGACAAACAACGACACACTGTTTACATCGAGGAGGGATTCGGTCACGTTCGCAACAACGAAGTGACAATTCTAACACGCCTGGCGCTGACCCCCGACGATATAACCGGCTCTCAGGCCGGCGAACAACTCCAGCAGGCGCAGAGCCTGCCACGAACCACTCTCGAAGAAGTCGAAACCCGCACCGCCGCCATGCAACGCGCCAAACACCTGCTGGCCATGACCCAAGGCAAATAAACGTTCACATCCCATCAAAAGCCACATACGCAACTATAAACGCAAAAGCCACATACGCAACTACAGCCAAAAAAAGAACTTACGTCGGACATATTCCCAAACTAATTACCCAAAAAGATTGGCTTGACAAGCGATATGAATCGTGGTACATAACGAACCGTGGACTTGAAAATCAAAATATGGCTGGCCGGAGATAATGGAACCGGGTTCCTGGGAGACGGTCGCTATAGACTGCTGCGACAGATCGATCAGCAGGGTTCACTCCAGAAAGCCGCCGACAATCTGGGTATCAGTTATCGAAAAGCCTGGGGTGACGTCCGCGCCGTCGAACGCAAACTCGGATTTGAACTGGTCCATCGTCAGCGCGGCGGCAGTAAAGGCGGTACTTCGCAAATCACCCCAAATGGCCGAAAACTACTCGACGCCTTTGGCAGCATAAAAACTGAAGTCGAAACCACCGCGAAAAAACAATTTAACCAGCACCTTAAAAAACTGCTGAAACAGATAACTTTGTAGGCTTAGCCGATACCAAAAATATCCTTGATAAACCGATAGGATATATATGATTTCTTGATGAAATTTCTATCCTGTAGATCATAGCCTGAATGAGGCATCTCTGTAAACGTGTATTTTGTCAAGTTTGTTTTTTGTCTATAACTACTTTGCATATATACAGTTATCCTTATACTTTTCCTGTAGGTTCGTTCTCGATATCCTTCCTTCTTACTCAAAATCCAATCTGTATAAGATCAGGTTTTTGTTCCGCCGAGTTCGTTGAGGCGTCGGTTGAGTGCCTCGTGCTGAGCCCATAATTCCACCGGCAACCGATCGTCGAATTTCTTAAAAAACTCCGCAACGTCGCCCATCTCCTCTCGCCATGCCTTTGGATCAATCTCAAAGAGCTTTTCCATATTTTCCCGTGGCAGTTTCAGGTCGGTCAGGTCAATATCTTCGGGCCTGGGAATGAAACCGATAGCTGTCTGGAAGCCGCCAACCTCATCATTGCAGCGTGCAAGTATCCATTCGAGAACACGCAGGTTTTCACCATAACCGGGCCAGAGGAAATTACCGTTTTCGTCCTGGCGGAACCAGTTAACGTGGAACACCTTTGGCTGCCATCGCATACGCACACCCATCCGCAACCAATGCTCAAAATAGTCAGCCATGTTGTATCCGCAAAAAGGCAGCATGGCCATGGGATCGCGGCGTACTTCGCCCTGTTTGCCATACTGAGCGGCGGTGCGTTCGCTGGCCATAGTGGCACCCATATAAACGCCATGAGACCAATTGAAGGCTTGATATACCAGCGGCGCCAGATGAGCCCGACGACCACCGAAAATAATAGCGGAGATGTTGACGCCGTGATGATGATCAAGCCTAAAGGTATGCGAAGGACACTGCTTTATCGGAGCGGTAAAGCGACTGTTGGGATTGGCTCCGGGAATGGGTTTGCCGTTTTCGTCTTTCATGCCAAGTTTCCAGGGTTGACCCTTCCAATCGAGGGCACCTTCTGAGGCAGGCTCGCCGTCGCCGTCCTCCCACCATACAGTACCATCGGGATTGAGAACAACGTTTGTGAAGATGGTATTTTTGCGAATCGTTTTAATGGCGCTGGGATTAGTATTGGAGTTGGTGCCCGGAGCAACGCCAAAAAAACCCGTTTCCGGATTGATCGCCCAAAGTTTTCCATCCGTATCGACTCTCATCCAGGCGATGTCATCGCCAACAGTCCAGATACGATACCCCTTGGCCTTGAGACCTTCAGGCGGTATGAGCATGGCAAGATTGGTTTTCCCGCAGGCACTGGGAAAGGCCGCGGCCAGGTAATCAATTCTGCCTGATGGTCGTTCGATTCCGATAATAAGCATGTGCTCAGCAAGCCACATTTCCTGGCGTGCCATGTAACTGGCAATACGCAAAGCGAGACACTTTTTGCCTAACAATACATTACCGCCATAACCGCTGCCTACGGACCAAATCGTGTTGTCCTCAGGAAAATGCAGGATCAAACGCTTGTTAATGTCGCGATCTGCCTTGCCATGAAGGCACCTGGTAAACTCGCCGCCAGCACCGAGAACTTCGAGCACTTCGTCCCCGGCCCTGGTCATAATCAGCATATTCAATACCACATAAATGCTGTCGGTAAGCTCCACGCCGATCTTGCTGAATGGCGAACCGATCGGTCCCATAGAAAACGGAATAACGTACATAGTGCGGCCCTTCATGGAACCTTCGAAAATCTTACCGGCACGGCGGTAACCTTCCTCAGGCGACATCCAATTGTTGTTAGGGCCTGCATCATCTTGCAGGGTGGTGCAAATGTAAGTGAGGTTCTCCACGCGAGCAACGTCATTAACCGCGGTACGGTGATATAAACAGCCGGGAAGCTTCTCCTGGTTGAGTTTAATAATCTCGCCCGTACCGGCAGCCTGATCGATCAACTGTTCTTTCTGCCGCTGATCACCGGTGATTAAGACTATGTTGTCCGGCTTGCATAATTGGGCCATTTGGTCAACCCAGTTATTCAACAGTTGGTTCTCTGTCAGTACCATGGTTTACTCCTTCATGTGACCGAATATTGTAAGTTAACTCACTGAGAAAACGTAAGTTAAATACAAATCCCTATACGTTTAAGTTTACTATTGGGCTATTGACTATTAACGCGATAGCGACGAAGTCGAAAGATATTACCAGATATGGCATGGGCGGTCAACTTTTTTCGGAATATTCTTACTTCGTTCTCCTCCCCGTTCAAATAAAGGTTTGACTTGGCTGGGGAATGTTCGTAGCATAGTATGCCTGTGTGTTAAAGTTGGAATTGTCCAGTTTTTGTAAACCCTTGGAAAATAGGCTGTTATCAGAGTTTTGCTGAAACGGCTGTGGATTTGTCAAACTGATATGTTTGCTATTATTTCCGACATTCACTCAAATTACACTGCCCTGAAGGCTGTACTTGAGGATATCGATCAAAAGAACATCAAAGAGGTGTTCTGTCTTGGCGATATCGTCGGTTACGGCCCGGAGCCGAGGGAGTGCATCGATCTGATCATAGAACGGCAGATCGTCAGCATCATGGGAAACCACGACCACGCTGTCTTTTACGAGCCTACCAATTTCAACACCGGCGCTGAACGGGCCAGTTATTGGACCAGGCAAATGCTGGAAGACGAGCCTGACCAAAAAAAACGCAAGCAACGCTGGGCCTTTCTCGGCAAGCTGCCGGTCAGGTTGCAAATGGGCAATATCCTGATGGTCCACGGCTCTCCGAGAAAACCTGTCAATGAGTATATTTTCCCAGACGATATTTACACCAATACCTCCAAACTGCTGGCCATCTTCGAACGACTCGAGCGCATCTGTTTCGTCGGTCACACCCACGTACCGGGAGTCTTTCTTGAGGACCCGGACTTCTACAGTACTGACGAAATCAATAATGTTTACCCCATTACCGACAAGGAAAAAGCCATCATTAATGTCGGTAGCGTCGGTCAGCCTCGCGATCAGGACGTCCGCGCCAGTTACGTTATTGTCAAGGACGACAAAGTAGAGTTTGTTCGGGTCACTTACAACATTGAAGAAACCGTAGTTAAAATTATCGCTAATCCCGAACTGGACGACTTCGAAGGCGAGCGACTCCGCGACGGAAGGTGACAGATCCAAAACCTTAGATATCCCCTTTAGAAAATCTTACCTATGGATATTGATTTCAAAAGACTACTGACCGCCATGGCCTTGTGCCTGCTGATTATGTACGGCTGGATGTATTTTACCGGCAAGTTCAAACCGGTCCCACCGGGGCAAACCACCCCGTCCGCCACGACGCCGACCAGACCTTCAGCCGACACTGAACCTGACCGCCAGCCAACTGTGACCGTCCCCACCCCCGGCCAATGGCAGTTACAACAACCACCCAGCCAACAACAGAAAGAATATATCCTCGGCGGTTTGGAAAAACAAGGCGACAAGTACGAATACAAGGCCCGGATTACCATCGATTCAGCCTCCGCGGCCGTTAGCCAGGTCCTCCTCAGCGAACACAAACTAAAAGTCACCGACAAGAAAACCGGCTATCCCCTGCTGGAGCCAACCCAGGACGACCAGGGCCGGGTTCGACATTCGCTTATGCTGGGACATCTCAAATTCACCGGCCGGGCCGAAACCTTCGACCTGTCGGACAACTGCTGGAAACCTCAACAGGACAGCACTGACCCGTTAACCGGTATCCGGTCTGTTGGTTTTACCGCAATGATTGAGGATCACGAAAACAATCCCATCATGGAGATTACCAAAACATATCGTTACGGCGACAACTACGTTCTCGACTTCTCGTTAGACCTGGCCAACAAAAGCCCTCAACCTCTGCAGATAGAATCGCTCGAACTGCTCGGCCCCATGGGCCTGATACGGGAAGACCCACGTTCCGATACACGCGCCTTCATGGCCGCTTATTTTGACAGCCAGGGCAAAGTAAACATCGAGCGCGAATATATGTCCGCCGTAGAAACAAAACCGCGGGAAGCCATGCTCAAAAAACCGTTTGGCGCATCTCTGCAATGGTTTGCCGTGACCAACAAGTTCTTTGCCGCCGCGGTCCATCCAATAAAAAACAATGACCTTCAGGAAATCGAAGGAAAAATCTTCGATACGTATGAAATTGAATCGGAACTACCTGCCTTCGATAAAATTGAATCGAAACTACCTCCCAAACAAAACCTGGCTGTCCAGACCATCTTGGCGATGGATAAACCTATCGACGCCCAGTCCAATATCACATTTGATTTCGAAGTGTATCTCGGCGCCATCGACAGAGAAATCTTTGACGATCCACAAAACGCCAATCTGAACAATCTCCATTATGAAAAACTAATGTCCAACCAGTCATGCGCCTGGTGCGCCTTCGATTGGCTTACCTTCCTGGTGCTCAAGCTCATGAAGGGAACCTACATGACCGTGGGTAATTATGGCGTAGCTGTTATCATCCTGGTACTGCTGGTCCGACTTGTCCTCCATCCGATCACCAAGAAAAGCCAGGTCTCCATGATGAAAATGTCCAAAATGGGACCAAAAATCGAAGAGATCAAGAAAAAATACGTCGGCAACAAGGAAGAAATCCAAAAACAAACCATGGCCATTTACAAAGAACAGGGAGCCACGCCCATTATGGGTTGCCTGCCGATGATGCTGCAAATGCCCATCTGGATCGCGCTTTATACCGCCGTCAACACCAATGTCGCCCTGCGCCACCAGGGGTTGCTCCCGGCCGCATGGCATTGGCTCAACGACCTGTCCGCACCGGACCGGCTGATCCCATTTTCCTGGTTTGGCGTTGCCGAACCGGTTCAAATACCACTGCTCAGCAGTCTTATGGGCAATTTTGACGCCATCAATCTACTGCCGCTGCTGGTGTGTATCGCGATGTTTCTCCAGACGAAGTTTTCACCTCAGGCAAAAATGGCCGGCGCCAGCCCACAGGCCGCTCAGCAGCAGAAAATGATGATGTACATGATGCCGGCTATGATGCTCGTCTTCTTTTACAACATGTCTTCCGGATTCAACCTGTACATCATGGCCAGCACCTTCGCAGGACTGATCGAACAACGATTCATACGCAAGCACCTCAAAAAGGAAGACGAAAAAGCCACCGTCGGAACCACTACCGCCACCGCCAAAATCAGCTCACGAATGGGACCAAAAAAGAAAAAACCAAAACCACCAATCAAATATACATAACTTTGAAAAGGGGATAAGACGTGAACAAAATGTATGTGCTAGCTAAAATACTGATGGTAATCCTGGGTCTGTATGGATCATTCCTCATTCTCAGAGATATAATGATGTATTCGATGGCTTTTACAGAGTTCAGTATTAGTTCCACTTCCATTGTCTTCTTGATATCGGGGTTATTATTTTCAGTATTACAGGTAATAATTATTTACCACTTGCTTGTTAACGGTGACAAGTGGGCGGCGAAAATCGTGGGCCGTTTGGACAAAATCGAAAGTCAGGAGGACATATCCTGGATAGGCGCGTATTACCGTATCGCTGCTTTTGTTTGTGGCGTCCTTATCTTTTTTTGGACCATACCGGCAATGATGAGCCTTATATATCTAACCTCGTCGTCGGTACACATGGGCGAGTTAGCCCAGGAAAAAATCCAGGCATCTGTCCACACCAATATATGGAGCACAATTTTACGGTTAGCTTTGTCAGCCTATTTAATATGCGGTGCGCCCCATCTGGTCAGATGGGAAGTCAAAAAAACCCTTTGTGACTGCGCAAAGCCTTCAGCCGATACAAATACCAACCAGGATGTACCGTAGTTACACATTTCCCAACGGCATCATCGCCGCCATCACCTCGGCCATCGGCCCGATCGTTCCCTCTCAACTATGTGTTATTCCAAAGTCGGCAACTTACTCGCCGCTCGCTTGGCATAAGGACTGTCAGGATAGTTCTCTACAACAGCCCGGTAAGCCTGCTCTATGAGGGGCTTGGCTTCCGCCGCGGAGATATCCCCCCTGTTCATCTGGCTCTTATAATAACCGCCGACGGAAAATTGAGCATGATCTGCATTGAGATATTCCGGCCAATCCTCCGCTACCCTCTGGAAGTGTTCTATTGCCTTGGCATAATCGTGCAAATCCTGGCCGTAGATCACGGCCGCTCCATAATGGGCGCTGGGAGTGTGGTCTGGTGAGGCCGGGAATATTCGTAGGGTTTCTTCACAGATTGCCGCCTCCTGGTGGAAATATCTCAGGGCTCGTTCTTCAACACCACCCATCCTGCTCAAACGTCCCTTGACGGAATATTCCTTTTTCGCCTCGATCAACAGTTCTGACAGAAGGGGATGGTCCAAACCCACGTTATTAACAAATTCTTCCCAATCCACCAAAATGCCATTGGAATCCGCCTCGGCAATTGTCAGGCCTAGTTCGGCATAAGATTGTGCCTTCTGGTTGGCCGGGAACCGATCCAGAATATACTGATACATCCATTGAGACTCGCCATATTTTTCCGCAATGCGGTAGTCTTGGGCGAACTTGTAAAGCAACTCCGGCAACGCCGGATGCTTGTAATAATCTATGGTTAAGACGTTTATCGTTTCCAGGGCTATCGAGAAATTACCCAACCGAATATCCGCACTGGCATGTCCAGCCAGGGCCTCGACTACCAGATCGCTCTCAGGATAGTTCTGGATAATGTACCCCAACAGCCTCTTACACGTCTCAAAACGCCAGCGGAGCCAACAATGATCTTGTGCCAATCTGTATAGCATATACGGCAGGTTCGGATGACCTGCGAAATCTTTGATAATCGAATCTGCCGCCTGGTCAACCGTCTCAAAATTACCACTCTGAACGTCCACCGCCACCAGCCACGTTCGCGCCCCCAGGGCCAGATCGCTGTCGGCGTGGTTCGTCACGATGTATTCATAGACCGGTCTGTACTTTGCATCGTAATCCTTATTGTACCAGTAATTGTACCAGTCGTGCCAGATCGGATTGCTAAATTCATAAATCGCCTGCGGCAGCTTTGGATGGTCCCCATAACTACGCTTCAAAGTTGCAATCGTCGCCTCAGCCGTAGCATTATTCCCCTCAAGGATGTCCACCATTGCACTTCGTGTCAACGCCGCCATTGCTTCTTCTTTTTCGGGATAGTTCTTGGCAATATAATCATACAGCGACTTGGCCTGAGTGAACTGCTCGTGCCTCACGTATTCATTGGCAATAGCATAAAGATTGTCCGCTAACGCCTCGTGCGCGAAGTAACTTGTCAATAACGTATCCACGAGCGTTTCCGCATTCGTGTAATTGCCACTTATTACTTCCGCGCCGGCCCACCGGGCCAACGCAAAAAACGCCTGATCGCTTTCCGGGTAAAAATCGGTAATATAGGCATATAGCTGAATCGCCTCATCTACTTTTTCTCGGTTGCAGTATTCAACGCCTATCTTGAGGATATTTTCGGACAGGTCGGGATGATCGGCGTAATTCCGCTTGAATGCTTCAACCACTGCCCCAGCCGCAACATAATCGCCTTCTTTAATGCTTGAGATAGCAAGCTGAGTATTGGCCGAAACTACTGCCATGCTTCCTGGATAGTTTTCCACAACATAACTATAAAGGGCTTGAGCAGCGTCGTATCTTTTCTGGTTTAGGTATTCATTGCCAATATCAACAAACGCATCCGACAACGACCGATGCTCGGCATAATTTTGCTTTAGCGACTCGATGATCGCCTCGCCCGCATCATAATTACCCAGCATGATTTCCACACCGGCATGCCTCGCTTGCGCCCAGAAGGCCTGGTCGCTTCCCGGGTAATTTTCGGCAACATATTCGTCAAGCATCTTGCTTTCAAAATATCTTTGCTGATCCCTATACGCCTCCCCAATACCATAGAGTGCGGCAGCAAGTTTCACCTGCCCGGCAAAATCCTGGATCAATGCATCCACCTCATTTTGAGCAGCAGCCAAATCACCGGCCTGTATATACCCGATCGCTGGCTGATTGATCGCTGGCAATTCACTCTCGCCATCACCACAAACCGAAGGTGTTGCACACAACATCAAAAAGACTGGGACAATTCCAGCCAAAATCAAAATAACATACACTCTGACTTTCCTGGTCCAATAAGTTGATCTAACCATGATTCAAACTCCAATGTTAAAACTTCTTTAATTTCGTGATCTTACCATTCCCCCGAGCGACCAACGGGAGCGGCCATTTGCCAACCTTATGGAACAGAAAAAGTGGCACGCCACCTCCAATGTTAAAACTTCTTTAATTTCGTGTTTACGAGATCCCTCGCCTGCCTCAAAAGCCCACTTAAATATTGCCACCTTTCCTTCGCAAATCTTCATTTACCGAAACAAAATACCCATTGTAGCCGTTATCACAATTTTGTCAAGCCATTTCCTGACAATCTCTGATCCGGTAATCCCATAATGCTCACAAGCATGTAGAAGGCTGTCAAACCGCCCGCATTCAAGCTCCAACACAACCGGCCGCTCTCTACCATTGATGTTTGGCATCAAAAGTCGATATTCACGCCTAAAAACACGTTTAGGCACCAGAATCAATGATTCACAATCCTTTTGACGCTGGCGTCACCGTTCACTTTCGTGCTTTCGTTTTTCCCATAGTTGCAGGGCCAATTTGCGCATATCTTCGACAGTGTCGAACTCATCTACGATTTCCACACCGAGAAGAGTCTCAATGGCATCTTCCAGGGTAATGATCCCGGCAGTACCTCCGTACTCGTCCACAACCAGAAAAATGTGCTTACGGCGTTTTATAAACTCATCCAGCGTACTGGCAACTGTTTTCGTGTCGGGTATCGCGTGAATATCGGATGCGATGTCCGTTAGTTTCAGATTCCCGCGGTTTTCCGAAAGAGACAACACAATCTTATAACGATACACGACCCCGGTGATCTCGTCCAGGTCCTTGCCGTAGATCGGAATCCGGCTGAAACGAATCGGACTGTACTTCGCGGCCACCTCCGCAATGGTGGCATTCTGGGGAAAGGCCAGAAGTACGCTACGCGGCGTGAGTATGTCCTTTACGAGAATGTTACGCAGACAAAGCATATTTTGAATCACACGGCTTTCACGACTAAGAAGGGTTCCTTCATCTTGACCGATCTGAACCGTGGCCATCATTTCCTCACGAGAAAATCTGATGCGACGGCCCTTCGGAGAAAATAAACGCGAAAAAGCCTCGAACAACAACACCAACGGATAAATCACTACAATAAGTGCTCGAATGCAATAGCCGGATGGGACGGCCAACTGTTTCCAATAAACCACGCCGAGCGTCTTGGGAATAATCTCCGAAAAAACCAGTATCAACAGAGTCAAAATGGCGGAGGTAATGGCCACAGACCCGGCCCCAGGCCAAAGTTTCAGGGCCTGAGCCCCGACCCCAGCGGCACCGACAGTATGAGCAACGGTGTTGAGAGTCAAAATCGCCGACAGCGGATGATCGATGCGATCCTTCAGATCCTTAAGCAGCATTGCGCTCTTGGAGCCTTTTTTTCCAAGCATAGCGATATAAGTCGGAGTAAGGCTCAGCAGAACCGCTTCCAGGAAGGAGCAGCAGAACGAAACGCCCAAAGCCAAAGCAAAATACAATAGTAACAGAAACATTTATATTAGTATCCCCCGCATTAATCTGCGGTTCCTATTCTTTTCCTTCTGGCTTCTGGCCCTCGTTTTCCCTCTTCTCTCTTACTCATGCCTCATGCCTCGTGCCTCGTGCCTTCTTCCTACTTTATTTGTACAATTGCTCGGCGGCGGCGGCTTTTCGCATTCGTTTAATATAGTCGATAGTTGCCCGGGCGGCGACAATCTTGATATAGTCCTTGGATGCAGAATCCATCGCATTGAAGAGCAAAGAGCCGTCTTTTTGCCCACCAACACTTCCAAGAGCCAACAACGCCAGACTACGCACACGGATAGTGGCCACGAGATCGTCATACGGATCGGTATATCTCAGGGACTCGCGGACAAACTGAATATGATCTTCCTCGGCCAGATCTCCCAGGGCCCGCACGGCAGCCAATCGCACCTCGATCTGAGGATCGTCGGTCAATCCTGTCAGTACCGCAAACACGTCGGTACCGCCAATGTGCTGAAGACCTGATATTGCCAAAATCTTATCGGAAGCGTAAAGACTGTTGGTGAAAATGAGCAATTCGTCGAGAATGCTTTCGTCGCCAAGCCGCGCCAGGGCCTCGGCAGCCTGTAATTGTACGTTAGGTAACTGTTTTGACGCACGTAAAACTTTCCACAGCTTTCCCGGGCTATCCGCTCGACCGGTGGTATTGCCCAGCTTGCCCAGAAGCATACAGGCCTGCCCCGCAAGTTTCTCGTCGGAGCCAAACAAAACTTTGTCGTACCAGTCGGCGAACCGCTGATCGCCCAACTTCTCAAGTGCATAACCGGCAGCCAACTGTACCGAAACATTCTGACTGGCCAACAGCCTCTGCAGCAGATCCTCCGACGCGTAATCCTTGACGTCGCCGACAGCTACGGCCGCAGCAAATTGAACCGCCGGGATCGGATCATAAAGACGACTACGAATCTTAGGAATAACATCCAAAGTAGCCAGTTGCGCCAGCGATTCCAGGGCATGTACCCGTAAAAGAGGATTCTCGTCCTCCAACGCGATAAGGAGCACCTGACGCATCCGTGTTTCCAGTGAGTCTGGTGTGACCTTGCGGTTCACTACGCCCTGACACCCGTAAACGGAAAAAACCAGCGATATCAGTACAGAAATGTTAATTTTTGAGTTCATAACTGCCTTATTTTTGATAGTAGCGACATAAAGTTACCTTATCCAATCATTTTTTGCCAAATATATTCTTGAAAAAATCCATAACGAATTATCCTCAATCATTAGTGTCATCATAAGGGAATTGAAGTACTCAAACGGTTACCACGCAACTGGTTAAGCAGGGTGCAAATTTTTTTGGCTCCTCATAAGAATCTGTACATGGATATGCCAAAAAATGACTGGTTTCTTCATGGGGGCTTTGCGCCCAAACTCCCAGGATTTTGCGCTTTAATGTCAATCCCGGAGTTTTTAGTTTGACTGTT
>Ga0209705_10000422_pt1 | contig 22068 bp, 16 predicted proteins | sample PPLLaktember2015_5_FD_187262 | JGI IMG/M metagenome (GOLD analysis project Ga0209705, IMG submission 187262) | Freshwater sediment microbial communities from Prairie Pothole Lake near Jamestown, North Dakota, USA - PPLs Lake P8 Core (1) Depth... | ecosystem: Environmental > Aquatic > Freshwater... | reverse complement strand
GCGGCGGCTGGTAAACATATAGGGGTTGCCAAACTGGGAGGTATCGTACGTCTGGGTGAAACCGGCGTTAGAAATCGTCGGCTTGCCGTAGGCATCGTATTCGTAGCGTTCTTCCACGTCGCCGTCATCTTCGATAAGGGCCACCACGCTGAATATATGATCGTGGGCGTAGTAGTGCTCCGCATCACTATCATCTGTCATAATCACCGTCAGCATTATAGCGGTTGGTGAGATTATTGACAGCATAGGTTTCGGTGTTGTCATCTCGCAATTCCACGCTGGTGCGATTACCCAGGTCATCATAAGTAAATTCCTCATCGACTGTCTGAACGCCTACAAGATACTCGGCCTGGGTAACTCTGTCAAGGGTGTCGTAAGTGTATTCGTTATAAGGAGTTGAGGCTCTATGATCGAAAGACTGGTCGGTAATGTTGCCGTTATCGTCGAAGGTGTAGTCAAAATCATCGGTGATGGTGGTATCTGGCGTGCCGTTCTTGTAGGTGTAATGGCGTGTGGCCTGGCCCAGGTCGCCGGATTCGCTAATGCGGCTCTGGGGTTTGCTTTGTGTCGGGCCCCCAATCGAGTTGAGGGCAGGCGCTGCGCAGTGGTGACATGTAAAAGACCGCGTGGGCTAAGAGTCCACCCTACGCATTCAAGCAAAGAAGCTTGAGCATGTCACCCATTGTTGTTTTTTTATTTTGTGGAGCGGGTAAAAATGTTGCGATTCAGATTAAATTTTGGGTGATAAACAATGTGTCCACCTGGCCTTGCTCCGCATCAAAACATTTGGTGTAAGACGGCGACTTCGATATTGCTGGGATAGCGACTGGATCGATAGAGGCGATTGGTTACCTTGATAAAATCGTCCTGCTGTGCTTCAAAGATATTCGGCACGTATTTCTGTGGATTACGATCTATAAACGGGAACCATGTACTTTGTACATGTACCATGATTCGATGTCCGCGTTTGAAGGTGTGGAAGACATCCAACAATTCAAATGAAATTTCAGCGACCTCGTTGGGTGTAAAAGGCTGGGGCCTTTCAAAACTTTCCCTGAAACGGCCGCGAAACACTTCGGCGCGAATGAGGTTTTGTTGATTTGATTTTTCTTCCAAATTGTCAGGAAAGACATCAATCAATTTTACTATCCAATCCGAATCCGTTCCGGTAGTGGAAACAAAGAGATTTGCGTGGATGGCCCCGGCTAAAGTGAGGTCCTCTTCAAGAATGCCGGTTTGATATACCAATACATCCGGCCTGCGTGAAGCAAACCGCTGGTCTTCAGTGTAAAATGTTTTGTTCAGCCACTGCGAATTATCTTTTGTATGAGGAACCGGCTTGTCCGGATCGCTGATATAGGAATCATAAGCGTCGGTATTTTCGGTGGGTTTTTCAGATGATAATCCGCCGGCGTTGTGGAAATAGAAGCGCGTCTTCTCTGCGGATGCCGGGGGCCATTGGTCGAATTGTCGCCAGCGGTTGGCGCCGGTTTCAAACATCAAGGCTTCCGGCAGGTGCAATTCGCTTTGTTGGTCTTTCAAGAAGTGGTTGAAGAAATGTAAATCGACATTTTTTTGAAAGTATTCTGAGGTGGGAAATCCAAAATCCATATCTCCCAAATCGTTTCCCTCGCTGCGGTGCCAGCCCCCGTGAAACCAGGGGCCCATAACCAATATATTGAATGTATCGGGATTCTGTTTCTCAATCATTTCGTATGTATGCCACGATCCAAACAAATCTTCGCGGTCGAACAGTCCACCGACAACCATTACGGCCGCTTCGATGTTTTTGAGATGTGGGCGGATATTTCGTTTTTGCCAGAACTGGTCGTAGTTGGGGTGGCGAATGAGATCATTCCAGAATTGCGATTTTTCCTTGAAATATGATTCATTAATGTTTTTCAATGGTCCCACATCCATGAAGAACTTGTAAGCGTCTGTCGTTTTAATTTCAAAGATGGGATCGGGCCATTTCTCTATAAGTCCTTGTCGTTCCTGTCCAACGCTATTCATAAATTTGAACCAATGCGCCAGCAGAAAGGCTCCGTTACGGTAAACGTCATCCCAATATAAATCGGTAACGGGAGCCTGTGGAGAGATCGCCTTTAAGGCGGGATGGGAGTCTATAGACCCGGCGGACGCGTAAAACCCCGGATAAGAGATGCCCGATTGTCCAACCCTGCCGTTGTGGTTTGGGATGTTTTTCACGAGCCAGTCAATCGTATCATAGGTATCGGTACTTTCATCCGTATCGGAATTGGTTTTCTTATCCGCAATGTGCGGAGTCATGTGAACAAACTGCCCTTCGGACATAAAACGGCCTCGCACGTCTTGATGAACAAAGATAAAACCTTCTTTTTCGAATGCTTCATGTGGTCCGATTTTGTCTTTGTATAGGTCGGGTCCGTATGGACTGATGCTGTAGGGAGTACGTAACAACAGCATCGGATATTCTTTCGAGGTGTCGTTCGGCACATAAACAGCGGTAAAGAGTCTTACGCCGTCGCGCATTGGGATTCGTTTTTCATATTTCGTGTAATTTTCACGGATATAGTCCGCCCGTTCATCGGCTTGAATAAATCCCGCGTGCAAAACCAAGAAGTATAAGAAAAAGAGAGCTGTGCGTATTTTCATAATTCAATACTCCCCCTCTATTTTTTCAGGATTTCACATCGAACGCCAATTTTATTTTGGAGCAATTTTTTGTAGAGGGTTAGTAGCTCCTGGGCGTGTCTTTGCATCGAGACCTGTTGGTACAGGTGGTCGGATTCGATTGCCTGGGACATTTTCTGTTGCTGGCTGGGGTCGCATAGTCGCAGCAGGGCCTGGGCAAGTGCTGTGGTGTCGGGGCAGTTTTCGATGATGATTCCATATTTGCCGTCGGCCAGGAATTCGGCTGCTCCATTGTATCTGGTGGTGATTGCCGGTTTGCCGGAGGCGAGGCCTTCCATAATCAGTCTGGAACATGGATCGTCATAGGTCGGCAGTACCACGGCGTCACACATTCGCATCAGGGGCGGCATCTGCTGTGTCGAACCTAAGAACAGTATCCGCTTTTCGATGGTGGTTGCCAGTACCTGCCGGCGGTAGGGAAGGATATTTTTGCCGCCGATGACAATGATCCGGAAATCGCGTTCGTTTTCCGTCAGTAGGGTTGCCGCCTGAGCGGCCGCTTTAAGCAGCCAGCTTAACCCTTTACGGCGAGGGTCGTCGGCTGCGAACAGAAAAATCGCCAGGTCGTCTTTTTTGTCGAATAATTGTCTTAACCTTCGGCCCTGTTCTTTTGTTTCTTCACTGCGGAAAGCATCGATCCGTACCCCGTTGCGGACCAGGTGGATTCGATTTTCGTGCAAGCCGTATTCTGTTTTGAACTGTTCGGCTACGTAGTTGCTAAGGGCCGCCACTACAGGGCCGTCGGGTGCCTGAGATAGTTTTCGCTCGTTTGCTATCCAGGCCTGCCGAGCGCGGTTCAATATCGACGTTGCCCGCTTGAAGTTTGCCATCAGTGGACATTCGTACGAGGCGGCATGTCGTTTTCCGCTGTATAAGATACTGCCGCTGCGGGGCTGATAGACGTGTGCTATTGGCAATGGGATCATACTGTGCACGATGTCGTAATCACTTTCGGCAAAATAGCGGGTCACATTTTGTTCGAAATTTCGTCGTTGTCCGCTTCTTGTCCAGGCGTTGGCCGGTACTTCGCGGGTTTTGAACGGCAGATCGCCGGTGTCGGGGCGGTCGATCCGGGCGGCGACCAATGTGACATCCAGGTTCAGTTCGCCCAGGGCGCCGGCCAGTTCGTATGTGGAGCGTTCCTGTCCGCCACGTAACAAGTTGAACCGTTCTATTACCAGCGCTATTTTCATTATTGTGCCTTTTGCTGCTTTCGGATTCGATTTTGGTCGTGTCCGGCGATGCGTTGGGTTTTGCGATATACAGCGTGAATAAACCGTTTTTGTCTGGTTGTCAAGCGGTCAGACTGGAAATATTCCAGCAAAAAACGCATTACGTCGGCAGCAGTGAAGTATGTGCGAGCTGAGTAGTACAGTTGTGCCAGGTCTTTTACCTGCCAGCGGCGTCGTAGAATCGCCGGGGTAAAGACGCGGTGCAGGTCGATCAGGCTTAATCGTTCGCAGGCGGTTCGGTCCCGGCCAAGGAATATGTGAGCGAGGTATAAATCGCGATGGCAAAAACCGCAGTTGTGCAAACGCCGGACGAGCTGGGCTGTCTGGCTGAGTAATTTCTTTTTGTTTCTGAGCAAGTCGTACTCGGTTTTCTTTTGTGACCACTGGGGCAGCAGTCGTTGTAGTGCGTCGGCGTTAGGTAACTCCTCGAACATTACAAAACTGCGCCGCCGATGCGACTGCGTGCCATAAGCTATGGGGCGTGCGACGGGTATGTTGTTTTCTGCTAAAGAGATCGCCGCGATGAAATCGTATACGGCCTCGGCGGCCAGGCTGCGACGACTGAGCCATTGCCTGAGCAGCCGGATCGGGCCGGGATAGTCATATCGCTTCAGGTAAACGACCACTTTTTTGTTTTTGTTCAGCAGCAGCTCCAGTCGTAACCGCTGGCGGGCTCCCAGGCCGGGCTTGGTAAGTTTTTGGCCATGCTGATAAGCAAAAACGTCGTGCAGGCTTGCTAAGTTTTGTTGTTCCAGCAGTGGCAGGTAGTCTTTGTGGATGAGGCCGATGCCGCTGCTTAACGTGGTAAATGATTCGGTGAACGGGGAATAATAAGTGCCAACAAGATTGTTTATGTTTTGCTGAGCGGCGGCGGCACTGGAAGGTGATAATTGTTTTTTCGCGGCGGCGTACACATCATCCACGGTGATTTCGGTCATGCAGCGGTGATCACGCGAGCAGGTTGGTTTCTGGCAGGGAGGACAATCAACATCGACACGCAACCGGATTTCTTTATCATAGCCTGTGACCGTCCAGCGTGGGTCGGTCGGGCCGAAAATTGTTACCATCGGCACGTTAAACGCGGCGGCGATGTGGCATGGGCCGGTATCGTTGGCGATCATCAAACAGCAACGTCGTATCAGTTCCTTAAGTCCCCCCAAACTGATGCCTTTGTCAGATAAGTTATAAACAGGTCGTTCGGCAAGTGTGGTGATTTGTTCGGCAATTTGACGTTCGGCGTCGTTCGGCGCGCAGGAAATGATGACGCGATACCGCTGCTCGGTTAGTTTGTCGGCCAATTGCGCGAATCTTTCGGGTAGCCAACATTTGCTGGGGCCAAATGCTCCGCCGGGCACCATTATTACCATGCGTTTTTCGTTGGTCAGGCTCCAGTGGTGGAGCAGTTCGTCGATTTCTCGCCGATCGTTTTCATTGGTAAAAAGCTGCAGGCGATTGTCCGCTTTGGCATTCGAGGGTACGGTGGCGCCGAGCACGAGTTCGATGGCTTTGTCAGTTAAGAAGCCGTAATAATCGCCCATCGAAATTGGTGCTCGCCGTTCGAGCAGACGAGGCACCGGTATGGGACAGGTCAGCAATATTCCGCGGCCGTCACGATCGTAGCCGATACGTTTTTTGACACCTGCCAAACGAACCGTCAGAGCGGAGCGGAAGGAATTGGGCATTACAACGGCGGTGTCGAATTTGTGCCGACGTAAATCCGCAAGCAACGGCATGTGACAAAGTGCAACCCTGCTTTTGTTGTAGTCCAACCAATCGTCCGTCCAAGGTACGCCGTCAAGTATGGCCCGGACGACAGGATTGGCCATATAGGTGATACGCGTGTGCGGGAGGCTTTGTCGCAGGCGTCGCAGTGCCGGGATGCACATAATCGCATCACCCATTGGGTTCGGCAAGACTACCAGGATGTTATTCGATTGGTTCATGTGCGATTTCGCACTTTTTCTTGTGTATTACTTATATGCAACGTCAGAACAGGGCCTTTTGAGCCAAGACTGATAATTTTATACGTTAGCGAAACATTTATCGAAATAATATAAAAAACCATTTTTGCGTAACAGGCCCTGTTGAATGAAAATTGGGTCAAAAAAACTGCGAAAGTCAACTTCATCAGAGTTAGTCTTTGACGGTCGGGACATTGTCAATGTATCGCCGATGCCATAATTCCAGCATCAGCAGCGACCATAAACGATGCCCGTGATCGTCGTGTTTTTGGTCGTTTTCCATCAAAAGCGATTCGATGGCCTGTTGTTGGAAATAGCCGCGGTCGAGTGCACGGGCGGACAAGACCGTGTCGGTAAACATCTGTCGCAATTCGCGGCGGAACCATTGACCGACCGGTACGCCGAACCCCTTTTTTGCCCGTCGGTTGATTTTTCCGGGCAGCAGGTCTGCGCATGCCCTTCGCAAAACATATTTGCTTGTTTTTCCACTGTGTCGATAACAAGTAGGCAGCGAATAAGCCAACTCGACCACCTTGTGATCCTGAAACGGGCAGCGTAATTCCAGTCCGATCGACATGGAAGCGCGGTCGATTTTGGTATTAAGGTCGCCGGGCAGGTAGGTATTGCCATCGGCTAGCATGGCCTGAGCCATGACACGGTCGGGTTCGGATGAAAAGGCATTGTTTTTTTTGAAATAGCGGTCGAGGTAGTCCTGCCCGGGCGCGGTCAAGCCGTCGCCGCGTAGCAAGGCGGCGAACATGTCGGGATCGAATACGGCCAACCATTTGAGGTAGCGTTGTGAGGGCGGCAAAGGCGTGGCCTGAACGAAACGTTTGATATTGCGAAGCCGGGAGCGATGTTCACCGGTGGTCAAGCGATCCCAAAATCGCTGGCGTGCGAGCCATTTGAGTAGTAGAGCAGTGTTGAACTGCTGTGAGATTTTCATTGCCTTGTAGCGGTCATAGCCGCCGAAACACTCGTCGGCGCCATCCCCGGTGAGCGCTACGGTAACCCTGGCACGTGCTACGTGTGACAAATGAAAGGTCGGCAGTGCCGAGCAGTCGGCAAAAGGCTCATCGTAATAATAGCTGAGTTTTTCTATGGTTTCGAGGCAATTGGGTTGAACCATACGCTCGCTGTGGTCGCAGTTGAAGCGTTTGGCTGCCAGCCGGGCGTAAGGCAGTTCATTGTAAAGCGATTCCTCAAAACCAATAGAGCAGGTTTTAACGCGGTTGCTATCCAGTCGGCTCATCAGGCCGACTACAATGGTGGAGTCCAGGCCGCCGGATAAAAAGGCGCCCAACGGCACGTCACTGATCATCCGCATTTTTGTCGCATCGGTTAATTCGCTGCGCAACTGTTCGGCCGCGTCGCTGATACTGCCTTCAAAGGTCGGCTCGGTCGGTATCGACCAGTATCGACTCGGCGTGGGTTTATTAAAGTTGTCAACGGATAACGTCAGGGTGTGGGCGGGAGGTAACTGTTTGATGTCAGCGAAGCCGGTTTGTGGGTAAGGTACGTATTGCAGAAGCAGATATTGCCCAATCGCGCGGCGGTCCGGGCGACGGGGGAAGCCGTGAATTTGCAAAATGGCTTTGCATTCGGAGGCAAAAATGAAGCGGCCGCGGTGCATGCCGTAGTAAAACGGTTTTTGGCCCATGCGGTCACGTGCCAGGAATAGTTGGCGACGGGCGCAGTCCCAAATCGCCATAGCGAACATTCCGCGGATATGATCGACGCAGTGCGAACCGTACTGCTCATAAAGGTGAACGATAACCTCGGTGTCGCAATTGGTTTTGAATTTGTGCCCGAGAGCTTCGAGATCACGGCGTAGCTGTGGGAAATTGTAACATTCGCCGTTGTAGCATATCCAGACGGTTTGATCCTCGTTAGCCAATGGCTGTTGGCCGCCGGCCAGGTCGATGATCGAAAGTCGTCGATGTGCCAGTCCACAATGGCCGGTCCGGCTATCGAGGTAGATACCGGATTCGTCAGGCCCGCGGTGAACCAAGGCCGCGGCCATTCGTTGCAGTTCGTCCGTGGTGATCGGTTTGGAACTGTCAAAACTAATTATTCCGGCAATACCACACATAAACTTAAAGAGAATCTGGGAACAGGCGATATTCTGGGCAATTTGCTCCGGTCAGGCGAATCGATATTGCGATAAGTGCAGTTATTACAATGGATAACGTGTTTGCCATCAGGACAGCAAAAATGCCTGGAAGAATTTTGGCGAAATCCGATGGTTTACTCATAGTGGTATTTTGCCTTACCTGAGAGGATGATTCAAGCATAAAGCCGTTTTCAGCATTGATATAGTGGAACCGCCGATGTGGGCAAGGCGTAATATCACTTGACGTTTAGATAACAGGGCCGATAATTGGTTTTGGGATTGGTTTTTTGGTATCAGGACAGTCGGTTATTAGCACAGGATGACACGTTAATTGGCAAAACCGGGGTCAATCTCCGGGGCAGTATTGCCGATAGTATAATACTGTCACTAATGAAGTTACTGCTTTTTTTGCTACAATAATACGAACAATTGAAGGTGTCCAAGGAAGGTTTTATGCTGAAGTCATCTGAAAATCCTCCAATACTTCACCCTGAAGATGCGTTTGAAGAGGAACTGGCGGGTCGGTGGTGGGTGGCCCATACGAAAAGCCGAAACGAAAAAGCTCTGGCCTGGTCGCTGTATCATTGGCAGACTCCGTATTTTCTGCCGTTGAGCGAGAAGGTAACGAGACGTAAACAAAGAACCTATAAGTCATTATTGCCGTTATTTACTGGGTACCTGTTTTTTTGCGGGGAGCTTGAGCAACGTCATCAGGCATTGACTACCAATCGAATAGCGCATGTCATAGAGGTGGCGGATCAATCGAATCTGGTGCGTGAGTTGACCAGCATTTATTGTGCGTTAAAGAGTGGTCTGCCCATCGATCCACAACCATACCTCAAAACCGGCAATCGCTGTCGTGTAATTGCCGGTCCCCTAATGGGTTGTGAAGGTATTGTGGAGCGAAAGAAGAATCTGACCCGTATCCTGCTGCAAGTGGATATATTGGGTCAGGCGGCAGCGGTGGAAATCGATGCCGAGATGCTCGAACCGATTGACTGATCGATGGAGGCGTCCGTAGGGTTCCAGGGACGAAACACTATAAGTGGTTGTTATATAGGTAGTTATATGACAACTGGGTTGGCTCCCGACGGGGACGGAGTCTGCCTATTTGGTGGTATTCGAGGCACCAAGTCAAAGTTCACTGAGGTTGACCGCCTCGGTGGAGAGGATACAATGTGACTGGCAGGAAAAGAAGGCAATATGGGCCAGGATTCCCGCTGGTTTTTATTTTGATTTTGGCTTATGTGAAGAGAGGTTTCGATGCGAATACTGATTACAGGAGGAGCCGGTTTTATCGGCAGCCATTTGACGGAGCGACTGCTCAAAAAAGGCAACTCTGTTATTATTTTTGATAATTACCATACCGGTAGTAAGGATAATATTCGCCATCTTCTGCATGACGATAATCTGGAAGTATATCGTCACGATGTGACCGAGCCGTACCGACTGGAGGTGGATCAGATTTATAATCTGGCTTGTCCGGCCTCTCCTATCCATTATCAGCGTAGCCCGGTGCGAACGGTGCTGACTTCGGTTCAGGGTATAATCAACGCACTCAATGAAGCCAAGGAAATAAATGCCCGAGTGCTGCAGGCTTCGACCTCGGAAGTATATGGCGATCCGGTGGAACATCCTCAGACAGAAAACTATTGGGGCAATGTCAATCCGATCGGTACGCGTAGTTGTTATGACGAAGGCAAGCGTGTGGCGGAAACGGTAATGTTCGACTATCATCGGGAAAATAACGTGGATATTCGCATTGCCCGGATTTTCAATACATACGGGCCGAGGATGTGCCCTGACGATGGGCGTGTGGTAAGCAATTTTATTGTTCAGGCACTGCGTGGTGAAGATGTCACGATTTTTGGCGACGGTTCTCAGACCCGCTCTTTCTGTTACATTGACGATATGGTGGATGGTTTGATCCGTCTGATGGAACAGGACGAGATCATCGGACCGGTCAATCTGGGCAATCCCGAGGAGCGCAGCATAAAAGAGATCGCTGAATTAATTATTAAGCTGACAGGTTCTTCTTCAGAGATAGTCTATAAGCCGCTGCCTCGGGATGATCCCGTCCGACGGCAGCCGGACATTACGCTGGCCCGAACTAAACTGGACTGGCATCCCTCGGTTAGTTTGGCTAAGGGGTTGCCGAAAGTGATAGGATATTTTCGTCCGTTGGCGCTGAAAAACTCGGCTGCGACAAAAATGCCGCGTTGAGGTTTTGCAAAACCTTGATGTATAATCCCGTCGGAAACAGGATATTCCTGAGCTATATTGTTGTGTTTTTCGCAGCGGGAGCACTTTATGTGGTTAGCTGTGCGCCCGGGGCATTGTGGCAAGACAGCGGGATGTTCCAATATCGCGTATGGCACAACGATATCGAAGGCGAATTAGGTCTAGCGCTGGCTCATCCGCTTTATCATATTATCGGAGTCGTCTTCAAACATATACCGATAGGCGAGTTTGCGTACCGGGTGAATTTGATTTCGGCTTTGGCGGCGGCGGCGGCGGTGGCGAACCTGTTTCTGCTGCTGCGGTTGTGGCTGGGTCGGAATCTGCCGGCGGTGGTGGCCGCTATTACGCTGGGTCTGTCCTGGGCGCACTGGCAACATGCGTGCATCGCTGAAGTTTATACGTTGCATTCGGCTTTGTTCCTGGCAGAATTGGTGGTGCTTTTGCAGTATTGCCGAGGCGGGCGTATCGGTTACTTGTACGCGTTGGGACTGCTTAACGGTTTGGCTGTGGCCAACCATCTATGGGCGTCTTTAGCGTTCGTATGTTATGTGTTTTTCGTAGGCGGGCTTTTGCTGCAGAAGAAGATCCGATTTGGCCATTTTGGTATTATAGTCGCATTCTGGATAGCGGGCGCTTTGCCCTATGAATACCTGATCGTAAGAGATATCGTGCGTAACGGTGATCTGGCCGGTACGTTGGCTTCGGCGGTTTTCGGCCGAGGTTATCAACATCAGGTTCTTAATACCGCCATTACCTTGAAAATCGTTAAAGAAAATATGATGTTTTTGGGGCTTAATTTTCCTACGCCTAACGTTTTGCTGTTTTTCGGCGGGCTGTATGCAATCTACAAAACAGCTCCGAGCCGGGCTTTTGCCCATGTACTGTTAGGGTTGCTGGTATTGTTTTTTGTGTTTGCTTTTCGATATACCGTACCGGACAGATATGCCTTTTTCATGCCGTTCTACTGTATGGCGTCGGTGTTAATCGGACTGGGCGCTCATTTTCTCATGACAAAAGAGCGATCCAGGTTTTTTGTGGTTTTGATATTGATATTTGCTTTGCTGCCGGTGGGGGTTTATGCGGCGGCCCCGTCGTTAGCTAAGAAGCTGCAAGTGAATATCGGTACCAAAAGAAAGATTCCTTACCGAGATGAGTACCAGTGGTTCCTGCAGCCGTGGAAGAGTGGATACGACGGACCGGGGCGATTTGCCCGTGAGACATTTGCTGTGATGGAGGATGACGCGATTATATACGCTGATAATACAACGGTGTACGCACTTCTGTATGCGCAGGAAGTGCAAAAGCAAGGGACAACTGTTTGGGTCGTATCCGATTTTGTCGGCAGCATGGGTGCTCCAAGGTTCGACGAAACGACCATAACTGATTTATTGTCGGACAGGGGTGTATATGTGGTTTCGCCGGCGGTGGGTTATTGTCCGTCGTTTTTGCTTGAGCAATATGAATTTGAACCGGCCGGGAGCGTCTGGCGTGTGGTTCAAAAATAAGGGGAAGAAGGCACGAGGCACTAGGCATGAGGCACTAGAGGGTAGGAAGATGGAAGAGGTATGGGGGCATGAGTTGATCTGAGGTCAGTTTGAGTAATAATAAAACGGGGAAACAGAATGTGCGAGTTCGCACTTTTTCTTGTGTGTTGCTTATACGCAACATCAGAACAGGGCCTTTTGGGACCAAAACCGATAATTTTATACGTTAGCGGAACATTTATCGAAAGCATATAAAAATCCATTTTCGCATAACAGGCCCTGTTGGATGGAAATTGGGTTAAAAAAACTGCGAAAGTTAACAGAATCGTTATGAGTATAAATACAATTTTTGGTACTTGACATTTTCATTCAGTATGGGTATAATGCCGGGTTCAGTTAATTAGAGTAGCCCCGTCATCAGAGGTTTTGTGAGACGACAAAGGTGGAGAAAACAAACAGGGCAAAAGATCTGTCATGGTTGGTGATGCTGGCCGTTGCAGCGGATATTTTTTTGACGAGTGGTAGTGCTTTGGGTATTGTCTGGCATCCGGAAGCTGAGCCGAACCTTGTCACCTGGACAGACAGGCCCAATGACGCGGTAATTGGCCGGTGGATCAGAGATGGAGTAGGAGTAAAGGGTAACGGCTCGTGTGTGGTGGTGTCGCCGAACTATGTGATAACCACCAAGCATCAGTTAGGAGATGAACAGTCACTGGTAATTATCGAGGGGATAACCTATACCATCGACTGGATTGAAGGGCACCCTGAAGAAGAAGTGGATTTGCGTGTGGTAAAACTGCACAGTGCCAACCTTTCTGATTATGTTGCTATGTATGACAGGAGGATTGAGGCAGGGGAAAATACGGTGCTTGGCGGTTACGGCAAAGGCAGAGGTGAGCCGCTCGACTATCCGGTCGGTTCCGGGAATGTTTATGGTTACCGGTGGGATGGTTCCGGGAATACCACTTTACACTGGTGTACCAATAAGGTCAACGACACAGATTCTCTCTACATTTATGGTGACTTTGACGGTTTGAATGAGGGCGATTCTACAATTTATGAAGGAATAACGGCGGAATACGATTCCGGCGGTGGGTGGTTTATTGAATCGGGCGGTTTCTGGAAGGTGGCCGGGTTATCCAGAGGCGTGGCACACGTTGGCGAGGAACCAATTGATTCAAGCTCCTGGTTTCGTAAAAATACCGATCCTGATGTTTTGTATCCGGACTACCTGGTTGCGGTACGTATTAGTTCTTATGCCAATTGGATAGAAAGTGTTATCGATCCCGTTTGTGACGGCCCGGTTGTTGGTGATTTTAACGGCGATTGCTCTGTTGATGTTTTTGATTTTACGGAATTCGCCGAGAACTGGCTGCGTCAGGATTGCGGGCCGGACAATAACTACTGTCAGGGATCGGATTTTGAGCCTGACGGTGATGTGGATCTGGATGATTTTGGGGTGATGGCTGTGCATTGGCTGGAATATCATCTGGACTAGTTTTTGCACAGTTTACCGTTTTATATAGAAAACAAGTTCTTTTTGTCCGTGGTATTCCAACAGTGCGATTTAGCACTTTTTCCTGTGTGCTGCCTGCACGCAAAATTATACCCAATGGGTCATTATACCCGGCAGAGCCAATCGTAACATTTGAAGGGAATTCGTAAATGAGAGTTTCAGTGGTAGGTGTCGGCTATGTAGGTTTGGTGGCGGCTGCTTGCCTGGCGGAAGGTGGCAACCATGTCGTATGTGTGGACAATGACAGGAAGAAAATAGACGATCTCAAGAAAGGCAAGATACCTATTTATGAACCTGGTCTGACGGAGATTGTTCAGCACAACGAAGCGGCGGGGAGACTGATTTTTACGACTGATCTGGAAGAGGGAGTAAAGAATTCACTGGTGATTTTTTTGGCGGTGGGTACTCCCCCGGCTAAAGACGGTTCGGCGGATATATCAGCGGCGCTTGGGGTTGCCGAGGCTGTCGCCGAGGCGATGGACGGCTATCGAATCGTCGTTACCAAGAGCACCGTGCCAGTGGGCACGCATCGGAAGGTCATCGAAGTTATGGCGGACAAGACGGAGCATCCGTTCGATTATGTGAGCAATCCCGAGTTTCTCAAAGAAGGCTCAGCCGTGGACGATTTTATGAAGCCGGACCGGGTGATCATCGGTACCACTAATCCGGCGGTCATGGAGATTATGAAACAACTTTATGCGCCGTTTATGCGTAAGAGCAGTCGCATACTATTTATGGACCCCGCTTCGGCGGAGATGGCCAAGTATGTGGCCAATACGATGTTGGCGGCGCGTATTTCTTTTATGAACGAGATTTCCGGGTTGTGCGAGAAGTTCGGCGCCGATATCGAGTCAGTAAGAGCCGGGGTGGGCAGTGACTTGCGGATCGGTAATGCTTTTCTGTTTGCCGGAGTGGGTTATGGCGGCAGTTGTTTTCCCAAAGACGTGCAGGCTCTTATACAGATGGGTGATCAGCAGGGCTGTCCCATGAGTATTGCCAAGTCGGTACAGCAGGCAAACTATACTCAGCAGGACCGATTTGCCCAGCGGATATTGGATTACTTCGGAGATCGGGCAGGGACAACAACGCTTGCTGTCTGGGGTTTGGCGTTCAAAGCGAGAACAGATGACATTCGTGAATCGCCGGCGATCCGATGTATTAAAAAGTTTCTCGATGCGGGTATGAAAATAAAAGCGTACGACCCGGAAGCAATCCGGGCGGCCGAGACCGAACTGAACGGTCGCATTGAGACGGCTGCGAACAGTTATGATGTACTTGACGGGGCCGACGCCCTGGTGGTTTTTACAGAATGGCAGGAATTTCGTACACCCGATTTCGAGTTGATCGGACAGAAGCTGAAACAGCCGGTCATTTTCGACGGTCGTAATCTGTACGATCCCAATTATGTGAAGAAACAGGGAATCGAATATCACAGTATTGGCAGAGGTTCCTGAACAGGTGACAGATGATTATTCGAGCAAAATCATATCCCCGAGCAGGTTTGATCGGCAATCCTTCCGACGGATATTTCGGCAAAACGATTTCGTTCGCATTTAATAATTTTTGTGCGGAAGTGGTGCTGTACGAAACGCCGGAGTTGGAGATTCTATCGAGCGAAAAGGACAAGTCGAGATTTACAAGTATCGGCGGTCTGGTAAACGATGTGGTATTGCATGGCTACTATGGTGGAGTCCGTCTGCTCAAGGCGACGATCAAGCGTTTTTATGATTACTGCCGGGGAAACCAGATCGAGCTGCACGATAAGAACTTTACGATCCGGTATCATTCGGATATTCCCCATGGGGTTGGTCTGGCCGGGTCCAGTGCGATTATCACGGCGTGTTTGCGGGCGTTGATGGCGTTCTATGGCGTGAGCATAGCCAAATACATTCAGGCCAATCTGATTCTCTCTGCCGAGACGGACGAGCTAAATATCAGAGCCGGTCTGCAGGACCGTGTGATTCAGGTGTATGAGGGACTGGTATATATGGATTTTTCCAAGGAGATCATGGACAAGCAGGGTTACGGGCGTTACGAAGAGATGGACCCGAAATGTCTTCCGCTTTTGTATGTGGCGTATCGCGACGATCTGAGCGAACCGACTGAGGTATTTCACAATAATATTCGTGAGCGGTTCGACCGTGGAGATCGTGAAGTGACCAGTGCGATGCGATATTGGGCGGGGCTTGCCGACAAAGTCAAACAGTGTTTGTTGAAAGGAGAAACCGCGAAGACAGGTTCTCTGCTGAATGCCAATTTCGACAGGCGTAAAAAAATATATCAAATAAGCCAGGAAAACCTTAAGATGGTGGAGGCGGCCCGTTCCGTGGGCGCCAGCGCCAAGTTTACCGGTTCCGGTGGCGCGATCGTGGGTACTTACGACAATCAGCAGATGTATAGTAAGCTCAAAAAGAAACTGGGCCAACTGAATATCAAGGTAATCAAACCGACGATCGTCAACGGCAAACGAAAGGGAAGTGCATGATCCGCAAGGCTGTTATTCCGGCTGCGGGTTTTGGAACACGTTTTCTGCCGGCGACGAAGTCGCAGCCGAAGGAAATGCTGCCGATCGTAGATACGCCCGTGATCCAGTATGTGGTCGAAGAAGCGGTTTCGGCGGGAATTACCGATATTCTGATGGTGATCGGCAAAGGTAAGCGTTCGATCGAGGAGCATTTCGACCGCAGCTTTCAACTGGAAGCACAACTGCGGGCCAAAGGCAAAGAGACAGAACTCAAAGCAATGCGGCAGATTTCGGAATTGGCGGATATTCATTTTGTGTGGCAGAAAGAATTGAATGGTCTGGGCGATGCGGTCTATTGTGCACGCCATCACGTCAACGACGAACCATTTGTGGTGCTGTTGGGCGATACGATAATGGAGGCGTCCAAACCACCGGTCAGGCAGTTGCTGGAGGTGTTCGAGCGGTATCAGGAACCGATGGTGCTGCTCGAAAAGGTTCAGCGTGAGCGTGTAAGTCGATACGGGGTAATAGACGGCAAAGAAATCGAGCCGGGGCTTTATCTGGTTAAGGATTTCGTGGAGAAACCAGGTATTGATGAGGCGCCGTCGAATCTGGCCATTGCCAGCCGATATATTTTAACGCCGGAGATTTTCGAGTACCTCGGCCGAACCGAGCCAGACAAGGCGGGTGAGATACAACTTACCGATGCGATGCGGATGATGGTTCGGCAAAGAAAAATGTACGGTCTGGTACTTGAGGGCAGGCGTTGCGATATAGGCAATAAAGAAGGATTTGTCCGAACCAACATCGAGTTTGCCCTGCGACGGCCCGATATGGCTGAGAATATGCGGGAGTACATAAAGCGACTGGCTAAGGAACTATAGGTACGAACAGCAATCGTTTAATCCAGTTAAGAACTAAGAGTGCGATTTCGCTTACGCGGCTCTATGTGTCGCACTTTTTCTTGTGTATTGCTTATACGCAAAGTCAGAACAGGGCCTTTGGAGCCAAGACCGGTAATTTTATACGTTAGCGAAACATTTGTCGATAAAAATCCATTTCCGCGTAACAGGCGGGTGCATGTCACGTTTGTAGGTAGAAATTTGCCCTCCGGGATGGCAAAATGGGTAAATTTGACAAAAAACCTATTTGCCATGGAGGGCATTATCATGGATACCAAAATACTGGACGAATTGGAAGTGGCTTGTAGCCAGGAATTATCTTTGGTTGGTGAGGATCTGGGAGCTTTGGAAGCAGCAGTCAGGGCCAAGATGTGTCAGTTGGGTCAAGGCTTGCTACAGCGATTGGTACGGCGTAAGCCAAATGGCTATCAGGGCAGTTCGTTGGCCTGCGAATGTGGCGGCTCAAAACGTTTTGTAGGTTACCGCAGTCGCCAAGTGCACAGTATCTTCGGATGGATAGAGATTCACCGGGCATATTATCATTGTCCTGTCTGTTCCAGCAGCCAGGTGCCTTACGACCAAGCCAGCGGTTTGGGCTCGGAACAAATAAGTCCTGGTTTGGCGAGATATTGCTGTACGTTGGCGGTGGATGACAGTTTCGAGCAAAGCTCCCGCAAGATTCAGGAGCTTTTGGGCCAGAAGGTATCGGCTAATACGATCGAACGGTTGACACAGCAGGTTGGAAAGGTGCTTTTGGAGCAGTCGAATCAGCAGTTGGTGGATTTTCAGGTTGATAGACATATCCCTGATGCGCAAGCAAGAGCGAAAAGGCTCTATATTGCTGCTGACGGAACTACAGTGCATGAAACAGATGGTTGGCATGAAAGCAAGATAGGTGTGATTTATTGGGAAAATGAGCGTCAGCAACGACAGAATCGTTATATGGGTCGGTTTGACAATTCCGAGATATTTGGCTGGCACCTTTGGCTTGAAGCTTGTCGTTGCGGTTTGCGTCAGGCCGATGAAGTAGTGTTTTTGGGTGACGGTGCCGGTTGGATTCGAAACGAAAGGCGTAAGCATTTCGGTCGCGCTACGTTTATCATCGATTGGTACCATGGAAGTGAGCATATCTGGGATTGTGGAAAAGTTCTTTTTGGTGAAGGCACAGACGCCACAGAAAAATGGGCAAAAGTACGTGAAAGCTGGCTTTGGGACGGGCATACAGATAAATTGTTGAAGGATTTGGATGATTTGACTAGGCGACATCGGGGCCGAAAAAGTGAGGAACTGTTGAAGTTGCACAAGTATATACAGGATAATGAACAGGAGATGCAATATGACTTCTTCCGTGCCAAGGGCTATGACATAGGTTCAGGTTCTGTAGAAGGTGCCTGTAAGCATGTGGTGGGTAAGCGGCTCAAGCAGTCTGGGATGACCTGGAATCGTAGCGGCTCATCAGCAATATTGGCCCTGCGAATAGCTTGGTTAAACCGCCAATGGGTCCAATTGTGGGCCGGGAAACCACTGGCTGCATGAGAAAACTACCTACAAACGTGACATGCACCCGTAACAGGCCCTGTTGAATGAAAATTGGGTTAAAAAAACTGCGAAAGTTAAGTAAAATATGAAAGCATTAGTAACCGGAGCAGCGGGGTTTATCGGATCGCATTTGTGCGAAAGACTTCTGATGGATGGCTGGGATGTGATCGGATTGGATAATTTCGACCGGTTTTACGATCCGTCGGTCAAGCGGGCCAATATTGCCGCTTCTCTGGAACAGAAGGCGTTTTCCCTGATTGAAGGTGATATTCGTGACGTGGAACGCGTAAGCTCGATTTTCGGTCAGAATACCGTTGATATTATTGTGCACCTGGCCGCCAAGGCAGGTGTCAGGCCGTCCATTGAAGATCCGCTGGGGTATCAGGATGTGAATATCAACGGCACCATGGTGATGCTGGAGGCGGCGAAGAAATACGAGGTGAAGAAATTTATTTTTGCCTCCAGTTCGAGCGTATATGGAAACAACAAGAAGGTGCCGTTTGCCGAAACTGATAACGTCGATTTTCCCATTTCGCCTTACGCGGCGACCAAGAAGGCCGGCGAGCTGATCTGTCATACCTATCATCATCTGTACGAGATCGATATGACATGCCTGCGGTTTTTTACGGTTTATGGGCCTCGGCAGCGGCCGGATTTGGCGATCCATAAATTCACTCGTTTGATGGAGGCCGATCAGCCCATACCGGTTTTCGGGGATGGGAGCATGGCACGTGATTTTACCTATATCGATGATATTCTTCAGGGAGTTTTGGCCGCTATGTCTCACTGCCATGGATACAAGATTTACAATTTGGGAGAATCGTGCCCCTGGCGGCTGGACGATCTTATAGGCCAGATAGAAAAAGCCCTGGGCAAAAAGGCTGTTGTCCAGCGATTGCCGATACCGCCCGGTGACGTCAAGGGGACGTTTGCCGAGATCAGCCGGGCACGCAGGGAACTCGGCTATAACCCTGTAACGCAACTACCCGAGGGCTTGAAGCATTTTGTCCAATGGTTCAGGGCCGGCAGTGGCGCGAAACAGGCGCACGATCAATGACGTATAATAAATGGTGGTGCCCGTTTTTGCGGAAAAAGCGGCTTGCCACAGGAAAACAAGAATTTACTCGTTAGTAGTATAAAGGAGTAGCTTAATGGCTAAGAAAAGTAAAACAACAGCAGGTAAACATAAGACTTTCAAAACAGATGTACCTTTGGTGGGTATTGTCGGGTTGGGATATGTCGGTCTGCCTTTAGCTCGGGAGTTTTGCATCGGCGGCGCCAGGGTATTGGGTTTTGATATTAACGCCAGGATGGTCCAAAAGGTTAACAAGGGACTAAGCCCTATCAAACATATACCGCATAAGCAGATGCGTGATATGGTCCGGTCGAATCGGTTTTTGGCTACGACTTCGATGACCCAACTTTCAAAGCCGGATGCAATTTTGATCTGTGTGCCAACACCGCTTACGGAAAACCGCGAACCGGATATGTTCTATGTGGAACAGACCTGTAAGACGGTCGCGAAATATTTGCGCAAAGGACAGTTGGTGGTTCTGGAAAGCACGACCTATCCGGGGACTACGCGCGAGTTGATGCTGCCGATTTTGGAGAGTTCGGGTCTGAAGGCTGGCAGGGATTTTTATCTGGCATATTCGCCGGAACGTGAAGATCCGGGCAATAAAGACTTTCGCACCTCGACTATTCCCAAAGTGGTTGGCGGTTATGACAATGCTTCGTTAAAAAAAGCCATGGAGATATACAAGTACGCCATCAAGACGCTGGTGCCGGTGGATTCCTGCGAAATTGCCGAGGCGGCCAAAATAATAGAGAATACTTATCGCTGTGTCAATATTGCCATGGTCAATGAGTTGAAACAGTTGTTTGATCGAATGGGTATCGACATCTGGGAGGTTATCAGGGCGGCCAGTACCAAGCCGTTTGGTTTTCAACCGTTTTATCCGGGACCGGGTTTGGGTGGACATTGTATTCCAATCGATCCGTTTTATCTGACGTGGAAGGCTCGTCAGTATGGAATGCCAACTCGCTTTATCGAGCTGGCGGGCGAAATCAATACCGACATGCCGCACTATGTGGTCCAACGTACTATGGAAGCGATGAATGATCGCCGGAAGAGTCTCAACGGCTCGAAGGTTCTGGTTTTGGGTTTGGCATACAAGAAGGATATAGACGACGTGCGGGAATCGCCCTCGGTGGAGTTGATAGAGCTTTTTCAGGAAAAAGGAGCGAAAGTCGATTATAATGATCCCTATATTCCACGCACGCACAAACAGCGGGAACACGATCTGCAGATGAAAAGCAAACCGCTTTCGGCGGCGATGCTCAAAAAATATGATGTGGTTTTGATCGCCACCGATCACAGCGATTATGATTATGACTGGATTGTCCAAAACGCCCAACTGGTAGTCGATACCCGCAATGCCGCCACAGCCGTCAAACATGGTAAAAGCAAGATTGTCAAGGCGTAGGTATCTGACCTCATCATATATGGTAAAATAGTTCTTTACGAATAATATATATGAAAAGCAATGGCAACATAGTGGTATCTGGTTTTTACGGTGTGCCTAATGTGGGTGATGAGGTTATTTGTCAGGCGATCACAAAAGGACTAAAAACGGTATTTAAAGAGTCCCGCATCGTCGTAGTAACGAGAAATACCAGCATTTCAAATAAGTGGACATCTTCTGATGTGTTTTACCTTAAAGGATTTTATCCGTCGTATGAGTTTTGGCTGAATTTTTTCAAATTATGCCAATGTGTTCGTGATGGCCACATGATTGTAATTGGAGGCGGAGGTATCTGGCAGGATGTTCATTCTTGGTATACCCCATTGCAATCCTTAATTGTGGCAAGCACGGGTTTATTCTTTGGAATTCCGGTGTGTACCCTGGGATTGGGGGTAGGACCGATACGGCGAGGGTGGTTACGCAAAATAGTGGGGTTTCTGGCTAATAGATTTGTGGTTTTGCTGGTTAGGGATGAATACAGTGTTCAGCAATTGTGCGAGTGGGGAGTTAGAAACAACAAAATAATTTCAGCGGCTGATGCAGCGCCGAGTTTATTTTATAACAACAGAGCTACTGTTCGAGATAGTTCCTGTGCTGATGGTTTAGTTGGTATTTCCCTCAGAACATGGCCAGGCATAAACGAAAAACAGATAGCACTGTTTTTTGAAAACCTGATTATGAAAAACAAGAAATTGATGTTGTTTTGTTGTGAGCCTGAAGTTGATCGGAAATTTTATGAGAAAGTTCTTGGTTTATGCCGGCCTGAAGTGAAGGAATGCTGTAAGATTTATGAACCTTCTTCTGTGGCTGAGGCTATCGCATCCATTGGCAAGGTGGAATTGTTTTTTGCTATGCGACTTCATGTTTGTATATTATCAGTTGCTCAAATGGTACCTTTTATTCCTGTCAACTATGACCCTAAAGTGGGCAGTTTTGCCGACAAAATAGGTTTAGGCCCGCTGATTCTGGAAGTTGATCAGGTGAACTCGGACTTGGCAGAGCGGATGCCGGAGGCATTAGAATATTGGCAAGAACATAAGCACTGCGTGAAAGAAGAGTTCGACCAGATAGCAAAAGAATCTATCGAGATGTTTGAGAAAATTGCTTCTTATGATCGATGTGCCGTTGATTTACGTTCTCGATTGGTCGGCCTTATGGGATTGGTAGTCTTAATAGGAATAGGTTTCTTCAGTGGAATCGGTCGTTTTTTCCCCTGGTTAGTTCGGCGAATTATTTGCACGAAACAGATTCGGAAATAGTTTTTATTCTCTTACGGATTTTTAATAAATTAGGTTCCTCATAAGAATCTGTACAGAACACGAGGCTAAGAACTGCTGTATCCTATTGACCTGCAAGGAGATACGTCATTTGTCGCGACATTCGGAAGCAACCCTTGGATTTATCGCATTGGTGTCAAT
>Ga0209705_10000420_pt1 | contig 22097 bp, 20 predicted proteins | sample PPLLaktember2015_5_FD_187262 | JGI IMG/M metagenome (GOLD analysis project Ga0209705, IMG submission 187262) | Freshwater sediment microbial communities from Prairie Pothole Lake near Jamestown, North Dakota, USA - PPLs Lake P8 Core (1) Depth... | ecosystem: Environmental > Aquatic > Freshwater... | reverse complement strand
AGAGTCAAGAACTTGAGATCCGGCGGCCCGGGACCGCGGCGGGCGGCTGATCGGGTTGGTCGGGCCGGAATCCGGCCGAACGGGGACAGGCCACTCCCCTCTCTCTAAGTGCCGCTATTCGTAATCCTCTCCAGAAGCCAGGCCTGAGCTCAGATGATCCGCAGCATCTTCCGAGCGCCTTGGGTCGTGGACATCAATAGCAGGTCGATCGCCAGCCGCTCGAACAAGACCGTGAACTGCGAGTGCGGTTCCGCCCATGGGACCCGGACCTGCTTGACCCCATGGTCGGGACAATCCACCCGGGGAACTCGAGCGTGCAGGAACGTCTTCAGCTGGCAGGTGTCCAGATGACGCCAGACCCTCTCCGGAGCATGATCGTAGGTCGCCAGCGGTCGACCGCACTCAGGGCAGGCCCAAGAGACTCCTTCCTGATGAACAGAAAAAACATCGACCCGTTGCCGCTCAAGATCCAGACCGACCCGATCAACTGTCCACGGTGACTCGATACCCAGGACCTGACGATAAAACTCGGTATCCTGCATAGAATGGGCCCTCCCTCATAGATGATTTTATCTCAGGGAGGACCCACAAAAAACTAAGAAGAACCAATAAAAAAGGGCCGGTCCCCTTGGGGAACCAGCCCTGAGGTCCTGCTCGGTGGCCGTGCGGGGAATGTTTCCCACGTAGATGTTCATACATCTCTCCTTAAATTTTGCCCTTGCCCTGGACGCGGTCTCTCTTATTCGGATTCCGTGGTTACCCCTTGGCCCATGAACGGGATCCGCGCCCCCAAAGCTGCGAACAAAACTTGACATGACCCGCCGAGGTCATTAATCAGATATTCGCGCCACACCCCTAATACCAACGCCGACTGAATTCTACCAGCAGACGGGCGGAGAGAGGGGAGAAAGAAGGGAGTTATCCCAGGCTACGGTATATATTTATTACTTGCCGGCCAAGACTTATCTCTTAAAACTGCCCGGATAATCGTCGGGTTCGCCTGTCCGGCATGGGCACCCTTATCGTCTTCGTGTTCTTCAAGGAAGAGTGTATTGTCCTTTACAAACAGAACCTTATCCCGAATTGGTAGGTCACCCCTCAAGAAAGCTCCCTCATCATTAAAAATATCAAGGGCGTTTCCTCTTTGTATGATTATTAGTCCATTCTGAAGAGAAAAAGGACCATTTGATATCTTTCCTTCCGCGAAGTTTTCAACCTTATTAATGCTGTCTGGTCGGGAAAACGAACGAATAAGCGCCCCACTTGGATCGAACTTCCTTATTTGATAATAAAGCGGATTCTTTTCGAAAATGAATCCGTTGTTGCTAATAGTCATCCCATCAACGACTGCACTAAATCCCAATTTCAGAACTTTAGGCTGAACGGGTCCAAACGAATCAGTTTCTTTTCCTGAATCATTATATTTATGGATGGTATTGAACACGTTAATATTATTAGGGCCTACAGTACCCGAGTAAGTATAAATTTCTCCGAGGCTATTGAGATGAACAAAGTACTGAAACCTAGGATTTCCTCGAATCGATTTTTGATATTGGTAAATATTATTGTAAATAAGAAGCTGATTTTGTTGATAATCACATATGACTATTCCCACATGAGGATGAATCGCAATACTAATTGGAGTAGCATATTCACCTGGGCCTTGACCGCGCCCTCCTATCGTTCTTATAAAACGCCCGTCTTGTGCGAAGCAATAAACCTGCCTAATATCCCAACCGTCGGCAATGATGAAATTGCCTGCTTCATCAATATTAAAGTCGGTTATAGAGCTGATCGGACACTCTGGGAGGGTGTCTAGTCGAATTCTGGAGACAATTGAAAATACTTCTTCAAAAGAAGAAGCAGAACTGATATTTTGAATGTCCTTTTGTGCGGATGCTCGTAATGCTTTCTCATTCTTGTTCCCACAGCATACAAAGATACACAAAACGAAAATATAGATACATGAAGCACAATGGCGAGGGGCGACACTAGAAAGCGATAAAGCAGCTTCTTCAGGTTCGTGAAGCAATATTGAACACTTTTTCATAGAATCTTTGGCTTTTAGCACGATCGAAATAGTCTGAGATATGAGCTGCGAGAATTCGGCCATTAGAGTTTATTAGCAAAATAATTGGAGTCGTAAGCTTGGAGAATTTCTTTATTAAAACTTCCTCTTTATCCCTAATAGAAAATTCTTTTATGCCGAAAGAACGTACTATCCGGTCAAATAGTAATTGGTCAATATTGCCAAACACCATAAGAGGAGTAACATGCGTTTCGTCGAGCATAGATGCATTCGTTTGATAAATATCCATTTCCATATTCAAGCATCGATCACAGGTGATTGTAAAACTATAAAGAAGCGTTAACTTTGATACGTGATCGTCTAATAACCGAAATCCCTCCCTCCTTAGCAGTTCAATTTCATCACCAAGATATTCGCCTTCTAGGCCATGTTCTACAAGCGCTCTTTGTTCAGCCAAGTTCAGGACACCCTTGGTTTTCCAAATCTTGTTCTGGGTTTGAAGTCCGGAAATCCTAAATAATAAAAGCACATTGAGTAATAGTAGGACGCTTGCGAAGATGCCTATGAAGGCTGCCGGTCGGCTCATCCGCACGCTATTGAGTTTCAACTTCCTCTCTCACTGGCATAGGGCTATTGTGTAGATATCTAAAACTGTACTTTGCTATGGCGATATTCTCAATACCATCCGAGTTGATGTATTCAAGCCAATAGAGATCGTTTCCTGCTGTATGAATCGCATGCGGCGTTGCAATAAGGTTCGGCAGCAAGATGCTATGAGCTATGATATCCAGATCAGATGTAAAAATATCTAAATAATATCGTTTGGTCCCAGCCTCATTATAAACCACTCCAAGACAGTCCTTGCCAATATTGATAATCCACCAGATATGACTCCAAGTAGAATGATATCGCTTTCGTTCATTGAGGTCAGTCTCTACTTTCTTATCTGCATACATTTTCATTTCTGTGTAGAAAGGTGTCTTAATACGAACCTGCGCGGTTACTTTTCCTGAAGCGTTACATCTGTTTATTGTGTACTCATATGGGGTAATAATATAGAACATGTCATTGATATGGACCATCCCCCCGCCTTTAGCTTCAGCTGCAGGAACAAATGTCTTTGGCATTCGGAGAAAAGAATTCTTTATGCGGCCGGTCCTATCAAACTCATAAACAACTCGATCAGCGCCGTCAGGTCCGGCAGACCCGCTTGTGAAGCAGAAAAAGCGGCCTTCTTTGGTTACAAGCAACTGCTCTATATAAACTGGTAGCGCTATTTCAGACAAATAGCGATAATCTTCGTCGTATTCAAGAATCCTTAGCAAATCCCCATCGGATACGTATACGCGGCCTGTCTTTTGATCAAGAAACATGTTATCAGGATAGAGATACTGGCCCTCCCCAGTGCCTTGGCTGCCAATTCTGGTTTTGTAGATGCCATTAGTGTCAAATACAAGAATCTGCCTTACCCCAAAACTGTCTAGGATGATGAACTCACCCCTGCGGCTTAAAGCTCCAATACTGGGCTTCGGGCCAATCTGTATTTCGTCCTTTAAATCAAGAGCTATCTTTCTTCCTGCCGAAAAGTAATCCCCAAATTTGCTCCCTGATCCTTCTCTTAATGATAGATATTTTTTATTAGCGGATTCCGCGCCCGAAGGAGCGGTTTTTCTATCGCAGGAGAATTGAGCAATTAGGAACACAGAAAGAAATGCCGCGAAATATCCTGAAATTATCCCTCTTGATTTATACACGTACCCCCTTTTCACTTCAGATGATATGCGTGGGGTCGTAACCCCTTTAAATCAATTACCAGGTTAACGCGCTTTTAGGCGTACAGTGGCTGGTGGATGCTTCCTCGCAATGATAAGAAGCGTCTGGCCACAGAACCCAATCTAATTTCGGAGGTATCGCCCTTGCGGGGCTAGGAAACAAGATGAAGATATTAATAGCAAGGATGGCGAGGACAAGAAACATCATGAATACCTTTACCCCACTACGAAATAATCGGTTCTTCATTGTATACTCCCTCCCAAAAGTTAGTCATAATATAATCGGCAAAAAGTAAGAATGTCAAGAGGACGCCTCGCCCCATTTCGCCTCCCGGGATTTGTTGGATAGGCCGCGTCTCGTGTGATCCCTGATCTTGCCCCGGTTTTGTGGACACCAAGTTAAGAGTGGGTCTCCACACTAACATACTCCGCCGGCGTTCGGTAGTTTAACGTCGTGTGCCGCCTCTGGCGGTTGTAATAGACCTCGATATAGTCATAGATTAGCCGTCTTGCCTCCAGCTCCGTTTTGAACTCCACCCGGTTCACAAGCTCGCTTTTCAGGGTACTGAAGAACGACTCCATGGCCGCGTTATCGTAACAGTCGCCCCGACGGCCGAGACTCAGGCGGATGCCGTGTCGTATGAGCAGGAGCTCCATCCCATGCCCCCGGTACTGGCCACCTCGATCCGTATGGAACACCAAGCCCTTTTTGACCGGATGCCTTAATAGGGCCTGATTCACAGCGGCTAAGACCAGTTCGTCACCCAAGCGCGGCCCGAGCGACCAACCGACGACAGCTCGGTTGTGGAGGTCCAGAACAGCCGCCAGATAGAGCCATCCCTCCCGAGTCCTGATATAGGTGATATCGGAGACCCAGATCTCGCCCGGACGATCGGCTTGGAAGCGCCGCCGCACCAGATCATCCGCCTCGAGGATACCGCCAGACTTCGTGGTCACCCGGAAGGCCTTCTTCGTCTGAGACTTGATCCCCGCCTGTCGCATCAGGCGGGCGACCCGGTTCTTCCCACACCGCAGCCCCTGGGAGCGAAGCTCGGCCGTTAGCCGTGGCGCTCCGTACAGCTCCCGGCTTTTTCGCCAAGCCAGCCGGATCAGCGTCCCGAGCTTCTCATCCTCAAGCGTCCGAGCACTCCGCGGCCTTCTCTGATGGGCATAATAGCCGCTCCGGCTTACTCCCAGCACCTCGGCCATCTTCGACACCTCAAAACCGGAGCCGTCTCGGTCCATGAACCGATACTTCATTTGGGGTGTTTGGAGAAGATGACCAACGCTTTTTTTAGGATGTCCCGCTCCTGCTCCAGGTCCGCCACCCGCCGCTTGAGCCGGCGGATCTCCTCTTCATCCGGTTTCAACCGCCCCTTGCCCGGGAAGGCCTGCTTCTCGTCGGCCAGATACTCCTTCCTCCAACGGGTCAGCATGGTCTCCGTGATCCCCAAGTCCCGAGCCGTCCCGGCCAGGGTCTGACCATCCTCGACAACCAGACGAACTGCGCCCTCTTTAAATGCCCGATCAAACCGACGTCTAACCTTTCCCTCGCTCATCCTGTCCCTCCTCGTCAGAATGTAATCCAACCTTTTTGAGGTGTCCATATTATCGGGGCAGGATCACCCGAGGATGAGCCCCCCTTGCCCCCTCATATAACCGGGGCTCGCGAACGACCAGGGCCGGCCAGTAAACCGGCCAAGTTGGGCAAGCGGGGACCGAACTATGTTTTTTTGTAGATTTTTTCGCGATATATGCAAATTCCCGGCTATCGAGTGTCCTTACTAGCCTGAATTATTCATAAAAAAAGCTGTTTCCCCTCCTAACGTATTGATCTACAATACGTTTGCTAAAACCAGGAAGGAGGAAACAGCCATGGATCATATTAGCACCGAACGCCTTCTTTTTGAAGATATCCAGGGGAAAAAGATCGAGGCCGACTTCGACGGCGGTCAGGTCACCTCCGAAGTAGGCGGGTAAATCCACTAATTGGGGGTCTGGCCCGCGGCCCATTTCACACTATATTTTTTTATGACTGGTAGACCGCTATCGTTTTCCTCTACCACATATAGTTTATCGTTCTTCCACCTAAAACAAGAAGCCCTATGATTTGGCCTAAATTCTTTGGTTTCAATATATCTCCCGCTATCATCGTATATGTCAAAGAGATAGGCGTTTTCCCGTAAAAGATAGCGAGTAAGAACTATTATCCTCCCATTGCCGTTGTCTTCAATGTCATAATAAGGGGCATAATATTCGGGAATGTAAACCTTAAGCCCTTGTGGAATCCCTTGCGTCGCAGCTTTAACCTCTTCTTTAGGAATCTTGGAAGAGACGTTTTCCCTGAGAACCCTCATAACCAGGCTGCCTTCATTGTTGTACACTCTTATCTCATATGTCGGATTGGGATATCCGTACCAAACAAGCCCATTGCCAGTAACTGTGAATCTGGGCACTGCCGCAAACAACGACACGTTTTGTTCTTCGATTATTGGGCTGAAGTCAATTGTATTAAGTGGGTTGAGGTTAGCATCAAATTTCTGCAGTTCGTTTCTTCTTGCATATTCGGTTGTGGCGAGCACTATGGAATAGATATTCCCGGTTGAGTCTGTCTTGATTACTCCCATCGAGTGTTTCGCTGATGATATAGAGCGTCGATAGTTGCCATTCAGATCGAAAGAAGTAAGCCTTCTGCTTCGGGCGTCCATTACCACAAGCTCAGTAGGGTTGAGTAGGTCCATGCTGACGGGTGTCAACAGTTCTCCAGGTCCTTGTCCTTGTTGCCCGATTATCCGGAGGAGTTGACCATCTGCGCTAAATACTTTAATGTTCGCATCCTTCGAGTCCAAAGCATAGATGTTACCCTTGTCGTCAACTAGGAGGTCCGACAATCTAATGAAATTGAAGTTCGGCGATGAATCTGTCTCACCAATCGTTAACTCTAATACAAATGCAGAACTCACATCCCGGAACATGGGCTTCTTCGGATTGCTAACGATCCTGACGCCGCTCTCGCTCTTAGTCGAGCCCTTCCATTGCCCTATCTTCGATTGCCCGGGGCTAGATATAACAACAACCATACTAAAGAGAAGAATGCTTCCTGCCCGAAGGCAATGTTTCACAATAGATCTCTGCAACATAATTATACCTTCAGAAATGTCCTTTTAACTTAGATATTACCCCTGTTTGCACGAAATCCAGGTTAGCTTATCCGCTATGGAAATCGCCATCCGGTCACTTGAGAAAAATAAACTAAAGCAAAAGAAACACACATCATCCCAGCCGAGGATAGCTGAACTTAAAACACGGTCTTGTTGACTAAATGCAGGGTTGAGTCCATTCAGAACAAATCGGGTTTAAAGGTTTTGTACATTGCACGGCCTGGCCGCCGCCGCCATAAATAATCAGAATGGGCTCTCCGTGACAGCCTCCGTAGCTTTGGCAGAAATTCCAGAGAGCTTCACATGGCTGTGGCACGGCCCAACTATTCGAAATAATTAGAGCGGAAACAAAAGAAAGAACAACGAAAGCCAAGACCAAGTTTCGTTTTTTCATCATGGTCCTCCCTGTCAAATAAGATGTTTGTGCGAGAAATCGCAGTTCATTCGGCTATTTCTTGTTCATTCCTTGCGGAAACTAAAAGAACGTGGCCATCTCGAAAGAGAATTACTGCTTGTTTATTTAGAACCAAATTACGCGTTTCTGGTGATAAAGTCCTCAAAACTGAATTGAGTACAATCAATCTGCGGACCTTTTCGTCGATAATCGGATCGAGGTTTTGGTACTTGATAAAGCGTTTCTGATAGAGGTCGTATTCTTCATTAGAATTCTTGCCGACTATATGGAACATGCCTTTAATGTTAATGGCCCCTGCCTCCAATAACTCAAAGTCGGCTTTCTGTTCGGAGGTTAAGCTTTCGATAAAATCGGAATATTCTGTACAGGAGACGCATGGTTTCTTTAAAAAGTTTATTTTTGGAAACAAGTTCGGAAAAATTATTATAGAGCCAATTGCGCAAAGCCAGACGAAAAAGCCAATCACATAATTGGGATGTGACCTTAAGATGCTGCGTTTTCTTTCCCCCATGATTATTATTCACTGCCACAACTATGCATAATTGTCAAGTTTTTGTGGGTTCTAACATGATCGGTTACACCTGAAGGCCGGCTCTTTCCCGGAAGCGTTCATAGGGTGTCATTCCCGCCAGTGCTGAATGGGGACGATGATAGTTATAAAAGTCCTCCCATTCTCTGAGCTTCTCATTGAACAGCTGGCTGCTGTCAATCACCACGCCCTTGAGCATCTGATAGAACTCTTCTTCATCGGTTCTGTGGCTTCGCTCCACTTTCCCATTAAGCCTTGGCCGTCGAGGCTTGATATATACGTGATTAATGCCCTTGTCCAGCACATGCCAGTGGAACTGTCCCTGAAACTCAGAACCATTGTCGGTTTGGATCACTTCTGTCCTAAACGGCAGTCGCGATAGGGCATAATCGATAAACTGGATCGCTGTTCGTTGGTTGTTGTTTTCATAAATCCGCAGGACCCTGAGTCTAGTACAGTCATCGACGGCCGTATATTGGTAGTACCGCTTTCTGGTATCTTGGATCCTCTCGAGGAACTTAACGTCAACCTGAAGCCTATGCCCGGGCATGGGCTTTTCGTAGCGTTTCCAGCGCTCCTGGTGCCTCTTGTAGCGTTGATTATTAGGAAGCCTATTCATATGGAGCTTATTGAGGATCCTCCAGATCCCTGATTTACTGACGTGGATATCGTGATAGCGCTCGAGATAGACCATGATCTTCCAGGGACCAAAGTGATAAGTCTGTCTCAGGTAGATAATCTTGGCTAAGACTTCCGCACTAGTTGCCCTGGGACTGTGGATTGGACGCCGCGAACGATCCAGAAGGCCGCCCTCACCGGATTCAGCATACTTCTTCTGCCATTTATAAAAAGCACAACGACTTATGCCAAAATACCGACAGGTTTTCGAGACGTTGTGAGTCACCTCCTCAAAATGTCTGAGCACTCCTAACCGCCATTTCTGATTCCTGAGGGGGTCGTAGTTCACCATGGGCTCCTCCTAATCATGAAGGTCTCAGATTACCCAAGAGAGCCCTGGGTGTAAACTATGTCTGTCAGTTTTAGAGTTTTTATTATATAACGATTGAACCAACCCCGGACTTACGTCCGGGGATTCCTAAAGGGCAAGCTTCGCTTGTCCTAAGTCTTCTCTCTCCTGATGCTTGACGTACTCCAAGATCGTCTTTTCGTCCAAGCCCACTGTGCTCACGAAATATCCAACCGACCATATCCCTCCTCGTCCCCAGTACCGCTTCCCGATGAATTCGAACTTCTCAAGACCCAATTTCTGTGAATAATCTCGAGTGCGAAACGCCAAGGGTGGTCCGCATCTTCAGGTCGGGGCAACCAGTCCTGGAGCTCTCCTATTATGAACGAGAAAAATGGACTTCCCTGACCTGTCCGCGTAAGAACTCATCGCCAGGGCTCAGCGGCCGACGGCGCTAATTCAGAAAATGTGGCATCGTCGTCTGCAGCTTTTAGTACGATAGGAATTTCCTTTTTGCGCTCTGCCTGAGATCGCGGACCGCCAACTCAGAAGCAACCCGTCCCCTCACAAATGGAGAATATCCCGGCCGGGGACGAGAGTCAAGAACTTGAGATCCGGCGGCCCGGGACCGCGGCGGGCGGCTGATCGGGTTGGTCGGGCCGGAATCCGGCCGAACGGGGACAGGCCACTCCCCTCTCTCTAAGTGCCGCTATTCGTACTCCCCGCTCTCCTCGGCCGCCATCAGCTCGACCTGCTCGAAGGCATGAGCGGGCGGGGGTTTCTCGGCCGCGAATGTCAACTTCAGATGACGGATGATCCGGTCGACCACCGCATACTCGGCCAGGAAGGCTACGACCTTCATCCTCCCGCCGCAGCGGGCACAGATCATCGGGTCCACCTCGTAGACCTTGCGGATCATCTCAGCGCTTCGCAGTCCTATGCGACGTTTCGGAGATAGGGCGACAGGGGCGCGGGTCGCCTTCCTGACTTTGCCCCGGTGGGCGTTGGCATAGGCTGCCACCGGGAAGCACGATTCTTCCCTCCGCCCACTCAATGAGACGACGATGAACCAAATGCCTTCGCAGCAGCTACTAGGGTCTTCGTAGATTCTCCGTCTTGCCGATAGGATCGAACATAATAATACCAGTATCCCGCAGGAAGCTCACGGTCCCAGTATGACGTCTCGTTTGGTGCGGTTCTGTCTATTTCCCAAAAAACATTTCCCGACTTTCTATAGATTATGAAACCGGATTCATTATTCGAATTGTCGAGCCATGTTAGTTCAATATCATACCCGAACTCCGCTGGATATACTTGAGCATCAAGGTCGGATGGGGCGGCGGGTAAGACAGGAGTCTGATAGGTAAGGGCCTTATAAGCGTTCAGTCTTCCGTGCGATTGGGCTTTTCCAAGTAATGAGCCAAGGCTATCCACGCTTTTAAGCAAAATCGTCTTGTTTTCCCACCAACTTAACCCAGGTCGTTGACTCCAAAGCAGCGCAGCCATACCGGAGACATACGGAGCTGCCATAGATGTGCCGGCATGATACTGATAGTCGTTACCCCGCTTAGTACTAAAGATATTATATGATTCTTGGTAAGGATCCGTTCCCCCCGGCGCTCCTAGGTCAACCGAATATGGGCCATAATTTGAGAAAAGAGGAGATAGTTGATCATTATAGTCAGTAGATAAAACGGAGATGATGTTGTCCAAATCATAACAAGAGGGATATTGTGGGTAGATGTCGGTGTTTTTGTATGAATTGCCTGCTGCGGCAACAAATATTATGCCGCTGGTTCTAGCCCTGTTTATCGCCGAGAGAAGCGCATCCGAATAAGGGAGGTGCCAGCTGGCATTAATGATGTTGGCTCCGGCCGCGATTGCGTAATCGATCGCGTGAATTGCATCAGCTGCTTCACTAAGACCTCTCCAATCACAAATCTTAAGGGCCATTAATTTAACATTCCAGCAGACGCCCGTGACTCCGGTGCCGTTGTTTCCCTCAGCCCCTACGATGCCCGCAACATGTGTCCCGTGATAATTCTCTGAACCACCTGGTACAGTAGGATCATCGTAATCGTCCATCGGGTCATTATCTTCATGATATGGTGGCGCATAGCCTCTATTAAAATCCCAGCCCACCCAATCATCTATATATCCATTTCCATCATTATCAATACCGTCGGCCTTATATGCATCCGACTCCGAGGAATTCATCCATATATTAGCATCGAGGTCTACATGAGTATAGTCAATTCCGGTATCGAGTATCGCTACGATGACCACTGAGCTACCTGTGTTAATTTCCCAAGCCTCAGGGCCATCAATATCTGCGTCTATCGTTCCTCCCTGGGCGCCTCCATTGTTGAGTCCCCATAGCGATGAAAAATATGTATCGGCGGGGATAACATCAAGGTGTACTTTGAAATTCATCTCTGCATATTCAACCCATGGACGTGAACGGATAAGTGAAAGAGCACGTTCTACTCCAATTGACTCCGGAACCCTAACGTGGAATAGATTTGGGTCCCCTAAGAAGGATCGTTCGTTCTCATTAGATCCTGTCCAAGCGCCTGCAGCAATTTCCCCGCCATGATAGTTAATTATGCTTGCTTGGAGGGACCCAAGTTCCTGGCGGACAAGGGCCGCGCCAATTGCCGGATTGAACTTGATGAGGATTTCGTTAGGAACTGCCTCCACTGCTGAAATCAAGGGTCCCTGGCCGGAATTGCTTGTTCCTCCGATAAGAAGAGAAAGAGCTGCAAAAACGAATAAAAGGCCGCTAGATATTTTGTTTTGCTTAAGCATTTTCCCCCTCATTTCGTCCGAGATAACAGAAGACCTTTAAAAACACCCAGCCCCTATGGAAGGATATCATTAAGTCCGGAATCACCTCCTTATTAAAACAGCCTGATCCTTAATCCAACTATAATTGAATAACCACTCAGGTCGAGATTTGCTTTCTTTATATCACTTATAGAATTGATGCCGCCCTCGATCGGTCTTGTCTCTCTTACTGCCAGCATTGTGTACCGTGAACCAATAAGAAGGTCATCTGCGGAATAAGAATAGAGAATTCCCGACCATTGATGTGACGTGGCATACGTGAGATTGCCTTCTGAATCATATGAATTCGATGTTCCTTGAGCAACACCTCGCAAATGACCAGTCTTAGCAACCCTCCATTTCAATCCGGCAATAAGGGCTAAGCTCCTTGTCAGATTGGCGCTTAAGTCGAGACCGCCATGATAGCCAATCGGAAACGAACGACTTAAATCCAAAATACCAACTCCGTGCGAATAGCTACCCAGGGGATATTGGACATCGATTTCCCTCGTGAGCTTGTATTGCCCTGGATAATATCCTGCTCCGGCAACGGCAGATATGTTAACAAGGCGGCTGATTATTACGGAATAGCTAACAGATAAGAGCATTGATAAATTAGCCTTAACAATATGTCTTTCGAAAAGGCTAGTTGTCTGTGCCCCCGCACCACCGACGACTGAATAGGTAATGGAACTGTCATTGGAAAGACGAGCCGGTCCCACCAAAGCGACTGCACATGTCAAACGATTGGCCAGCCGGTATCCGAATTCTATTCCCAAGGTCTTCGTGGAGCTGGGTATCGTTTCTAGGCCGCCTGAAATGTATTCAGGGTGATTTGTTCTTAGATATTCAAAGTAGGAATTGTGATTGTATGAATCAATAGCATTGTTCGGATCGCCGATGGTAAACGAGCTTATCTCCCCAAATACACTTAGAGAAAAGCGTGGTCTTGAATATTCTTGAGCGGAGATGTAGGTAAAACCAAAAAAAGTGAAGAATTCAGCAACCAAGACAGCCCAGAAAATAAGCCGGAATCGACCCATTCTTACCCTCCATATATAAGGACCGCAGAAGCCGCCAATTGTTTTCACTTATACGATAAGAATTTCCTTTTTGCGCTCTGCCTGAGATCGCGAACCGCCAACTCAGAAGCAACCCGTCACCTCATAAAGGGAGAATATTGATCTCATCTAACGTAATATTGAACGCTGGCCCGCTCCCTATGTTTACCAAACGAATCGCCGCCTTGTATTCGCCGCGTTGTTCATCATGAAGCACGATAAGCGGCCGTACCGACAATTCGTTTTGCTCGGCGATCTGATCCTTCATCTTGCTCGTTTTCCACGAATACCAAATGATGGCTACCAGAGTAAGGATTAATACCGAATTATATGAAGGCAGACCGATTAGACGTCTTAGTATGAAATAAGCAAGCAAGGTGCAGAGCAGAATTAGTGCGAGCCCCTTATAACGATGATATAAAGTCTTCATGGCTTTCTTGACCCCCGAGCTAAATCCTATTTGCCAGTCTCATTATGTTCTCAGGGCCCGCGGCCTCCGGCCCGGGCACGAGCGCCTACCCTCGCTCCGGAAATGCGTCCCTAGAATAACCCGATCCTGAGGCCAATCTTTAGCGTAAAGCCTCCCAAGTCGAGAAACGCTCTTCGGATGTCTGTAGGCAAGTCTATTCCATACCAAGGCGGATCAAGGTTTTCTACTACCAACTTCTCGCGCATGCGGCCAGTGCTAAAATCTAGACCAATGTAATGATAAAGTATGCCATCCGTAGAACCTGTATTGATAAATGTTAGATTACCAGCAACATCGAACACTTGCGTTTCGGTTAACGAGTTCCCCTTAAGCATATCTATCTTCGCGAACCGCCACTGCCCGCCCGCAACTAGGGAGACCCTCTTGTTAAGCCTGTATTCCAAGGCGATTCCTGCGTGAGTCCCCAAGCGTCTTCCTCTAACATCAAAGAGCGTGCTGGTGAGAAATTGTCCCCCTAGGGGCGCGCGGACCTGATATATATAGCTTTGTGTCAATTGCGCATTGTAGAAACCGAGCCCGCCGCAAAACGAAGCGCTAACGTCCCGGAGAAAAACGAAAGACTTGTGAAGATATACTTTAATAGGGGCGGAGACTCGAATATGGGAAGTATATGTGTTGTCCTCGGTTTGGTGGAGGCCGTCTTGCATAATACTGAAGGTTAAGAAGCTTCTTCCGCTATATTCAGTTGGTGCCGAAATGGCGATCCCTAAACCGAATCCCCACAGGAAGTCCCATTGGAGCTCGGCCTCCCAATCCATATATCTATGAGGAATCGGCCTGATTTCTCCCACACAACCCCAAGGGGAGAAGGATGATCGAATGCCATCGTATCCTGAGTTTATAGAAACGAGAGTTGTATTTAGGTCTCCTACAGAAATCGACCCGAATCCCTCGCGAACTATTAAGCTAAAGGGCAACCGGGGTGTAGCAGCTTTTGCGGTGACGATAAAGATGATAAGGGAAACGCCAATTATGCCTACCTTTGATACTCTCATCTCGACTCCTTTGTCTGTTTGTCTGTTCATATTCTCGGCCCCCCCCCATTCAATTAGGGGCCGCGTACCGCTAGCATCGTATTTGCGCCTGCGAGACTAGGTCAAAGGCTCTTTTTCGCCTTAATATGTATGGACGGTTACGTTATTGCTCTTAATAGACTCCCCATCAGTCCTGTAGGCACGGACATAAAAATAGTAGGTCCCAGAGCCGACATCATCGAGTAAATAGGCAGTAACGTTTTGACCGGTGCTGTCGAGTTCGGAGTAGACTCCTGTTGATGAACGCATGTATATCTTGAAGCCGCTTTCGTTATTCGAGTTGTCAGTCCATGTCAGCTCGATATCATAGAAATAGCCGTCCCGTGTTGCGGACCCGGCTAGGTCCGTTGGGGCCGCAGGGAGAACTGGCGTTGTATAATTAACTGCCGAATTGAGATTGAGTCTGCCGCTTGTCCGAGCGTATCCCGCGAGAGCTGATTTATAATCAACGCTCTTAAGGATAATCGTTTTAGCTTGCCACCAATCGATCGTAGGTCTCTGGCCGAGAATGAGCGCAACAGCCCCAGTCACAAAAGGAGTTGCCATCGAGGTGCCGGCCTTGAACAAATAGCTGCTGCTTAAAACCGAGCTAAAGATATTGCACGAGGACTGGGTAGTGTCGGCCCCGCCAGGAGCACCAAGATCAACAGAATAAGAGCCATAGTTTGAAAAAGAGGAAAGAGCGTCATTGTGGTCTGTAGCAAGTACAGCAATAATATTGTCAAGGTCGAAACTGGCGGGATAATAGGGATTGGTATTGTTGTTGGTGGCGTAGTTCGAGGCCGCACAGATGATCGGTACCCCATCTTCTTGCGCTTGTTTGACTGCCTCATAAAGCGAAGACGAATACTCATTCGAGGAAAAGCTCGCATTAATAACTTGGGCACCGGCTTCAATCGCATAATCAATTGCCGAAATAATCGTTGCTGTACTTCCGCTTCCGTTCGCATTAAGAACCTTCAGCGCCATAAGTTTTGAATTCCAGCACACCCCAGCCACCCCCGTATTGTTATCGCCTTCCGCTCCTGCTATTCCTGCCACATGAGTGCCATGGCCATTATCGTCTAGCGGCGAGTTATCGGAGTTGACAAAATCCCACCCTCGCCAATCGTCCACATAGCCATTGCCATCATTATCCGTGCTGTCTGTTTCTTTTCCATCTCCAGTTTCTCCAGGATTCTCCCAGATATTTGACTGAAGATCTGTATGGTTGTAGTCGAAACCAGTATCTAAGATCGCCATATTGATATCAGAGCTTCCCGTAAATGTCTCCCAGGCCTCAGGGGCATCAATATCTGCATCAGATGTTCCACCTGACTGGCCTGTATTATGAAGCCCCCATTGGTACGAATAATATGTATCGTCAGGGGTAAGAGAGGTGCTAAAAATATGATTCTTTTCTGCATACTCGACATTATTGTCAGTTGAAAGACCGTGAATTGCGCGGTCAGTTCCCAAGAACGCAGGAACCCTTAGGAGGAAGAGATCGGGCTTCCTTACAAACGACCTATATCTAGCTTTGTTTTCGGACCATAATCCAACTGATGAGAGCTCGCCCTTGTAAGAGACAATATCCCCTGACACAGCCTGGATGCTCTGAATAATCGCGTATTCAGATATACCCTTCTTAAACTTTACCAAGACCTCGTTTGGAACATATTTGGACTCCCCGAAGGCTATTTCCTCATTATCTTTCTGGATTGCATCAGTTTTCTGGAAACCCAGCATTCCTAAAATCAAGAGGAAAGCAAGCAATACATAAACCGTTCTCTGCGTTTTCATTTTAAACCCCCTTTGTGATTTGAAAGTACGGCAGTCTCCTAGCCAAGAAGCCTCCGCGACACAGGAGAAACTATACGCGCTTGGCCCACCCTCCTCGCGGCTATAACAGCCGCTTCTTTGATTCACATCTCAGCGGCCACAGAATACAGAAGCTCATTTGAGCTGATAAAATATCCGATATGCGCACAATTCGTTTGGCTACTGTCAAAGACTTCTTGCTATTTCGCTATGACAGAAGAGAAAGCCTAATCCAGATCCGGGCCTCATCTTAATTCGGCCGTTTCTTCTCTGACCTCGCCACATCAGCTTTAGCAGCATGCGGTCCTCCGTCCTTCGCCTCCTCCCGGTCTGGCGGGACGACGATTACCGGCGTGTCCGGGCCGGGATTATCCTGGCGGATGATGACCGGGGGCTTCTTGTACTCGGGATCGGGGATGATGATGAAGACGGTCTTCATGATAGGAATTTCCTTTTTGCGCTGGGCATGAAATCGCCGGCCGAGAACTCGGAATCAACCCGTCCCCTCACAAAAAGAGAATATCCCGGCCGGGGACGAGAGTCAAGAACTTGAGATCCGGCGGCCCGGGACCGCGGCGGGCGGCTGATCGGGTTGGTCAGGCCGGAATCCGGCCGAACGGGGACAGGCCACTCCCCTCTCCCTAATTGCCGCTATTCGTACTCCCCGCTCTCCTCGGCCGCCATCAGCTCGACCTGCTCGAAGGCATGAGCGGGCGGGGGTTTCTCGGCCGCGAATGTCAACTTCAGATAATGGATGATCCGGTCGACCACTGCATACTCTGTAAGGAACGCCACGACTCTCATCCTTCCGCCGCATCGCGGAAGATAGATTCCCGGCACATCTGGAGGGCTCCGAAGGCCTGCTCAGGTCCCAGTCGACTGGCCTTCGAGAGGGCCGGGAAAGGATCGTCAGAAGAACCGGTCAGGCGCGGGGCGGGCGGGTCTCGGCGACGAAGGCGCCGGGGATCGCGAGCAGGGTGAATATGAAGGTCTTCCAGAGGATGCCGAGCGCCAGCGCCCCGCCGCTCACTGCGGGCACGGCCGTCGCGGCCAGTCCCGGGAGAAGCGGCGTTAAATAAGCGTTGACCAAGCCGTAGCCGAGTCCGACGAGGGCGCCCGCCGTGATGCCCGCGGCAAACCGCCTGCCCATGCTCTTCCGCCGCGACCACAGGGACGCCAGATAACCGGCGCCGACCGGCGCCAGAAACACCGCCCACCAAACATCCTTCAGGGCCGGCACGCGGCCGGCCGAGCGGACGAAGAGGAAGTCGACGAGCGTTACGAACGCAGTGCCGATGAGGGCGGCCAGCGGGATCGCTCCCCAGCGGGGCTTCTTCGCGGCCGCGAGCTCGTCCCTCTTCCTGATCCGGATGCCCAGGCTCAGCGGATAGTTGTAGAAAGCGTCGAAGACGGCGTGCTCGAGCCAGGCTCCCCTCTCGCCGAAGACCGGGACGATGTGGACGGCCTCCGTGGCCCAGTGCCCGGCCATGAACCGGGCCAGCTCGGGGAAGCGGTAGGCCATCTGCAGGGGGAAGGCCAGATAGCCGATGATCTTGAAGAAGCTCACCGGCAGGGCCAGCCGGTAATCCTTGATGTTCCTCTCCTTGATGCACAGGCCCAGCACGTAGAAGCCGCGGATGAGCGAGCCCGGAGAGACCGGGAGCAGATTGAAGGCGCCGACGATGATCGCGGCCCGGGCCGTCGCCTCGGCCCAACCGAACTCGGGGTGGCTCAAGATGTAGACCGCGGCGATCGTCAGGAAGACGGTCTCCGAAATGAAAAGCGTGGCCAGGTGGACCGCCATGCTTTTCAGGTACTTTTGGATATAGGGCTCGTCGATCTGGGCCAGAATGCGGGCGGCGTCGGCGTCGCTGAGCATGCGGTTCTTGCGGCCTTCCTCGACCATGTCGCGCAGCCATTTCTCCCGGACGGCGGGCTTAAAATAAAGCTGGAACGGCTTGACGAACATGATGTGGAGGCGCTCTTTGAAGTAGGCCTTATCCGTCAGGAACCGGTGCACCGCGGGGGGAAGGAAGGCAAGAGGACGGTTCAAAATGTAAAAACCCGGTGTTTCGGCGATGGCCAGCGCCCGGTGTTCGCTCACCCGGCCCGTCCTGTGCCAGCCGATGAGGGATTCGGCGACGTGGCCGCGGAAAGCGCGGCCGAGGTATCCGGATCTGGCCAGGAGCGCTGCGTAATGCCGGCGCAGGTCGCCCCGTCCCCAGAGCTTGCGGACGAGAGGCCCCAGGAGCGGCGCGAGCCAGAGAAGCCACAGGCCGGCCGATCGCCCCGGGAACTTCATCAGGAACAGGACCGGCGTGAGGACCGGCAGGAAGCCGAGGAGAACGAAGAGGAGCGCCGCGAACCGGTTCCCGGCCAATGGCCCGGCCGCGGCCTCGTCGGCCATGCCGCGGATACGCCAGCTTTTGACCCACGCGGCATGGATGGCCGTCCAAAGCCGCGGCTTCGTGATCAGCCGGATGTGGTGATGCGTGACGTCGATCTGGGAATCGCGGTAGGCCCGGTCGGCTCGCTTGAGCTCTTCGAGCGCGCCGGCCATTTCTCCGAAGGCCGCCGGGCGGGCGGCCGCATATCTCCCGAGCGCTTCCGTATCGCCCCTGTCGAACTGGACGAGACTGCCCCGCCCGATGCCCTGGACAATCAGCTTGAAGTCCGCGGGGCACTGCGGCAGGAAGGGCAGGAGGGTCATGCCGGCCCGGAAGTCGACGGCGACGAGGCCGCGCCTCGGATCGGCGTCCGCCTCCGTGCGCTTGAGCGCGTTCGGCTGGCTCTTCATCGTCCACCACTCGTACTGCCGGGCCAGCTCGGGTGCGCCCATGTCGTGCATGAGCCCGACGAGGTCGTTCTGGAACGCCCACTTCGCCCGGTACTCCGGAGAGCCCAGACCCGTCGACGGCCGGCCGGGTTTCCACTTGAGCCGGGCGAAGAGGTTGTCGTCGACCTCGTAGCGCCAGAGCCGGCCGTCCACCCACTCGCTGATCTCGCCGCAGCTGCCGAGCACCGGGTCGACGAGGGTGGCTAGGACGTCGACGACCGCCCGCGCCGAGCCCATGCGCTCCAGCGCGCCCCGGCGGATGAACTTCTGCCAGAGGGCCCCGGCCCGGGCCGCGTCCGGATTGACCTGGGGGGCGAACGCCGCCTGGAAGCCCAGGCCGTACAGGGAATTGCGGATGAATCGCCCGAATCCCGAGACTGGGACCAGGACCTTCAGCGCGTAGAGCCCTCCCCGCTCGAGGCCGTCGAGGGGTCCCTCGGGCGCTTCGATCTCGAGGACGCGGACCTTGTAGACCTGGCCCGCGAACCCGCCGCCGACGTGCTTTTCGACGGACAGCTTGACGCGCGCCGGCCTGGCCGGCCAGACGCCCCGGACTTCGTACTCGAGGACCTCCAGCGGCTCGTGGCGGCGGACGCGGAGAGGCCGGAGAAGAGCGGCGGCCCGAAACCGCCGCTCGAGCTCGCGCACGACGCCGCCGGAATATTCGGATTCTGTCATCGTCTCGCTTTCACCCGCCCGGGCGCTCTTCGGAAGCTCAGGGGGTCTTGACCGTCTCTCCCGTCATCGGGTCGATCAGGTCGATCCTGTGGACCTTGCCGAGCTTGTCGAGCGGGCCGGGCCATTTGTCGCCGCCCTTGTTGCAGGGCTCCCAGTCGCCGACGATCATGACGGCGAGCTTGTCCGGCTGGATGTACTTCGCCGCCACCTCTCTGATCCGGTCCTTGGTGACGGCCCGGATCTTCGCGAGGTAGGTCTTGTAGTAGTCCATGGGCTTGCCGGTCATCTCCAGGTTGGCGAAGCTCGACATCGTGGCCTGCGGCGACTGGAAGTTGTCGGCGAAGCTCTCGAGGTAGTAATTGACGGCGGTCTCCAGCTCGGCGTCCGTCACCGGCTCCTTGCGGATGCGGTCGAACTCGGCCTTGATGAGAGAGACGGCGTAGCCGACCGTTGACGACTTCGTCTGGACGTAGCCGGAGAACGCGCCCGGCAGGCCCCAACGGTAGGAGAACCGGCTGCCCTGGTTGTAGGACAGGCCCTCGTCCGAGCGGACCTTGGTCGTGATCCGCGAGGTGAAGCTGCCGCCGCCGAGGATGAAGTTCATGACCTGGACGGCATAGTAATCCGGGTTCGTATCCTCGAGGCCGAGGTGCCCCAGGCTGATGTAGCCCTGGTTGATGGCCTTCTGGATGAAGTAGACGCCCGGCTCCGGCGAAGGCAAGGCTTGCGGCAGCGCCGGGAAGGAGACCGTCCCGGCCCGCCAGCCGGCGGCGAGCTTGTCGATCTTGCCCTTGAGCGCGGCCTTGGAGAAATCGCCGGAGACGGCCAGGATCGTGTTCTTCGGCGAGAAGTACTTGGCGTGGAAGCCCTGGAGGTCGGCCGCGGCGATGCCCTCGTAGGAGGCCTTGGTCGGCTGCCAGGTCAGGGCGTTGTCGCCGTAGAGGAGCTTCTCGTATTCCCGGTTGAGGACAGTGGACGGCTGGTCGTTGGCCTGCCGGAGCTGCTCGACGAAGCGGGCCTTGGCCAGCTTCAGCGGCTCCTCGCGGAACGCGGGATTCCTGAGGACGTCGAAGAACAGGGCCAGCCCTTCGTCGATGTCCTTGGCCAGGACGGACAGGCCGAGCGTCGAGGTCCGCTCGCCGACCATGAAGTTCAGCGAACCGCCGAGAAAATCGATGCGTTCCTCGATGACCGATCCCTCGCGGCTGACCGTGCCGCCCTTGATCAGCTGGTCGCCGAGGACGGTGCCGAGGCCGGTCTTGCCCTTCGGGACGTACAGGTCGCCGCAGTTGACGATCGCGACGATGTTGAAGAGTGGAAGACTCCGGTCCTCCTGGACGTAAGCGCGGAGGCCGCCCGCGTAGACGGTCCGAAACGCCTTCGGGTCCGGCGGCTCGTACTTGAGGGCCGGGTAGGTCAGCTCGGAGGGATGCTTGGCCTGGGCCAAACCCAGTCCGGAGCAGATGAACGCGAGCGCCAGGATGGCGATGATCGTCTTCTTCATGTCGTCCTCCTTACCGCCCCGACTTCCGGGTGTAGACGGCGGTCAGGCTGTTGTCCTTGACGAAATACTTGGCGGCGACACGCTTGATGTCGTCGTTCGTGACCTTCTTGAGGTCGTCGAGATCGGTCAGGATGGACCGCCAGCCCCGCTTGAGCTCGGCCCGGCCGACCCGGCTGGCCAGTCCGGCGGTGCTGCCGAGGCTGCGGACGAACATGGCCTCGCCCTTGTTCTTGGCCTTCTGGATCTCCTCCTCGGTCAGGCCTTCCTTCTTGATCCTCTCGACCTCGGCCCAGATCTCCTTCTCCAGGTCCTCGGGCTTGACGCCCTTGTCGACGCGCGGCGTCGCGCTGAACTGGAAGGCGCCGGCGTACCACTGCGGCCGGCTCGAGGCCGAAGCGCTGACGGCCATCTGCTTGTCGCGGACGAGGTTCTTGTAGAGGCGTCCTGTGCCCCCGCCGCCGCCCATGCCGCCGCGGAAGCCGCCCCCGCCCGAGCCCAGCGTGCCGGCCAGGACGGACAGCGCGGCCGTGTCCGGGTCGCCGTCGGGCGGGATATGGAACATCATCTGCAGGCTCGTCGGGGCCGGCCCTTCGCCGTAGAACCGCTTCTCGCTGTACTGGGCCGGCACGCCGGTGCGGATGGGTTCGAGGTCCGGGCCCTTGGGGATGCGTCCGAAATATTTCTCGGCCATCGCCGCGACGGCCTTCGGGTCGAAGTCGCCGACGTAGATGGCGACGGCGTTGTTCGGAACGTAGTAGGTGTTGTGGAAGGCGACGAGGTCTTCCTTCGTCATCTTCTTCAGGTCGTCCATCCAGCCGATGACGTCCCAGTGGTAGGGCGAAGCCGTGTAGAAGGCGGCCTGGACCTGCTCGCCGAAGAGATAGCCCGGCCGGTTCTCGCTCAGACGGCGCTCCTCCATGATGACGTCCTTCTCGGAATAGAACTCGCGGAAGCGGGCGTTCATCATCCGGTCGGATTCCATGAGCATCTGGAGC
>Ga0209705_10000417_pt1 | contig 22143 bp, 25 predicted proteins | sample PPLLaktember2015_5_FD_187262 | JGI IMG/M metagenome (GOLD analysis project Ga0209705, IMG submission 187262) | Freshwater sediment microbial communities from Prairie Pothole Lake near Jamestown, North Dakota, USA - PPLs Lake P8 Core (1) Depth... | ecosystem: Environmental > Aquatic > Freshwater... | reverse complement strand
CGTGAAGGCGCGCGCTTATGACATGGTGCTGAACGGTTCCGAGATCGGCGGCGGTTCTATCCGTATCCACCGCGTGGACGTGCAGGAAAAGGTATTCGCCGCGCTCGGCATTGGCCCGGAAGAGGCACGCGCCAAGTTCGGCTTCCTGCTGGACGCACTGCGCTACGGCGCGCCGCCGCACGGCGGCATCGCTTTCGGCCTCGATCGCCTGTGCGCGCTCATGAGCGGCGTGGACTCGATCCGCGACGTGATCGCCTTCCCCAAGACCCAGAAGGCCTCCTGCCTCATGACCGAGGCGCCGAGCCCGGTGGACGAGATGCAGCTGCGCGAGCTGCACATAAAATTGCGCAAGCCTCCGGAAAAAACCGCCGGTGAGACCACCGGTGAAACTACCGAACAAAAAGTTTAAGCGCCCGGAATCGGTACTGGTCGTGGTCTACACCATGACCGGCAAAGTGCTGTTGTTGAAACGTGTGGGTGACGAGGATTTCTGGCAGTCGGTCACCGGCAGCCTGTCGTGGGAAGAGACCGAGCCGCGCCAGGCTGCCGCGCGCGAGCTCCGCGAGGAAACCGGCCTGGAAGCCACGGGCCTGCGGGATGCCGGATTGACCCATCGCTATACGATTCTGCCGCAATGGCGCCATCGCTATGCGCCCGAAGTGAAAGAGAACACGGAACATGTGTATTTCCTTGCACTCCCGGCGGAAAAGGTTATAACTTTGAATCCTGCCGAGCACACGGAATACGGCTGGTATTCCTTCGATGATGCCGCGTCGAAAGTTTTTTCATGGACGAACCGCGAGGCCATCCTGAAAGCAAAAGGGTGATGATAAGGCAGCCCTGCTTCGCTCGTCTAAAGATTAGACATTATGGCAACCGCACTGGCCTATGAACAATTCGACAGCATTCCCGACGGGGACTGCGATGTGCGCATTCGCGAGGCGAAGGCGCGGCTCGGCAAGCGCCTGGTGATTCTCGGGCATCACTACCAGCGCGATGAGGTTTACCGTCACGCCGATTTCGCCGGCGACTCGCTCAAGCTCTCGCGTCAGGCGGCATCGAGCGATGCCGACTATATCGTCTTTTGCGGCGTGCACTTCATGGCCGAGGTGGCGGATATCCTGTCGCGGCCGGAACAGGTTTCCATCCTGCCCGATCTCTCCGCCGGCTGCTCCTTGGCCGACATGGCGAATTACACCGCGGTGCAGCGCGCGTGGACGGAACTCGGCACGCTGTTCGACCCGGACCAGCGCGTGACGCCCATCACCTACATCAACTCCTCGGCCGAACTCAAGGACTTCTGTGGAAATCACGGCGGACTCGTGTGTACCTCGTCGAACGCCGCGCGCGTGCTCGAGTGGGCCTATCAGCAGCGCGAACAGGTCTTGTTCTTCCCCGACCAGCATCTCGGCCGCAACACCGCTTACCGCATGGGCATACCGCTGGAAGACATGGCCGAGTGGGATTTCAATCAGCCGCGCGGCGGCCTGACGAGGGAGCAGATCGAAAAGGCCAAAATCCTGCTGTGGAAGGGTTTCTGCTCGGTGCACCAGATGTTCAAGCCGCAGCACATCGACGCATTCCGCAAAGCGCACCCGGAGGGCAAAGTGATCTCACACCCCGAGTGCTCATTCGAGGTGTGTCAGAAATCGGATTACGTCGGCTCGACCGAATTCATCATCAAGACCATAGAGCAATCCGCGCCGGGCAGTCGCTGGCTGGTCGGCACCGAGCTCAATCTGGTAAACCGCCTCGCCGAGCAGGGCCGCGCGCAGAACAAGACCGTCGAATTCATGTCGCCTACGGTGTGCATGTGTTCCACCATGTTCCGCATCGATCCGCAGCATCTGCTCTGGACGCTGGAAAATCTGGTAGTTGGCCGCGTGGTCAACCAGATCAAGGTCGCCCCGGCCGAGGCCGACGCCGCGCGCCTGGCGCTTAACCGCATGTTCGACGTCTCGCCCTGACGGGCGGTTTCACGTTTCAGGTTTCATGTTTCAGGCAAGGCGCCCAGGTCATCTAACTTGAAACCTGAAACCCTGAAACCTGAAACCGTGGTTCTTGTCCACGGCCTGTGGTTCTCGGGCTATATCCTGTGGTTGCTGGCGCGCCGGTTGCGGCGCCAGGGTTTTGCCGTTTATACGTTTTCCTACGCTTCCGTCCGTGCCGATCTCCATGCCAATGCCGCGAAGCTGGCATCTTTCCTCGATACGATCGACGCCGATACCGTGCATCTGGTGGGACACAGTCTCGGTGGCATCCTGATCCGTGCGCTGTTTCAGGATCATCCGCGCCGCAAACCCGGACGCATCGTCACGCTGGGCACGCCGCACGGCGGGTGCCGCGTGGCGCAACACCTGAACCGCCATGCCTTCTGGCGCCGGGCGATGGGAAAAGGTGTGGCGCAACTGCTGGCCGGCGAGCCGCAGCAATGGACGCCGCCGCCACGCGCAATCGGCGCGCTTTGTGGTACGCGTTCCTTTGGTTTGGGGCGCTTCCTGTATCGCGGCTTGCCGCGGCCGAACGACGGCTTGCTGACGGTGAAGGAAAGCGCTTTCCCTGCGGCGCAGGAACACCTGGTGTTGCCGGTGTCGCATACCGGCATGATGTTTTCACGCACGGTGGCACGCCAGATCGCCGCATTTCTGAATGCCGGTCGTTTCGATCGATGAAGGGACAGGCGCTTGCGCGCGGTTGGGGCAGGCCCGGGCTCGATGTTACACTTGACGGCCTCTGCCACAGGGGACAATACAGGAATTCTCATGGCCGGCCATTCGAAATGGGCCAACATCAAGCACAGGAAGGGGGTCCAAGACGCCCGGCGCGGCAAGATATTCACCAAGCTGATCCGCGAAATCACCATTGCTGCGCGCATGGGTGGCGGGGGCGACCCCAAGCTCAATCCGCGTCTGCGTACTGCCGTGGACAAGGCGCTTGACGCCAACATGACCCGGGACACCATCGAGCGCGCCATCAAGCGCGGCACCGGCGAACTCGAAGGTGCGCAATACGAGGAAGTGCATTATGAAGGTTACGGCCCGGCCGGGGTCGCGATCATGGTCGAGTGCACCACCGACAACCGCACCCGCACCGTGGGCGAGGTGCGCCATGCCTTTTCCAGGCATGGCGGCAATCTGGGCCAGGATGGTTCGGTGGCCTTCCTTTTCACCCAAACCGGCGTGCTCAGCTATCCCGCGGGCGCGAGCGAGGACAGGATTATGGAGGCCGCGCTCGAAGCCGGCGCCGACGACGTGGTCACGGACCAGGACGGTTCGATTGAGGTCCTGACCACTCCGGAGGCGTTTCATGCCGTGGTCGAGGCCATGGGCAAGCGTGGCCTGAAACCCGCGCAGGCCGAGATTCAGCAGCGCGCCGCGACATCGGCACCCGTGGCCGGCGTGGATGCGGAGAATCTGCTCAAGCTGCTGGAGGCGCTGGATGATCTGGATGATGTGCAGAGCGTGTATTCCAATGCCGACCTTCCAGACGCACTTCTCAAGCAGGCGAGTTGATGCGCATCCTCGGCATCGACCCCGGTTCCCGCATTACCGGTTTCGGCGTGGTGCAGGTGTTGCGTAACGGCCGGGTCGAATATATTGCCAGCGGTTGCGTGCGCGTGCCCAAGGCCGAGCTTGCCGGCCGGCTCAAGACGGTGTACGACGGCGTGGCGGAAATCATCCGGACCTATCAACCGACGGTGCTGGCGATTGAAAAGGTGTTCATGGCAAAAAACGCGGATTCCGCGCTCAAGCTCGGACAGGCGCGCGGCGCGGCCATTCTCGCCGGCGCCAACCACATGCTCGATGTCGCCGAGTACACCGCGCTGCAGATCAAGCGCGCCGCCGTCGGCAAGGGCCATGCCGGCAAACAGCAGGTGCAGCACATGGTGAAGGCACTGCTGGGCCTGAGCGCCGCACCCCAGGCCGATGCCGCCGATGCGCTCGCCTGCGCCATCTGTCATGCGCATCACGCGGTCGGGCGCCTGTCGCAGGCAGCGGGCCTGACCCGGCGCCGCTCGGGCCGGCGTGGCATGAGGTTGCCGCTGTGATCGGCCGGCTGCGCGGGGTGTTGTTGCGCAAGGAGCCGCCGGCGCTGCTGGTGGACGTGGGTGGCGTGGGTTACGAGCTGGAAGCCCCCATGACCACCTTTTACGAACTGCCGGCGGTGGGCGAGCCGGTCACGCTGCATACGCACCTGGTGGTGCGCGAGGACGCACACCTATTATATGGTTTCGCGCGCGAGGCCCAGCGCCGGTTGTTTCGCGATCTGCTCAAGGTCAATGGCGTGGGACCGCGCGTGGCCCTGGCGGTGCTTTCGGGCCTGTCGGACGAAGAGTTCACGCGCTGCGTGGCGGAAGAGGACATTGCACGATTGACCAAGGTCCCGGGGATTGGCCGCAAGACCGCCGAGCGTCTGGTGATCGAGATGCGCGACAAGCTGCCGAAGGATATTTCGCTGCCGGCCACCCAGGTCACCGCGGACGGTCCGGCGGCGCCGGCCGATCCGGTGAGCGAGGCGGTCAGCGCGCTGGTGTCGCTCGGTTACAAACCGAACGAGGCGAGTCGGGCGGTGCGTGGCATCGCCTCCAGGGGATTGAGCGCGGAAGAAATCATTCGTCAGGCCCTGAAGGGCATGGCAGTATAAGAGGAACCCAAATCCCTTGTTCCCGCCGGGGCGTACATGAATCATGTACGCCCGTTCGGCGGGGTAAAGGTCCGCAGGACCTTTACCTGTTACCGCCTCACCTCCCGCTGTCGCGGGAGAGGGGGAATAGGTGGAAATCTACTGAATGATCGAGACCGACCGACTGGTATCCGCGCACGCGGTGGACACGGCTGAGGAAGCCGCTGACATCCGCCGGTTGCGCCCCGCGCGCCTGGCGGAATACGTCGGCCAGGAGCCGATCCGCCGGCAGATGGAGATTTTCATTGCCGCCGCCCGCGGGCGCAGCGAGGCCCTGGACCACGTGCTGCTGTTCGGCCCGCCGGGCCTCGGCAAGACCACGCTGGCCCACATCGTGGCCAATGAAATGGGCGTGGGCCTGCGCCAGACCTCGGGGCCGGTGCTGGAACGTCCCGGCGACCTGGCGGCGATCCTGACCAACCTGCAACCCAACGATGTGCTTTTCATCGACGAGATCCACCGGCTCAGTCCCATCGTCGAGGAGATCCTCTATCCCGCCATGGAGGACTACCAGCTCGATATTCTCATCGGCGAGGGCCCGGCGGCGCGCTCAATCAAGCTCGACCTGCCGCCGTTCACGCTCGTGGGCGCGACCACGCGCGCCGGGCTGCTGACCTCGCCGTTGCGCGACCGTTTCGGTATCGTCCAGCGCCTGGAGTTCTACAACCCCGAGGAGCTGGCCCGGATCGTCGCGCGTTCCGCCGGGATTCTGGAGATACCGATCGAGCCCGATGCCGTGGCGGCGATCGCGCGGCGATCGCGCGGCACCCCGCGTATCGTCAACCGCCTGCTGCGGCGCGCACGCGATTTTGCCCAGATCAAAGGCAACGGACGCCTGACGGGCGACATCGCCGAATTGGCGCTCAGCATGCTAGAAGTGGACCAGTGCGGCTTCGATATGCTCGACCGCAAGCTGCTGCTGGCCGTGATCGAAAAGTTTTCCGGCGGACCGGTGGGGGTGGACAATCTCGCCGCGGCCATCGGCGAGGAGCGTGATACCATCGAGGATGTGATCGAGCCGTTTCTGATTCAGCAGGGTTATCTCATGCGCACGCCGCGCGGGCGCCTGGCCACCGCCTCGGCCTGGCGGCACTTCGGCCTCAAGGCCCCGAGCTCGCCGGAACAGCGGGGCATGTTCGAGGGTGAATAATAGATTGGAACCACAGATAAACACGGATGAACACAGATTAAGGGAGTGTTATTTCCTGTCTGTTTCAATCCGTGTTTATCGGTGTTCATCCGTGGTTTCATAAATTATCATGGCCCAGGTTTTTTCCATTCCCATACGGGTTTATTACGAGGATACGGATTCCGGAGCCGTGGTGTACTACGCGAATTACCTGAAATTCATGGAGCGGGCGCGCACCGAATGGCTGCGCACCCTGGGCTTCGAGCAGGACGAACTAATCCGCCGGGAGGGCGTCATATTCGCCGTGCGTTCAGCCAAAATCGAATTTCTGAAGCCGGCGCGTTTCAACGATATGCTGCAGGCCACGGTGCAGGTCAGCCGGCGTGGCAAGGCCAGCCTCACCTTCGCCCAGGAAATCCGGCGCGACGGGCTCACGCTCTGTGAGGGCGAAGTGAAGGTGGCCTGCCTCGACGTCGCCACGTTCGCGCCACGGCCGATCCCGGAAGGCATCGGATCAATAATCGACACGGGAACAGCCGCATGGACATAACCGCAACCGAAGGCATTGCCATGTGGTCCCTGGTGCGCAACGCCTCGCTGCCGGTACAGCTGGTCATGCTGATGCTGCTGGCCGCCTCGGTGCTTTCCTGGACCATGATTTTCCGCAAGTGGTTCGCGCTGAAAAGCGCGAATCAGGTGGCTGACCGCTTCGAAACCAAATTCTGGTCCGGCGCCAATCTCAATCAGATGTTCATCGAGCAGTCGAAAAAAGAAACCAATGCCACCGGCATGGCCAGCATCTTCGTGGAGGGATTCCGCGAATACAAGCGTCTCAGCCAGGAGAGCAAGATCGCGCCCATGGATATCCTCGAGGGCGTGCAGCGCGCCATGCGCGTGGCGCTGTCGCGCGAGATCGATTATCTGGAGACGCATCTTTCGTTCCTGGCCACGGTCGGTTCGACCAGCCCGTATGTCGGCCTGTTCGGCACCGTCTGGGGCATCATGAATTCCTTCCGTTCGCTCGGCATGGTGCAGCAGGCCACCATCGCGCACGTGGCCCCTGGCATCGCCGAGGCGCTGATCGCCACCGCCATCGGCCTGTTCGCCGCCATTCCCGCGGTGATTGCCTATAACCGTTACTCGAACAAGGTGGAGCGACTGGTGACGCGTTATGAGATTTTCATGCAGGAGTTCGCCAGCATCCTCCAGCGCCAGGCGTACGCGGCGAGGGCGTAGACGTGGAGCCCTACCGCAAGCGCCACAAGAAGCTGATGAGCGAGATCAACGTGGTGCCGTACATCGACGTGATGCTGGTGCTGCTGGTGATCTTCATGATTACCGCGCCGCTGCTGTCGCAGGGCGTCAAGGTGGAGCTGCCGCGGGCGGCGGCGCAGCCGGTCGAATCCCAGGACCAGGAAACGCTGGTCGTGACGGTGGACCGCCAGGGGAATTATTTTCTCGATGACCGGCGCATTTCGTCCGAGGAGTTGCGCCGGAAAGTGGCGGCGATCCTGCGCGTGCGGCCGAAGACACCAGTGCTGATTCGCGGCGACCGGCAGGCGAATTACGGCGAGGTGGTGAAGGCGATGACCCTGCTGCAATCCGCCGGCGCGCCGAGCGTGGGGCTTTTGACCGAGCCGCCGCCGTCGAGGAATTAAGATGCCTGGATCGCAGATTAATGCAGATGAAGCAAGAAGTTGTGATTTATCTGCGTTCATCTTTTTTATCATCCGCGTGCATTTGCGGTTGCATTGTCTTTCTGTTTTGAGATAGTTTCCAGCGTGCTGCCGAAAAAGCTGCGTCACAATCCGGGACGGTTCCGGGCCATCGTGTATGCCGTGCTGGTGCACGCCGTGCTGATCGGGCTTGCCGTCATCGGTTTCCGCTGGACGGTGCAGTCGCCTTCCAGCGAGGTGGTGCAGGCCGTGGCGGTGCCGGATGCGCCCACGCGCAAGCCCGAGGAAACGAACCAGCGCGCGCAGGAAGAGGAAGCGGCGCGCCAGAAGGCCGAGGCGGAGGAGCGGCGTCAGGCCGAGCAAAAGCAGCAACAGCAACAAGAAGAGGAAGAGAAACTGGCGCAGCAGCGTCTGGTGGCTGAGCGCAAGAAGCAAGAGACGCAGGAAAAGGAACGGCAGAGGCGCGCGCAGCAGGAGGCGCAGGAAAAGGAACGGCAGAGGCGCGCGCAGCAAGAGGCGCGCAAGAAAGAGGAGGTAAGGCGGCAGAAGTTGACCGAGCAGTCGCTGCAGGAGCAGCTGGCCGCGGAAGAAAAAACGCGGTTGGCGGCGGCAAGCGCGGCGCGTGCCGGCACCGAAATCGAGAAGTACCGGTACCTGATCGAACAACGTGTCAGTCGCAGCTGGAACCGTCCGGTCGGCGTTGCCAAGGGGCTGAAGTGCGAGGTGCATGTGCGCCTCACGCCGAGCGGTGAAGTGTTATCGGCCAACGTAGCGCGCTCCAGCGGCAACGCGGTGTTCGACCGTTCGGTGGAAAATGCCGTGTACAAGGCGGCGCCCCTGCCGTTGCCCGGGGACCCGACCTTGTTCGATAATTTCCGTGAAATCCGGTTTGTGTTTGATCCCGACAAGGAGACCTGAACATAATGCGTTTTGCCGCCAAATGGATTGTTTCACTGGGATTACTGCTATGGTCTTTCGGCGCCCAGGCGGTGCTGACCATCGAGATCACGCGCGGCGTGGAAATCGGCACGCCCATCGCGATCGTGCCGTTCGGCTGGGAGGGTCAGGCCGCGCCGGCGCAGAATGTTTCCGACGTGATCGAGGCGGATCTGGCGCGCAGCGGCCGCTTTGCCGTCCTGCCGCGCAAGGATTTTATTTCGCTGCCGCACGAGGACAAGGATGTGGTGTTCAAGGACTGGCGTATCCTCAAGGCCGAGGCCCTGGTGATCGGCAGCGTGCGGCTGTCAGCCCCGGGCAAATATCAGGTGCAATTCAGGCTTTACGATGTTTTCAAGGGCTCCCAGATTGCCGGCTTTCGTTATACCGTCGGGGCCGGGATGCTGCGCTCGGTGGCACACCAGATCAGCGACATCATCTACGAGAAAATCACGGGCGAGCCCGGCGCCTTCAACACCCGCATCGCCTACGTTACGCGCGAGGCGCCCCCGGGCGTGAAGCCGGTATACAAGCTGCAAGTGGCGGACTCCGACGGCTTCAATCCGCAGACTGTGGTGCGTTCCCCCGAATCCCTGATGTCACCGGCCTGGTCGCCCGAGGGCAAGCGCCTGGCCTATGTGTCGTTTGAAGACAAGCGCTCCAAGGTGTATATCCAGAACATGACCGACGGCCGGCGCACCATGGTCGCAGAATTCACCGGCATCAACGGGGCGCCGGCTTGGTCGCCGGACGGCCGCAGGCTGGCACTGACGCTGTCGCGCGACGGCAATGCCGAGATTTACGTGATGCAGCTCGATACGCGCGCGCTCCGGCGACTGACCAGCGATCCGGCCATCGACACCGAGGCGGCCTGGTCGCCGGACGGCCGCGATATCGTCTTCACTTCCGATCGTGCCGGCACGCCGCAGATCTACCGCATGAACGCGTCCGGCGGGTCGGCGGAGCGCCTGACCTTCGAGGGGGATTACAATGCCCGTGCTTCCTATGCCGCGGATGGAAAGTCCATCACCTTCATCAGCCGGAGTCAGGGGGGGTTCCGCGTCGCGGTGCTGCGACTGGACAATCGCACGGCGCAGGTCCTGACCGAGACCTCGCTCGACGAATCGCCCAGTTTCGCGCCCAATGGGCGTATGATTATATATGCCACCGAGGTGCGGGGCCGTGGCGTGCTGGCCTCGGTCTCTGCTGACGGCCGCGTACGTCAGCTTTTCAAGTTAGAGGAGGGTGATGTGCGTGAGCCCGCCTGGTCGCCTTACAACCGTGAACTGCAATAAAGGAGTGAAATATGAAAAACAGGAAATATCTCGTTGCATCGCTGTTCATCGCTCTCGCCCTCGCCGGCTGCGCCAGTGACGAGGCCGTCAAGCCCGCGGGCGACGAATCCGGCGCCGCGCCTGCGCAGACGGGGCCCTCCGGCAGCGGGGCCGCACCGGGAACGGCCTTGTCCGATCGCGAACGGCAGAGACGCGCCGAGCTGCTGTCGCAGCGCCGTGTGCATTTCGCCTTTGACAGCAGCACCATCGATGACGAGGCGCGCGCCATCATCGAGGCGCATGCATCCCATCTCGTGGCCAATTCGCAACTCAAGGTGACGCTCGAAGGCAATTGTGACGAGCGTGGCACGCGTGAGTACAACCTGGCGCTGGGCGAGCGGCGCGCGCAGGCCGTCGAGCGCATGATGAAGGTGCTGGGTGTTGCCGGCAGCCGCATCAAGACCGTTTCTTACGGCGAGGAAAAGCCGCTGTGCCAGGAGCATGATGAATCCTGCTGGCGTCAGAATCGCCGCGCCGAGATCGGTTATTAAGCCAGGCGCATGACCATGCGGCATCCCCGGCGCTTTGCTGTGTGGGCGGCAGGGGTACTGGCCGCCGGCCTGTTCACGCCGGCATGGGCCGCGGAGGCCCCTTCGGGTGGCCGCAGCCTGCCGCCAGTGGTGGAAATGGGGGTGGGGGGTGCGCCAGCATCCTCCCCGCCATCGCGTGAGATACTGGCCGACCTCCTGCAGCAGCTTGAGTCCCTGCAGACAGAGCTGCGCAGTCTGCGGGGTCAGGTCGAGATCCAAACCAACGAGATCGAGCGCCTGAAGGCGCGACAGCGCGATCTGCTGGCCGATATTGACCGACGAGTCAGTGAGCTGGAAAGCCGCGGTCCTGCGGGCGCACCGGCGGTCTCCGCCGGGACGACCGCCTCCGCCGCTCCCGTGATCACGCTCCAGGAGCAAAAGGACTACGACACGGCTTTCAGCCTGATGAAACAGGGGCAATACGACCGTGCCGCCAAGGGATTTCGCGACTTCCTCGCGAATTACCCGCAAAGCATCCTGCGTGACAATGCCCGCTACTGGCTCGGCGAGGCCTATTACGTGAAGCGTGATTTTCGCAAGGCACTGGCGGAGTTCACGCGGTTGATGAGCGATCAGCCCGGGAACCCGAAGGCGCCGGACGCCATGCTCAAGATCGGTTACTGCCATTATGAGCTCGGCGAATGGGCGCGGGCGCGGGACAATCTCAATCAGGTGATCGCACGTTATCCCGGCCAGCCAGCCGCCAAATCGGCCGAGCAGCGTCTGGCGAAGATGAAAAAAGAGAACAGATAGTTCAAGGTTCAGAGTATAAAGTTCAGAGTTCAGGGTTTCGGGTTAAAATACGCGCTGCGGATTCAGTCCCTGCCCTGCCGCCCTCGCCTCGCGACGGGCTTCTCGTGAAGACATGCGCAACCAACCCGAAACTCTGAACCCTAAACTCGAAACCACGCAGGCCGAGCGCCTGCGTGTCACGGAAATTTTTTATTCGTTGCAGGGCGAGGCGCGCACCGTGGGTTATCCCACGGTGTTCATCCGTCTGACCGGCTGCCCGCTGCGCTGCACCTACTGTGACACGGAATATGCCTTTTATGGCGGACAGTGGATGGAGCTCGGGGAGATATTGCAACGCGTGGCGGAACACGCGCCGCGCTACGTGACCGTGACCGGCGGTGAACCGCTGGCGCAACGCCCGTGCCGCGAATTGCTGACGGCGTTGTGCCAGCGCGGTTACGAAGTATCGCTTGAGACCGGCGGCGCGCTCGATATCGCCGGCATCGACCCGCGCGTGAGCATCGTGATGGACCTTAAAACACCCGGCTCCGGAGAAGAGCGGCGCAATCTCTACACCAACATCCCGCATCTCGCCCCCAAGGACCAGATAAAGTTCGTCATTTGCGATCGCGCGGATTACGAGTGGAGCCGCGCCAAGCTTGCCGAATACCAGCTTGACCAGCGCTGCGAAGTGCTGTTCTCGCCCTGTCACGGGCAGCTGAACCCGACCGAACTGGCCGAGTGGATCCTGCAGGATCATTTGCCGGTGCGGATGCAGATACAACTGCACAAGCTTCTCTGGAACGATGCCCGCGGACGCTGACGCCGGCAAAAGGGCGGTGGTGCTGGTTTCCGGCGGCCTCGATTCCGCGACGGTGCTGGCGCTGGCCGCGGCCTCCGGCGCGCGCTGTCATGCGCTCACCTTCGATTACGGGCAGCGCCACCGGGTGGAGCTCGACGCCGCGCGCCGCGTGGCCCGGCAGCTGGGCGCGGCAGATCATCGCGTGGTCAGCCTCGACATCGGCTGGATGGGCGGTTCGGCCCTGACCGACGCCCGCATCGCCGTGCCGCAGGAGTCCACGCCGGGAATTCCCGTCACCTACGTCCCGGCGCGCAACACCATATTTCTTTCCATTGCGCTCGGCTGGGCCGAGGTGCTGGACGCGCGTGATATTTATATTGGCGCCAACGCCGTGGATTATTCCGGGTATCCGGACTGCCGGCCGGAATTCATCCGGGCCTTCCAGAACCTGGCGAACCTGGCCACCCGGGCCGGGGTGGAGGGGCAGGGGTTTCAGGTGCACGCGCCGCTCATGCACATGCACAAGCGGGAAATCATCCGCACAGGCAGCGGTCTGGGAGTCGATTATGCGCTGACGCTGTCATGCTACGACCCGGATGCCGGCGGCCGCGCCTGCGGCCGTTGCGACGCCTGCCGTCTGCGCGCGCAGGGGTTTGCCGAAGCCGGCATCGCCGATCCCACACGATACCGTTGACGCCCGCGCTGTTGCGGGTGTCTCCCATGCCAGGTATTCCCTGAAAAGGCGCACCTGCCCGGGAATATTCCCGCTCACGCCGGCGTCCCTAGGGCAACCGAGAGCCGTTGCGGTAGTGGGTAGTGGCGAGCAGGAGTAAAATATTCGTTTGTCCGGCCATTCGGTTCATCGGTTCGAAAGCGGCTTTTCTTGAGGTTACTGTCATGGAATTCACAATTCACACGCAGGTCCTGCTCGCGGCATTCCTGATCGCGGTCGTCATGGGCGCCGTGGCGAACAAGACCAACTTCTGCACCATGGGTGCGGTTTCCGACCTTACCAACATGGGCGACACCGGCCGTTTTCGCGCGTGGCTGCTCGCCATGGCGGTGGCGCTGACCGGCATGCTGGTGCTCGAGGCGACCGGCACGGTCGCGCTACCGAACGACACCTTCCCGCCGTATCGCACCGCCAACTTCGCCTGGCTGCGCTATGTTCTCGGCGGGTTGTTGTTTGGCATCGGCATGACGCTGGGGAGCGGCTGCGGCAACAAGACCTTCGTGCGCATCGGCGGCGGCAACCTCAAGTCGCTGGTGTTGCTCGTGTGTTTTGCCGCGCCGGCCGCTTACTGGATGATGTGGGGCGATATCGGCGGCAAGGGTTTCTTCGATACCTTCTTCATGAGCTGGATCGGCCCGACGGTCGTCGACCTCGACAAATTCGGCATCAAGAGCCAGGAACTCGGCGCGATCGTGGGCGGGCTCGCCGACATGCAGGACACCGGAACCCTGCACCTGATTCTCGGCGCGCTGATCGCGCTGGCGCTGCTCGTATTCGTGTTCAAATCCGCGGATTTCCGTCGCAGCTTCGACAACATTCTCGGTGGCGCGGTGATCGGTCTGGCGATCGTCGCCGGCTGGTGGATTACCGGCGGGTCATGGGGCGTGGAGTGGAAGGACTTCGCCGAATTCCAGACCGAGGTGCCGAGCCGGGTGGCGGTGCAGTCCTATACCTTCATCAGCCCGATGGGCGACGGGGCGCGCTATGCATTGCAACCGGCCAACCTGTCGCTCGTGAACTTCGGGGTGATGGCGCTTTGCGGCGTGATTATCGGTTCGTTCCTGTATTCCCTCGTAACCCGAAAATTCCGCATCGAATGGTTCGTGAACTTCAGGGATTTCCTGGCCCACGCCATCGGCGGAATATTGATGGGTGTCGGCGGCGTTCTGTCCATGGGCTGCACCATTGGCCAGGGCGTGACCGGCATCTCGACGCTCGCGCTGGGTTCGATCCTCACCTTCGTGGCGATCGTTTTCGGCGCGGCGCTCACCATGAAGGTCCAGTACCACATGCTGGACGAAAAGGGTTTCGTTCAGGCGTTACGCTACGGCCTGGCGGACCTCAAGCTTCTGCCCGCTCCCAGCCCGTAATACTTCACGAGCGGCAGTTATTGTCCGCGCATTCCGGTTTGACAGGCCAGTGCGGCCTCTGGATAATGCCGCCTCCTGTTTTTTCCCTTCCCGCGCGGGCCGTTAGCTCAGTCGGTAGAGCAGCTGGCTTTTAACCAGTTGGTCGGAGGTTCAAATCCTCCACGGCCCACCATACTCTCTTGATCTTGCTGTCATCGCGGCTTCGCTGCGCTTTGGCGGCTGCTCAAACCCGGATTTGAACCGGCGGTTCACTTAATTTCACTACGCCGTCTGCCCCGCGTCCGGGTAAACTGGATTCCGTTTACGCGGATTACCCATGAGTCGCGAAGTCAAATCCTTCTCGAGGCCGGAGACACGGCGACTGTTTTTTGCGCTGTGGCCGCCGGCCGAATTGAGCCGCGAACTGTACCAGCTCGCCGGTAACGCCCTGCGAGGCGGTACCGGCCGGCGCGTGCTGCCGGAGAATATTCATCTGACGCTGGCTTTCCTGGGTTCGGTGGATGCGTCGTTCCGGGAGTGTGCCGAGCAGGCGGCCGCGGCGATTCGCGCCACATGTTTCACGCTGATGCTCGAAAAAATGGGTAATTGGTCAAAGTCCGGCATCCTGTGGGTGGGCCCGAATCAGACGCCGTCGCCATTGTTACAGCTGGTGCAGGATCTGAATGCCGGGCTCGCCGGTTGCGGTTATGAAGCGGAGCAACGTCCCTACGCGGCGCACCTGACGCTCGCGCGCAAGGCGCGTCCGCATGGTGATATTCATTTCATGGAATCCCGCGTGTGGGAGGTAAACCGGTTTCATCTGGCGCGATCGCATACGCACGCCGACGGCGCGCGTTACGAAATTCTCCGCTCCTGGCCGCTCAATTCGCCAGCAGCGTAAGCACCCGGCCCTTGGACGGCAGTTTTTCGTAGAGCAGGGCGCGCATGGCGATCAGATGGGTGAGCGAGCCTTCGTCGGCGAGAATCCTGAGCGCGTTGGCTCCCTTGCGCTCGGCCATGTTTTTGCGCTGGCGCAGGTCCTGAATACTCAGGACCGGATCGCTATAGGAAAAATAGGCGATGCGCCGGCGATGCCGGATGAGCTCGAGGGTGACGGTGCGGTTTTGCAAGTCACCACGCGCACCGATGACCAGCGCGAGTTCCCCGCGCTTGGCGATGAGATAGCTGAAATAATTGGTATTGCTCGCAGTGCAGATCAGGCGCGCGATGTCCTGCTGGACTTGCGCCACCAGACCGGTGCGCTTGCCCTCGTGCTGGCATTTCCCGCGCGGTTGGTCGTCCCTGAGTTGCGAGACAATTTCCGCGTGAGTGAAGTAACCCGACATACCGTGGTCATTCGTCCAGATCGCGCCTACCAGCGGGCGAATAACCGGCCATTCTCCACCTTGGACTCGAAGCGCTTCAGGGGGCGATTGCCCTTTTCCACGCATTCGCCGGTCTTGATGTCGAAGGCCCAGTGATGTTTGGGGCAGGTGAGCCGGAAACCCTCGAGCGCCAGATGCGGGATATTGGTGACCTGGTGCGGACAGCGGCTGTCGTAGACGTTGAACTCGCCATTGACGCGATAGACGAACAGGCTGCGCCCGTCGCTGTCGCAGTAGGTGATCTTGCCTTCCGGAATCTGGTCCGCCGGTTTGACGTCGTGCCAGCGCTTTTCCTTGCCCAGATTTTCGGCGCGGAACTCCGGGATGTCCATGTCGAGCAGGATATCGACGGCCCATACGATCTTGGCCAGCCCGAGCGCGGGAAAGGCGTGCAGGATGGCGTCGAGAATTTCGTTGGGTGTGGCGCCGGCGTCGAGCGCGCGCGGCAGATACTGGCGGAGTCCGCCTTCGGTCTGGACCGCGATCTTGGTGATGACAGTTATCAGCATGCGGGTCTTGGGATCGAGCGATTTGCCCGTTTCCTTCAGAAACTTGAGATAGGCCTTCATCGCCTCAGGCCGGGCGCCGACCAGATAATTCAACGCGTCACTCATCCGGAACTCTCCTGTGATTTACCGTATAAAGCGAAAGGGCAAACGCCCTGCGCAGACAGGCATTATGCGCAGCGCGCCTGCGGGGCGCCAGTCATCCGTCGCTCGGGACAACAAATCTTTACGCGTGCGGGCGCGGCCCGGATGCGCCCGCGGCGATCAGGCGCCGAGCGGAATGTATTTGGTGGGAATCACACCGTGCTCACCCGGCGGAAGGACCTTGCGGATCTCCAGTCCCCGGTGGGCTCCTTCGGATGCCTCGTGCATGAGGTCAATCACCTTGGCCGGGGTGAAAGGCGTTTTGTCGGAATTGAGGACCATCGCCACCTTGGGCCGCAGGCGGCGTGTGCGGTTGATCGAGACAACCACCCCGATACTGCCATTGTTGAGCTCGACGACACTGCCGATGGGGTAGATGCCCATGCACTGGATAAACTGCTCGACCAGCAACGGCTGGAAATCCCGCCCGCGCCAGGAGTACATCTTGGTGAGCGCATCGTGCGCCGATAGCCCGGCATGGTAAGAACGATCCGAGGTGATGGCGTCGTAGCAATCCACGATGCCACCGATGGATCCGAAGAGTCCGATCTGCTCGCCCTTGGAGCCGATGGCGTAGCCCCCGCCCGCGTAACGTTCATGATGATAACGCGCGACATCGATGGAGACGGAAGAGATGCCGTGTGTCTGTTCGAGGATATCCACGCCGCGCGGGACGTGGCTCTTCATGAGGGCGAACTCCTCGTCGGTAAGTTTGTCTGGCTTGTTAATGATCTCGTTCGGCACTTTCATCTTGCCGATGTCGTGCAGCAGCGCGCCGATACCGAGGAGATTCAGTTCCTCGTCAGTGAGATCCAGATGCCGGCCAAAGGCCAGCGCCAGTACGCAGACGCGCAGGCTGTGCAGCGCGGTGTACTCGTCCTTGTCCTTGAGCTGGTTGAGACACATGAGCGCGTCCGGGTTGCGGATGACGCTGTCCACCATGTCGGCCACGACCTTCTTGGCGGCGGCGGTATTGATGCTGCGCCCGAGGCGCACGTCGGTCATGATGTCGTACACGGCCTCGCGCGTTTCGGTGACGATTTCCCGGGCGTGGCCGATCTCCTCCTCGAGCGTGGTGACGTCCTGGTAGCGCGGCGGCCGCCGGTGACCCGGGGCAAACCGTTCGATCACCTTTTCGAATTTGATGATGGGCTCTTTTTTCTCCGGAGGTACGATCAGAATCGGTGACGCGCTGGCGGGCGTGCGGGGCCTCGACGACACGTCGTTTCCCTGTTCGGTGTCGATATAGACGTGCTGACAATAGCGGCCGATTTCCTCGATCTGCTCGTCCGACTGGATCTCGAAGCCCTGGAACAGGAACGGCGTTTCACGCCAATGGCGTCCCACCAGCTCGGAGACATACATACCGCGCTGAAGATCCTGAACGGCAATCTTCTTCTTCATATCATAAAGATAGCAGCAAGATTCGCGCCAATCTGACGCGAATTTCACCGTCTGGAAGGCGGCGACGGCTTAAGCTTTCTTTTTGTTTTCAAGCAGTTTGTAGATTATCGGGGTGAGGATGATTTCCATGGCGAAGCCCATCTTTCCGCCCGGCACGACGATGGTATTGGGACGGGACATGAAGGATCCCTGGATCATGCTCAAAAAGTAGGGGAAGTCGACATTCTTCGGGTCGCGGAAGCGGATCACGACCAGGCTCTCGTCCGGTGTGGGGATGTCGCGTGCGATGAAGGGATTGGAGGTGTCCACCACCGGCACGCGCTGAAAATCGATATGCGAGCGCGAGAACTGCGGAGTAATGTAATGCACGTAGTCGTACATGCGGCGCAGGATGGTATCCACCACGGCTTCGGCAGAATAGCCGCGCTCAGCGGTGTCACGGTGAATCTTCTGTATCCACTCGAGGTTGACGATCGGCACCACGCCGACCAGCAGATCCACCCACTTGGCGACGTCCACGCCGCTCTTGGCGTCCACCACGCCGCCGTGCAGGCCTTCATAGAACATGAGATCGGTGCCGGAAGGAATGTCTTCCCATGGCGTGAACTCGCCGGCCTTGAGCGATGTGCCAAGCCGTTTGTTGTGTTCGGCGGCTTCATCGTCGTTGTGCAGGTAGTAGCGTTTCTTGCCGGTGCCGGTCTCGCCGTAAGCCTTGAACTGCTTTTCCAGCTCATCGAAGATGTTGGCCTCGGGACCGAAATGGCTGAAGTTGCGGTTGCCCTCGGCCTCGGCTTTTGTCATGGCCTGCCGCATTTCGGCGCGGTTGTAGCGGTGGAAGCTGTCGCCTTCCACGACCGCCGGGTTGATCTGTGCCCGCCGGAAAATATGCTCGAAAGCAACCTTGACGGTGGAGGTGCCGGCCCCGCTCGAACCGGTGATGGAGATGATCGGGTGCTTCTTGGACATCGCTGAGTTCCTTCAGGCCACGGAAAGCGGGACATTCTACCTCAGGGATGGATATTTTCGCTATTGACCCGGCACGTCCGCAACGGATATCGGGCCACATCCATCGTGGCCGCCTTCCTTGCCGGGTCAATAGCGGATACCAATCACCGCGGTGTCGGCGTGGCTGCCGCAGGCTTCAGATAGCGTATCCGGGGTTGCCGGAGGCACCTTTGAGTCGGGGAGTATAGGGCTGGCCGACGCGGACGGTTTTTGCCGCGCGCAGGTAATCGGCCACCACATCCCAGACGGGTTTGCCGGGCTCGATCGGCTGGACGCTGGCCCAGCCGGCGACCTTGTATTTCTTGCCGGCATCGAGCGGTTTGCCCTTGACGGTCGCGTTCTGGATGCGCTGGCCGTGGGTCTGGGCGATGTCGAGCGTGTATTGCAGGCCGCCGACGCGAACCATGTCGCCGCCCTGTTGATAGTAGGGATCGGTGTGGTACAGGTTGTCGGCGATATCCTCGAGGATGACCTTGATCTGTTCGCCGGTGAGGTGATTGACGGTGGCAGTGGCATAGGTGATCGCGGTCTGATCCATGAGATGTTCCATGGTGATGGTGTCGCCCGGGAGCAGGGTGGTGCCCCAGCGGAAACCGGGCGAGAAGGCGACGTCTGCGCCCTGCACGGCCAGCAGCGCTTCGATGATCAGCTGGTCGAAGGTGCCGTTGAAATTGCCGCGCCGGTAGAGCAGTCCTTCCGTCACCGCGAGTTTCTCGCCGAGCTTGCCGGTATAGGGTGCGCGCACCTTTTCGATGTAGGCGGCCATTTCCTTGTCGGGCGGAAGCAGGTTGGCGAATACTGGCAGCATTTTGAAGCGATAGTCCGCTACCTTGCCATTCCTCACATCGAGATCGAGCACTGCCAGGTATTTGCTGTTGGAGCCGGAGTTGATGACCAGCGTCTTGCCGCCGGCGTTTTTTACCAGCGACGGCGCCGGCACGGCGTCATGCGTGTGCCCGCCGAGGATCACGTCGATGCCGCGCACGCGGCTGGCCATCTTGAGGTCCACGTCCATGCCGTTGTGGGACAGCACCGCGACCACCTGCGCGCCCTTGGCGCGCACCTCATCCACCATTTTCTGCATGTGGTCGTCGTTGATACCGAAGCTCCAGTCCGGGATCATGTACCGCGGATTGGCGATCGGCGTGTACGGAAACGCCTGACCGATGACGGCCACCGGGATCTTGTTGATCTCGCGGATGACATAAGGCTTGAAGATGAGCTCGCCCCAGGTGGCATCGTTGACATTCTGGGCCAGGAATTCGATGTGTCCCTGCAAATCCTTTTCGACGATTTCCTTGACGCGATCAGCGCCGTAGGTGAACTCCCAGTGCCCGGTCATGATGTCGACGCCGAGCAGCTTCTGCGCGTCCACCATGTCCTGCCCCTTGGTCCACAGCGCGGTCGCCGACCCTTGCCAGGTATCGCCGCCGTCCAGCAACAGGGTGCGGCCCGGGCGGCTGGCGCGCACGCTTTTTACCAGCGTGGCGAGATGGGCGAAGCCGCCGATCTTGCCGTAACGGCGCGCGGCCTGCTCGAAATCGAGGTAGGTGAAGGCATGGGCCTCGATCGACCCCGGCGCGATCTTGAAGTGCCTGAGCAAGGCTTCGCCGACCAGGTGCGGGGGCTTTCCGCGCGCGCCGCCGACGCCGATATTGATGCTGGGTTCGCGGAAATAGATTGGCTGGAGTTGCGCATGGCAATCGGTCATGTGCAACAGCGAGACATTTCCGAACGGCGGCACGTCGTAAAGGCCGCCGGGTTTTTTGCCGCTGGCGAACGCCGTGCGGCTGCCCGGGCCGCCCTCGTAAACGAGGCCGGCGGCGGCGCCCATGGCGAGCATTTGCAGAAATTCACGTCGTGACAGGCTCATATCAATCTCATCATTCTGTGATCGGTGGGTATTGTGTCAGAGGAACAGTATCATCGGCTGCATTTCGTTAAGACGCCAGGCGGTAATCACGTATTCCCCTTCCGGCTGCCTGAAAAAGAAAACCCGGCGTTACCTCGCGCCGGGTTTCAGGACATCCGGATTTTCCTAGTTGCGCATGGCCGGCGCCGTCAGGGGCAGGCCGCTGCTCATGTAGGTTTCGTACAGCTGGAGATGGTTGTAGATCTCGCTGCCGTGCTTCATGGGCTTGGCGCGCACCTGTGAATTGCAGGTTTTATAGCGCTGGTGGATGGTCTCGATGCGTCCCCATTCCAGGCGCTGGGCCGGCCAGGCCGTGGTGTGACCGAGCGCGGCGCTGAGCGGCTGGTTGCCGCCGAAGTTCTTGCCCGCGAGATCCATGTGGCAATTGGCGCAGGCGAAATTGAGCTGGCCGCGCCGCTGCCACCAGAACTTCTTGCCTTCTTCGTAGGCTTTCATGGCGCCGGGGCTGGAAAGGTCGATCTTGATGCGCTGTCCTTTTGAAAGCGAGTAAAAGTAGGCGGTCAGCTGGGCCAGTTTGACGCGCTCCCCCTGATTCTTGTCGAGATCGGTGAATTCAGGCTCGCCATTTTTTTTCAGGCAGTCGTTCAGGTCCATTTCCGCGGTGCGGACCTTTTGCGTGGCCTCGTCCCAGTAGGGATAGCCCTGGGCGATGTTCTTGCCGCCGTTCTTGAAGCAGCTGGCGAAGGTCTTGCCGTTCTTGAACGGCTTCTCCCACATCCTCTGGCCCAGGGTCAGCCCGAGTTCATAGGGCGGGAACTCGTTGATCAGATCCCATTGTGCGCGGTACTCATCCATTCCCGGCAGGATATAGAGACCGTTGGCGTATTCATCGAATGGGACAGTGGGAAATTTCTTCTTGAAAAAGGCCTGGAACTGCTTGAGGTCGGAAGCCGGATCGGCCACGGCCGCCGGCATCGTTCCGGCGGCAACGCCGAAGGCTGCCAGAATTAGTAATATTTTTTTCATCGCGGGTTCTCCTTTTGGTGAATTCACGGACGATAAAGCGACGCTCCTCGTTCAGCCGGCGGTGGCTTCGCCGCTGCCGCTTTGCCCCTGGTTGTCGCTCCAGGTGACCTTGATCTTGTCACCGGGCTTGACGCCCTTGAGCTTGATTCCGATCAGCGGGTCTTTCGATACCGCCGGACCGAGATCCGTGGAAGCGATTTCCTTGCCGTTCAGGGAGAAGTTCAGTTTCTGGATGTAGTGCGCCGGGACTTTCTTGTTCTTGTCCTTGGGATCCGGGCGCTGCCCGGTTTCCATCGGGTGGGAAACCAGCACCAGGACGTCGGTTACGCCGCCTTGTGTTTTGGTCCGGATTTTCGTGTCGATGTCTGCCATGTCATTTTCCTCAGAAATATTCGTTTAGCGTTTCCGGGATCAACCCCCGCACCCACCCACCGTCACCTTCACGTTCTGCTTGGCGGTGTAGAGCTTGCCGCCGGCCTTGACGACGGCGACCACGTCCGAGGTCTGGCCCATTTTCATGCGGGCCGAGAAGAAGCCTTGGGCGCCGGCGAAGCTGGCGTGGGCCACCAGGGGCGAGGGGTTCTTCTCGACGAACACGGCGATGGCCTCGACGTCGGGCATCTCGGCCAGGACCTGGATCTGGACCTGGGCGCTGTTTTCGGCCTGGGTCGGGACCCGCAGTTTGACGGCGGTCGAGGGGCTCAGGGGGCCGGGGCCGAACACGGCGCGGATGGCCTCGTCGAGCTGCTTGGCGGCGAAGGCGTCCTTGGGCCATTCGGCGGCCAGGGCCCAGCCGGGGCGGAACAGGCCGGTGCTGCCGACGCCGACCAGCACGGCGGTGGCGAGGGTGTTCTTGAGGAACAGACGGCGGGGAAGGTGAGTCACGGGGTCCTCCG
>Ga0209705_10000409_pt1 | contig 22399 bp, 31 predicted proteins | sample PPLLaktember2015_5_FD_187262 | JGI IMG/M metagenome (GOLD analysis project Ga0209705, IMG submission 187262) | Freshwater sediment microbial communities from Prairie Pothole Lake near Jamestown, North Dakota, USA - PPLs Lake P8 Core (1) Depth... | ecosystem: Environmental > Aquatic > Freshwater... | reverse complement strand
CTGGTTTCAATGGTCGGATGTAGACTTTGCCATTGGCAATGGCATGAATCATCCAGACGCTATCACCGAAGTAGACGCCATCCTCGATGTTCATAATTCTACCTTCCCATCCATCCAGGCCATCAGGGCGTGACGGCCCCCGGCGGTGATGACGCGCCCCTGGGCCGTGTCGCGTTCTGATCGCCATGCCATGATGCCCAGCTCCATGAGCATCTGGGCCGTGGCGTCAAACTCTGACCGGGATAGGAGCTTGTCACTACCCGCCCACTCCGCTTGGGTGATGGGTTGCCCTTCTATGGCGGCCTGGGCCAGTGTGCGCAGTCTTTCTGTGTCTATGGGGAGTTGGCGTATCTGAGTTGGCGGGTATGCCTGATTCAGATCTTCACGCCTCACGGTCAGGTTGACGTTCTCTACGGTTGTTTCTGCGCTAGATGTTGCCGTGGCCGTCAGGTTATCTTTATAGCGCTCTACAGCATAGATGGTCCTGTAGCTGGCACTGATGGCAGTAAACGTCACGGCTCCGATGGCAACGCCGGCGGCGGCGGCCCCCAGCGATAGCGCCCCGACAGGGGGCAACACAAACAAGGTGAGTGAGGTAACGATACAGAACGCCCCCAGCCCGGCCATGCCCATCTGGGCCAGGGGGACCAGCACATCCGGGGTTAAGTCAGGTGAGCGCACAGGGGTAGTACGCTCTACGTTTGAGAAATAGCGGGCATCGCCGCCGGATGAAATCTTGTCCATTTGGCGCGAAACCATTCCAAGCATCTGTTTATTTGGTCTCATGATGTACCTCCTCACTGTCCCATAGTAACTTCTGCTCTATGGGATGGGTGTCAACACGTGGACGCGATTTGCGGTTCCACGTGCCTCCACCGGCCGCGCCAACCAAGTGCCAGCCAGACGCGCGCAGGCTGGCACCTCCCTCACTTCTAAGTGTGTATGTGATAATTTTCTTATAACCAAGGGCGAAAGCTGCACGCTTTGCAGCTCCGTACAACATGCTCGAAGCGTTGCGCGTTCCGTCCGTGCAACATCGTGTAATTTCGAGTGTCCATCCATCATCCATAATCCGGCTGACGGGACGTCCAACGGTTATTACGCCAACGACTTTGTTACCGTTATTAACTGCGATTCCGAATTTCCACCCTACTGGTGGCTTTAGATGCCGGTGATACTCTCCAATAAATGCACACGCCTCGTCCCATGTGATAGGTTGTAACTCAAGCATCAGGCCACCTCCCAACATTTGTTTGGTCTCATGAAAACCTCCCTTGGGCCGGGTATGGCGCCAGCGGCGACGGGTGAGGACGGCCCATGCGCATACGTTCTGAGTATGGAAGTTTCTCGTTGCACTCCGGGCAATAGTCGCTGTGGCAATCTTTGCCGTTGCGGATGTAGTCATAGTGAATATAGCCGGTCTCGATGGCCTGATATTTGGCGTCTTCACTATCGCGCTCGTATCCGGCAAGCGCTCCACAGTTGTCACAAACTACGCTGTATTCAAGGATCAACCGTCTCAGCAGCATCAGGCCACCTCCATGTACATTTGAACCGTCACGGTTGCCGGATCCCATCCGATACAGCCGCGATGGTATAGATCTGACAGGCACTCACGCCCAAAAAAATCAAGTAATTCGACCATGCTTTGATGGTCGCCGATTTCGGCCAACTCGAACGCCTCATGCCAACAGTAGGCCCACAGGTCAAGGATGGCGTTTCCTGTGCTGATGATGCCGTGATGGTTCCCTTTAGTGTTTCCCATGGGTATACTCCGTGTAGCGTGTTTCTGGGGTGATTTCTCCGGTGATAACTGCCAGCCAGGCGGCGAGGTGTCCAACAAGGTCGCCATGGCGTAGGGCGTCCAGTAACGTGGTCAAAAAGTCTCTCATAGTTTCGCTCCTTTTGGTATAATGGAGATGGGGGTCAGATTCGCTCGGATCCCCACCGTGCGCCCGGCCCCACCGGGCGCACATTCATGCCGGCGCTGTTACCTGCGCCGGTTCGGTCGCTAAGTCAAAACGATGACGCTCAACAGAATGCCCACAGGGGCACGTATCCGGGGAGTGCTGTTGACGATACGCCCACCACGAGCAGAGCCATCCACACCCTGAGCCATCATGATAGTGATGGCAGTCTCCGCACTCTGGGAGTGGGGTTTGGCTGTAGTGAACAATGCCTTTAGTTTCCTGCTGTGACATAATCCACCTCCTCAGCTTTCCGAATGACCAGGCGGCTCGCTCGCCATTCCTGCAAGATGATCCGCACTGCAGCCGAAATTGACTTGACTCCGCTCTGCTCTGCTACCCGTGCAACGTCGCGCCAATCATCAGGGTATAGTGTTATGTTGCGCGCCTCCGCTTTCTCTTCCATGGTGCCTCCTGTATAGATTGTGGCCTTTGTCATTTTCTCGCTTCCTAGACCATCCTAGAAGGTTTAGGGGTATTCTGTGAGTTCACTCACGCTTTCAGTCAATACAGTGATTATAGCATAAAATAGCATAAAATGTCAATACATAAATAATAACGGTGAACATATAAACAGACTTGTCAGGTAGCATGTCAATATGGAGAACGATTTTGTGAAGTGGCTTATAGTCGAAATGAATACACGGGGATGGTCAAATAGTGAACTGGCAAGACGTTCTGATGTTGTTCAATCAACTGTATCCCTTGTCCTCAGTGGCAAGAGCCGGCCTGGTGATGATCTGTGTACAGGAATTGCGCGTGCTTTTCGCATAACTCCTGAAGAAGTATTCCGTAGAGCTGGTTTGCTTCCCCCTTTACTCGCCAGTGAAAATGATCCTACTATCACGCGAGTTGTTGAATATTTGCGCCGTTTAAGCCCAATAGATAGGGCAGAAGTTCTGACATACGCTATGTTTAGGTATGCACAGGCGCAGGCAGCGCAAGAATTGAATCAGGAAAAATAACAACAGCGGCATGGGACTCCATGCCGCTGCTATTTTACGGGAGTTTGCAACGATGTCAAAACATCGTTGCAAACTCAGACAACAAAAAAGCCACCCGGTGTGGATGGCTTCGTTATGAGTTATTCCTTCATTGCCTCGTCAATCAGGCGTTTGATGGTGGGTTGAATCCCTCCGTTGTCACGGAGCCATTGTTTCTGATCGTCAGTCAAATACAGGCTGGTGTTAGGGGCTGTTCCCCCAGTTTGTTTCTCCGGACGTGCAACGTTCTGGAAAAACTTTTCCATATCTGAGATAACAGGAATGGTTTCCATCAGTGCTGCTGTCAGCGCCTCTGTGTTTTTCTCAATGCGGGCCGTTTTTATGCGGGTATCTAATGGTACTACAATCTCATTGTATAGGTACTCTGCGTTATCCTGTTCATCCATTTCATCTGTTAAATGGCGCTCGTGGTTAGCATAAGTAGGACTCTCTGGATGAGGGGCTAAATCCATGGCGCGACGATGCTGCACCAGCCGTTTCGATTCGTGGCGCATTTCTCCATAAAACCATGTGCGCCATCTTTGCCATTCCAACTGCATTTGGTATAGGTCTGGTAGGCTTTCGTTATACTCAGTTTGTTCAGCTGCGCGCTTTTCAATCTCGTTCATAGCATACCTCCTGAGATAAATTTTCCGGGTTTTACCCCCCACCCGGATAAGGTCATTTGATTACTGCGCCGCTTCAATCGCCTTGCGTTCATCATCAGTAGGGAGACGATGACCGAACCGACCAAGACAGTGTGTGACTACATACCAGAAACCATATTTTTCTTTTTGTCCTGCGCTACGTTCTACCACTACCGTCTCTCCGCGAGCAACTGCAGACTTATCTTCCTTACTCATGAATGCAACGTAACGAAACCGATCAGAACCAGAGCCTCTAGCTACACCTGTTTTTGAGAATCGTACCGTTTTCATCATAACCTCCGTTTGGTTGTTTGTTACTGCTATATAGCGGGTTATTTATATTATACGCTATATAGCAGTTATGTCAATAGGTTTTCCAATTTGTAATGATTACAAATTTGGAGCAGCTTACAACGTGGAAACACAGACAACAAAAAAGCTACCCGGTGTGGGTAGCTTCAAAAGAGAACTGAAATGTGATAGACCGTTTTTACCTTTTCAGTATATCAGTCTGGCGTTATGCCGTCAATAGGTGTCTGAGAGTATGCCCGGCTCGTTGGGGTGAAACGTGCAGGCGCAGGAGCTTGTACAGCTTGACGGCCATGGCCACGTCGGACTCATCCAACTCCAGGGCGTGGCGTTCATTGCTCATGATGCGGATCATCCCATAGCGCGCCCACTTCGACAGGGTTTGATGCGCTACGGCATACTTCTTTGAGGCGTCGTAGATGCGTATGGCTTCCCCATCCAGGGATTTATCACGCTCAATGGTGATGGTGTCCACATCTCCAGGGATGATGATTGTGTGGCTGTTTTGGTTTACAATGGTCAGTTCCATTTTTCACAGTCCTTGGATCATTTCGGCAATGCTCCTGCCGGTGATCACCGTCACGATCATGGACAGGATGGGCAATAGGCAACACGTCCAGACCATCAGCAGGGTTATCACAATGATGTAGGCGCTTGCGGAGTATTTGAGGGCGTCCCCTGCCGGATCGTAACGATGGGATACTACCAGGTTGCCCTGGTCAATTTGTTTTTTGAGTTGGTCCCTAACTGCGGTATCACTCTGGATTTTTGAACGGACGATCCGTAACAGCTCAAAGAGGACCAGCCCGCCCACAATGATCACGACCAGCGCGGCGATCAGCGGCAACATCACGTTATCCTGTGGATTCATGCGCCCTCCATGCACAAACGACGGCCTGTGATAGCCGTCGTTATGTGTAGCTGGGGGCAAGGGATTCGAACCCCTACATACGGATTCAGAGTTACCACGCCACAGAAGCCAAAACCACCAGGGCAATGATGATCACAGCGACAATCAACAGGACGCGCCATGCGCCTTGTAGTACCCTCAGCACGGCAACAAAACCCAAACAGGCCAGCGCTACCAGGGCCAGTGTGATGATATAGCCGTCCATAATCCTAACCCCATCAGTACCAGCCCGGCGCCTCCAAAGAATTTATCAGCCTGCCCACCTGTCTTGATGTGGCCTAGAGTAAGACGCCCAAACGGCCAGAACGCCGGAACACCATCAGCTACGGCATCTAAAACGATGTGACTGATCCATCCGGCCAGCAGCGCGGCCACGGCCCACAGCGGATTAGCTTTGATGACGTAAGCCAGCAGTAACGGAGTCCATACCCAGTGAGAGAATCCCCGGTGTCCGAACGCTCCTTTTATCTGGGTTGATGCCCCTGGCATGTTGATTTGTAGCCAGTCGGGTACCAGCCCGGCCAGCGCCCCTATCCCTGTGGCCATGGCGATTTCTGGCAATGTTTTTGCGTAAAAGCTACCGGCCAGCGCCCCGGCTGCAGCCCCCCACGCGGCATGAGTTGCTCCATGCATCAGTTTACCTCACTTACGATAGTCCAGTCATGCTCACGCCACGTTTCTGGTCCATGGTTGATAACACGCTTATAGATAGTGTCTTGATTTCCGTAGTAGTAACCCACACTCTCAAAGCCATCTCCATACGGCCCCTTGTAGATGTTTACCAAGTAATCAAATTTCGGGTTACTTGGCGCTCCTGGTATATCTGGGCATGCCGCCTGATCAATTGGGCAACGTGGCCCGGTATCGGTTGAAGTTCTGCGTAAATATTGCAGATACTTTCCGCCGGCTGAAAAGTTTTGTGATTGTAGCGTCACAATCGCAGCATCAAACGTTTCCATGTGATTATCCGCTGCTGGTGGTACTGTCACCTGTGCATATATAGGAATTGGAGTTAGCAGGAATAGCAAAAAGTATGCAATGAGTTTGCGCTTCATGGGACTCCTACATGTCTGGTGGGTCAGTTGAGATGCGATAGATCCCCAGGATCACAATCCCCAGTATCCCGATCAATACCAGTGCCCCCCATGCGTTATGCTGCTCAAAAATCAAGAACTCTGTAAGCGCAACCTGTAGCGCATACCACACATCTGTGAACTCTACGCTTATGTCTGGGAAATCTTCTACATCTTCACTATTGTGTTCTATCGGGGTTAGGCCCTCTTCTGGCAATCCCAGCCGGCGCAGAATTGACGCCACAGCTATGGGCGCCTGTGGTACCAGGCGTGTTGTAGTTGTTACCTGTGAGACTCCTATCTCTGGTGGGGAGATGGTTAGCATCACAGAAGTGATCATGGCAACAATGAAAGCGTTCATGTGGCCTCCTATGTACTCTTGAATGGGATCATCTCGTAGATCCACTTTATCAGTTGCGCTGCGCCGCGTATGATGCGAACGGTAAGCGATATAGCTGCAATGAATGTGATCACCAGCAGCACAGCGCCAAAATATCCCAGCAAAACCGTGAGGTAGTTTAGACCAAAAACCCCCGAACTTCTGAGAACATTCATGTAGGCCATCGGTTTACCCATAGCTAGTCCCATGTTGTATACCCGGTCCAGTAGCGTTTGACCGTCGTAAAATTGCGGATCATCCGACGATGGGACAAACTCATCACTCGGACCGATATGTCCGCATGATTCTGTTTGCGCCTCGCTGATGGCCTTTATGGTGGTGTCTATTTGCTCAAAAATCGGGGCCAGCAAGGCGTCAATCATATCCGCCCACTCTCTCCATGATGCCGATTCATAATCTATGGGTATTATGGTCTGAATGTCATCATCTGGGATACATTCACCATCAAGGCAATGCTCGCCCTCATCACACACGGTCAGGCTACATGCGTCTGTAGATGGCGTTACGTTACCATGTTTTATTACTGGGAGAAATGCCAGGTAGTCTCCCCCTATTTTTCTCTCCAACTCATCATAGGTTATTCCCCAGCCGTTGGCGTACAAATCGTTAAATTCGTCCTGGGTGATGGCGTGGTCAAGAAGTAACGCCTCATCAATGGATCCATCCATGTAGCCCAGTCCATCGCTTGCCAGACGTAGCTGTGAGGTTGTGGCCATGTTGGCGTTTGGGCATGCCACGATCTGGGATTCATCATCCACAAATAGAGTACAGTATTCAGTCGTGGCATTGTAGGACAATGCGACTGCATGCCAGTCAGTGGGGGTAGCCTGGATATATATGGGGATCACGCCTGATGTGGTTTGAACATCGGCATTGATATACCCGGAAAAGAAATTTATACGCCATTCTCTGGATGGGTATCCGGTCCCCCAGGCGCTCATGATGGGGCAATCATTATCAGTTTCGCATGTCTCGTCAATCCCAACCCAGGAAAACACAGTGAACGATTCATTATCTGTGATCACGTTTCCAGACGACAAGTAGAGATAGTCATCAGTTCCATCGAATGACGCTGCCGGGCCTATCATTCCCGATTCACTACCCGGCGCCCCAGATGCTGTGAGGTTGTTTGTTGAAATTCCATCCAGGCGTGTACCAGACGCCTCATCCAGTGACCAATAGGAGATTGCCCCGGATAATACTGAGCGTGAACGCTGGGCAAAATCTGAGTAGGGTATACCGGCGCCGTTGTTGTAGAGCGCTGAGCGTTCATCATCTGTAAGCGCACGGTTATAGATGCCAATTTCATCAGCATAGGAGTCGTAGTATCTGAGCATCTCAATATCGTTTTCAGCCTCATCAGGGAGATAATCGCACGAACTCCAATCAACATCCATAACGAGTTCACCATCTATCCATACATGTGATGTATGTGATGCGCGATCATGTTCAAAAATTATTAATCGCCAACTGGTTGGAGATATTTGCGCAATTGCATTATCTTCAAACTCACATTCATCTCCATATACTTCATAGATATATATTGCGGCGTAACCCGATGAGATTGTTACATTGATAACCCCGTAATCCGTTGTAAATTTCGCAACCTGAATGGAGCTTCCGGATCCCTTGAACCATCCAAATAATGTTATGGTGCTAGAATCTACGGCATTGTTTGCGCTAAGATATTCACTGTTAGCATTTGCTGCGTAGGATGCATTTCCTATCACGCCGGTTGCATACCCAACCGTGTTATTATCGGTCAAATCATGCCCCCCATGCACATCATAACGGATACCCGCTGTTTCATCCATGGGCCAATAGGCTACCAGCCCATCCAGTAGATCCACATCCTGAGCCGGCATGGTTGCTGTGGCCGGCGCCGCTGTGGCTACTATGACGCCGATCACCAGCCCCAGCCGGATCAGTCCCCAAGCCCGATGGCGTTTCTCAATTGCTTGTATGCCCATGGCAAAATCCTCCAGGCGCTATATCCGATAAAGATAATGGTAAGCGGCCATAAAATGTAGGATGCTACACGTGAGTTGAGTAGCAATTGACTGACGGCAACAACGCCGAATAGCACTGTGTTATCCGCATACATGTTTTCAAGGTCAGCCGTTGCTGATCCTGATGCGGCTATCGCTTCTGTAAAATACCTAAGTATGTCCTTAAAGCATGCCTGGATGTCATCCATGCCCTTGATGATCAAAAAAACTCCGGTGATGAGCGCCTTAATTTTTTCCAGGACATACTCAAACAGGCGCGAAAGGCGATACAGGAAAATAAAAACAGGCGTAATACTTCCTATCAGCATATTGGCACCATCCACAATAATCCCTATGACCATATTGAACAAAGTGACCATAGCACAGAGGATAGGATAGCCGATGTAGTCATAAAGAGTTCTTACCAGCCATGGGAAGTAGTGAGGTAATGCGGCTATTGCTACTCTCCATCCTGGAAACTTTGCGTTGTATCGGGGGACGATTAACTCGTTGCCATCATCGGAGTCGCAGGTCCCCAGCGGCTCAAACACCATCATGTATGGGTAGCAATCGCTGTAGATTTCAAAGATTGTATCCGGGTCTACCCACTCATTGTTTACCTGTACGGCAATGGTGAGTAGATCATCCTGGGATTCAATCCCGGCATAGCCCAGCAACGATCCGCCTTTGACTATGCCGCTGGCCGGGATGCGATAGTCTGCAATCCCACAGTAGATGGTTTGTAGGGGGACGTTTAACAGGGCGCTATGGTCAATCATGGCGCAATGATCGTACACGTTGCCGCCAAATACAAATGACAGCCAGTCTCCATACTGGAGAACAGTCCCAGGGATGATGGCATGAACCGGCATGCCCGCCATCTCCCCAGGCCCTACACGCATGGCCTGAAACAAGGTGTCATCATAGGCAGCTTGAATCACATAATCAGATTCACAGACTGGATGGAATATATCCAAGTCGTATAAATCCCTATCAGTATCGCCGCCATCGCCGGCAGTATTTTCTGTGACACAGACTGATTCTATTTGAATGTTGGCGCCGTTTGACGCTGGGTTTTCTATCACCAGAATATCCCCAGATGCTACCAGCAGCCTATCCGGCGGCTGTAATGGTGAAACAAAGTACAATTCCTGTAACGATAAGGGGCTAACGAATGTGGTACTTTGACGCTTCGCCTGTGGCAGTGGGGCGAGTTGTTGCCCCTCAGTCTCAGCCGGGAAAGGGATAGTCACTTGTGCGTATGATCCATCAGGAATTGAAAATGGTATACGGCTACTACGCCAGTTGGCAATTGATTGCACGCTGGGCGTAGATTTCCCTACCACATGCACGTAATATGATTTCGACATGTCGCTGGGGACAGTCCCGAATAGACTGCCTCCAGGGGCAATATCAGCTACGCCGCCCGAAAGTGTCCCCCCGCTTACCTGCCAAATTGTGCTGTCAAGGTTCGGATCAGTATTCAAGCAGTAACCCTGTCCCCCGCTTCCTGGAGTCGGGGCTGGTGTAGATGTGGATGGTATTGGAGTGGCCGTAGATCCCCCCGGGGTTTGAGTTGGTGCTGGGGTTATGGTCGGGTTAGGTGTAGGTGTTGATGACGCGCCTAGACGTGTAATACACACATAACCGACCGATAGGCTACCAGGGTTGCTATAGCCTGATCTAACGGTAACGCTCCCAATTCCACCAGGGCCATATATATTGAAATTCGCATAATACACATTCTGGCTAGGGATCATTGAAAATGATTCATTAAGGTAGTCACCCCATGTCAGGATGACGGTATTGCCATTTTGGAGTGATTGCCCGCCCACCTCTATACGATAATCTCCATTTGACAGTGAGAATGTCTGACCATAAACACTTGAGTTTGGCGGAAGCGTATAACTATCATCACTGGGGTTGTAATAGGCCCCGTTCTGTGCAGTCCATAGTTCTGGTGATTCAAATGATGGATCTGTGTTTGAGCAGTTATTAGGAACTGGAGTGGGCGTAGCGTTTGGAGTAGGCAATGGGGTTATGGTAGGGGTCGCTGTGGATATCAGATACGGGTAAACGCAAATATACTCTACAGACAATCCTGTGTTTGATTCTATCGGGAAAGCGTTATCAACAATGATTCCAAGATGCGGATCTGTGGGGGATGAGAACGATTTGATCACCTCCCATTGTCGCCACTGGCAATCATTCTCAATGTACCACTCATGCTGCCACAGTGGGTAGGTGTGCGCTACATAGATGCACGTCTTTGCTCTAATTATGAACCTGAATGGGCCACCATTTAGGGATAAATTCTCCTGCCAAATGTATTCACCTGCCATTAGATTGAGCATCCCGACAGGATATCCAAAGTCTCCAGGAGGTGCGTTTGTTTCCCAGTATGTAGCTATATCGTTTAGATTTGGGTCGAAGTTTACACATTCATACTCATCCAGGAGCCGGCCCATGTCGTCGTCCTCATCATAGCACATGCCCCCTATGCAAATATTTCCCTCTGGACATGTTACATTTTCGCATGCCTGGTCTACACATTGCCCGTCCTGATAGATGTACCCGTCTGGGCATGGATCAACCGGGGTATTCTCAGGGGTTGGCGTTTGTGTGGGCGTTTGTGTGGGGGTAGCCGATGGGGTTGGAGTGGGTGAGCTGCTGAGGTTGACGGTAAATTGCAATCTGGCGTATGCAGTACCATCAGAATCACAGAACGCTGAATTGGTAGCTCCTAAAGCGTATATATCCATGCCATAGTAGTATCCACCCTGCCAAACGCCGGCAACGTTTCCAGATAGCTCTCCGTCAATCTCAAAGCATCCGGCGTCACCTCCCGCACTATCTTCTTCCTCTATGATATTTTCTCCCGAGTTCTCACGTTTCATGTGTACGTGATAGGATACGATATACCCACCATCACCCCCTCCAGACATGGTGGCGTCTATGTAGTATGCATCCAGGTTGTATCGTGGGCATACAATCACCCGCTCTGTAGCTGATGAGAACACATCACCCGGGGCGTCAACTTCATCCAACAAATCATGGGCGTATCCATAACTATAGGTACCCAAGACGTGTTCTTCCTGCCCCGGGATCACACTACGGATGTTGTCTGTGGTGCTTAGAGTGGATGAACAGGTAGCTACCCCAGTCAATAGATAATAGTCGAATGACTGCGCCCTGGATGATGAGGTAAAGGCCAGCATGACAATCGCCACTATGATTAATTTAAGGTGTAACCGTTTTACCATCGCATACCACCGAAATTATTTTATGACTGCGCACATCTACCACAGCGCCATGAACCATGACAAGTTCATTATTTATGGCCATTTTTGAATTGGTTATGGTACTTCCCTGGCTGATAATTTCATCATCAGCAATTAGCCTATACTCTTTACAGTAGAGCGTGATTTGATCACGCTTACGGATCAGGGTTAGCGCTCCTATTTGTCCCATCGTAGGCGCGGCTACGTCAACTGGAGACATGGTAGCCCTCTCACCGACCATCGCTGTCACGGCTGGCGTAGCCGCGCCTGCTATGGGATCATGAACACTACCCTGGGTGAGAGACTCCCGATTCAGATACAAAAATATCCCCCCCATCATTAAAGCCATCAGGCATAGCGGCAGCATGAACTCAACAATCTTGTTATGCTTGCGCCGCAGTTTGACGTTTGGCGTCTCAGGCGCCCATGGGAGATATTCGGGATCCAGGGTAATGAACGTCCGCATGTTTAGATGTTTAAATCGCGCGGGTGAACATGCCGCTGATGCGCTCGACCAGGCGGAAGCCCAGGCCGAAGCCAGCGCTAAGAGCTACGATGGGCATCATCATGCCCACTACCAGCTCCGCATAGTTGAAGATAGCAGCGGTATCAATTGACAGACTCATGGCAAAACCTCCATAGAAAGAATGTGAAGTGAAATATACAAAAAACACACTGTGAAATCGCGCCCCCGGTGACGTGTTACTCTTCGGCGCCTCCCCCGCCATCACGCCAATAAAGCCGGGATCTAAAAGGCATCAACGCCGCAAGCACCATTGACAAACCGGCCATGATCCCAAAGGCCAATTCTATATAGCCATGCAACACGGCATAGCCTACATAGCTCACCCACTCCATCATGACGCTATCCCCTCAAACAAATGCCGGGCATACTGGCTGAGTGTATCGGCAATGACGACCACTACCACCAAAACAATCACGCCGCTCATGAACAATTGGCCCATTTTAGTATCTCCATTTCTTGATGAGGCTTACCATCTCGACGCTGATCAGGACCACCAGCAGGAAAATTATCCAGATTTCGCCAACTGTGAATGACGCCTGCACGGCTACGGTTGTGTGGTAGGTATCCGGCAAGGTTAACAGGGCCACGGTTGGCGTATACTGTAAGGTTGTGACTATTGTCGTTGTGATAGGGTCCATGTCTCTCCTATGTGACAAAACACTGAGACGGTCTATAAAAATTCACTGTCGGGCCAGTTCTCATCACGTTACAGATCATGTCCCGTGTCTCACAATTGAACCTGTACCCAATGGCGCGGTTTACGGCCACCATCGCCGGGATTGAGTTTGTAGATTACATCATCAATGGTGACTGTTTTCCCTTCATACTGCTTTATGAGCGCTTTACATCTTGAGCTTGATAGATCACGGCTAAACGCCTTATATATTTCTCTGTAGGAGAATTGCCCCCCCTGCTCAGCCAGGGACCAGCGCAGTAGCGTTTCTATGGTGACTTTACCAACCGGCTCGCCAGTCTGATCAACCTCAATTAGATGGCTGTTGCGCTTAACAAACTTGTAGAGCTTACCAGCTACTTCTACTGAGCTTCTGACAGTTATATCAGCCCACACGCGCCTACACTCTGCGTAGGTGATCCCCTGCGCTCTAAATGTCTGGTACATCCCATCTATGGTGAACTGGCCATCATTTTTGTGGATTGCCCAGTCCAAAATATCTGGTACACCCACATTGCGTGTTTCTACTTTCTTGCCCACGCCCTCGATGGTGTTATCAATCACCTCCTGGATCAGCCCCTCTGTTAGCCAGGGGGATTGACACCTAAAGGCCCTGTTTCCCAGTCCCCTAAACACCATCAGACCAGGGCGCCCCAGGTTGGCGGCTTCGGTTGTGTCCAGGATGGTTTTACTGTCATGGATGGAAAAACAATTGAACGCTACCCGGCTGGGGAAGTTTGCTTTTATCAGTCCTGTGATCACGTCAACACTGGGGCGCTGGGTTGCAATGATGACGTGGATCCCGGTTGCCCTGGCCCGGCTGGCAATGTCTACCAGGACTGCCTCCATCTCGCCCCGTGTTTTTGAGTCAAGCATGGCGTTCTGAATCTCATCCACTACTACCAGGATGCGTGGTAGCGCCCGGTTATGATGCTTCTGATTCCATGATGATAGCTTGCTTACCTTTTCCTCCGCAAATAACTGTAGGCGGCGCTCTACCTCGTAGAGAATAGCCCGCAACATGTCCAGGGTATCATCACGCTTACTGTAGATGCGCGGCTCTACCGGGATGGATCCATGTCCCTCAAATAGATGAGGGATACCGTCATAACGGCCCAACTCAGCCCCACCCTTCAAATCTGCCAGGGCCAGCCGGACCTGTTCAGGTTTGGTGTGCTCAATGATGTAGGTCAGGATATTGTGAATAAACACTGACTTACCAAACCCGGTAGCGCCGGCAACGATCATGTGGGGAGTTTCCTCTATGTTTATGTGATAGAAGCGGCGATAATTCCCAATTCCAAAGGGAACATCAAGCGGGCCAGCTGATAATGGCATTTGCTCAATGGCCTCTCTACGCTCTACAATAGATGGGATAGCCGATAGCTTGCCCCCCATATCCACAATGTACCAGAAACCGCGTTCATAATGGCGTTCATAACTGACTGGCGCCTGACAGGCCAGGCTTAGCTCATCAAGAACCTCCTGCTCCATAAGGTTTTGAGTGGTGATGCCCCGGCCACGGGGTAGCCGGGCCGTGTCTATCCTCAAAAAAATCCGGCTGGGAGTGGCTACCCGCTGGGCAAAGCGGATCCGGCTGATCCGGTAGCGCCCCCGCTTATCAGGGCGTGGCGTCCAGTGGGCAAACTCCAACGATGTAAGGCGCCCGGATATAGCGCGCTCCATGCGGACCATCTCACGGCGCAAGGATGAGCGCTTGACATTATCGGCGCGGCGCATCTCAGTTTCTATTTTCGCCACACGTTTGCGCTCAATAGAAACATCCTGAGCTATCATGCGCCGGATATTCCATGCAGTGTAGGCCATGTCAATCTTGGCCAGGGCCAGCCAATAGGCGCGGCGCAAACGCTCAAAGAATGTAGGGGGACTTCCCTCTAATTTGTGATAGGGTTGCCACTCTGTAATCGCCATAATTCACCCATGGAAAACGGATCGTTGTAATTGCGCCAGATAAGATCACCTTCATACTCTGATATGATCTTTGACTTATACGCTCGCTCAGAGTCGGTTGTATAGGGTACCTCAAACCACATGAACCATGCACGCTGCCATTTTACGGATTCAAGACGTAGCATGGGGATACCAATAGCCTCCAGTGTTTCACGGCTCAGGCCGGTAGCCATGGGGACGTCCTGCCACGCGACAATGATGGGAAGATCTGTGTACAGTAACAGGGGGACGGCGGCGCTGTTGTTGGCGTAGATAATGTCTCCAGGTTCTGTCTGCAAATCATGCCATAGACTGTAGTCAACCCGCATGCGTCCATCAGCCAGCATCATAGATGATGAAAATGCACAGACCAAAATAATTGGGATTACAGCTATCCATTGTCTAGAGATGACATGCGCCCAGCCTATGAGCAGCAAAAAATCCAGGGGTAACATGGTTCGATGTAACATGACGCCGGTCCCAGTGATATGTGAAACTATGGCCATCAACAGCAGTACGCCGGCGATCATAATTATTGCTTCATGATCACGTTTCACCACCATCAGCACCATTCCAGTAGTAGTGATGGCAGCAATTATCAGCATGAAAGCGGTAGCCGGCCTGGAGGCAATAATCCCATAGCACATAGCCATGTATAGGTGATAGGCGACAGTACCCACGCTAGGGGGCTGTATCCAGTAGCCCTGGGATGTGAACTGCATCTGGTGTAGCAATGTCCCCAGCCACGGGGCATAGATGATCATGGCTACGCCACTACACAGCAGCAGGCCATGAACAATCAGGCGCAGGGGGACGCCACGCCGGCGGCGATAAACCACGGCGCTAACTGCCAGTACAGGGGCATAGATCAATCCAACGTTATGAGTGAGGCACGCCAGCCCGATCAGGACGCCGGCGGCGCCATTCCATAGAATCTCACCACGGCATGTGGTGTAGGAAGCGCGCCACAGACACAGCAGCGCCCCCAGGATCAGCACGCACAGCAGCGCATACATGCGCGCCTCTGAGCTGAAATAGGTAAGGCCGGGAAGCCACATGGAGAGGATGTAGGCTATGCTGTGTTCAGTCTTAGATAGGTCCAGGCGGTAGAGAAGCCGATCATAAAGAACGAGTGTCCCAAAGAGCATCAGCACGAATGACATGCCGCGGGCATAGCGTTCAAAGCTGGTTGGGTTGCCAGCCATCCAAACGTGAAGAAGAACATAGTACAGGGGAGGGTGAACATCGCCGGCGGTAGCAGCTAGGGTCCTGTCCAGTGGCAATCCGGCTATAACCACTGAGAACGTCTCATCATAACACAGCGGTTCACCGTTTAGGGTTATCAGCAAGCGCACAATCCAGGCCGTGAATATGAGCGCAGTTGAAAGCAGAAAGCGCATGCGGCTATTCATGGCGCCTCTCATCAGCCCGTAAGGTGAGCAATCCCAGCGCGGCGCCGGCAACGATGGCCACGCCGGGCATGTAGAGTGTGGCATCTATCAACTGATGGACTCCAAAAGCCAGCAAGGCCAGACGTGCTGGGGTACCTGGTGATGAGAAACACATGCGGATGATCACTACTCCTGACCACACCACAGCAAACAGCCCAAGCGCGCCTTGCTCTAAAAGAACAGTAACGAGTAGAGAATCAGCATGGTTTTCTCTAAGGAGGTAGATTGACGCGCCCGGGCCGTTGCCTAACAGGGGATGCTGTAACCACAGCGTACACGCAACGCGCCATGTCTCCAGCCGGTCTAGCACCGTTGCCGGACGCGCTGCCACTGCCACCAGGGAGACCGAAATCACTCCCAACAGTACGGCGGATGTGAATACAAACGTAGGCCGTGAACCTTCACGAATGTAGGAATACAGGATCAGGGAAATGGCGGCAACCGGCAAGGCCAGCAACGCCCCCCGTGATCCGGTCAGTACCAGGGCCGGGATACAAACAAGCAACCGTGAGAATGGCAACGCCATCAGGATGATGGAAGCTATCCAGTTTGGGTTGATCCATGACGGTCGCGTTAGGCCAGTCTTGAGCGCAAAAAGCAGCACTAAACTACCGGCCAGCAACCCCAGGACGTGCAGCAATCCAGTGGTGATGATGTGGGGCCAGGACCGGGCAATCACAAACGCGCAACCCCCAGACGCCAGGAGCAAGAGCGTCCACAGCGCAGCGCCGCCATCAGTAGCATTGAGCAACGATAGCAACACAGAGCCGGCCCATAGAATCAGCGGCGCTGCTACTGTTACAGTTGCGCTACTACGGTCAAACAAGCGCAAAACGTGTATAAGAGGATTGCCAGCCAGCGTAACTTTTTCGGCCATATCAGTACCGAGCCTCCCATGATCGCCCCTGTACACCATAGAATCAGGGCGTTCATGTCACGAGTGTGCAGAAACACCAGATACTCAGCCACCACACCCACCACGGGAAACGATTAAGGCAATGCCCCAGCACGTGAATAGGTAAGGCAGGATTGCCAGGATCAGCAGCACCAGCAACAGCCGGGCGTTCTTTGTAGCCCACTCTCCGACCTTCTCACGCGGGGATGCAACCGCAACATGCTGCGCTTCTGGGGCTGGGGCTACAGCCACTTCCATGGCGGTTTCTTCGCTCACGCAAAATCCTCCAACAGCGGATTGAGCACCAGGGCGATCCCTGAGATAACCGTTCCGATGATAGTACCCAAGCGCGCCCATGTTTGCATCCCTCCCATGGCGCTGAATGGATCCCACACCCACACAAGAGCGGCAACGAGCGCCCACAGGATCAATACAGCAACGATCCTCACCATGATATTTCCCTTCCACATCTCAACCATACATAACCTCCAGTTCTGTTTTGATTTCCGGAACAACATCATCATCCGGATTGTTTAGGCAGATCAACAGCGCCTCTAAAAAGGCGTCCCACGCTTCTAACAATGCTTCCAATTCCTCTACAGGGAATGTACTCATACCATCTCCTAAAACGAAAAACGGTCCATGCGCCTCGCGGGCATGGACCGTCGCCATTGCTGAGCACTCTCAGCCGCCCGGGATAACAGGCTACTCCCCTTGATGGGGGAATCGAACTATCTAACTACTATCATACAAACAGGCATGGGAGATTTCAAGTACTTGAACAGTGTTTTTTTGGGGAAACAGGAAATCTCGCCGGATTGCTGCACACACCCCTATACATAGGGTATATTTTTACCAGGAAAAACGGGAAAACGGGAAAATTATTTCCCGATATTCCCATTTTTCCCGTTTTTCCTAAAAAAAAAAGAGTATACGCGCGTGAGGAAAGAATTCCGCTTTTCAACAAAAAACCCGGCTATTCGCCGGGCTTTTTTTCAGGTTCTCTTGTGATGCGGTGCACCCACACCAAATCATTGCCAATTTTGATTCTATGCCTGTATGCCTCGGATGGATCAGGGTGGAGCATGCCCCGTTCCATCAGTTTGATCTTGACACCTCGGGCGCTGTCTGGAAACGACATGCCGCCATGCCGATAGAAGTCCATGACGGCGTTGTAGGCCGGCTTGTCGAGCATATACCAGTAGTTATCATCGTACCATCCCAGAAATGAGGCGTTGGTTTGCCGGTTGGCTATGGTCGGTTTGTCTGTGGCCGGGTTGTCGGGTGCGTCGCGATGGCGGAGGTAGCCCACGCCCTGCATGAGGATGTTATCAATTGCTTCAAAATAGAGCCGGATGGGATCCTCTTCACGGTTTATGTCTGAGTCTTGCAGGTCGCCTACCTTTAGCAGTATGTCCCAGCCGTATTGGAGCCATCCACTGTACTGGTCATCGTCTATGATACCCATGTCATGTAAGTAGGTCATGCCCATCTCCCAGCCTATGTACATGGTGGCGACGTTCATGGGACTGCGCAAGTGTTGCATGGTCTGGGTGGCTTCAGCAATGCGCACGTCACGCCGGGTGTGGAGCTGCGCCGTCAATCCATCCATTTGGCCTGATAACCAGGTGAGGTATCCGGCCATGGCCATCGGATAGAGCGCCGCGTCATGGGTCTGGGCTTGGGTGAGTGGTGAGCCGGCGCCGTGGGTAATGTCGCCTGGATGGATCTCAATGGCAAACAGCCGGGGATGAATGGACGGGTTTGGCGGCAATTGTTCTGCCGTGCTGATCACCAGCCCGCGCGGATCGTGGCTGGTGCGCAGGCTACCATCCGCCTGGCCGGCGCTGCGCCCGGTGCGGTTGCCGAATTCTCTGAGTAGGGTCTCTGCCAGTTTGCGCAGTTCGTTTTCACCGGCGCCGGTTGATTGTTTGGCGTAGTCATCTATCCAGAGCGGGGCATCTTTGCATAGGAACGCCTTGACGCGCAAGGCGTAGGCCGTGGTGCTGGTCCAGGACGCCGGCGCCGGTAGGTTGTAGCTGAACTGGCCGTAGTGGCACATGGCCAGAGCGGTAACGGTTGACTTCATGCTACCGGTTGTGCCAAACAGCCACACGCTGAACGCCGGCGGCATGATGCTGGCCAGCGGGGCGAGGAACATGGACGCCCACAGGGGGATGGTGATGCGATGGTCGCCAACGTCCAGAAAGCGCAGACTGGCCCGTAGCGCCTCAGGCAATGCGTCTGGGTTGAGTTTTGGAAGTTGGTAGCGGCGCATGTCAACCGGCGGGCGCACAATGACGCCATCCCGGCCCAGAGCTCCAGACGCTGACAGGTAACATGTGGCGTCCTCAATTTTTCTCCAACCGAGGTGGGTATACTCGTGTCGCATTTTTACCTCCGTACTGAGCGTTTGAATGGCGGCGCGTAGATGTTGCGCCGTGCCGTTGCCGGCCGTCAGGATAACCCGCGCGCCCCAGGACGGGATCACCCATGACATTTTGTTGAAATCCTCTGCCGTGATTTCGACCAGTGGCAGTTTTGCGCTATCGGGCATGGTCCCTTCAATTTCCAAGAGGCGCGTTTGTGTTTGGCCATCGTCGCTGACAATATCGGCAACGATGTGGGCTGAGGCATTGAGTAGTGTGGAGATGCTTTCATCTCCGTAGCGCCCGTATGATCTGAGGCACGTCTGTCCGCCAATGATTTCATAAGCCGGGCGCCCGGTTTGTTCCATTCCGGCCTCGAGGCGGGCTACCTTCAGCATGGCGCTGAAGGTGGACTTGGTCATGCCCAATGATTCACAAATGGTGTCGGTAAGCCGGGATAGAGTGAATTGATCCAGGTGTACCAATGATGAAAAAATGTGGCGGATGGCGTCTTCAGTTTCGGTTACGTCGCTCTTGATGTACTGCTCAATAAGGATGTTCAACCATGTTTGGCTATTGTAGAGCATGGTGTGGAGCAAGTCTTTGTCAATTCCGTTTTTCAGGAGGTCGTTTGCATCCGCTTTCGGCGCGTCACCCCATTTGATCAGGCGACACATCGCGCCGAATTGTTCAGCCAGTTTGTAGGCTGATTCCTGGCCGGTCGCGTCATTCTCTATGCCGATCCAGATTTGCTTGTGACGTTCGCGCAGTGTCTTGATCGTTGCGGCGTCAAGTGTTGCGCCGGCGCGCGCTACGGCCGGTTGCCCGAGCTGGGCCAGCGCCGCCGCGTCGCCCTGACCCTCGACAATGATCACGCCGGCGGCCTTCTTGGTGTAGATGTGGTTGTAGTATGGTTGGCGCTGGCCGGCGAGGTCAGCCGGCGGGTTCCAATGACGTTTTTCGTAGATGCCGCGCGCCGCGTAGTAGGTGACGCGCCCCATCCAGATGTGGGGATAGATGAGGCAATCCGGCGGGGTGGACAGCACGGCGCGCGCTACCGGATGGCTAAGATCAACGTTGGCGCGTACCAGCGCCGCGCGCAACGACTCACCATCATGGTGATAGCCAATGCCTTCAGAAGCGATTGTTTCATCGTTGAACCCGCGCCCGATGGCGTATTCCATGCCGGGGCTGTTAGGACGGTTTATGTTTTGCTGCCAGTAGGCCACGGCGGCGCTGAGGATGGTCGTTCGTTGCTTTTCGGCGTCGTTGGCGGTCTGTTGTTCTGGTGTGAGCGGGGTTAGTTCTACGTGCGCTTCTGATGCCAGTTGTTTTAGAGCGTCTCTGGCGTCCAGATGTTCAATCGCGCCGACCAGGTCGAAAACGTCGCCGCCTTTGCCACAGCCAAAGCAATACCAGCGCTCAGCCTGAGAGTAAACAAAAAACGATGGCGTTTTTTCGGTGTGGAGTGGACACAGGCCACGGTACCGGCCGTTGCTGCCGGCGCGTTCCATGGCGGTGTAGCGCCCGGCAATATCCAACATACTCAGCTTGTCCTTGATCGTTTCATAGACTGTCGTCATGGTTGTCTCCTATAATGCGGTCAACCGGCCCAAACTGCTGATGGGCTTCCATGAGTTTTTGACGTGAGCCGAGCCGTACATAAATCCTCAGCATTTCCGGACCGGACCAGCCGGCGATGTCCATGAGGCGTTGCTCATCACCGCCATTTTCGATCCACCATGAGGCAAACATCTTGCGCAGTAGATGGGGATGGACGCGGTGCGGATCAATCCCGGCCTGAGTGGCGCGCCGGCGTAGCATGTGGTAGAGGCCGTCGCCTCCCAGTGGCCCCCGATCGGAGATGATCAGGGCCGGGTTATTATCGTTGCGGGTGGCCAGGTAGGCGCGCAACGCTGCGGCGCAGGCCCGTCCCAAGAAGACAAAGCGGTCGCGTTTGTTTTTGGCTTCTTTGCTGGGCAGTTGTAGCCAGCCGGAGCCGTTTTCAAACGTCACCTGGTCACGGCGCAGACTAGTGAATTCTTTACGGCGCAGTCCGGTGTCTACCAGCATGAGGATCACGGCGCGGTCTCTGAGGCCGTAGCGGTCGCCGGCGCAGGCTTCTACCAGTTGCGTGAATTCCGCTATGGTCAGCAGGCTTTCCTCACGGATGGACAACCCCGGGGCGGGGATGGTGTGGCTGAGGTCAGAGTCAGTGTAGCCCTCGTTGTGTAGCCAGCGCAGAAAGGCACGGATGTAGCGGATGTGGATGGCGACGGTGGCCGGCGCCCACGGTTGATCATATAGCGCGGCGACGTATTCCCGGACGTTGTCACGGTTCAGGTTATCTGGGGAGACGTGCTGAGACAATCTCCCCAGAACCCGGTCATAGTCGTGTTGAGTACGGGGGCGGATTCCGGCGGCGCGTTTGGCGGTTTTGAAGGTGTCTATGATGCTCATGATTCTTCCTGAATCTCTACAACATGCAGAATTTCCCGCCTCTCAATGGTTACATATTTTGGCAAAGTGTGCGACATGCGGTTGGTGTGTTCTACAAATAGAATCATGCCATTCTGGGAAACGCTTATTACAATTCCTGTCTTTGGGTATGCAGGATTCCCCCATGATAGTTGTTGCCCTATTTGTACATTTGTTGCGCTCATGATCCCTCCCCCACTCCACTATCGAACAGGCTCAATTGCTCTGCTGGTTGCTGCTTGCGTGCGCGCTTGCGCGCGTGCTGCGCTTGCGGTGTTTCCGGCTTTACTTCACACAGTGACAGTGATATTTTTTGAGAGCCGTCGCTATTGTGAGTTGAGATGTAGTAGGGGATGTTTACGACAGTCTCACCTGGTTTCAATGGTCGGATGTAGACTTTGCCATTGGCAATGGCATGAATCATCCAGACGCTATCACCGAAGTAGACGCCATCCTCGATGTTCATAATTCTACCTTCCCATCCATCCAGGCCATCAGG
>Ga0209705_10000407_pt1 | contig 22437 bp, 18 predicted proteins | sample PPLLaktember2015_5_FD_187262 | JGI IMG/M metagenome (GOLD analysis project Ga0209705, IMG submission 187262) | Freshwater sediment microbial communities from Prairie Pothole Lake near Jamestown, North Dakota, USA - PPLs Lake P8 Core (1) Depth... | ecosystem: Environmental > Aquatic > Freshwater... | reverse complement strand
GAGACGGGCATTGAGCGTGTCCTGCATGTAGCCCATGAGGATGCCATCCTCGATGAGCACGGTCTTCTGTGTGGGCGTCCCTTCGTCGTCCACATTGAGCGAGCCGCGCCGGTCGGCGAGCGTGCCGTCGTCCACCACCGTGACGCCGCGCGCCGCCACCTGCTGGCCGACGAGACCGGCAAACGCCGACGTGCCCTTGCGGTTGAAATCGCCTTCGAGGCCATGACCAATGGCCTCGTGCAGCAGAATGCCCGGCCAACCGGGGCCGAGCACGACTTTCATGCCGCCGGCCGGGGCGTCATCGGCATTGAGATTGACCAGCGCCTGGCGCACCGCCTCGTGCGCGTACTCGCGCGCGTAGTGGTTCTCGAGAAAGTACTGGTAGCTCACGCGACCGCCGCCGCCGTAGCTGCCGGATTCGCGCCGGCCATTGGCTTCCACGATCACGGTTACATTCAGGCGCACCAACGGGCGCACGTCTGCGGCCAGCGCGCCGTCGCTGCGTGCCACCAGAATGACCTCCTGCACACCGGACAGCGACGCCATCACCTGGGTCACGCGCGGGTCGGCGCGTTTCGCCTCCGCTTCAACCTCTTCCAGCAGCCTGACCTTGGCGGCATCCTCGAGCGAGGCGAGCGGATCGAGCGGCGCATAGAGCCGGACCGCCTTGCCGCTCGAGCGGCGCACCGCTGTGCGCGCGGCGGCACCGGAACGCGCAATGGCGCGCGCCGCCGTGGCGGCATCGCTGAGCGCCGGCAGCAGGATTTCGTCGGAGTAGGCAAAGCCGGTCTTTTCGCCGCTCACCGCGCGCACCCCGACACCCTGCTCGACATTGTACGAGCCGGACTTGACCTGGCCCTCTTCCAGCGACCAGGACTCGTGCCGGCTGTACTGGAAATAGAGATCGGCGTAATCCACGTGGTGCGTGAGAACCTGGTCGAGCAGCCGATTGAGGTCCGCCTCTCCCAGGCCAGCGGGCGCGAGCAATGTCTGACGCGCGGTGTCGAGAGCGTCCTTCATGCGCGCAGCTTGCGATGCTGGATACTGGGGAAACTCGTGCGCGTATGCTCGAAGTAACGCCGGTCGAGGTCGGCGAGCACCACGCCGGAACCGCGCGCCAGGCGATCGAGCACTTCACCCCATGGATTCACAATCATGCTGTCACCATAGGTCTCGCGACCGTTCAGGTGGTAGCCACCCTGAGCGGCGGCGATCACGTAGGCCAGGTTCTCCACGGCCCGCGCCCGCACCAGCACTTCCCAGTGGGCGCGCCCGGTGCGCACCGTGAACGCCGATGGCACGGCGAACAACTCGGCGCCCTGATCGAGCAGCCGCCGGAACAGCTCCGGGAAGCGCAGGTCGTAACACACCGCCAGACCGAGCTTGCCGAACGGCGTGTCCGCCACCACCGGCGTGTCGCCCGGCTCGATCGCTCTGGATTCGTTGTACAGCTCACCGTTGTCGAGACGCACGTCGAACAGGTGAATCTTGTCGTAACGCGCCACCCGCTCGCCGCGGTCGTCGAACAACAGGCAGGCGGCGCGCACGCGTTTCGGATCATTCGCCTTGATGGGAATCGTGCCGCCCACCAGCCACACGCCATGGGTGCGCGCCTGCGCCGCCAGAAATTCCTGGATCGGACCCTGGCCGTCGCGCTCGGCGGCCGCCAGCCGGTCGGCGTCATGCTGCGCCATGATGGCAAAATTCTCCGGCAACACGACAAGACGCGCACCGGCCACGGCGGCCTTGCCGATATGACGCGCGGCTTCGCTCAGGTTGGCGGCGACTTGCGGCCCGGAGGCCATCTGTATGGCGGCGACTTTCACGGTCCTGCTTCTCCATCGATAGAATATTCTAAAATCAGGCGATCGGCCTGCGCGGCCGCCGGCACCAGGCGGATGCGCATGGCCGGTACACCGAGCGCCACGAGCGCGTCGCGCAGCTGTTCCGCGAAGCGGCTGTCCGCCTCGCCGCCGGCGTGGCGGATGTGCAGCACCCCGGCCTCGCCCTTGTCGAGTACGCGCAGAAAGTCGCCGAGCGGCCGGTGCGCGGCGAGCGCCTCGGCGCGTCGCGGCAGCGGCCAGTCGGCCGCCGCGAACGACAGTGACTCGGCCATGCCCGGCAGCAGCCCGAGCACGAATAACATCATCGCATATGACATGGTGGTGTCTTTCGGGGCTTTCCCTATTGCTCCTCGCCCGCCGGCGCTGACGGCGGAGGACCGAGGCGGGTCACTGCCGGATCTTCCCAGCTGCCCTTAACCGTATAGTTAATGCGGGTACTTTTTTCGAACGGCTTTTTGATCAGGTTGTGCAACACCGCCACCGCCGCTCCGACCACCGGACCGCCGATCAGGCCGCCGGCCACCGCCAGTTCTTCCATCAGATGCGGCGTGACGCCGATCTCGAGATCCAGGTCACGGGCCGCGAGCCCGATCCGTCCAGATAGGCCGATCTCGGCACCCGGCGTGCGGATCGCGAGGTCGCGAGTATAGGCATTCCCCTTCTCGACCGCCACCCTGCCCTTGATGCTGTCAAAGGTCAGTCCCTTGCCGAATACGTTGCTGAAGTCGAGCGAGAGATAACGCGACACGGAATTCAGATCCAGCGCGCCGAGCAGGCGTCCGGCACCGGGGCTGACTTTCGGAATGCGCCCCTTGGTGAGCGCGAGCGTCAGGTCGCCATCGGTACGCGCCGGGCGAAATGCGCTGGGCGCGCCCGGCCATGACCAGCTCGATTGCAGCGTGAGCTTGCCCCCGATCACCTCGTCGGTATACCCCAGCGTCTCGAGCAACCTGCCAAAATCCGTGCTGGTCAACGTGGCATCGATCTGCGTGCTTTGTTGACCGCGACTGTCGATCCCCCACAGGCCATTGGCGGTCAGGCTCGATTCGGGGCGCGTCAGTTTGAGGCTGGCGATTTTCCAGCCGTTCGTGGCCGGCAGCGCGTTGAATTCCAGCGCGCCCAGCTCCTTGTCGGCGGCCGTGAAGGATTCGCTCTTCACGTGCAGCGGCGGCAACCCGCGTGGATCCAGCACCGCCTCCTCCTCGTTACTGGCACGTGCCGGCGGCAGAATGAGCTTCTCCAGCGTCAGATGAATGGCCGGCCGGTCCGGGGCAACGACATTGCCCGCAACCAGGGGCAGGCCCGTTGGCACGGGGCGTGTGACGGCGAACTGTCCAACCACCGCATCGCCCTGCACACGCCCCTGCCAGTTGCCGGTGGTGTTGCCGATATCCAGATTGAACCGGCCGAACCCGCGGCCAAACGCCTCGAGCGATTCGACATCGGCGTTCACGCGGCTCAGCACATTCAACCAGCTGCTGTCGCCGCTGCCGTTCAGGTTTTGCCGCAGCAGCGGCCACCAGTCATCCGCATTGAGCGCCGGCAAGAGCAGGCTCAGCTGCAAACCGGGTTGCGGCGGCAGTTGCGTCACTTTCTCGCCGATGCCGATGCGGCCGCGGGTAAACGTCCAGCCCGAGGTCGCGCGCTCGAAAGCCAGCTTGCCGGTCACGCGTGATTCCGCCTGCAGGTCCAGCACCTGGCCGTTCTCGCCAAGCGCGCTGGTGCGCACCTGAAGCCGCAGCGGATCGCCCTGGGCCTTGGCCAGCGGCGCCGGCAGGCGCAGCTCCAGATCGCGCAAATCGGCTTCGATCAACAGTTCCGAACCCTCGCGCCGCGACAACACGCGGGCCTTCCATGGCACCTGCCCGCGCACCAGCGGAGACAGCTCCGGCCCGAACACCTTGACGAGCCCGGCCTGGGCCAGGGTGCCGTGCAGTTCAACGCGCGCCTCACCCGCTCGCGCGGCATTGGGTTCGACCTTGAGCACCACGTCACCGCCGAGCATCTGCGCGTTGAGCTTCCCGGTGCGCAATCCGGCCTCACTGAACTCCATGCCGCCCTGGATGTGCTCGACACGCACGGCACGGAACGGGAACTCCACATTGTTGTTCTGGAACCGGTAAAGCCCCGCGATCGTGCTGGCTTTCGGGTCGCGCGCCGGGATGCGCAGACCGAGCGTCAAAAGCCCGTCGCCTTCAGCACGCAGACCGTCCGGCACCAGCGCCGCAAAGCGCGGTGTCTTGCTGTCGACCAGCACATTCAGTGTCTCCTGCAATGGACCGGTGACACGGCCATTGACGGTCACCACGGCGCCATCCGGCGCCTTGAAGTCCTCGATCGCCGCCACGACCCGCCCGACGTCGAGCGTCTGGATCTTGCTGCGCGCGGACGTGATGAGCATGCCGGTGCCGGTGAAGTACAGCTCCGCTTCGATGTTGCGGAGCGGCGCCCAGTCCGGGAGATAGTTGAGTACGCCGTCTTTGACACGCGCATGCACTTCGAACTGGCCCTTGCCGTCGCGGAACGGGAAATTGCGCAGCGCGCCGTGAAACAGCACGCTGCCATCCGTGACCCAGCCGGACACCACCGCGCGCTCGAGCCAGGCGCGCAGACCGTCCGGCGTAATGAGCGGGATGTAACGCGCGGTCTGGCGGCCATCACCGTCGCTGAAATCGGCGCGCAGCTTGAGTACCGGCGAGACCGACTTGTCTTTGGGCAGGCGCAGCTCGAAGTCACCCTGTGCGCGTCCGTCACGCGCGCTCAGCGCAATATCCTGCGCCTGCACAAACCAGTCTTCCGGATTCTGCCGCCAGCGGATGCGGCTCGACAGGCGTTGCAGCGTCAGCGGCTCGCGGAAAATGCGTGGCAACGTCAGCCGGATTTCACCGCTGTCCAGACGGAATTCCCCGCCTTCCTCGGACAGCGACACCTGACCACTCAACCCGCGCACCCCGGGAACCCGTTCGTGGGCAGCGAAGCGGAGGTTGCGCAACTCACCATCCAGACGGTAACCGCTGGGCGTCGCGACCGGCCCGGCAAGCGCAAGCCGCAAGCGGTTGAGATTGCCGGTCGGCTGGGCGGCGCGCAGCCAGCTGAGCAGCGCGTGTTCCCGGGGCAACGCGGCCGCGAAGACCGCAAGATCCGCCACGTCCACGTGCTCGACCTCGAAGCGCAGCCGGTCAGGCTGGACATCCACGCGCAACTGCCCGGCCAGCCAGGCAGGCCGTGTCAGCCCAAGGCGCAGATTCACAAGATCCAGGTGCCACGCTTCGGTATGGCCTTTCCATTTGAGACTGGTGTCCAACGCCCGGATAACGACCGGATGCGCTTCTCCCGGCAACGGCAGCGACAGATCGGTTACGGCCAGCCGTCCCTCGACAGCCTCCGGCCGGGCATTGCGCCATTGGCTCGTGAGGCGCAGATCGAAGCGCCCGGCCAGCCCGGACGGGAGCGGCTCGCGCAGAACACGCGGCAGGCGGCGCGTGGATAACGCATGCGCCTGCACGGTGATCTCACCGCGCCAGGACGTATCGCTAAACGGATTACCGCGGATATCGGCTTTCACACGGCAGTCCGCGCACAGGTTGTCCGGAAAATCGGCGCGGAACTCCAGCCGATGCCGGTCGCCGTCGTTGCGCAGATCAAGATACACGCGCTTGACAGACAGGCTTTCTTCGACCGCCCCGGCACGCCGATCCAGCCACAGGAGCTCGCCGTTCTCGATGATCATCTCCTTTTGCGAGAGCAGAAGCTGCGTGAAATCCGTATCCGCCGGAGCCGCGGTGCTGGTCTCCAGGCCGCTGACCCGCAGCCGCCCGTCGGGCTGGCGTTCGATCGTCAGGCTCGGCCCCACCAGCATAAGGCTGTTGATCTCGATGCGTCCGGTCAGCAGCGGCCACCACGCCAGGCTCAGGCGCAATTCCTTGAGCCGGATTGCCTGCAGACCGGTGGTGGCGGACTGCACGCGCAATCCTTTCACCCGCACACCGGGATTGAGCCCGTCCCAATAGGTGTCCAGCCTGTCCAGTGTGACCGGATTGCCGAGCGCAGAGCTGATGTACGACTCGATCTCGCCCTTGCGCTCGGCCAGCGTCGGCAGCCACAGATGCGCCGCCAGAAAGCCCAGCGCAATGACGATCACGACACCGAGCGTCGAATACAGCGTCCAGCGCGTGGTGCGGCGCAGCGCGCGCTTTACCGGCTGCGGCAGGCGCTGGCGCAACGACCGGGCAGCACGACGCACCGTCTGTGCGATGTGCTCGAACCGGACGACGAGCGGTTGCGATTTGCGCTCTGGCTTGTGCATTACCTTTCCTGCCGACAGTCACTGAACGTGTGCAACAACGTCTCGACCGCCGGCTGCCGGCGCGGTCTCGATCGTTCGTTCCCCACGCGGTCTACTTCCGCCTTCCCGGGCGTCGTGCCTCGCTCTTCCATGGACTGGTCACATCAGGACCACATCGAACTGTTCCTGGTTATAGAGCCCGTCCACCTGCAGGTGGACGGGCTTGCCGATGAACTCCTGGAGATTGAGCAGGCCGGTCGACTCCTCGTCGAGCAGCAGGTCGATCACCATCTGCGAGGCAATCACCAGATATTTGTCGGAGCCGAACTGGCGCGCCTCGCGCAGGATCTCGCGGAAGATCTCGTAACAAACGGTCTGCGGCGTCTTCATCACGCCGCGCCCCTTGCAGGCCGGGCACGGTTCGCACAGCACGTGCTCCAGGCTCTCGCGCGTGCGCTTGCGCGTGATCTCGACCAGTCCGAGCGTCGACATTTCGGTCACGTAGGTCTTGGCGCGGTCACGCGCCAGCGCCTTCTCGAGCGCGCGCAGCACCTGGCGGCGGTGGTCCGGGTCGGTCATGTCGATGAAATCCACGATGATCATGCCGCCCAGGTTGCGCAGCCGCAGCTGGCGGGCGATCGCCTGAGTGGCCTCGAGGTTGGTCTTGAACAACGTCTCTTCCTGGTTGGTGCGGCCAACATAGGCGCCGGTATTGACGTCGATGGTGGTCATGGCTTCGGTCTGATCGACTACCAGGTAACCACCGCTCTTCAACAGCACCTTGCGTTCCAGCGCCTTCTGGATCTCGTCCTCCACCGCGTACAGGTCGAAGATCGGCCGCTCGCCCGGGTAATACTCGATGCGTTCCGCAACCTCGGGAATGTACTCGATGGCGAAGTCGCGCGCCTTCACGAAGGTTTCGCGCGAGTCGATACGCACCTTCTCGACGTTCTCGCGCACCAGGTCGCGCATGGTGCGCAACGCCAGTGCCAGGTCCTCGTGCAGCAGGGTGCACGCCACGGCCGTCTGCATGCGTCCCTGCACCGCTTTCCACAGGCGTTTGAGATAACGGATGTCGGTGCTGAGCTCGTCTTCGCTCACCGCGCCCGCGACCGTGCGCAGGATGTAACCGCCCGGCTCGTTGTCATCGATCGCCGCCTTGAGGATGGCGCGCAGCCGCTCGCGCTCGATGTCGTCCTCGATCTTCTGCGAAATACCGATATGCTTGCTGTACGGCATGTACACCAGATAGCGCGCCGGCAGGGTGATGTGCGTGGTGACGCGCGCGCCCTTGGTGCCGAGCGGATCCTTCACCACCTGCACCACCACCTCCTGGCCGTCGTGCAGCAACTCGCTGATGCCAGGCGTGGTGCTCCCCGCCTCCCCGCTACCGCGGTTGCCGGCCGCAGCCGTGCCTCCCGTGACATTATTGATAATCCGTCCCTGGATGTCCGACGCATGCAGAAAGGCGGCGCGGTCCATCCCGATGTCCACGAACGCCGCCTGCATGCCCGGCAGGATGCGCGTCACCCTGCCCTTGTAGATATTGCCGACGATGCCGCGCGCGCGGGCGCGCTCGATGTGCACTTCCTGCAGCACGCCGTTTTCGACGACGGCGACGCGGGCTTCTTGCGGCGTTATGTTGATCAGGATTTCTTCGCTCATGTCGGCTCCACACCGGCACGCTTCAGGGTCTCGAACAACTCGTACAACGGCAGGCCCATGACGCCCGAATAACTGCCTTCGAGATACGCGATGAAGCCGGCGGCGCGTCCCTGGATGGCATAGGCGCCGGCTTTGTCGTCGGCCTCGCCAGATTCCAGATAGCGCGCAATCGTGTCGTTCGTGAGCGCCGCGAACGTCACACGGCTTTCGCTGAGCGCGCCATATTCGCCCGCCGGCGTCGCCAGGCAAATCGCCGTCAACACCGTGTGCGTGCGCCCGGCCAGGCGACGCAGCATGCCGGCGGCGTGCGCGCGATCGCCCGGCTTGCCGAGGACGTCGTTCTCGACCACCACCTCGGTGTCGGCACCCAGCACCGGGTGCGCCGGTAATCCGCGCTCGACCACGAGGCGCGCGACCGTGCGTGCCTTGTCGGCGGCCACACGTTGCACGTAGTCCACGGGCGATTCGCCTGCCTGTCGCTCCTCGACCAGATTCGAGGGCAACGCCGCATGTGCCAGCCCCACCTGACGCAGGAGTTCCTGGCGGCGCGGGCTGGCAGAGGCGAGGTAAAGCATGGGGTTTCCGGAATGAACGATATTAATGGAATTGTACTCCGGAATACGCGTTACGAAACTTGGGGCGCTCAGCGGTGATACGGCAGGTTCTTCAAGAGGCTCCAGGCCCGATACAGCTGCTCGGCCAGCACCACGCGCACCACCGGATGGGCAAGGGTTAGCCTGGACAGCGACCAGCGCTCGTGTGCGGCGGCCAGACACTCGGGTGCCAATCCCTCCGGGCCGCCGACGAGCAGGGCAAGGTCGCGCCCTGCACCCAGCTGTTTCTCGATACGCGCGGCCAGCGCCTGCGTATCCAACTCCCGTCCGTTGCGGTCCAGTGCCACGATCTGGCTGCCGGCCGGAATCGCAGCCAGCTGGCGCGCGCCCTCGTCGCGGGTCAGGCGCGTCAGATCGGCGCCCTTGCTGCGTTTGCCGGCGGGAATCGCGTGCAGCGTGAGGCGGCACTCGTGCGGCAGGCGCTTGGCGTATTCCGTATACGCCGCCTCCACCCACCCGGGCATGCGCTCGCCCACGGCGATGATGTGAATCTGCATGAATTCGTGACAACTCAACGCGAAGGCGCCAAGACGCAGAGAAAAGCAGAAGAGAGGGCCCCCGCGTCAGGCAGTGTTTTCTCCAGAAATTTTTGCGTTCTTTGCGCCTTTGCGTCTCTGCGTTGGGCTTTAAAAGATACTACTTTGCCGTTGCTTCGACGCGTTCGCCGTCGCCCCAGAGCTTTTCGAGATTGTAGAGGTCACGCACCTGCGGCCGCATCAGATGTGCCACGACATCGCCGAAGTCGATCAGCACCCAGTCACCGACCGCTTCACCTTCGCGGCCGATCGGCTTGAGGCCCAATTCCTTCATGTGCACGCAGATCTTGTCGGCCAGGGTCTGCACATGGCGGCTCGAGGTGCCGCTCGCGATGATCATGTAATCGGTGAAATCCGTAACCTGGCGAACGTCCAGAACCTTGATGTCCTGGCCCTTGGCGTCCACCAGAGCCTGAACAATTTCCTGCCGCATCTGTTCTGCCTGCATCAATCTCCCCGGCCTAGTGGCCGTAAACCTGGTTGGTCCGGATATAGTCCAACACCGCCTCCGGCAACAGCCCCTGCACCGATTCCCCCCGGGCAAGCGCCGCACGAATGCGGGTCGCGGATATATCTTGGGGGCTCACGGACAGAAATGCCAGCCGTCCGGCGGGCGCCTCGCGCAGCAACCGGAAATCCTCACACACCCGCGGTCGCGCCCAATCCGGCAAACTGCCGGGTGTCACCCCGGGCCGGTTGAGCACCACCAGATGTGCCAGGTCCGGGATCTCCTGCCAACGGTGCCAGGTCTCGAAACTCCGGAACTGATCGACGCCGATTAGCAGGCACAGCGGCCTGTGGCCAAACTCGGCGCGCAGTGATTCGAGGGTCAGCACCGTGTAGGACAACCCGCCGCGCTGAAGTTCCCGGTCGTCCACGCGTAGGCCGGGAAGGCCGCGGATGGCGAGTTCGACCATGGCGAGCCGCTGCGCGGCGCTGGCAACGGGTAACGCACGATGCGGCGGCTGGGCGGCCGGAATAAAACGCAGTTCGGCCAGCGCCAGTTGCTGCACGGCCTCCTGCGCCGGGCGCAGGTGGCCGTAGTGAATCGGGTCGAAGGTGCCGCCGAGGACGCCAATCATAAGAAGTGCGCGCAAAGCGCGCCTCGGCTCGCCCCGACCGATATATGGATTCTCACCAACTTCCCCTCTCCCTGTGGGAGAGGGCAAAGGGTGAGGGCCCTCTGGGAGAAGGGATGGGGATGAGGGCCGCCCCCCTCTCCCTCTGGGAGAGGGGATGGGGGTGAGGGAAAGCGGTACCGAGGAAGCTCAAACACCCCTCACCCCATCCCTAGTGAATGAAGCCCCATTCACTAGGGAGAGGGGGAGTCGGTTCGCTGATGCGATCATTACTTACGAATGTGCCCGTCGCCGAGCACGATGAATTTCACCGAGGTCAGGCCTTCGAGACCGACCGGGCCGCGCGCGTGCAGCTTGTCGGTGGAGATGCCGATTTCCGCGCCCAGGCCGTATTCGAAGCCGTCGGCAAAGCGTGTCGAGGCATTCACCATCACCGAGCTCGAGTCCACCTCGCGCAGGAAACGGCGCGCGCGCGTGATGTCCTCGGTCACGATGCTGTCGGTGTGTTGCGAACCGTACTGGCCGATGTGCTCGATCGCCTGGTCGAGATTCTCGACCACGCGCACCGCCAGGATCGGCGCCAGATATTCGGTGTGCCAGTCTTCTTCGGTCGCGGCCTTGATGCCGGACAGGATCTTCTGCGTCATTGCGCAGCCGCGCAGCTCGACGCCCTTGTCCTGGTACATCTTGCCGAGCACCGGCAGCACCCGGTCGGCCACCGCCCGCGCCACGAGCAGCGTCTCCATGGCGTTGCACACGCCATAGCGGTGGGTCTTGGCGTTGAACGCGATCTTCACCGCCTTGTCGAGATCGGCCTTGTCGTCGATGTACACGTGGCAGACGCCGTGCAAGTGCTTGATCACCGGAATGGTGGCCTCGGCGCTGATGCGCTCGATGAGCGACTTGCCGCCGCGCGGAATGATCACGTCCACGTACGGCTTCAGGGTGATGAGCTCGCCGACCGCGGCGCGGTCGGTGGTTTCGACCACCTGCACGGCGTCCTCCGGCAGCCCGGCCGCCTTGAGTCCGGCCTGGATGCAGGCCGCGATTGCCTGGTTGGAATGAATGGCCTCGCTGCCACCGCGCAGGATGCTGGCGTTGCCGGACTTGAGGCACAGGCCGGCGGCGTCGGCGGTCACGTTCGGGCGCGACTCGTAGATGATGCCGATCACGCCGAGCGGCACGCGCATGCGCCCGACCTGGATGCCGGACGGACGATAGTTGAGGCTGTCGATCTCACCGACCGGATCGGGAAGTGCGACGATCTGGCGCAGGCCTTCGGCCATGCCGGCGATGCGCTCGGCGTTGAGCGTAAGCCGGTCGAGCAGCGCGTCATCCAGCCCCGCTTTGCGTCCGGCATCGAGATCCTTGGCATTCTCGGCCATCAGACGATCGCGCGCCTGATCGATGGCCACTGCCATCGCCAGCAGTGCGGCATTCTTGGCGGCAGTCTCGGCGCGGCTCATGAGCGCGGCGGCGCGGCGTGCGCGCGCGCCGATGTTTTGCATGGTCTGCCGGATGTCGAGTCCGGCGCTCTGTGGCAATGCCGTTTTCATGCACTTCTCTCCAAATCGTCGCGGCTCCGGGCAAAGGTCTTGAGGCCCGCGACCGCCAGCAACAGGCGCTCGAGTTCAAGCCACACGTCGCCCGCCTCGCGTCCCTTAAGAATACGGTCGAGCTGCGCGCTGCGCCGGACAAAATCGAGCCAGACGGGCGCCCGGTGGCGGCGCAGCGCCTTGCCGACGAGCGTGCGCCGCTGCGCCCAGGCGCGCGCGAGTACGGCACTCTCCGGCTTGCCGCGCGCCAACTCCTGGCCCATCTGCGCCAGCGTGCGCAACTCGCGCGCCAGCGCCCAGAGCATCAGTATCGGCTCAGTACCTTCGGTGCGCAAGCTGGCGAGGATGCGGCGCGCGGCCGCGACCTCGCCGGCCAGCGCGGCGTCCACGAGCTGGTAGATGCTAAAGCGCGCACTGTCCGCCAGGCTTTCCTCGACATCGACGAGACGCACACGACCGTTGAGGCAAAGCATGGCCAATTTGTCCACCTCCTGGGCGGCGGCCAGCATGTTGCCTTCCAGGTGCCAGGCAAGCAGGTCGGCGACCCCCGCTTCGGGCTGCAGGCCGCGCGCCGCGAAGCGCTGATTAAGCCAGGCCGGGAGTTTCTGGACCTCGAACGGCCGGATGACGACATGCGTGCCGGCGGTTTCGATGGCCTGCACCCAGCGGCTGTCGCGCTGGGTCTTGTCGAGCTTGCCGGTGATGACCAACAGCACGATGTCGGCCGAGGCATGCTCGGCCAGTTCGGTCAGCAATGCGGCGCCGGCCTCGCCCGGCCGGCCGGTCGGCAGGCGCAACTCGATGAGGCGGCGCTCGGCGAACAGGGAAAGTGATTGGCTGGCGGTGCGCAGACCGTCCCAGTCGAAACCGGACTCGACCGTGAACACGCTGCGCTCGCTGCACCCGCCGGCCTCGGCACGGCGGCGGATTGCATCGCCGCATTCCTCGACCTGCAGCGGCTCGTCGCCGCTCACGAGATAGAGCGGCGTCAGCCCACGCTCCAGCTGACGCGTCAGTTGATCAGCGTGGATCTGCATTGTCGCCGGAGGCGCGTGGCGGAGAAACTGCACCTGCGTTTTCGGCACTCCCGCCATCCATGGCAGTCGCGTAGCTGAGGCTCGCCAGCCGGCGCAGGATCTGCTGGGCCGCGTCGCGCCGCATCTCGTTCTGCAAGAATTCGCTTTGCTTTTCCGTGGCGAGCACGTTCAGGCGGTCGAAGCTGTACTCGCGCTGCAGCTTCACCGACTGTTTCGGCAGGAGCGGCCGCTTGTCGGCACCGACGAGCGAGTAGTCGACACGATAGTTGAGCAGGTAGGCGCTGATACGACCGCTGCTGTCGATCGCCAGCACCTGGCTCTCGGTGCTTTCGCCGTGCAGCTGCAGCACCGGCACACTGGCCGACACATCTTCCGTCAGCCGCACATTCCCGAGCGCCAGCAGGGCATTGCGCACTTCCACGAGCAGTGGCGGGTAACTCGCGCCCCCCATGGTCACGCGCAGGGAAGACAGTTCCGGTGGCAGTGCGACGGCGGACGCGCCGCGCAGGTGGAAACCGCAGGATGTCAGAAGGAAAAGAAATGTGAGCAGTGAGAAGTACGCAGCCGCGCGCAGCGCGCCGGCGCCTTTCCCCTTTTCCCTTTGCCCTCCTCTCTCGCTGTTCATACGACGATGTTCACGAGCTTGCCCGGAACAATGATGACCTTCCTGGCTGGCTTGCCGGCCACGTGTCGCTGCACGCCCTCGTCGGCGAGCGCCAGGTCGCGAATCTGTCCTTCAGTGGCGGCGGCTGGCACCGCGATCCGCCCGCGCAGCTTGCCGTTCACCTGCACACCCATGTCGATGACCTCCTTCACCAGGGCGCCGGCATCCGGCTGCGGCCAGGGCGCCTCGATCACTGCCGGCACGTCGCCAACACCAACCTTGTGCCACAGGGCATGGGTGATATGCGGAACGACCGGTGAAAGCAGGCGCACCAGAATATCCACGGCCTCGAAAACGACCGCCGCATAACCGCGTTGACTCGTGTTCCCGGCATCGAACAGGGGGACCTGGTGGAGTGCATTCACCATCTTCATGCACGCGGCGACCACGGTATTGAACTGGTATTTGGCGAAATCCCGGTTGGCCTGCTCCAGCAAGGCGTGTATTTCACCGCGAATCTTGCGCTGTTCCTGGGTCAGCGTACCCCAATCGAACTTTTCAAGAAACGCTTTCCGTTTCCTGCCGTGATCGAAATCCGGGTAGCGATACTCCAGTCTGTTGCCGAGTTCCCAGACGCGCTTCAGGAAGCGGTGCGCGCCGGCGACCGCCTCATCCGACCATTCGAGCGTCATCTCCGGCGGCGCGGCAAACATGGTGAACAGGCGCGCCGTGTCGGCGCCGTACTGCTCGATCAGCGCCTGCGGGTCGATGCCGTTGTTTTTCGACTTCGACATGGTGCCGATGCCACCCGACTCGACCGGCTGGCCGTCGCTCTTCAGAACCGCGCCGGTACGCTGGCCCTTGTCGTCATACTTGAGTTCGACATCGGCCGGATTGAAGTAGGTGATGCGGCCGCTCTGTGGCCCTTCGACTTTGCTCAGGACAGGCTTGCGGAAAAAGATTTCGTTCAACACCATGCCCTGCGTCAGCAGGCGCTTGAACGGCTCATCGTACGACACGAGCTGCATGTCGCGCATCACTTTCGACCAGAAGCGCGAATAGAGCAGATGCAGGATGGCGTGTTCGATGCCGCCGATATACTGGTCCACCGGCATCCAGTAATTGGCGCGCCCGTCCACCATCGCGGAACGATTGTCCGGGCCGGTGAAGCGCGCGTAGTACCAGGAGGAATCCACAAAGGTGTCCATGGTGTCGGTCTCGCGCCGCGCCGGCGTGCCGCATTTCGGGCAGACGCAATTCACGAAATCCGCGCGTTTGTTGAGCGGGTTGCCGGAGCCGTCCGGCACGCAATCCTCCGGCAACACCACCGGCAGATCCTTGTCCGGTACCGGCACGTCGCCACAGGCGGGGCAATGGACAATCGGAATCGGGCAACCCCAGTAACGCTGGCGCGAGATCCCCCAGTCGCGCAGGCGCCACATCACCTGCTTGTCGCCGAGCCCCTTGGCGTTCAGGTCGGCGGCGATGGCATCGACCGCTTCGCCATAGGTTAGGCCGTCATACTTACCGGAATTGATACAAAGACCTTTCTCTTTATCTGCATACCACTCTTTCCATTTTGCTTCACTGAAATCGTAGAACGTGTAGTCGTCTCCAAGGAAATTGGAACCGCGCTTTCGCTGGACCTCGATACCATTCGTAATTACCTGCTTGATCGGTAGACCGTACTGCCGAGCAAAATGAAAATCACGCTCGTCGTGCGCCGGCACAGCCATCACCGCGCCTTCACCATAACCCATGAGTACGTAGTTGCCGACCCATACCGGGATCGCCTCGCCAGTCAGCGGATGGGTCACATCGATGCCGGTCGGTACGCCCTTCTTTTCCATGGTGGCGATATCCGCCTCCATCACCGAACCACGCTTGCACTCCTCGATGAAGGCCGCGAGCTCCGGGTTGGACTTGGCCGCGTGGATCGCGAGCGGATGCTCGGCGGCCACGGCGCAGAAGGTGACGCCCATGATGGTATCGGCGCGGGTGGTGAACACCCAGAGTCTTTCGTCGCGGGCATCAAGCCGGTATGGGAACGCAAAGCGCACCCCGACACTCTTGCCGATCCAGTTGGCCTGCATGAGGCGCACGCGCTCCGGCCAGTCGGGAAGCTTGTCCAGATCGCCCAACAGCTCCTCGGCGTAACGCGTGATCGCCAGGTAATACATCGGGACCTCGCGCTTCTCGATCACGGCGCCGGTGCGCCAACCGCGCCCGTCGATCACCTGCTCGTTGGCGAGCACGGTCTGGTCGACCGGGTCCCAGTTCACGGTGCCGGTTTTCTTGTAGGCGATACCCTTTTCCAGCATGCGCAGGAACAGCCACTGATTCCATTTGTAGTAATCGGGTTTGCAGGTGGCGAGCTCGCGTTCCCAGTCGAGGGCGAAGCCGAGCGACTTGAGCTGCTTCTTCATGTAGGCAATGTTGTCGTACGTCCACTTCGCCGGCGGCACGCCATTCGCCATGGCGGCGTTCTCGGCCGGCAGCCCGAAGGCGTCCCAGCCCATCGGTTGCAGCACGTTCATGCCGCGCATGCGCTGGAAACGCGCGATCACGTCGCCGATGGTGTAGTTGCGCACATGCCCCATGTGCAGCTTGCCGGACGGATACGGGAACATCGACAGGCAGTAGAACTTGTCGCGCTGCGGGTCTTCGACGGCCTTGAAGGACTGGTGTTTTTCCCAGTAGCTCTGGGCGTTGCGCTCTACGCTTTCGGGGAGGTAATGCTCGTCCATCGGATGGTCTGGAAACAGGGGATTCAGGCGCAAAAGGATACCGCATTCCGCAGGCCGGGTCTTGTCGTCACGCCCGGGCAGGCCGGAAGCGCGGGATAGGAACGCCGACGGGTCCGCACGCGGCGGACCCGTGCCGTCAGCCTATCACTTCTTGGCGGCCGGGCGGCTGTCGTACTTCTGGATCACCTTCGGCGTGATATCCATGCCGTCCTCGGCATAGAGTACCGACATTTCGGTCTTGCCCAGCACAAGGCCAACCTTCTCTTCCTTGGCGACCTCGGCAATAACCTTGCGGATTTCTTCGATCGATTTGTTGGTGTATTCGGTATCTTTCTGGCGCAGCGTGCGCTCGGCTTCCTGGGCGCTCTTCTGAAAGGCCTGGACCTTTTCCTGAAAACCGCGCTGCTTGTCCTGCTTCTGCGCCTCGGAGAGTGTCAGCATTTCCTTCTCGAGCGTCTGTTGCAGAGACTTGAGCTTGTCTTCCTCTTTCTTGAGTTCCGCCTGCTTGTCTTTGACGAATTTTTCCAATTCCACCTTGTGCTGCCGGCCGGACTTGCTTTCCAGTATCACCGCGCGCACATCCACGTAGCCGATCTTCACGCTGTCTGCCGCCAGAACCGGGGCGCTGACCAGCAGGCCGGCCACCAGGCACCACATGATTCGCTGTTTCATAATTTTTCCTCAGAATTTAAATGTAACGGTGATTGTGCGACATTCCGTGTGCAGCTTTGGACGTGCGCTGCCGCTATTCTACTCCACGCCACGGCGCGTCACACCGTCCGGCGCCGGGCCACCAGAACCCCACAAATAACGGCGCCCAGCGCCAGCAGAATCACCGGCAGATTCCCGCTCCGCACATACGGCGTAACGCCGCGGCGCGGCACGGCCTCGCCGGTGAGTACGTAGATTTCGAACTGCGGCGAACGGCCCAGGATTTTCCCGTGCTGATCAATAATTGCTGACACGCCGTTGGTAGTGACACGCAGCATATAGCGGCCAGTCTCGAGCGCGCGCAGGCGCGACATTTCGAGATGCTGGTGCGGCGCAAAGGAGTTTCCGTACCAGGCGTTGTTGGTGGCGTTGACCAGCAACGTGGCCTCGGGCAGCGCCGTGATCAGCTCCTCGCCAAAGGTATCCTCGTAACAGATGGCGCTCGCGATCTTCTGACCGGCGGCCTGCAGCAGCGGCTGTTCGTCCGGCCCGGCGCTGAAACCGGACATGGGCAGATCGAAGAAACGAATCAGGCCGCGCAGAAAATCCTCGAGTGGCAGATAATCACCGAACGGCACGAGGTGGCGCTTGTGATAAAAGCCGGGCTTGTCGCTCAATGCCAGAAGACTGTTGTAATAACGGCGCGCGCCCGGGTCGCGCACCGGGATGCCGAGCACAATGTCGGTGCCGTGTGCGCGCGCCTCGCGCGCCAGGCCGGGCAGATAATCGCCCGCGACCTCATGATGGAAAACGGTCACCGCCGCCTCCGGCCATAGGATCAGGCGGCTGTCCCAGTGCTGGCGCGTCAGGTCGGCATACAAGTTGAGCGTGTGTGGCACGAGTTCCGGCCGCCACTTGCTGTCCTGCGGGATGTTGCCCTGCACCAGTGCCACGCGCAGCGGCGGGCCGCTCGCCTCGGTCCAGTCGATGCGCGCCAGCAACGCGCCGGCCAGCCAGAGCGCGAGGAGTCCGGTGGCGGTAACAATCCGCGTCCGGCGACCGGCCAGCACGAACAGTGCGAGCAGGCCGGCAGACAAGGCGACGGCGAGCGTCACACCGTACACGCCGGTCAGCGGCGCGAATCCGCGCAGGGGTGAATCAATTTGGCTGTAACCGAGATTGAGCCAAGGAAAGCCGGTCAGGAACCAGCCGCGCAGCCACTCGGTGAGCGTCCAGGCGGCCGGAAACAACAGCGTCAGTCGCAGCCACTCCGGCCCGCGCAGAAAACGCGCCGCCAGATAGCCGAGCACGGCCGGAAAGAGCGCGAGGGTCCCCACAAACAACGCCGTGAGAAACACCGCGAGCGGGACACCGGAATGGCCGAAGTCGTGTATCGCGACATACACCCACGACACGCCGACGCCGAACTGGCCAAGGCCGAACAGGAGTCCGCGCCACAGCGCGCGGCGCGGCGTGACCTCCAGCCACAGCAGGAACAGCAACGCCGGCGAGAGGACCGCAATGGGGAAAACGGAGAGCGGCGCGAACGCCAGCGGCAGGAGCGCACCGGCGAGCAGCGCCAGCAGGTCGGCACGCGTTGCAGTTAGGGCCGTGCGCACGCGCTGGCGGTCAGGCCGGCCCGGCAAGGCGGGTGACTTTCAGCAGGTGCACGCGCCGGCTGTCGGCACGCAGAACCTCGAAGCGCAGGCCCTCGAACTCGATCGTTTCGCCGCGCCGTGGCACGCGCCCGAGACGGGCCATGACAAAGCCGCCAATGGTGTCGATCTCGGCGTGCGTAAAGCCGGTCTTGAGACGGGCATTGAAATCCTCGAGCGGCGTAAGCGCCTTGACCACGTATTCGCCGGGCGCGCGCTCGACAATCAGGACATCCTCGGCGTCGATGTCGTACTCGTCGCGGATCTCGCCGACGATCTGCTCGATGACGTCCTCGATGGTGACCAGGCCGGCGACACCGCCGTACTCGTCCACCACGATCGCCATGTGATTGCGCGACGCCTTGAACTCACGCAACAGTACATTCAGGCGTTTGCTCTCGGGGACGAATGCCGCCGGGCGCAGCGTGTCGCGCAGGTTGTAGCGCGCGCGCTTCTTCTTGTCGAGCTGCAGGTAAGGCAACAGATCCTTGGCCAGCAGGATGCCGATGACCCGGTCCTTGTCGGCATCCACCACCGGGAAACGTGAATGGCCGGACTCGACGATCACCGGCAGAAACTCCTCGGGCGGGCGGCTGAAGTCCACCACGTCCATCTGCGCGCGTGGCACCATGATGTCGCGCACCTGCATCTCCGAGACCTGCAAAACGCCCTCGATCATGTCGAGCGCGTCGCGGTCGAGCAGGTTGCGGTTCTGCGCGTCGCGCAGCACTTCGATCAGCTGCGTGCGCGTCCCGGGCTCACCGAGCAGGGCCAGGCCGAGACGTTCGATGAACGAACGCGGCGCGGCACTGCTTTCAGTCTGGAGTTCTTCGTCGTCGGCCATCGGAGGTGTCAGGCGTAGGGGTCGGGGAAGCCGAGGCGCTTCAAGGCACGGATCTCGAATGCTTCCATGATATGTGCGTCGGTTTTATGAACATGATCGTAACCGCGCAGATGCAGTATACCGTGAACCACCATGTGCGCCCAATGCGCGCGCGGCCGCTTGTCCTGATGCACGGCCTCGCGCTGCACGACCGGCGCGCAAATCACCAGGTCGCCGGCCAGGCCGGCCTTCCCCGGCACCGGGTCATAGGTGAACGACAACACGTTGGTCGGGCCGCGCTTGCCGCGGTAGCGCTTGTTGAGATCGGCGCTTTCGGCCTCGTCCACGAGCCGCACCGTGATCTCGGCCGTGCCGCGGCCGCTGCCGACGAGCGCGGCGCGTGCCCAGTCGGCAATGCTGGCAGTGCCCGGCAGTCCGCGGGCGCGCGCCGCGCGCTGCACTGTGAGAAATAATCGCATCAGCGAACCTGCTCTCCCTCAGGGACGACTCCATGGATGGAGGAGGTAGAACGAAGCTCGGAACCCGAGTCGAGAGGGAAGGGGTGGGGGATGTTTGAGATTTCTCGGCACGACTTTCCCTCACCCTCATTCCCTCTCCCAAGGGGAGAGGGAGGCGAGGCGGAAAAAATGCTCCTGCATTTGTCCCCGTGGGGACGGCTTCGCGCTCCGCACTTCCGCCATCCATGGCGGTCGCCAAGGCGCGCTCGACGCGCGCAGTTTGGAATAATCCGCATCAGCGTTTGTCCGTTTCGTTGGTGAGGGCGGCATAGGCCTCGACGATGCGCTGCACCAGCGGGTTGCGCACCACGTCCTGGGCGGTGAAATGCATGAAGCTGATGCCGCGCACCGTGGTCAGCACCTCGCTCGCCTCGCGCAGGCCGGATTTCTGGCTGCGCGGCAGGTCGGTCTGGGTGAGGTCGCCAGTCACCACCGCCTTGGCGTTGAAGCCGATGCGCGTCAGAAACATTTTCATCTGCTCGGTGCTGGTGTTCTGCGCCTCGTCGAGAATGATGAACGATTCATTGAGCGTGCGCCCGCGCATGTAGGCGAGCGGCGCGAGCTCGATCACACCCTTCTCCATCAGCCGGCCGACGCGTTCGAAGCCGAGCATGTCATAGAGCGCGTCGTACAACGGGCGCAGGTACGGGTCGACCTTCTGTTCGAGCGCGCCCGGCAGGAAGCCGAGACGCTCGCCGGCCTCGACCGCCGGCCGCACCAGCACAATGCGGCTCACCAGGTTGCGCTCCAGCGCATCCACGGCGGCGGCCACGGCCAGATAGGTCTTGCCGGTGCCGGCCGGGCCGATGCCGAAGTTGATGTCGTGCAGCAGGATATTGCGGATGTACTCGCGCTGGCGCGCGGTGCGGCCCTTGATCACGCACTTCGGCGTGCGCAGGTGGGTATCGGTGTCATCCGTCAAGTCGTCACCCGAACTGACCGCGCGTAGCGCCTGCTCGACCGTGGCGCTGTTGATATATGGATTGTTCGCCGTGGCGGCGTAGAGGTCCTGGAGCACGCGTTCCGCGGCCTGCGCCGGCTCCGGTGCGCCGGAAATACGGAAGGCATTGCCACGGTTGGCAATCTCGATGCCGAAATGCGCTTCGACGCGGCGCAGGTGTTCATCCAGCTGGCCGCACAGACTCGCGAGCCGTGCATTGTCTGCCGGCAGCAGGCTGAATTCGATTTGTTGCAGCGGCGTGCCCAACGCCTTCAGCCCCCGGCAGCGCGCCGGCGCTGCTCCTGCGGCAGGCGGCCGCGCAAGGTATGCGTCACCACCTCGGTGATTTCGACGTCGATGAACTGGCCGATCAGGTTCACGTCGCCACAGGGAAAGTTCACCACGCGATTGTTGCCGGTGCGCCCGGCGAGTTCGCCCGGGTCCTTGCGTGACAAACCCTCGACCAGAATGCGCTGCACGCTGCCGACCATGGCGCGGCTGATGTCTTCCGCCTGTTGCTGGATGCGCCGTTGCAGAATCGTGAGACGCTGCTGCTTGACCTCCGCAGCGGTGTCATCCGCCAACTCTACCGCCGGTGTGCCGGGGCGCGCACTGAAGACGAAGCTGAACGAATCGTCGAAACCGACTTCGGCCAGCAGGTTCAGGGTTGCTTCGAAATCGGCATCGGTCTCGCCCGGAAAGCCAACGATGAAATCGCCGGTGATGCTGATGTCCGGACGCGCGGCGCGCAGCTTGCGGATCTTGGCCTTGTATTCGAGCACCGTGTGCCCGCGCTTCATGGCGGCCAGGATGCGGTCCGAACCGCTCTGTACCGGCAGATGCAGATGCGAGGCAAGCTGCGGCACGTCGCGGTAGGCCTCGATCAGCCGGTCGTTGAATTCCACCGGGTGCGAGGTGATGAAGCGGATGCGGCCGATGCCGTCGATTTCGGCGACATAGCGAATCAGGTCGGCCAAGTCGGCCGTGCCGCCGTTGTGTTTGGCACCGCGGTAGGCATTCACGTTCTGGCCGAGCAGCGTCACCTCGCGCACCCCCTGGCCGGCGAGACTCACCACCTCGGCGAGCACGTCGTCGAACGGGCGCGAGAATTCCTCGCCGCGCGTAAACGGCACGACACAATAAGTGCAGTACTTGGAACAGCCTTCCATGATGGACACGAACGCGCGCACGCCCTCGACGCGCGGTTCCGGCAGGCGGTCGAACTTTTCGATTTCCGGGAAGGACACGTCCACCACCGCGCGCCGGGTGGCGCGCGCCGTGTCCAGCATCTCCGGCAGGCGATGCAGGGTCTGCGGGCCGAACACCAGGTCCACGTACGGCGCGCGCTTGCGAATCGCCGCGCCCTCCTGCGAGGCGACGCAGCCGCCCACGCCGATCACCACCTCCGGGCGGGCGCGCTTGTGCGCCTTCCAGTAACCGAGCTGGGTGAACACCTTCTCCTGCGCGCGCTCGCGGATCGAACAGGTATTGAGCAGCAGCAGGTCGGCGTCTTCCGGGTTGTCCGTGAGCGTAAACCCGTGGGTGTGCGCGAGCAGGTCGGCCATGCGCGCCGAGTCATACTCGTTCATCTGGCAACCCATGGTCTTGATATACAGCTTTCCGGCCATAAACCCCTGATTCAATTCGGTGAAGGAACCGGTCGGTGAAAGTCTTCCCGGTGAAAGTCTTCGTAAACTACCGGAACCATGTCAAAACTCCAACTTGAGCCTAGCTCGGCCGCCATTATACCTAATATGTAGGCCCGGATCGGATAAAGGATGCCAATTGCCGGCCGATACAGGACTTACGGCCACCTGCCAACACCCCTTGGATATGCTGATCCCGGAGCTTTATTCATCAAGCCTTGCCCTGCAACCGCAGAC
>Ga0209705_10000404_pt1 | contig 22586 bp, 26 predicted proteins | sample PPLLaktember2015_5_FD_187262 | JGI IMG/M metagenome (GOLD analysis project Ga0209705, IMG submission 187262) | Freshwater sediment microbial communities from Prairie Pothole Lake near Jamestown, North Dakota, USA - PPLs Lake P8 Core (1) Depth... | ecosystem: Environmental > Aquatic > Freshwater... | reverse complement strand
CGAGGGGACGCCCCCCCCGAGGCTCATGCTCTTCGCCGAGCTCGGCATGATTCCCGTTCCCCCGATAAAATCGACCCCGTAGAGCAGCCCCGTTCCGCCCGAGTTGCAGATGCTGGCCCCCCCTGCGTCCGGCGTGAAGGAGGTGAAGTAGACGACCCCGCCGAAGACCGCCGAATCGCCCAGCACCTTCTCCCCGGTGCCCGCCAGGCGGACATACCAGCCCTTCCGGGCGTCGCTGTCCACATACGTGCTCGAGGTGATGTCGATCAGGTCGGCAAGCGCCCGGGGGGCCGCCGCATCGGCATCCTTCACGGCATAGAATTTGTTCTGCGCCGTGGTGCCCGTCACGTCGACCTTGTCACCGGTGCCCCAAAAGACCCAGAAATTTCCTTTGGCGTCCTTGGCCACCGATGGGATCGAGTAGACGGCGCCCGCCGTGCCCGAAAAGAGGCGCCCGCCCGTCCAGTTTGCCGTATTGCAGGAGGGACCGCTCCAGTACGAGCAGAACTTGAAGCGCCACATCGTTCCGCCGAGATCGCCGATGTAGACCCGGTCGATATAGCCGTCGTTATCCGTGTCGACCATGGCTGTCGAGCCCGGCAGGGCGGTGCTCATGTTGGCGTCGTTCTGCAGGGTGTAGCTCCAGAGGATGCTGCCGTCGACAAGGCTGATGACGAAGAAACCCTTGCCCCTCTTGTCGCAGTCCGCTGTCGCGCAGGAGGAAAGGTTGTGGCCGCCCCCCATGAAACCGACCCACTGCTCGCTGCCGTTGATCTTCACCCGGCCCACGTAGATCTTGCTCCAGGGCTCGCCCAGGTAGGGCGCCTGGGCCGCCGTCGGGTTGAGCCGCCACTTGTAGGAGGGCGCGGCAGTCGTGTTCGTGATGTCCAGGGCATGGTAGCCGCAGTAGTAGGGGCAGGTCGTCGAGTAGCTGCTGTCGAAGCCCGAGGTGCAGGTCGACGATGAGCTCCAGAGGTAACTCATGGCGCCGCGGCCTTCGCCGAGGATCAAAAGCGTCCTCCAGTCCGCAAGGAGTTTCGCCGCGGGGACGCCCGGGGGGCTTGCCGGCAGCCACACGTCGGCCACCGTGATGGGGCCGTCGACAAAGTACTGGTGGGAAAGCCCCGTCGGATGCGCCTTGTGGGCGATGTTTTTGAGCTTGTGGAGGAAGTTCGGCGGGATGAAGCTCCAGGTCTCGCTCCCGTCGATGGTCTTGAAGGCGTGAAGCTGACCGCCGTTGGCCCCGGCCACGACGATCCTCTTGCCGTTGACCGAGGTCCGCACGTTGCTTGCCCGGAAGGTGTCGTAAGCAGTCGGGTTGCCGGCGTCGAACCGGTCCTGGAAGTACGGGGTCGGGGTCCCGACGGTGATCGGCGAGGAACGGAAGATGTCCCCCAGCTTCCAGTTGTCCACGTTGTAGGCGCTTTCTCCCCGGATGTATCCGACGATGTCGTCACGCTCGCCCGTCGTCGTCACGCCTAGATCTGCCGTGGCTATGTTCGATGTCGTGAATGCGGTCAGGGGGTTCGAGCCCTTGTAGGTGTAGATGTTCCGGCTCGCCGCGTCCCTGCTCTTGAGGAGGGTCCCCGCGTCCCAGAGGGCGGCGCCCACGGTCCCGTCGGAATTGATGGAATACTTGGTCAGGTGCCCCGTCCAGGTGGGGTCGGTGCCGACGGGCTGGAAGGAGGCCTCGTAGAGGTAGTTCTCGTCGGAAGTCCGCGCCGACGCGATTGAGGCCGTCGCGAAGGACTGGCTCGACTCGCGGATGAGGTTCACAGCCTGCTTGAGGGCCGTCTGGAGCTCGCCGCCGTTGTTGGCCATGAAGGCGTATCCCGACAGGGGAGTATTGCCCGGATCGTTGTTGACGGCTAAACAGTACCCCGTCCAGTCACAGGCACCCGTGAGCTGGGTCTCGTTGACGGAGCAGGGGTCCGGCGAGAAGGCGGCAAGGTTCAGAGCCGACGTGCTGCCCACGTTTGCCGCCAGGGGGTTGTCTGTCCCCGCGTGGTAGGCCATCCACTCGAGGGTGTACTTTTCATGGGTCGGCGCGTTGGAGCCGAAGCCCACGACGAAGACCTTGTAGCCGGCGTCCTTCAAGGCCTTGGCCCGCAGGACGGAGAGCCTCCGCTGCTTGTACTGCGTGGGGGCCGTGCCGTCGCCGTAATCGCAGGAATGGGTGTCGCCGCCGTCGGAGATGAGGATGACGAATTTCTGCCGGCAGTCCTTCGCCGGGTCGGCGGCCTTGTGCGCATCGAGGTAGGTTCTCGCGTCCCGCAGGGCGCTGTTCATGGGGGTATCGGAATAGGTTTTCTCGCAGTAAAAGCTCATGGGCAAGCCGGCCGAGGCCATGGTCGTGCACGCAGTATCCTCCTTGGTCTTCGTGCAGGCCGTGCCGTTGCCGTTCGAGTTGCAGTACAGGTCGGCATAGGGCGTGCCGATCTCCCTGCGGATGCCCGTCACCTCGGTCACGAAGTCCAGGGCCAGATAGTACGCGACGTACCCCACCCGGATGTTGAGGCTCGTCTCGTCGCTCGAGTCGATCTTGCCGTCGCGGTTGTCGTCCAGCAGGTTGAAGACGGCCCGCTTGGCGATGATGTAGCGCCGGCAGTCGGTCCAGCCCATCCCGTCGACGATTGAGCAGTCTTCGTTTCCGTAACTCTGAAAAACGCCCGCCGGGTTGCGCTTCATGCTGCCCGACAGATCGAGCAGGATCAGCACGTCCGGCTGGATGGAATTGAAGAGGGCCGTTTCATCGGCGCAGAGCCCCTGCGAAGGGACCAGGGTGCACGCGATCAAAATCAGGGCTGCCGCAAACCGTTTGCGCAGAGTCATAGGGTTCTCCTATCTGGACATGGTGGAGATCTCGATGGGGCCATAGCCGACCTCGACATCGACGGTCACACTCGTGTTGTACGCCGTGTTCCTCCCCGTGACCGTCGTTCCGTACCGGGTCTGCCCCCACATCTGCGCCCCCCCGATGGCGTATCCGTTCAGCTGCAGGGTCGACGGGCCTGTAGGGGGCACCACCGGCTGGGAGATCGAATACTGCGTCGTCGAATCCTGCCCGCCGCTGAGCGCCCGGTAGCTCACGGGGAATACGGTGCCGTTTAATGCCGTCGCGGGATCGAAAAGCCGCGAGAGTTCGTGCACGCCCGTCTCGGCGGCATTCAGCGCCTTCTTGTCGCCTACGGCCCTCATGCTGATCCGGATATCCCCGCTGGAGAGATTGACGGCCAGGATCCCGACGGCCAGGAGGATCATGTTGGCCAGAAGGGCCGCGATGAGGGCAAAACCGTTTTCCCGCAAGCCATTTTTCATTCCGTCGTCGCCTTTTCAGAATAGGATTCCGTGATTCCTCGGAACCACGCTGGTCGAGTAGATCATCCTGCGCCGCTGCGACCCGGCCAGAGAGGGGTCGATGTTCTCGCTGTCCACAACAAGGGTGATCTCGATTCGCCGGACCTGGCCGATCGCGCCGGGCAGGCTGCTCGTGATGTCGGTGCCCGCGCTGTCGAAGTAGCGGAAAAGGGGGATTGCGACAGCACTATTGACCACCCGGACCGTTTTTACCTCCCCGGCCGCCCCTCCGAGAAAAGACTGGACGCCCCCTGAAGCCGGCGCGCCCGAGCAGGTCCAGGTTTCCCTCGTGATGCGCTGATTCGCCGTGTCCAGGGCATACACAATGATTTCGTTTGCCGTCCCCGCCTCCCCGCAGGAGCCGCTGCCGTTGAGGTCCATCTGGATCTGGATCGTGCTGCCGGCCGCATTCTGGATGCCCCGCCGGGTCGCATCGCCTGCGTTGCAGTTGACGATGTTCGTCCAGGGGTTCGCCGCGTAAAACGGGTTGTAGGAGGCCATGCGCATCTCCATGGCCATGACTTCCATGGCCGCCCGGGCGTCCTGGCCGGTCGTGACCTTGCGGTCGATGCCCGTTGCGGAGCGCTGGCCCGACCATACCGCCGCATACACGGCGCCGAGGATCGTCATCCCCACGGCGACGGCGACGACGCATTCGACGAGCGTAAAGCCCCTGCTGCCTTTCCGCTGCCTGATCATTGCCGGTACGTCTCCTGTCGGGTTACGGTCAGCGACTCGGCCACTCCCCGGTTGTTTCCCGGCCAGGTCACCCTCACGTCCACCCGCCAGGCATTGGACCCGAGCGACGAGATGGTCGTCGCGACCGTGTAGGCAACGTCGCCCTGCTGCAATGTGGTCTTGCCGCTGGGATAGACGGTTGCGCTCGTCGTCCCCGTCGACACGGTGTTGCCGGGATTCATGATCCGGATCTCGTTTCGTTCCAGTTCGCTCTGTAAGATTCCCGCCGCCCGTCCCATGAAATCCGCCCGTCCCGCCGTCTGCCAGGAGATGGGCTGCATGGACAGCAGGGCCATGATGCCGACAGCCGTCAGGAAAAGGGTGATCATGGCCTCGATGATCGTGATCCCTTTCTTATTGCAGAGTGAATTGAACATGGGTCCTGCCTGCAAGGTTTGTGGTGATCAGTGCCGTTGAGTTCCGGCCGTTTCTCAAGGTGATGGTCCTGTTGTCCTCGCTCAAGATCCCTCTCGCTTGAAAATTCACCTGGTTCGATGTGAACGTGGTGGCCGAGATCCGGATGTCGCTTCCGTGCTCGGTCAGGGTCTTCGTCTGCGATTGGGCCGGGGCCGTCACGCGATCCAGGGCGTAGGTGTTCGCGGGGTCCACATTCAAGGTGATCCTGTACTGCGCATTCTCAGACTTGGCCCTCAGTTGCACGTCGGTGATGTCCGACATGATCTGGCGGGCAGCCGCCTTGAGCTTGGTGTTGTCGATATACCCCCTGAAGGCGGGGATGGCGACGGCCGTCACGATGGCGAAGAAAAAGAGCGCGAGCATGAGCTCGATCAGGGTAAAGCCGCCATTCGAAATGATCACCCGTCGCCTGTTCTTCATATCCGTGATCCGCTGCAAGCGCTTTCCCCTTCGGTGCTGCGAGGGTCCCGCCGAAGAAGGGCGTTTCTTTTCTCTCCGTGGCGGAAAAGCCGTAAAGACCCGGCTCGTCATCGACCCTCGAGCGTCTGCGGCTTTCTTGTGCGGGGAAACGGCAGATCCGATCTGGCGGCAGGCCGGAACGAGCGATTCCTCATCCCCTGGGGTCGCCGATCGATGACCCCTGCATCGCAATGCTTCAAGCCGGCAATCCTGCTGCCATATCCGTTCCCCGGACGTAGGCCAGAGACTTTGCGCCCCGCCCTTTCGGGTGGTTTGCCTTTTTCAGCCCTGTTTGATCCAAGGCGAAATGCCCCGCTTCCGGCATTCCATCCCGGGTTGTGACATCTTTACGTCTATCTTTCGGGAGAAAAGGCGGTGAACTTAAAGAATATTTTTTGAAGTGTTCGTCCATCGGGCCCTCCCGCGGCCAACAGGCGGCGACCGGGGGGCAGCGCACCGTGCACGGCATCGGACCAGGCGGTTATGATCTACGGAACTTCCTTCTTTCGCACCTCGTGACCACACCCTGCCGGCGGCCGCCCCCCTGGCAGTTTTTTAGATTGTATGCCATAGTTAAAACCAATGTCCCGGGTTATTGGCAACCAACCCCCAGTTTAGAATCCAGGAAGGAGGGCTTTCATGAAATCTCGCTCGAATCGCCTGTTACGCATTGGTGCCGTTGCTGCGGCGGTTGTTTGTGCGATTTTCTCGACTGTGCAATCCGCCCCGGCGGTGGACATCACCTTTCGCAATTTCAGTCCCTCGGCGGCCATCGGCCCCCCCGCCGATGAGTTTGCCGCCAAGCTGCTGAGCATCTCGACAACCACTCTCGGCCAGGCCGGCCAGGTCCGGTTCACCAAGTACTCGCCGACCCCGGCAATTCCGAAAACATTCAAGAACATCATGGCCGCCGTTGCCGCAGGGGGGCCCCTGGCGGGGGGTAGCGGTTTTGATGCCGCCTATATTTCCGGATCGGACATCAACGCGGTGTGGGGGTTCATCTACAATTCGGGGGTTCCCTTCGGACCCACCTTTGATGAGTTCATGGGCTTTCTCTACGGGAAATCCATCGGCGGCACCGAGAGCGGCCTCGACCAGCTCCAGCGGATCCTCGACAGGAACGGGACGAACATCGTGGTGGTTCCCATTGTCGGAAGCAGCCAGCAGATCTCCGGCTACTTCAAGTTGCCCATTGGCAATGCCGGATCGACGCCCGGCATCGGCCTGGCGGGGCTGTGCCAGCAGAACTGGGCCTTCCGCTACCTGCCGCCGGCCCAGTACGTCATCGAGCGCGCCTGCGACAACCTGGTGGCACGCGGCGTGATTGCGAAAAAGAACATCAAGTTTGTCCAGGCCCTCGCCGGGGGCGGCTCCCTCGTGAAGGCCGTCGCCGACGGCCAGCTCCAGGCGTTCGAATTTGCCACCCCTCTTGACGATGTCTCCCAGCTCTTCGGGCTTCCCGAGGGCAATCCCGGCACGGTGGGGAATCGCTACGTGCACTTCCCCAGCTGGCAGCAGCAGTTCCTGATCACCTACATGATCATCAACAAGACCGTGTGGAACAAATTGAGCCCGGCCCAGCAGACACTCGTCAAGAGCGTCGGCCGCGACCATGTCGTCTCGTCCTATGGCGAAAACGTCAGGCAGCAGGGTGTGAAGCTGCAGCAGATCCTGACGGCCAACGACGGCGACAAAATCGCCGAGAACGACCTCATCCTGGTACAGTGGCCGCAGGGCGATCTGGAGCTGCTGCGGGATGCAACCATCCAGTTCCTGAACGGCCGGGTCTCCGATGCAAAACTGAGCGAGAAAGACCGGCAGGATTTCGGAGCGATCCTCGAATCGCTTCGCTCTTATGTCAGCGTGAACAGCGGATACTGGAAGGTGCGTGACGTGCCCACCACCCTTCGCTTCCAGGGCTGGACCGACCCCGAGGGCAAGAAGGGATGGGATCAGAAACTGAAGTAGACCCCGGGCGCTGTCGTCTTGCAAGACCCCGATCAAAAAAACAAAGGCAGGGCTGCTGACGGCCCTGCCTTTTCCGTTTTCCCCTTTCCAGGAACGTCCCCGATGCTTCTCGGCCGTACGTGTCCGACAGGACCCCGCAATGCTCATCCCGAATCGGAGGGTCCGGTCCAGGATGGGATGGCCGGGGATGGAGACGAGAAGCTTCCCTGCGGACAGGTAAAATCAGACGTTCCTCGTATTCATAAAAGGCTTTATTCAGGGTATAATGATCCCAACGCAAGCATTCTGGATTCCCGATATGGACAAGAGAGATCAGCCCGATCGCCGCAAGAAGCCCACCCCCATGTTGAGCCGCTATACGTTCCTCCGCGGTCGGAGGAGCAGCTTCCGTAGAAGGGAGGATCGGCTTCGCGGCGGCTATGTTGACCGTTACGGACATCGACTATTCACGGTGCTGCTCGGGATTGTCGTGTTGAACATTTTCGACGCCCTGTTCACCCACGTGATTCTGGACAGTGGAGGCACGGAGCTCAATCCTGTCGCCGGTTGGGCCATCGCCATGTTCGGGAATCATTTCATCGTCTGGAAACTTGCCGTCATCGGTCTTGGTCTGCTCCTGTTATGTCTTCACAGCAAATATCGCCTCGCCAAGGCCGTGATTGTCATGGCCGTCGCCCTTTACAGCGGGGTCGTATTGTATCAGGTTGTGCTGATGTCCTGTTTCCTGTGACTCCTCCCCGCCCCACCTCATGGATCGGCCGGTTGCCCCTGTTGTCTCGAGGGGCGGTGCCTTCCCTGCCATCGGAGGCCGTGCGCATCGGTCAGAAATAGGTGCTGAATATCGGGTCATTCTCGTGATTGAAGTTTTGATATCGCATGCGGAATTGCTGAAGACTGAACTCGACTTCCCTGTGGAGGTCCTTCGCACGCACCTCGCCGCGCAAGAAACGGATTTTAATCATCTCGATGGAGCTGATCAACTCGATGATTTCGCGCCTGAGTGAACCGGCCTTTTTGCCGCCATCGCAATCGGCGATCCTTTTTTCGACTTCACGATTCAGATCCCTGAAGAGATCTTCACTGTCGGCGACTTTCAGGATATTGTCCTTGATGACAAGCAGCTTTTCGTAAGATATCATTCCGACCCCGCTTTCGCCTTCTCCATCGCTAGTGAATCAGGCCGAAGAAATTGCAGATTCTGGTGAAGAGCCGATGGAGGTCCCCTTTTTCCGTGACCTTGACGGAAATCTTTTTGTCCTTCAGGAGCTCCTTGCGCAATTCGTCCACACAGGGGGAATTCTCCACGCTGGTGATGACGGTGACCTCATTGCCGGCCTTTTCCAGCACGATCAGATCTCCGATCGAACCACATCTTTCACCGACCATCGACCGGAGATCAGAAGACGTGAAATATTGGGGAAAAGGGTTGCATTCGCTCAAATAGACCATGGATATTTCCTGCTGCATCGTGACACCTCTCTTCGTTTTCTGACCGGGAACGTTTTCTCCGCTTCCGCCTCACAGGCGGGAACTGCATGTCGTTGCCTGCTTGTCCAGGGCATCACTCGTGCCGGCGAGGGTTTTCTCTGGAATCCATAATGATATTGAGCGATTAGTTGAAATACGGGTGGGTCGCGGATTTCCGGAAATTCCGTCCTGCGTTCCATATTGGCATGGCTGGGAGCGATCGTTGTGGATTATCAAGAGGATAGACGTGTGTGCCTAAGCGGCACCGTCTGATCTGGATGTGCCCTCAGGGAAAAATCATACTTTCTTCGTATTTATATCCGGTTCCATCGACCGATAAGACGGGTGTGAGGGTGCCTTTTCGTGATTCCTGATAACGCTTTTCGATAATTCGACCCGCGGGAGAGTTGACCGTAACCATGATAGAGCTGCATCCTGCATTCATGCATTCCGGCAGAAGAGGGCGGATTCTTTTTGTGGATGATGAAGAAATCATCTGTGACACCTACCGCGAGATGCTGCTGCAACTCGGGCACGAGGTGAGCACGAGGATCAGCAGTGTCGAAGCCCTGGAAGCGTTCAAGGCAAGACTCGACGAATTCGACTTGGTCATCACGGACCAGGCGATGCCGCATCTGAGCGGGCTCGACCTGGCCGATCACGTGAAAAAAATCAGGCCGAACATTTCCATCATTCTCTGTAACAGGCGGATTGAGCGGTTGGTATCCCATTTGCAAGCAGGTACCGGAAATCGCAGCATTCAATCCATTCAGGAGGTTTTTCATGTCACGGAAATCGATCGTTCTGTTGCTCACGCTTTCCCTCGTCCTGTTTGTGGCTGGGAGCGCCTTCGCCGCCACGCTGAGCGGAACCGTTACCACGAGCAAGAAAGAAAGCCAGATGGCCCTTCCCAAGGAAGTTCCCCTGGCCGGGGCACGGGTTATTATCGGCAAGGACCTGAACTTGCAGACCGGCGGCTCGGGGGCGGACACCATCCAGGGCAAAGTGGCAGCCAAAACGGTGACCAACGACCGGGGTAAATTCACCACCAATCTGCCGAATGGCAAATACACCGTCATCGTGTGGAAAGAGCGGTACACTCCTGCAACGTACAATGTGACCGTGCCGAAGAACAATTTCAAAGGTCAGATCAGTATCATGAACGACCGGATTCTCCACACGAGCCTGTCATTCAAGTAAGACGGAAAAAGGGCAGAAAAAAGGGGGACGGGCGCCTCTTCATTGGAAGAGTGGCCCGTCCCCTTTTTCTTTCCCGACGAATCTCGAGCTTGTCGCCAGAGTCCCCGTATCTTGTCATCATCGAAGCGAACGCGGCCTCAGATAAGCGGGGCGAGGATTGAGTGGATTTTTTGGATGACCTCGTTTCGGGCCCCGAGATTCCATTTCTTTGCCGCGTTGGCCGATCCGTAGATGTTTCCCAGGTAGAACGGCACCCCGACACCCCCGACGATGCCGGCCACGGCGTAGTTCTCCTGATGAATGGCCGTGATCGTTCCCGCGATGAAGAGCCCGTTGATGAGAAACGCTGTGATCCCGTCTCCATAGTGTTCGGCGTAGATGTAGCCCGATCCGGGCAGGATGGCCGACATCACCCCGGCCAGGACGGGGGATTTCTCGGGGAGCTCCTGATACCGGTCGATCTGCACGGCGGCCTCCCTGACATTCTCCTCGCCGGGATGTCCCGGGTATCGGTCCAGGAATCGCTTCAGGGCTTGACGGCTCACCTCCGCCTTGTTCTCATCGAGAGCCGCCAGGCAGGTCACCACGAGCGAGGGGGGGGCATATTCCGACTCGGGGTGCTGCTCGACGAGGGCCTCCAGCGCCTCCCGCGCCCTGTCGTAATTCTTCAGTTTCCATTGGCTGGACCCCTCGAGGTAGCCGGCCTGGATCGCGTAGCCGCTTTCGGGATATCTTTCGCGCACGGCCAGGAAGGACCGTGCTGCCGCCCCGTACTCCCCGCCCTTGAAATAGGCCATGGCGATCTCGAAGGCGGCATAGTCTGCCTTTGCGGAATCCGGGAAGAGGATCAGGAATTTCTTGTATTCCGTGACCGCCCGGTAGTACTCGCCCTCCTCCATGAAGGCGTCGGCGATCGTGAGCTGGAGATCCCCGGTCAAAAGAACGGCCCCGCCGTCGGCATGAAGCGGGGAAACAGAGGCGAGGAGAAGGATCAGCAAATAGGGTATCGGCAGGAGCCGGTAAAATGATTTCATTTTTCGAAGAGCAGGTTGTCTGAAACGGGATCGTAGAGCTTCCCGTTGGGAAGCCGCGTGTAGCCGGGCCTCTCGAAGATGTTGCACCGGGTCTGCCGGTCCCCGATCATCATGATCCCCACGACAGGTCCCTGCTCCCGGATGGCCTGGTAGCCGTAGTGAGAGCAAGTGGGCCGGAAGCCGCAGCGGTCAGGCCCGCCCGCGGGTGAAATGAAGATCTGGTAGAGCCGGATCAACCCGTGCAATGCCACGCGGACGCTGGAGGTCTCCGGGTCGTAGGCTTTTTCGGAAACACGCAGCTCTTCCCCGGGCCCCTTCATCGTGAAGTCAGACCCGAACGTTGTGGCGGCCGGGCTCAGGAGGCCGATCGCGATCCAGACAAGCAAAACGATCGGTGTCACCTGCCACCTGACGCCTTGACCGATTCGATCCGTCTTGGCCACTGCTCCTCGCCGGGGCTCCCGAAGGCCCGAATGACACACGAGGGTAGAAAAAATCCCGGGGATTCGGGTGTCCGCCCTCATCCCCGGGATCAACTCACTTGGCCTTGGGCTGCGCGACTCTGTTCATGATGTCTTGCTTGGTCTTCTCGTATTCTTCCTTGGTAATCGCGCCATTCTTGTAGGCCTTGTCGAGATCTTCCAGCTGCTGCCCGACGGTCGGCTGGTTGATGACCTCCGTTTTCTTGACCTCCGTGGTGTCAGGACCGCAGCATGCAGCCATGTTCAACGCAAAAACAACGGCCATAATCACGGTGATGACTCTGATGATCCGCATGACATCCCCTCCTTCATGAGTCTGCAAGTTGGTATGGTGACAACACAATAGCATCAAACCGGCGTGCAGGCAATCGGGCAAAATGATTTTTTCAATTGACCCCGTCCCCGTCCGGCGTGGTATGAAAGGAAGTCATCTGGAGTTGGACAGATTCCCTGAACCCCAAACCCCATAACCCGATTCCTGTTTAAGAATGTCCGATTATCTCGTTCGCGTACTGAGCGACAAGGCAAACGTCATCGGTCTGGCCTGCCGGACGACAGATGTGGTGAACCTGGCCCGCCGGCTCCACGGGACGACGCCCACGGCCTCGGCGGCCCTGGGCAGGGCCCTGACGGGGGGGCTTCTCATGGGCGCACTGGGAAAGCCTGGCCTGCGGGTCGGGCTCAAATTCGAGGGCAATGGCCCCCTGAAAAAGATCCTCGTCGAGGCCGACAGCGAGGGGACCGTCCGGGGGTTCGTGGGGGTCCCGGGCATCGACGTGTTGGTCAGGGAAGACGGCAAGCTCCACGTGTCGGGGGCCCTCGGCACCGAGGGATTTCTCACTGTATTCAAGGATGTGGGGCTTGACGAGCCCTACCAGGGCATCGTGAAACTGCGCACGGGCGAGATCGCCGAGGACATTGCCTACTACTTTGCCGAATCCGAGCAGATCCCCTCGGCCGTGGGGCTGGGGGTCTTTGTCGAGGCGGACGGGCAGGTTTCGGCGGCGGGCGGGTTTCTCATCCAGACCCTGCCGCCCTCGGAGGAGACGACGATCGAGCAGTTGATTGCCAACATCCGCAGGATCCGCTCGGTCACCGAGGTCCTGAGGGAAGGCAAAACACCGGAGGACCTCCTCGGCTTGATCTTCGAGGGGATCCCCTGCGAAACCCTGGAGAAAAAAGGTCTCTCCTTCCGCTGTACCTGCAACCGGGACCGGATCGAGCGGGTGCTCATTTCGCTGGGGTGTAAAGAGCTGACGCACATGCTCGAGGAGCACGGCGAGGCCGAGGTGGGCTGCGAATTCTGCCGGGCGGCCTACCGCTTCGACCGCCGTGACCTCGAACAGTTGATCTCCGATATCGAGTGCGCCGGGCGATAGTCTGGACCGGTAGCCGGGCGCATCCCGACATTCCCGCATGCGGGTGTTTTCTTTCAGGTCACAGGAGAAGGGGAGAAATCAAAAAAGCCTTTCAGCAGGAGTTTACAGACAGGCTATTCCACCTCGAGGATGCAGTTCTCGCCCCCGTACTGGTTCCAGCACCGGGTCGAGCAGCAGGGGTCATCGGTCCAGATGCCGTCGACGACGAACCGGTACTCGTATTTCCCGGGTGCGAGGTAGAAGGTGACTTTCCAGTTGCCGTCCGCCTCTCTCTTCAGGGGCCGGGTGGAGGGGTCCCAGTCGTTGAACGTGCCTGCCACGGCTACCTCGCGGGCGTGGGGTGCGTGGAGGGCGAAGGAAACCCGTTTTTTACCTATTTTGGGTGCCGACGAGCCGCTTTTGTTGCCACGTGTGCGTGCCATAAAACACCTCCTCAACAAAAATTAGTTTAATGCGCCGGGTCGAAAACTTCAATCGTTTTTGATGCAATGGCAGCCCTGCGGTGCACCCCGGCTGAAATTACAAGTTGCCGGGAGAGGTGAAAAAAGGGTAAGTACTCTTGATGCCGGTTTCCGCCGGGCAGGCCTGCAGAGACAAGCGCTGAAAGGAGAAGCCCATGACCAACGAGACGCACGCCAACGTCGAAGCGGCCTTCGTGGGGGAGGCCAAGGCCTACTTTCGGCTGCTGGCCTTTGCCGGGAAGGCCGACGAGGAGGGTTACCCGAAGGTTGCAAGGCTCTTTCGCGCCATTGCAGCCGCCGAGGCTGCCCATGCCAAGAGCCATTTCGAACTGCTCGAAAAGGTCCGTTCGACGGAGGAGAACCTGAAGCTTTCCTTCGAAAAGGAGACCTTCGTCAACGAAGTGGCCTACCCGGCATTTCTGAAACAGGCCTGGGCCGACGAGGACAAGCTCTCGATCTGGTACTTCACGAAGGCCCGCAATGCCGAGGAGCGCCACGCCCACCTCTACAAGCTGGCCATCTCCGACATGGTGAGCGACAAGGAGACGCAGTACTTCGTCTGCTCCTACTGCGGGTGGGTCGAGACCCTGGCGCGGCCCGAAAAGTGCCCGAACTGCGGCCGGGCGCCTGAGCTCTACGATGAGATTACATAGGTCCAAGGGGTTAACTTCAGAAGGGAATTGCCGATTAGGACAAAGAGCCTCCCCGGGACATTGTAAAAATCAAAACGGTGCTTATATTGCGTAACGCATAGATAATAGAAGGGGATTATTCCCCCTCACCCCGACCCTCGTCTAGAAGGAACAGGTTTATTCACCCTCACCTCTATCCCCTCAAGGGAGAGGAAGATCAAGGAAAGGGGGCCTTCACCAGGGCGAGGGAGATCATGGGTTGGGGCATTTACAGGACCAGATAGACCAAATCCGGAGGTGTTATGTCGACAAATCGTTGGGTATTAAAAGGGCTTATGCTCTTCACGCTTTTTTTCTTTCTCTGCTTCCTGATTCCCGATGAGGTTTTTGCACGGGCGGGAGGAGGGCGCTCCTCATCGGGGAGCCGCGGTTCAAGGACGTACTCGGCACCCGCCAGCCCGACGTCCCCCTCACCGACGTCGCCGTCACGGTCGGTCACGTCCCCGACTCCCACGGCACCCGCGCCCCAGCCCATGCAGCAGCCAAGCATGTGGAGAAGCATCGCGGGCGGAGTCATGGGCGGCATGATCGGCGGCATGCTTTTCCGCAGCCTCGGATTCGGTGCCCCCGGTGAAGGGGGGATGGGGGGAGGGATCGGGCTCTTCGAGATCGTCCTGATTGGCGCGATCCTCTACTTCCTCTACCGGTTCCTGAAACGCCGCCGCGAGGCGGCCACGGCGGGGGCTTACTATCAGGGAGGCCAGTCCGCGGGGACGGCAACACCCCCATCGCAGCCGGCCTACGTCCCGTCGGCCGGAAACGCCGCCAATGACGTCCAGCAGGGGATTTCCCACGTCCGCCAGATGGACGCGGGGTTTGACGAGAAGGTCTTCACCGATGCCTGCATGGATGTGTTCTTCCAGATCCAGGGGGCCTGGGCAAACCGCGACATGTCCACTGCGAAAAATGTCCTGACCGACGAGATGTCCGAAATCCTCTCGGAGGATGCCCGGAAGCTGAAGGCGGAAAAGAAGATCAACCGGCTGGACAACATCGCCGTCCGATCCGTTGACATCAACGAGGTCTGGCAGGAGTCAGGGCAGGATTACATCACCGTGAAGTTTCAGGCCAACCTGCTGGATTACACGATCGACGAGTCGACAAAACAGGTCCTGTCGGGAAGTCGGACGGAGCCTGTGAAGTTCGAGGAGTACTGGACCTTCACGCGCCCTGTCGGGAAAAACGCCTGGAAGCTCTCGGCCATCCAGCAGGCGCAGTGAAAGACCGGGGCTAGGGTTTAGGGTCCCGGGTCTAGGGAAAAAAAGAGGGTCCTTGCGAGTTTCGCAAGGACCCTTTCTATTATTATCCGTTTTCCCGATACCCTGTACCCGATACCCGATGCCCTTTTGTTCAGTGCGTCTGCTTGATATTCGCCTGGGCCCACTCGATGAGCTCCTGGATGGTCGTGCCCGAGGGGAAGAACTGGACGATGCCGACCTCCTTGAGACGGGGGATGTCGTCGTAGCCGAGAAACCCGCCCGCCGTCACCCCGATGTCCCGGGCGCCGGCCTTGTCCAGCAGTTCCATGACCCGGCGGATGTCGTCGATCTTCGCGCCGGGAAGCGTCGTGATCCCGATATGGTCCACGTCTTCCTGGATAGCGGACGTCACGATGGCCTCCGGCGTCTGGGTTTCCGTGTAGATGATCTCGAACCCCGACTCCCGGAAGGCAAGCGCGAGCCTCACCACGGATTTCTCGTACCCTTCGCCGAACTTGGCCATGAGTATCCTGACCCTTTTCTCGTCCTGCATCTGTTCCCCTCCACTTGGATCCTGGGCTCAATTTCTGGTGGGTCGATTTATGTTCTTATAGAAAACCGCCGGGGGGGTGTCAAGGGAAAACGAGATGCGGGCAAGCCCGGCCGCTGGGGCAAGAAAGCTTGACTTTTTCATTTGTTCAGGCTTATTAGCTCTTTTTACCCTTGGGCCGAATCCGCGCCCAGCACCCAAATTGCATGCCTTCTCCCCGGGGAGACGAGCTCTCAATCGCCGATATCTCCCGGGGGACGCAAGGGTCGATCGCAACAGCTGAAGACCTTGCGGGGGTGACCATCATGATCACGGACAGCATCTATCTGAGCGAACTGTTGGAACGTCCCGTCCTGGACAAGAAGGGGGATTCCATCGGAAAGATCCGGGATCTCAACGTGGTTCCCGGCGATCCCTTCCCCTGCGTGGAGGGCCTCTACATCAGGACCCCCGGCGGAACGGCCTACGTTTCGATGAAGGAGATCAACGTCCTCAACAAGAGGGTCGTCACGATCCGGGGGGATGCCGCCTGCATCGCCTACACGGAGCCCCGCGAGAAGGAGATCCTGATCGCGAAACACATCATGGACAAGCAGATCGTCGATGTGAACGGCGTCAAGGTCGTCCGCGTCAACGATGTGCAGCTCGGTCAGGTCAACGATCACTTCGGGATGCTCGCCATCGACGTGGGGTTCGGGGGGCTCATTCGGAGGCTTGGTTTCGGGAAGGCCAGGAAGGGGACCCTCATCCCCTGGCAGTATGTGACCACGCTCGAACCGGGGCTGGACCGGCTCACGCTGACGATGACCCGGAAGAGCCTCGCCGAAATGCACCCCGTCGACATGGCGGAGATCCTCTCCCAGGTCTCGATGCAGGAGAGAACGGCCCTGCTCAGCTCGCTGGACGAGGAAACGGCGGGCGATGTCATCGGCGAGCTCGACGACGAGACGGCAGCCAAGATCATCAACGAGATGGAGCCGGAGAAGGCCGCCGACGTCCTGGAGCAGATGGACCCCGACGAGGCGGCCGACGTCCTGGGCGACCTGCCCGAGAAGAAGGCCGTGGAGCTCCTCAACCGGATGGACAAGGAGGAGGCCGAGGAGGTCCGGGAGCTCCTCGAGCACGACGAGGACACGGCGGGCGGTCTCATGACGACGGACTACATCTGCTTCCCGCCCGACATGACGGCCGAGGAGGTCATGAAGGAGCTGCGGCTTCTGGCGCCCGACATCGAGATGATTTACTACCTCTACGTGGTGGACAAGGAGGAGCGCCTGCTCGGCGTGCTCTCGCTCAAGGACCTGATTCTCGCCTCGCCCAAGTCGCTTCTCGAAAACTTCATGGTGACGAACCCCAAGACCGTGCTCGCGACAGAAGACAAGAAGGAAGTGGCAGAGATGGTCTCCCGGTACAACCTCTTCGCCATACCCGTCGTGGACGAGGAAAATCAAATCCTCGGCATCATCACCGTCGACGACGTGGTGGACATGCTCCTGCCCACACCGCTCAGAAGGAAACGCTAGGTCATGCTCGATCGGCTGCTCAACATCGACCGGAAGAGCCTGCTGTTCTTCCTCAGCATCATCGGTCCGGGGATCATCACGGCCAACGTGGACAACGACGCCGCGGGCATCACCACCTACTCGGTGGCGGGCTCCCACTACGGCTATGCCCTTCTGTGGTCCTTCATCCCGATGCTCGCGCTGCTCATCATCGTGCAGGAGATGGTGGCCCGCCTCGGCGTCGTGACGGGCAAGGGCCTTTCGGATCTCATCCGCGAGGAGTACGGCGTGAAGACGACGGTCTTCGTCATGTTCGCCCTGCTGATCACAAACCTGGGAACGTGCGCGGCCGAATTTGCGGGCCTGGCGGCGAGCCTCGAGATCTTCGGGATCAGCCGCTATTTCTCGGTTCCCCTTGCCTGCGGGGTGATCTGGCTTCTCGTGGTGAAGGGGAACTACAAGATGGTCGAGAGGGTCTTTCTCGGCGCCTGCATCATCTACTTCTCCTACATCCTCTCGGGGTTCATGGCGAAGCCCGACTGGGGCGATGTGGCGCGACACACGGTCACACCGACCTTCCACATGGATACGGCCTTCGTGGGTCTTCTGATCGGAATGGTCGGGACGACGATCTCGCCGTGGATGCAGTTCTACCAGCAGGCCTCCATCGTGGAGAAAAATGTCCGCATCGAGGACTACCGGTTTGTCCGCTGGGATGTGATCCTGGGGTGCGTCATGGCCTCGATGGTGGCCTTTTTCATCGTCATGGCCTGCGGCGCCACGCTTTTCAAGAGCGGCATCGTCATCCACACGGCCGAGGATGCGGCCCTGGCCCTGACGCCGCTGGCCGGCGAGTTTGCGAAAGTCCTCTTCGCCGTGGGTCTTGTCAACGCCTCGCTCTTTGCGGCGACGATCCTGCCGCTTTCCACCACCTATACGATCTGCGAGGGGATGGGCTGGGAATCGGGCGTCAACAAGGAATTCAGCGAGGCGCCCCAGTTCATGGGGCTCTACACGGGCCTCATCCTCTTCAGCGGCGGGCTCATCCTCATCCCCGGGGCACCGCTGATCAAGATCATGCTCGTCTCACAGGTCATCAACGGGCTCCTGCTGCCTTTCGTCCTCATCTTCATCCTTCTGCTCATCAACAAGAAGGACCTCATGGGCACCTACGTGAACGGCCGCATCAACAACTGGATCTCCTGGACATCGGTCGCCATCCTCATCGGCCTGAGCATCGCCCTGATCGCTTTGGCCGTTCAGCAGATGATCGCGGGTTAATAACCGTCTGTCCCGTCCATCCGGTCTATCCCGTCTCTCCGGTCAAAGATCAAAACGAAGGGAAAATTTCTTTCCTATTCAGCCTGCCGGATATAAAATCAATTTCCATGGAACGGGAAAAGAAGCTTCTTCTGATCCTTGCCTTCAATGTGACCCTGATGGTCCTGGAGGTGGTGGGAGGGCTCATCAGTAACAGCCTTGCCCTCCTCAGCGACGCCGGGCACATGCTGACGGATTCCCTTGCCATCTTTCTCAGTTACCTGGCCATCCACTGGAGCCGCAGGCCCGCCGATCACCGCAAGACCTTCGGCTATCACCGCGCCGAGATCCTCGTGGCCCTGGCCAACGGTGTGGCCCTCCTCCTCATCGCAGGGTACATCTTTTACGAGGCGATCCTGCGATTTTTCAATCCGCAGGAGATCAAAACGGGTATCCTCCTGGCCATTGCAACCATCGGCCTGGCGGGCAACCTCTTCGGGCTTTTCATCCTGAAGGGGGAGAGTCACGAGAACCTGAATGTCCGGAGCGCCTTCTTTCACATCCTGGCCGACACCCTGTCCTCCGTGGGGGTTATCATCGGCGGCGTCCTCATCTGGTTCACCGGCTGGTATCTTGTCGACTCGCTCATCGGTATGCTCATCGGCGGCATCGTGCTGCGCGGGGCCGTCGACCTCGTTATGGAGTCGGGGGAAATCCTGCTGGAGGCCACACCCCGCGATATCGATATTGCGCAGCTGCGCCAGGAGGTGGGGAAAATCCCCGGCGTGAAGGATCTGCACGACATCCACATCTGGACGATCGGCTCGGGGCGGAGAACCCTGAGCGCCCACGTCCTCACGGACAACATCACGACGCGGGAAAGCCAGGAAATCGCCTGCCTCATCCGCGCCCTTCTGGGTGAACAATACAACATCACCCACACGACCCTCGAGATGGAGTGCGAGACCTGCGGCGACGTGTGCCGGTTCATCCTGACGGAGAAAGATCTGGACAACTCCGGTGTGAGGAATGCAGATCACGGATCGAGGCATGAACATGAACACGGATGAAAAGGGCCAGGGGACCCACTACCGGGTGAGCGTCTTCCCTGCGATTACAGGGACGGGGTGACGGATGCACCGCCGTCTTCTTCAGGGGATCATTGCCACGGTTCTGATGACCCTGGCTGTTTCGGCCGGTCCGCCGGGCCCCCTCGACGGGACTGCCCGGGCGGCCGGGGACAAGGAATAGCTGGCCATCCGGCACATGGCGCGGGGGCACACCTGCGAAACCTGCCACAAGGAAAACCCGCCGAAGTCGAAGACGAGCCACGCGGCCTGCATGGGCTGTCACGGCGATGCGAAGAAAATAGCGGAGCGGTCGAAGGACAAGAGCCCCAACCCTCATGCCTACGCACCCGACATGGTGTGCACCAAATGCCACTACGGCCACAAGTGATCCGATGCCTCGCCGCAGTCATGCGGCGCAGACGAGCTCCCCGCATCTGCCGAGGGACTCGGCGTCTCCCACGAAGACGAGACGCATATCCTTCCGGATGTTCCTGATGAGGCCGGAGAGGACCCGCTTGGGTCCCACTTCCACGATGGTCTCGACACCCATCCGGGCCATCTTCTCCACCGTCTCCTGCCAGCGGACAGGCGAGATGATCTGTTTACTTAGAAGTTCCACAGCGTTTTCCCGGGAGTAGAAAACGGCGGGATCGCAATTCGGGATGACGGGGTGCTCAAAGGGCCCGAAACGGGCTCTTTCCAGGTCCTTCCGGAAGAGGGCGGAGGCCTCCGCAAGCAGGCGGCAATGGCACGGGGCGCTGATCGGCAGGCGAACAACCAGCTTCGCTGTCGGCTGTCGGCTCCGGGCCGTTCGTATGGCGGGTCATTCGATCTGCTTCTCCGTCCAGAACTCGTACTGCTCGTCGCGGTCGTTGACGAGGATCGACGTCACGTCGCCGAATTTGAGAGAAACGCGCTTTCCCTCGAACTCGTAGCCCCAGGGGCACCATCCCTTCTTGGCGTCGAGGAGCCACTTTTCGCCGTTTGCGCGCTCGACGATCAGCTCGCCCGTGTGCAGGTCTTCGATGAGGATGGCGTCTTCCAAGGCCTGTACGTTTTCCATCGGTTCGATCCCCGAATTTATTTCCGTTGACGGGAAGGCTCCCTTCCGTTAAACGAAAAAACGGAGGTGGTCAAGATGAAACCTGAGGACAAGAAAATCTGCGAGAGGTGCATTTTCCACAGCCCCCGAACCGAATCGGAGATGGAGAAGTGCTGGCGCTTCGCCCGCTTCGTCGAGCACGTCGTCAACGACTGGACGAGGGACTGCGAGTATTTCACGCCCGCAGCGCAGTAGCCGCAGGCTGGTGACCGGGGGCGCATCTGGCGAGCCAGAGAAGGTGAGAGGGTAAGAAAGCCGGATAGGTCGATGGCCAAATTCCTGGCCCCCGCTTCTCCAACCTTCTCACCTTCAGACCCTCTTACCCTCTGTCTTTCAGGCCGCCGGTTCACAGGCCCTTCCTCTCAGGTTGAAAAATAGCTTGAGGCCCTTCTTGACGGGCTCCGAGAAGATCTTCGTCGAGAGGAACGTCCCGGCCACCTTCTTGTTGATCTCGCCCAGCGTGGGGTAGGGGTGGACGGCCGAGGCCAGCGTGGAGAGACCTGTCTTCCCGTTGAGCACGGCGACCCACTCCCCGAGCAGATCCCCCGCCCTGGGCCCCAGGATCTGCACACCGATCGGCTTCTCCTTTTCGTCGAGCAGCATCTTGATTTTCCCCGTTGCCTCCCCCTCGGCAAGACTGCGGTCGTTATCGCGAAAGTTCTCGGCCCAGACACTGAATCGGATTCCCGCCTCTTTTGCCGCCTTCTCGTTCATGCCGATGCTTGCAAGCTCCGGATCGGTGTAGGTGCACCAGGGCAGGTACGTGTAGTCCACCTTGCGCGGGAGGTGGAACACGGCGTTGGTCACGACGATGCCCCCCTCGTACCCCGCCGCGTGGGTGAACTGGTAGCCGCCCGTCACGTCGCCTGCGCCGTAGATGTTTTTCTGCGTGGTCCTGAGCCGCTCATCGAGTTTGAGGCCGCGGCGGTCGGACTCGACGCCGATGCCTTCCAGACCGAGTCCCTGCAGGTTGGCCTCCCTTCCTGCAGCCACGAGGATCGCCTCTGCGCACAGGGCCTCCGATGTGGCGCCTGCCTTGATTATGACCTCGTGCTCCGCCCCGACGTGCAACACTCTTAGAATCGAAGCGTTGAGTCGGAAACGGATCCCCTCGGCCTGGAGTACGCCCATGACCAGATCGGACATGTCCTTGTCCTCTCTGGGCAGGATGGCATCCCCCATCTCGACCACCGTCACGGTTGTTCCCAGCCGGCTGAAGGCCTGCCCCATCTCGATGCCGATGGGCCCGCCGCCGATGATGATCATCGATTTCGGCAGTCGATCGAGGTAGAAGATGTCCCGGTTGGTCATGCAGCGCGTCTTGTCCAGTCCCGCAATGGGCGGGATCGCCGGAGAGGAACCCGAAGCGATGACCCAGGTCTTTGCCGTGTACGGTATCCCATCGAGGCTCACGCCGTGCTCGTCGACGAAGGCGGGGTTTCCGGTTTCAACACGGGCCCCGAGGCCGCAGAAGCGCTCCGCCGAGTCGTGCTTCTGGATCGTGCCGATGACGGAACGGATCCGGTCGACGACCTTCGTAAAGTCCACGGGCGGCACATCCACCTCGGGAAGGCCGTAAGCCCCGGCGTTTTTCATCATGTGGTAGACCCTGGCCGTCTTGATCAGGGTCTTGCTTGGGACGCAACCGAAGTGGAGGCAGTCCCCGCCGAGCTCTTTTTCCTTTTCGATCAGGAGGGTCTTCGCACCGAGCTGCGCAGCCCCTGCCGCGATCGTCAGCCCCGCCGACCCCCCGCCGATGATGCCGATGTCAAAATCGTACGTTGCCATGCAAAAGTCCTTTCTTCCTCGTTCCTCGAACCTCGTTCCTCGAGCCTTTCAGCGGTAGACCTCTATGAACCCCACGTAGGACACCGAGGCCTCCTTCGTGTTGTCCGAATCGTTCATGATGCCGAGGGTGGCCATGGCGGGCGGGTCGGCCCCGAAGGCCCTGCGGTAGTCGTCGAGGATGTTGCGCTCCTCCACGATCCACCGTCCGAGGTTCCTCTTTCCTTTCTGGAGTACGATCATCTTCGTGTTCGACGCGTAGGGGTTTGTGATGATGCCACTCTCGTCCTCGCGGCTTGTCCAGATGTAATTCAGGGCGCTGCGGGGCGGGTATTCGCCGTAGAGCGCCCTGGCGAGCCCATATTTTGCCTTGTCGTAGGTGCCTGCCTTTTCCGGGTCGTACTCGAAAAGGACGTAGATCCTCAGGGGGTAATCGTCGCCTTCTTTCGTCCGGGCATTGCCCT
>Ga0209705_10000403_pt1 | contig 22608 bp, 24 predicted proteins | sample PPLLaktember2015_5_FD_187262 | JGI IMG/M metagenome (GOLD analysis project Ga0209705, IMG submission 187262) | Freshwater sediment microbial communities from Prairie Pothole Lake near Jamestown, North Dakota, USA - PPLs Lake P8 Core (1) Depth... | ecosystem: Environmental > Aquatic > Freshwater... | reverse complement strand
CATGCACATTGCAATCAGAGCCCTGGCATTATCATCAAGGGTATAACCAGAACTGATATCGGGTTGATTGATCTTTGAAAACTGGATGATCCCGGTCCTGGTTGTCATCTGTTTCAGGTGGTTCAGGTTGATGACCGGGCGGTTAAATCTTATCGTGATATCACCGGAAATACTTCCAAAAAGTTTAGCGTGAGCAACTGCGGAATTTTCCCAGGCTGTGGATACTATTTTCTGCAATGTATTTGAACTGATACTCCTTCGCAAGGGTTCGTCATTAAGCAAGCGGATAACGCCATCTGCCAGTTGCCCGGAATTGCGAAAATCAAAAATTATTCCGGTATCTTTGGTCAAAACCTCCTTTGCATGAGGAATTGGAGTAGAAATAATGGGGCAGCCGCAGCTCATCGCATAGACAAATGTTCCGCTTACTGCCTGGTTGGGGTCGTTCGTGGTAAACAGGTAAATATCCGTAAGCTGCAAGTATTCGAGCAGATCAGGCAACGGTAAAAATCTGTTAATGAATTGTACATGGCCGGTCAGATGTTTTGCCCTTACAATAGCCTCAAGTTCTTCCCTGTATTTTTCTCCTTCGTTTTTTACAACTTCGGGATGTGTTTTACCGATAATGAGAAATACAACTTCGGGATTGGTTTTTATAATTGCTGGCAAAGCATTCAGAGTGGTTTCAATACTCTTTCCGGAGCTCAGCAGTCCGAATGTTGTAAGTATCTTATGGTCTTTTAATCCATGCCTGTGTTTCAGGAATTCCTTGCTTAAATGGGGCACAAGATGAGTGCCATGCGCAATGACACTTATCTTCTGCTTACCGATTTTATATATATCTGTCAGTACCTGACTGGAATTATTGGTCATTACCACAACCGACTCGCAGGCATCCGCAATATTCTGGACTTTTGTCTTTAATTCCTTGTCAGGATTGGGTAACACTGTATGAAAAACAATGATGACCGGCTTTGAAAGCTTATATAAAAACTGCTGAAAGGATTTTTCCTGTAATTTAAAAAAACCAAACTCGTGCTGAATCAGGACGATTTTAATACAATTGTCATTGTTAATCCTTAATGCCAGCTCTCCATATTGATTAGATAATGAGGTCTTAAGAATATATTTTACTTCGCCGCCATACTGATAACCTGTATCACCTGATTCCAGTGCGCATACTTTTATGGATAATGAATTGCTGAATTTATTATCAAGCGCTTTTATCAGATCATGCGAATAGGTTGCTATGCCGCAGACCCTCGGTGGATATGAGGTAATAAACAGTATTTCAGACAGTTCATCAGATTTTCTTTTCATCTTTAGCAGTAAATGTCAATAACTCGGCCACCAGTGCCCTGAAATTCACTGAAGCGCAGGCAATAACCGTATCTGCTGCCCCATAATAGATAAATAAAGTATTTCCAAACAATGCTGTTCCGGTTGGGAAAACTACATTATTTACCTCTCCGTGCATTTCCCATTCAAGTTCAGGTGTAAACAGGGCATAAGGCAGCCGTGCCAGTTCTTTTGAAGGATCATTAAGATCCAGCAATGCAGCACAGGCAGAATATATTAATCCTCTTTCAGTATTCTCCACTCCATGGTAAATCAGCAGCCAACCTTGTTCTGTTTCAACCGGAGGACAGCCGCTGCCGATGTAGCTTGACTCATGTTTGAATCTGGGGTCCATGACGATATGTTCCTGCAGGTCCTGAAAGTAATTACTCCAAAACTCCCTGGTCAGGTCTTTTAATTTCTTTACTGAAACAATTTGTATTCCGGGTCTGATCCTGTGAAGAAATACAAGTTTGCCATTAATCTTTCTCGGAAAGAATATCACATTCTTGTCCCATAACATCATTTTCTTTTCAGGATCGGCGGTCTGATAGTAAAAATTATGGTTCCTGTAATAGTTTTCGTTGACTTTACCAGCGGATTCGGCAAGAAATACAAATTCTGAATAGGTGATGGGAGGGACGATAATCCCTTTTTTTGTAAAATGCATCAAATCCTTTGAGGTTGCCAAAGCCCCGCGTGCATTTGTTCCGTCATATCCCGTATATGTAAGGTAATAAGTGCCATCAATCCTGACTATACGAGCGTCTTCAACGCCTTGTGATTCATATTCGAATTCAGGAACCATGAATGGCCTGTTCCACCGTTCAGCAACAGTAAGGGGCCCGTCAAGCCTGCAATAGCCAATACTTGAATAATTGCCTTTCCGAACAGCCCTGTAAAAAAGATGAACGCTGTCACCATTGCGTATAACTGCAGGATTCAGAACCCCTGCGTTTTCAAATGCTAACCTCGTCTTATATAATATGATGCCTTCTTTCTTTACCTTCGTCATGCAGTTGTATTTATTTTTTTCTTGAAAAGCGGTTTAATCTTTATTAGCGGCGGCATCGTGTCGCCTAATAAAAATCCCCATGGTTTCAATGGTTCTATATTGTCGCAAATGAGTTTTATTATTGCAAGGATCGGTATTGAAAGAAACATACCGGGTATACCCCATAAAGCATTACCTGCGAATACAACTATTATTGAAAAAAGGGCATTGATTTTTACTTTGGAGGCAACTATTTTGGGAACAATAAAATTATTGTCTATAAGCTGGATGACATAAAAGGCAGCCAATACATATACGGCATACCAGGCAGATGATTCGGTAGCTAATGCAACTATCATGGGCAATGCCACACCGACAATCCCTCCGATATATGGAATGACGTTGACCAATGCGCTTATAATGCCCAGCAGAAAAGCATACTCAATTCCGATTATCAAAAGGGCAGAAGTATTAAGTACTGCCATTATTCCAGCTTCGAAAACCAGTCCTATAAGGTATTGCTGAATTACATTCTTGATCTGGGTAACCATTTTACTGACTTTACCCTGATCGCTTGAGCCAAAAAGCCTGTGAATAAATTCAATTAAGATAGGGTGATACAATAATATCAAAAAGATATAAACGGGCAGTAAAAACAGTACCACTAATCCTCCGCCCAGGATGGAGAGTGTTTGTCCGATAGCAGTGCTGCCACTATTAATGAGATCACTCTGGGTTTTTGTTATCCATTCATGGATCTTTTGCGGTTTTATATCCAGATAGCCGGAAGTCCAGTTGATAACCTGATCAATCATTCCGGTAAACTTATCGACCAGGAAAGGCAATGATTCAATAAACCGGCCCACTTTGGAGATTATAAGAGTTCCCAAGGAGGCAACTACCAGAAAAGTAATGAATATGGAGATTACGATACCAACTACCCTGTTTATCTTTTTACGGACGAAAAAATTTACTACCGGGTGGAGTACGATGGCGAAGATAACGGCGAAAACCACCGGAACAATAATACCTTTCGCTATGTACAGGATGGCTGTTAAAGCGCATAAACCGACGACAAAAACAGATGCTTTTAAATAAAGCGGCAATTTCAGTTTATCATCTGTCACGGCTTTATTGAATTCATTCTTTTCTTACGGGCAAGATGTTTGAAAATGACCTGACCAATTGATCTGATGGTTCCCTGGTTTCTGGCGACCAGGTTAGTGACCCCGAACTGCAGAACAACTCCGAGAAATTTCTTTAATTTATTTCCCCTGGGATTAAAGATTAATTTGTTTGAATAGAATCCTGTTACCAGACCCACGGCAGCGCCTAAAATATTCTCAATAAGAAATGGGGAATTTTCAATATTATTCAAGGTGTTCGCGATAAGGTTGGCAGGCTTGAAACTTTCGACAGCTGTGTGAAACTGATCTTTCAGAAGGTTCCCTTTGTCAGCCTGCTCAACTTCCAACGATTGAATTGCATTTTTAAGCTCGGTAATTGATGTAATATTTTGCATGGGATTTTACTTTAGCACCTGTTTGATGAAAAAATTCCCGGCAACCTTTTTTAGCCATTTATGCATAAATAAGCGTACAACAATTCCCAGAACTCCATAAAAAGCAGCCACAACAAAAAATCCGTACAATGTTTTACCGAGAATCTCCCCGAGCCATAAAGCCAGTCCAAAATTCAAAAAGAATATGAAAATAACAATCAGAATAAATACAATGGAAACTGGAAAGAGTGATGAAACTACATCCGTCGTTTTATCCAGAGCTTTAAGCTTTACCAGCTCAAAGGTGGTTTTTCCGTATTCGGTAGTACTTTCCAGAATTGATTCGATCAGCTTTGCATTTTCTTCCATTTGTTCAGACTGTGACAGTTTCCAAATCTTTTAAGTTGATTCCGTCTTGGACTTTTTCGGTTCTCTGAAGTCAGAAATATCTTCTTTGACCTCATCAAATTTTTCGGAGATATCGTCAACAAATTCATTGAACTTCTCCTTCAGTCCGTCTCCATAGTTTTTTGCCTTTTTGGACATTTTATCGCGGGTAACGGAACCTTTGTCCGGGGCAAATAAAATACCCAGCAATGCACCGGCAGCAACTCCGGCGAGCAAGCCTAAAAATACTTTTCCTGAGCTCATATTTAATGATTTTAAATTATATAAGTCCAAACAAAATTGTCATCGTTTTGTTCGCTTAGTTACTACACAATGACTTTTTAGAATGGACTTATGATTATTCTTAAAAAGATGATTTTAATCTGAAAAGATTACTGACTGATCAGGTTATATGACTTTTCTACCCTGAATAACCCTTAATACTATTGCAATAAGTGCAATAACAAGGAGAACATGTATAAGTCCTCCGGCACTGTAGCCAATAAATCCTATGGCCCATGCGATAATAAGGACCACTGCAACGACATAAAGTAAATTTCCCATGATTCCTGGTTGTTATTAATTACAATAAAACAATAAGAAGAACTACAATAAGAATAATCGCAGCACCTGAAAGATAGACACCGCTGCCTATCGCTTTTAGATTGTGCTTGATTGCCTTTACTTCTTTCCGTAAATCTTTCTTTTCTTCTGTAGTCAGTTTTGACTTATCAGTTGCCTTAATTTCATCTAACCTTACTATTAAGGCTTTAGCTTCTGCTGATTCAGCAGGTTTCGGAGCAGGTATTGAGGATGGTTCCTCAGCTGTCGCAGCTTTTGACTGTAGAGGGAGAAAAGCCACGGACAGAAATACCATCATTACACCAAGAACGATCTTCTTCATTTTAATTGATTTTAATTATTAATAGATCCACTATAATTGACATTCTATCGGATTTATGTTTTTTGCTGGAGATAATATTCGGCGGCATCACTGTCCTTTATTTAAGAATATCATTACTCTGTCAAAGGTAGCTTTAGCCGATCAGCGAACTGTTACATAATTTCAGAAAGAAGTTACATAATTCACATGTTAAGGATTCCCGCCTACTGATATATCATTCCTCCCGGCTTTTCGATTTCGAAATCTCTGAACCCAAAATCAGTTGTGCTGAAGGAGTTCATTTTTAATATATTCTGTCCTTTTCCCGGGATTAAGGGGTAAAAGGAGACTGATACCTGAAAGGTATTAAAGACCAGGTTCTCATTTTTAATTAAGACTCCCAGCCCTATCTGTGAATATACTTTGCTGTCACCGAACCCGGTGATCGCATCGCTAAGCATTCCAAGAGAATAGCTAAGATAAGGTCCGAGCCGGAACCCGAAAATATTCCATGGAGCGTACGATTGGGTTTGAAGTGTAAATAAAAAGCGATTGGTTCCCGACAATACAGGACTGTTAAATCCATCAAGGCCATAAGTGTCATTAAGAGTCAGACTATCGGAAGAGAACCTGTTTATGCCAATAGTCATCTGCGGTTTTACAAATTGCCTGAATTTCCATTTCCCTATCTCAAATAATCCTGTAAAATAATTTACCCCTGCTGTCAGAACACCCTGCTCAATATGCGACGATTTAAAGAATGTTCCGTATTCCAGATTGGTACTCAGGAATCCCCATTCATTATAGTTGCCAAAGTATACCCGCATTCCCAGATAGAGCCGCCCTGAGTTATTTTTGATCTGGTAGCCTCCCGTCACAGAATAAACGCTCCCGACCGGAACATCTTCTATAACACCATATTTAAAAATATATTTATCCTGAACATATCTCCTTGTTGAAATTCCGGCAGTGGCTAAATAGAAATCTTCGCTGGAATAATTGTGAAACGGATCCAGAAGTTCAGATGGGTTTTCAAGATATCTTATATGAAGATACCGGGCTGCCAGGATTAAATTGGTTACAAGTACATCTTCCGAGCTGCCTTTAAAAAGCTGCAGAGATTTGCCTGCCCAGTAATCCTGTGTCCGGAACTTTAAATTCACTGGAACATAAACAGCATTTATGTCCTTCAGGGAATCTTTTTTGGTTTGAGAAGCAAGGGATACCCCGGCCGCCCACTTTGCCAGAGGAGAAAAAAACGGTCGGTCAACAACAATGCTCCTGCTGAAATTTCCATATCCGTCAATTCCCAGGTGCAACTTTGCACTTATGTAGGAATTCCGGAAATTAGGGACAAAATAGTTTGTATTAAAGGAATTAATTCCCCTTGTAAAACTTCTTGAGAAGGCATTTTGAAATTCATGGCCGGTTCCTAAAAAATTCTTGTCTGTCAAACCGGTATTAATCCCTGAAGCAGAAATTGATCCTTCGGGAATTATGCTCCAGTTGTCCAGCTCACGGATAAGGATATCAACTGAATCCGGTTCTCCGACTGCAGGTACAACTGAAAAAGAAACCTCATGCACATATTTCTGGTTGCGTATCAATCGTTCAGATTCTCTTACGAGCAGAGAATTGAAAGGTTGATTTCGATGGAACAGCAGCAGGTTCCGGATAGTGAGGCCTTGTGTTTTAATATGTATCCTGTTCCCTGATTTGTTCAGGAAATTCTGTTTTCTGACAACAGTGTCTGTAGCAGAATAGCCAAAAGGATCGAGGGTAACCACATCGATATTCCGGATGATTTTTCCCTCAAAGGTGCTGAAGGGTTTTTGTATCAGTTTCCTGTAAGATTTTCTCCTGCCTCCCTGATTCTCCGGGCTGGGAGTAACCGGTTTGAAAATCAGCCGGTAAATAAATCCGTTTAACCTGCTGCGCTTCGAAAAGGATTCAATATTATTATAAAGCCTGGTTGTATCTTTTCTGACACTATCCTGCTGAGCTGTGGCAAAATCACTTACTGAAACTATAGCAAGAATAAGAGTCAATGATTTTCTGAACAACATTGCAACTGAAGTTGTTACATCTTCTCCATATACCAGCTCAAGGCCTTTTCAATTTTCTGGTAATGAAAAATGGTTGTAATTGCTTTTTGCAGTCTTATAAAAGCAGTTTCACTTTTAACAATGTAATCAAAGGCCTGGTGCTTCATACAATTAACGGCTACCTCAATTTTATCCTGTGAGGAAAGCATGATTACAGGTATCAAAGGATTTATGCTTTTTATTCTGTCGAGTGTTTCCAGTCCATTGATTGCATATTTATCAACGCTGTCAAGGTGATAATCTAATATTACCACATCGGGATTCTGGCAGATTTTTTCAAGACAAAGTTCTCCTGTGGTGAATGTTTTTATGTCTGACTCGGTGTTATCAGAGAATTCAATCTCAAGTGATTTTAAGAATAAAGCATCATCATCAACGAGAAAAAGGAGTATTTTTCTTTCATTCATTTCTATCTTGATTTCTTTATCGAATAGAGTTCTTCCTCAAGTTCTTTGCAGGCGTTTGAACAAACCTCCTCGAGCTTGATAACCAGGGCTTTGATTTCTTCAGGATGTTTTTGAGTGCCGGAATATTCCTGGATCTTTTTTGCCGTGTCTTCAAAATCCTGGTGCATTCCCATTATTGAGAATGAAGGGATCAATTTATGAGCTGCCGAGTAAACCGAGTCCCAGTCATTGTCTTGCACACCCTGCTTCATCTGCTTAATCAAAGGCGGAGTCTGTTCAATATAGAGTGCAATCATTTCCATCAGAAGTTCCCGGTTGCCTTTTGTCCGGCTTTTCAAAGATGTCAGATCGACATATTCCGGCTTTTTTTCAGGTAATGGATCATTTGTTTCAGGGTCCTTTAGTAATTCAATTATTTTATTGTACAGCAGCTTTTCGTCAAGAGGTTTTGAGATGTAATCGTTCATACCCACAGCAGTGCATTTGGTTAAATCAGCAGTAGTCACATCGGCAGTTAAAGCAATTATGGGAACTTGAGAATTCATTTTTCTCCGTATGTATTCGGTAGTTTCAAAGCCATTCATTTCAGGCATATGCAGGTCCATTAAAATAATATCATACGATTTTTTCTGAAGCTTTTCTATTGCTATTCTTCCATTGTCAGCAATATCGTGTTCAAATCCAAAATCGTCGAGGAGAGTTTTCATAAGTAATTGATTGAGTGCTATATCTTCAACCACAAGTACTTTTGCTTTATGAACTTTAGAGGTTAAGATATTCATCACTTTCTCCAGTTCAACTTCAGCATTTGTTTTCCGGAAAGGCAAAACGAAACTAAAAACAGAGCCTGCTTCCGGTATGCTTTTTACAGTTATGCTCCCACCCTGTGACTCCACCAATTGTTTGGAAATTGCAAGTCCCAGACCTGTCCCTCCGTACAACCTTGCAGTTTCGCTGGTTGCCTGCTGAAAATTCTCAAAAATATGTTCTATCCTGTCTTCATCGATACCTATTCCGGTATCAGAAACTGAAAACTCAATGGTGGCATTCACTTCATCCTCATCCAGTAATTCTGCACTTATCGTAATTTCCCCCTCTGATGTGAACTTTACAGCATTGCTGACGAGGTTTAAAATTATCTGATGCAGGCGAACCGGATCGCCAATAAGTACCCCGGGAATTTTATCATCATATTTTTTTGTAAGCTTCAAGTTTTTTTCCTGAATTTTTGTTTCAAACAAATGGATCATGGCAGATATTGATGCAGCCGGTTTGAAAAGCGTCTGTTCAAATGTCATTTTCCCGGCATCCACTTTAGCAAGGTCGAGTATGTCATTAATTAAAACCGTTAAGGCATCGCCGCTCATCTTAATTGCATTCAGATACTCTTTTTGTTTCGGATCGAGGTCCGATTTAAGCAGCACCTTCGTAAATCCAAGGATTGCATTCATCGGCGTGCGGATCTCATGACTCATATTTGACAAAAATTGCTGTTTCGATTTAACAGCATCTTCTGCTATTTTCGTGGCCGATTCAGCTATCTCTTTTGCATCTTCGGCAATTTTTGCAGCTGACTCAGCATTCATTCTGGCATCTTTCAATTCTTTTTCAATTCTTTTATGGTCGGTAATATCTCTTGCCACCACTACCACACCAATCACCTTTCCATGTTCATCCTTGTACACCGAGCCATTAAATAATACCTCAGTAAGCTTACCGTCGCGGATAGTTAATGGGAAGTCAGCCACAAAGCCTTCAGCGAATACCTGTTTGTAAATCTCACGGGCTTTGACAGGTTCAGTAAAATATTCAAAGAAATCTGTACCGATCAGGTTCTCACGGGTTACTTCCGTTATGTCAATTGAAGCATTGTTTATGTCGGTTATTTTACCTTCAGGGCTGATTGTAAACAGCGGATCAAGGCTCGCTTCTATAAGGCTTCTGGCATATTGAGATTCCCGTCTGCTTGTTGTTCCCATGATATTTGTTTTATAAAGCAGTGTTAAAATGTATTATTTTGAAGCGAATGCTTACCATGTATCTGAAATATAGCTTCAAAGTGTATGCTTTTAATTACAGGTATCAATTACTTCCTGACTCTCCAATTATGATATACCGGTAAATGGAGATTAATAGCAGTAGTTTCCATCTACTTTTTAAATGAATAATATTGTGTAAAGGTATTGGTAAGCAGTTGCTGAAGAATTACATAATTCCCGACAAATATTACATAATTCACGCATCACTGAAAGCGGAGTACCTTTTTGCATGATTTTCTGATGTTTGATTGGACAATGTTGTAGAAACTATCCGTACAAGTTGTTATAGGGATATTTACTCAATTTTTAGCTATCAAGGTTAATGGTTTTTCCATCGCTGCAGAGGAGAAAATATGTGAATTATGTAACATTATTCAATAATTATGTAATTAAAAAAATAAAAAATAATTAAAGCTTTAAAAATCGTTTTTCTTGAAATAGCATAAGACTGAAATTTCAATACCTTGCTGCTGTACAAATTAAGACCCTAACTAAATACTATTGGTATAAATAACAATCAATGAAAAAACCAGAACTCAAAATTTTAAATAAAAATCTCCTCAAATCTCCGACGGGAATCCAGGGGTTTGATGAAATAACTGGTGGTGGATTACCAACGGGCAGACCCAGCCTTGTATGTGGTGCTGCAGGATGCGGAAAGACACTTTTTGGAATGGAATTTTTGGTACGTGGTACAATTCAGTTTAACGAACCGGGTGTCTTTATGTCATTTGAAGAAACCAATGAAGAATTAACCAAAAATGTTGCTTCGCTCGGTTTTGATCTGGAAGACCTTATCAAACATAAAAAAATTGTTCTTGAACATGTTCATATTGAGCGTAGTGAAATAGAAGAAACCGGGGAATATGATCTGGAAGGTTTATTTATACGCCTAAATTATGCAATTGATTCGATTGGGGCAAAGCGTGTTGTTTTAGATACCATTGAATCACTGTTCGCAGGATTGCCGAACCAGCTTATCTTACGTGCTGAACTGCGGCGGTTATTTCGATGGTTAAAAGATAAAGGTGTAACCTCAATCATTACGGGCGAACGTGGAGAAGAGACTCTTACCAGGCAAGGTTTGGAAGAATATGTTTCAGATTGTGTCATTATGCTCGACCATCGGGTAACAGAACAGACTTCTACACGTCGTTTACGTGTCGTAAAATACCGTGGTTCAATGCATGGGACAAATGAGTATCCATTTCTGATTGATGAGAATGGCTTTTCAGTTTTACCAGTGACTTCTTTAGGATTAGAACATATTGTATCAAACGAAAGAATCTCAAGTGGTATAACTGAACTTGATACAATGCTGGAAGGGAAAGGTTATTACCGCGGCAGCACCGTACTTGTTTCCGGTACTGCGGGAGTAGGAAAAACAAGCATAGCAGCTCACTTTGCAGAGGCTGCATGTAAAAGAGGTGAACGTGTTCTTTATTTCTGTTTCGAAGAATCGCCAAACCAGTTAATGCGCAATATGCGTTCTATAGGTGTAAAATTAGAGACCTGGGTTCAAAAAGGACTTTTGCAATTTCAGGCGACCCGGCCAACATTATACGGTCTGGAAATGCATCTGGCTGTAACCCACAAAGCTGTAAAAGCTTTCAAGCCTGCTATTGTTATCATGGATCCGATAAATACTTTCATCGTTGGAGAAAAAGGAAACGAAATAAAAACGATGTTAATGCGTATTGTTGATTTTCTTAAGTTGAATCAAATAACAGCATTGTTAACCAGCCTGACTTCAAGCGATAGCGCATTAGAGAGTTCTGATGTCGGAATATCATCGCTGATAGACACCTGGTTATTGCTTCGTGATATTGAATTAAACGGTGAACGGAACAGGGGAATGTATGTTCTTAAATCGCGTGGAATGGCTAACTCTAATCAAATCCGCGAATTCATCCTGACTAACCACGGTGTAAAATTACGTGAGGCTTATATTGGTCCCAGTGGAGTATTAACCGGCTCAGCCCGTGTTGCACAGGAAGCTCTTGAAAATGCTGAAGTGTTAACCCATAAGCTTGATATTGAACACAAAAAACGTGAATTGGAACGAAAACGCAAGGCATTGGAAGCTCAGATTGCTTCCCTGAATGCCGATTTTGAGTCGGTAGAATCCGAAGCTATGAAAATGATACGGACAGAACAAGATATGATTAAACGTCTGGAACAGGACAAAATAGAAATGGCAGTCAGCAGAAAAGCTGATATTAGAAAAAGTACCTCAGGCAAATTGAAAAATAATTAAAACGAATATCCAATGAAATCAAAGAAGAATAATTCAGAAAAAAGAATTAAAAAAGAAAAACATAACAAAACAGAAAATGATAAGTGGAAGCTCCGTTTATACGTTGCAGGACAAACCCCAAAAGCTCTTACCGCATTTGCCAATCTGAAAAAAATATGTGAAGAACAATTGAAAGGGGAATATTCCATAGAAGTAATTGACCTATTGAAAAATCCGCAGTTGGGTAACGAGGACCAGATCCTTGCCTTGCCGACATTGGTAAGAAAATTGCCTGTACCTGTTCGTAAGATAATCGGTGATCTCTCAGATACAGAACGTGTTCTTGTCGGATTGGATTTATTGCTTGTCAGCTGATTCAAAAATAGAATATTTATCAGTCAATATTATGAAAAATAAAACGCCAAAAGGCTCAACTGCAGAGTTTGATATGTCAATATCTGAATCAGGTAAGGACAAATTTATATTGCGTTTATACATTACCGGTACAACGAGCCGGTCAGTTTTAGCCCTGACAAACCTGAAAAGGATTTGCGAAGAAAATCTTGAAGGTAGATACGAACTTGAAGTAATTGACCTGTATAAAATGCCAAGTTTAGCAAAAGATGAACAGATTATTGCGGCCCCGACATTGATTAAGAAACTACCGCTTCCATTCCGTCGTATTATTGGAGATATGTCAGACGTGGAAAAAGTACTTATGGGGTTAGACTTAAAAAAGGTAAAAAACCTGTAAGATTTTCAGGTATTTTGGAACATTTGATTTTTAATTATGATATCAATGGACAAAACAAAAGAACAACTCATTATTGAGAATAAAGAATTACATTCCCGCCTGGCTGAGACTGAGGAAGCGCTCATGGCAATTCGTAGCGGAGAAGTGGATGCGATTGTTGTTTCTGGTGCTAAAGGAGAACAAGTCTATTCTATCAGTTCTGCTGAAACACCATATCGTACATTCGTTGAAGAAATGAATGAAGGAGCCATTACTCTTTCAAAAGAAGGTATAATTATCTATTGTAATCAGAGATTTGCTGAAATGGTGCATGAACCAATTGAACGAGTGATTGGTTCAACCTTTAATCGTTACATTGTTCCAGGTGATAAATCAAAATTTGACAAATTGGTTGCTCAACAGACTCATAAAAAAGATAATGATCTGATAATATCCTTGATCAACTCATTATATCTGAAACTATCCATTCAGTTTTTACCTGCTTATCTGCAGGGGGATTATTGCATACTAGTGGCAACTGACATATCAGAAATTAAGAAAGAAGAAAAGAAACTTCTTGAGTTGCACCAAATACTGGAAAAAAAACTGGATGTGATACAGCGTTTGCGCATTCAGCTTATCGATAAAAAGATTGATGATGAAGTAGCGATGGATAATTTAAGGATTACTAATAAAAAGCTGGCTAAAGGAATATCCAGATATGAGCAGGTCGTAGCAGAATTAAAGCTTAAGCTAAAGCAAAAACAAAAGCAAAAGCATGCTCAGCACTAATGGTTGGCTAAATTGATTACTTTTTGTTGTCTCCGGTTAAATCCTTCAATTCATTTCCGATAGCAGTAATGTCATGATTAAAGTCGCGCTTAAATGTTTCCCAATTGCTTTGGATCCTCTCGTAAGCATCCAGTCTGGCCTTCATGTCCTTATTTTGTAGTTCAAGAATAGCAATCTTTTTTTCATATTGACGGGCATCAGGTATTTCTGCCGGGTTTTTCAATTTTACATTTAATTCAGCAATCCGTATTTCATTTTCCCTGATTTTCAGTTCAGACTCGTTCCTGAATGTATTCCACTCTTCAGGGGTTGCCGCATTCTTCGCTGCTTCATTTGCATACTCCTGAGCTGCAATCAGATCTTCTTTAGCAAACAGCATTTTAGTCTGGGCAGCTTTATGCTTTTGAGTTGATAACAAATAGCCGGTGAACATTATTCCCGCCATAAGAGGTATTGTTATTACAGCGAAAAGAGTTATTTTTTTCATTTTTTTGTATTATACTTTGAATGAATTTTCACACTACAAAGGTCGTCACCTCAGGCAGGATAAGTGTTACATAACTTTTTAAAAAAGTTACATTATTTACACGTCCCCTATATCGTAAGGTCTATTATTCTTTAGCTTTTTGAAGTGTGAAGGGGTAAGCCCTGTCATTTTCTTAAACTGGTTTGACAGATGAGCCACACTGCTATAATTTAGTTTATAAGCAATTTCTGTAAGGCTGAGCTCATCATACACCAGTAATTCTTTTACTTTTTCTATTCTATTGGACAGGTAAAAATTCTCTATGGAAGTCCCTCTGATTTCGGAAAAAAGATTTGAAAGATATGTATAATTATGATTTAGTTTTCCGCAAAGGTAATCAGAAAGGTTTGTTTTGATCTGATCTTCGCTAAAATGAACCAGTTCAATGATAATGGTTTTTATTTTCTCAACCATTATGTATTTCTTATCATACAATAATTCAAGCCCGATATTCTTCAGGGAAGTGTTAAGTTTATCCAGTTGATCTGCTGAAAGATCCTCCATGATTTCAGTCTCCCCTAATTCAACTTTTGTGTGATGCAATCCGGATTTTTCAAGCTCAGATTTAACTGCCATCTGGCACCGGATGCATACCATATTTTTGATGTAGAGTTTCAATTAAAAATCAATAAGGTTCAATTCAGGCCTAAAGCAAATTTAAAAGAATAAGATGAAGTTTAAATGAATATTCCTGGTCACCTGTAATTTTCTTCTTGAGGATCGTCCGATTTCATGATATCCATTTCTCAAAAAGCTATCGGATAAGTTGGATGGCTTTGGAATTCCAGCCACCCCAAATCATAAAATATGTAAATTATGTAAAACTGTCATGTAATTGTATAAAGATTCCCGGAACTAAAGGGATTAAATTTATGCCGATGTAATGAGTGGATATTAAAAAGAAAAGCAAGCTTATAATAAAACGCATTTTTCAAAACCTTAATAATTAAATCTTATATAATGGGTGAAGGAATGATTAATGTTTGGGTAGTATTATCAGGTTGGATCATTGGCTTTATCATTCTTGTTGTTCTTGTTTTGTCATTAGTTAAGATTTTGGATCGAAGTAAGAATCCAGGACAAACCACACCGGCAAGAAAGTAAGAGCCATTGGGATAACTGGGTCTGAGCACCAGGTTGAAACAAAAGTTTAAAAAACAATTTTTGGCTCTAATGAGGAAGGGATACATCACCTCCGGATTGCTTATCCTGTTTTTAGCAGGATTTTCTTTAGCCCGGGCGCAAAATACTGCACCAATAACAAATGTGACGGTTAATGGCTCCTCTTTTTGTGCCGGACAGACTGTAACTGTTAGTTATACAATATCAAATTCCGGGGTGAAATTTGGAAAGAGTAATATTTTTACTGCTCAGCTTAGTAATGCCGCAGGTAGTTTTTCTTCTCCCATTATTATAGGTACATTAAAATCCAAACAATCCGGAGTTATTAATGCGATCATACCATCCGGTACAACAAATAGTACGCAATACAGAATCAGAGTTATATCGAGTAGTCCGGTTTTTACAAGTAATCCTAATGCATCCGATATTACGGTAAATGTTTCACCTTCAACACCTGTTGAAGGCACCATTACACAACCGACATGTGCTGTATCAACTGGAAGTGTGATATTAAGCGGTTTGCCGGTAACAGGAATCTGGAAAGTGACAGGAACTCCCGGTGGAACGACCACCAGTGGGACAGGAACAAGTTGGACCATAACAGGACTTGCAGCGGGAACATATACCTTCACAGTAACGAATACATCGGGATGTATCTCACCAGCATCAGGTAATGTAGTAATCAATGCACCACCAGGCTCCCCCTTAGCACCGGTAGTTGGCGGCATTATACAACCAACATGTGCCGAATCAACAGGAAGTGTGGTTTTAAGTAGTTTACCGTCAACAGGGATCTGGACACTAACAAGAACTCCAGGGGGAGTAACTACCAGCGGGAAAGGAACAAGTTGGACCATAACAGGACTGGCAGCGGGAACATACACATACACAGTAACCAATGCATCAGGATGTATCTCAGCTTCATCAACAAATGTTGTAATCAATGCACAACCAGAAGCACCAGCAGCAAATGCAGGAACAGGAGGCAATAATTGTGGTCTTGAATTTAATCTCGGAGCAACACCTGGTATTGGTATAGGAACATGGACATTAGTTAACGGACCCGGAGACGCAACTTTTAGTCCAGATGCAAATTCACCTGATGCAAAAGTTACTGTTACTGCTTATGGTTCACATACATTCCAATGGACAGAAGTAAACGGTGTCTGTTCAAATAGTTCAACTATTTCAATAACCTTTATCCGGCAATCATCTTCAAATGCCGGTAATGGAGGGGATGAATGTGATAAGGATTTTTTTCTTAAAGCTGTTCCCGGAGCGGTGCCTGGTATATGGACAAAGGTTAATGGTCCAGGGAATGCTCTCTTTAGTCCAGGTGCAAGTCAGGCTGATGCCAAAGTAACTGTTTCTCAGTCTGGATCTTATGACTTTGCATGGACTGAGACCAATAACTTATGTACATCCAGTGATATAATAAGAGTCGAATTTCATGATCTGCCTTCAGTTAATGCAGGAGAAGATACCGTAGTATGTGAAGGGGGAAGTATTCAATTGAATGCTGTCGGGTCAGGATCATTCCAATGGAACCCTGCCAACCTGGTTAATAACCAGACTATATCCAATCCAATTGCAACTCCTGTTGTTACTTCCGTATTGACTGTTATGTTAACCGATCAATGGGGATGTAAGAATACTGACCAGGTTAATATTGAGGTCATGGAGAAGCCTGTTGCCAGTGCCGGACCTGATCAGGCTCTGGAATTCCAGTTCGGGACAAACCTGAATGCTGCTGCTTTGGGCACTGGACAAACAGGAGAATGGACGATTATTTCAGGAACGGGGGAGTTTGCAGATAAAAATGATAATGCTACTTATGTATCCAGGCTTTCACCTGATATTAATAGTTACAGGTGGTCTGTTACCAATGGGATTTGTCTCATGTCATCCGATACTGTAATTATTATGGTACTTGATCTGATCATTCCTACATTAATCACACCGAACAAGGATGGGAAGAATGAATACTTCACAATAAGAGGAGTTGAGACACTTGGAAAGACAGAACTTGTTATTTTTAACAAGTGGGGAGTACGGGTTTACATTAATAGTGAATATGATAATAAATGGGCCGGAACAGATGACAATGAAGATCCGCTTCCTGATGATACTTACTTTTATGTGTTAAGACCTGAGAAAAGTAAGCTGGTCAGGGGATATATAGTTGTAAAACGTTAAGCTGATCGAGCCCATCTGATGATCGGGCATTATTAAGGACTTAATTAACATTCATCATTCTGGCAACTGCCCCATAATCACTTACATCTACCAGTCCTTTTAAAGCGGCCAGGGGAATCCCTTCTATGATCAGAACTTTAAATGACATAATATTTACGGGAACAGGAGTATCGTTTACTCCTTCGAATATTTCCTTGTAGATCAAGTCAATACTCCCGATGTAAGCATCAAAGTCCATGTAAACGGTTAAAGAATTATCCACATAAGTATAGGGCAGCATATTAAAACTTTTGGGTTCAGTTTCAATTAACCTGTAGACAAGTACGGCTCCGTTGTAATAAATGTCATCAGTAATTTCAGGCACATCAATTAATGCATCATATCCGTTCACATCACCAACCCATTCGGAAGGATCTATATCATAGATGACGGAATGGGTGAAGTTAATTCCATCTAAACCATCTAAACCATCCAGGCCATCATTTCCCATAGGTCCTTCAGGCCCTGTACACTGTGAAAGCAAAAACATCAAAAGTACAAATGGACAAATTCTGATTGCTTTTTCTTTAAGTTGCAACTTATTTGATTTCATATATTTAGTACTCAGGTTTCACTGTTTTCTCTGTTGGGATCTTGTCCTTGCTGCTTCAGACCTGTTAATTCCCGAAGGATTAACTGTTGTTACAGACTGCTCTCTTCTTCCATTATTGGTTTTCTCAACATTCTGCTGCTGCAGAACTCTATCATTATTCCTTCTGTTCTGCTGATTTACATCATTCTGTCTTTTTACAGCATTTTGGCTATCCGTAGCATTCTGCCGGTTAACGGATTCTTGTCTGTTCACAGCATCCTTTTGTTCTGCAGCATTCTGTTGATTTACAGCATTCTGCCGGTTTACAGCGTTCCTCCTGTTTACAGCATTCAGTTGATCTACTTCATTCTGTCTTTTTACAGCATTCACTTGATCTGCAGCATTCTGTTGATCTACAGCATTCTGTTGATCAATAGCATTCTGCCTGTTTATGGCATCCTGTTGTTGTTCCTGTCTCCTGTTACCGTATGTATTAATATTTCCCTGTTGAGTTGGAGAATTTATTTCTGAAGGTCGCCTCACATTATTTAAATCTGTAATCACGGATGGGGCAGAACGCCGCTCGTTATCACTGTTTTGCATTACCTGAGGTCTGTAGATCGTGAGCTGGCCATTACTCAGGGATTGCCCTGGCACATTATTTTCCTGGATGGCATAAGTACTAACCCTTCTGCCGGTAACTCCCCTGACATCTGATTTGGTCGGCCCGGAGACGTATGTTGTGTGGCGACTGTTATCTACGTAGGTATTATTTATGACCGAGGAGTTACTGAAAAGCATGTCATAATCATTTTGACTGGCATAGTAGCGACTGATATTGTTCCTTCCAAAATACCTATCATTTACGAAGATCCAGTGATTACTGTTATTATTATAGTTATTGCCAAAACTCATGCCAACACTCATACCAGGACCCATTGGTGCCCAGCCAAAATAACCGGGAGCCCTTCTCCATGTCACCCAGGCGGGACCCCATACATTATCGGGCACCCAGTACCAACCATAAAAATTATCATAATCCCAACGGCCATAATGAAAAGGGGCCCATCCCCAGCTGTAATCTGATAACCAGGTCCACCCGTAATCGGTCATTATCCACCTGCCTCTTGATGAATACGGGGAAAAGGCCGGACCGGCATTCGGAAGCCAAACGTAACCATAGCTTGGAAAGTCCACCCATTGACCATAAGGGCTTAATTGATCATAGAAAACCTGGTAACTGATGTACGGCTCCTGTGCTGATGCTTGTTTTGGAATTATAACCTGCAGCAAAATAAATACAAGTAAAATTCCCGTTATTTTAATTTTTGATTTCATAATAACCTGTTATTTCAAGGTGTAATGAATTTACTTTATACAAAGGTCAATCCTTTAATTTCAGTAAGTGTTACATATATTCACAAATAAATTACATCATTCACATTAAGCAGATTAAAACCGGACCTACGATCATATCAGGACAGTACAAGATTCTTGAATCAAGAATGACCCCCTTTTCCGTCCCGCAATACCGGAAGCTTGACTTTTTGCTCCTTCCACCGTGGGGGAAGGCTGGGATGGGGGTATAAATAATATAATTGATAATTTTATTTATCATTGCCGATAGTCATTATTCAAAAAAAAGCCCCGTACGGAGCCTCTTTAAATTCATTCTTTATTTAATACTATACTTTATCATAAACCATTGATGTTTTTACCTCACCATCCGGACCCTGACGGGCTGATGCAACTGTAAGCGTTTTTGCGTCAGTAAGTGTCCATGCTTCGGTTGATCTCGTTATTACGGATTCCCCGTTCACGTCCATCGTCCTTGAAGTTTCGATCGTAAGGGATTTTCCATCAGGAGACTATAGCTCTGCAATTAACTTATGGAATTCTTCCTTTGTTTTGCCAAGTTTGATTTGAAGTCTTCCGAACATCTCCTCTTTCTTTCCTTCTGCAAACATCAGATCATTGTCAGTTAAAATGGCAAATTTCTGTTTGAGCTTGCCTTTCGTCTCATTCCAGTTTCCTTCTAATTCTGTTTTATTCATTTCTTGATTTTTAAATTTGTGAATGAATTTTCACATTGCAAATATCGCTACAATCATTTTGAAAAATGTTATACAACTCTTAGGATAAGTTACATCATTCACATACAGGCTGCGTCAAAGAGAGTCACCGCCACGGAACATGAAATATGTGAATTATGTAAATCTGCTGGAGAATTGTGTAAACAATCCGGGAACTAAAGGGTTTATATTTATAGCGTAGGAACTTTTATCCGGTTTATGACCATGAAAGCCGTGAGAAGTTTTCATCAGTTGATCGGCATATTAATTATAAAGCATTGATTTACTTGATAGTTTGCGTTTGTTTAAAAGGATTTCCATAATAGTATCTCTTACAATAAGCTCTGCTTTGTATGCACAAACCGTGCTGACTATTGAAGGCACCTCCGTCACTAATACAGAATCAGGAAACTGGTCCGGGGTAAACATTCCTAGAAGTGTTGCAACTACATTTAATTACCGTAATAATTCCATCACATCAATAAACGCAGAGGGCTATCTATTACAGGCGGGAGACGAAGTTCAGAATTCCCAGAATAATAACCTTGACGGGATGGTAATCACGGGTAATAAATTCACCTGGAACGGAACGGATGCCTCAAGCATCACACATGGTCTTTTCACAGGCTATAACATAAATGCAGTGGTAAAATATAATTATCTTGACAAAACTCCTCACGGGATATTATTCAAATCAGGGACAGCTGATGGATTCAATATGACAAATACTGCTGGCGGAGCTGCCTATAACATAGTGAAAAATGCAAAGCTTTCGCTGAGAATAAAGGGGATGAATGGGGTTCGTGTCTTTAACAATACATTTTATAACGATTCATTTGCTGATTTATCTTCATCTATATTGGAAATAGATGCAAACAAGGACTGCCTTGTTCCTGCCCCATCTCTTGGAACAAGAATTTATAACAATATTTTTTATACAAAATTTCAGATTCCAAATGTTCTTATAGAATCATGGTGTCTGAATGACTTTGAGAGTGATTACAACGTATTCTGGTGTGAGGCTTGCCCGCCATTATTCGTTATCAGCGGAGTATCGAAGTCCTTTGCTGAATAGCAGGCACTCGGTTATGATACCCATTCAGTTGTTGTCAATCCGGATTTTATCAATACAATCAGTCTGGTTCCTGCATCGAGAATGGATTACGGTACTGATCTTGGTGCGGAATTTCAGACAGGTCTCTCTGAGAATGCTTCATGGAGTTTAACTGATCCTCCCACAGCAGCCCAGGATGGAACATGGCAGGCAGGTGCGAGTATACTTTCATCAGGTATAGGGTATCAGGGGGTAAATGTTTATCCTAATCCTGCATCTGATCATATCAATATTTCGATTCTTGAACCGGCAGTAGTATTCAATTACATACGTATTATAAATTTATCAGGCGAAGTTGTCTTTGACAGAAATGTGGACCCTGATCTAAGGCAGTTCCATATCCGCGTAAACCTTCCTCCAGGATTCTATTTTGCTCAGATGGGATTGAACAACCGGCCCCGTTTCACCAAGAAGCTGGTTATAAGGAACTGACACGAAGACTCTTTAGTACTTTGAATTAACAAATGAAAACTTACATAAAACATGATATTTTTTTAAAACTTTAATGAAGGACGGACATGAAAAATAAAATTATGAACCGCTTGTTATTATTAATGACATTGGTTTTAGTCTTTTCCGGCAGCTGTAAAAAGGAAGGTCCGGCTGTTTCTTATGGAAGTAATACTGACCAGAACGGCAATACCTACAAAACGATCGAGATTGGTTCCCAGACATGGATGGCTGAGAACCTGAAAACCACCAAATTCAATGATAACGGTTCCATTCCTAATGTCACAGGCAATACAGCATGGAAAAACCTTACAACTCCGGGTTACTGCTGGTATGATAATGATGAAACTGCCAACAAACCGGTATATGGGGCCTTATATAACTGGCACGCCGTAAAGACTGGAAAATTATGCCCTGCAGGCTGGCACGTTCCTGGTGATGCCGAATTCAAGGTTCTTGAAATGTTCCTTGGGATGACTCAGGCACAGGCTAATGATCTGTTATGGCGCGGAACTGACCTGGGAACTAAGTTGAAGAACACAACCGGATGGGCAGCCGGAGAAAACGGAACCAATACCAGTGGGTTCTCAGCACTTCCGGGTGGTTACCGGTACCATCTGGATGGAGCATTTAACAACATTGGTACCCTTGGCTACTGGTGGTGTTCCGATGAAAGTGGTCCCACCCTGGGCAACTATCGCAGGCTGGACGGAAACAACACCGGTGTTTACAGGGAAGCAACCGTGAAATCTGCAGGGAAATATGTCAGATGCGTAAAGGATTAGCTGAGTATGACGCCCGTAAGAACTAAAAATTGAGGAAACTTGCGAATCATTTATTCTTTTGGATCTCAAGTCTCATCAACCCGTTCTGAACTTCAGGGCAGCTCATGAACAGATCCCATATCAGCCCTGTACGGTAATTTTCGATCATAACCACCATGGGGCCCTGGTCGATAGCAATATTGGAAGTACCCCACCAGTCTGCCGTGATATTAAAGGCATCATAGAATCCGTAAGGACCCCAAAGCCTGTCACCCAGTATGTAATAAAAATGCCTGATGGCTGCAAGGGATTGTTCAGAAGTGTAAGGGATTGAGGATACAGCAGCAGTTGGACTGATAACTCCGAGGTCATTTGTGG
>Ga0209705_10000402_pt1 | contig 22622 bp, 19 predicted proteins | sample PPLLaktember2015_5_FD_187262 | JGI IMG/M metagenome (GOLD analysis project Ga0209705, IMG submission 187262) | Freshwater sediment microbial communities from Prairie Pothole Lake near Jamestown, North Dakota, USA - PPLs Lake P8 Core (1) Depth... | ecosystem: Environmental > Aquatic > Freshwater... | reverse complement strand
CAGGGTGTCGCTCTCGGTGAGCGTCGAGGCGGGCGCGCCAGCCTGTGTCCTCGGCGACCGAGACCGGCTCGCCCAGGTGTTGGACAACCTACTAGACAACGCCATCCGCTACAGCCCTGCCGGCTCGACCGTCGCCGTCGAGCTCCGGCCTCAGCAAGACGAGTGGGTTTGCTCAATTCGCGACGCCGGTCCGGGAATTCCCGCCGAGCACCTGCCCTTCGTCTTCGAGCGCTTCTACCGGGCCGATGCCTCTCGCAACCGACAAAGCGGCGGAGCCGGTCTGGGACTGGCCATCGCCAGGGCGCTGGTCCAGGCCCAGGGGGGCCAGATCAGCGCGGAATGCCCCGCCGGCGGCGGGACCATTGCGCGCTTCTCTCTTCCTGCGAACGCGGACTGCCACGAAACGGACAACCTCTAGACACCCTCCTGAACGCGTGCGCGTGTACGGTCAAGAACACCGCACCTCAGGAGGTCATGATGAAGCAAGTTCCGTTCTTGTTCAACGCCATCCTCACGGCAGCCCTGGCCTTCCAGCTGCTCCCCGCCGGCAAGCCGGCCTCCGCCCAGGCCGCTTCGCCCACGCCGGCGCCCTCTGCCACGCCGGCCGCCTCGCCCACTCCCGAGCCGACGGCGTCCTGCAACTCTGGCCGGAGCGTGCAAGTCAGCGGCGCGGCGACGGTCAAGGTCGCGCCTGATCGGGCGATGATCCAACTCGGCGTGCAGTCGAACGGCCGGACGCCGCGCGCAGTCGAGGCAGCCAACTCCGCAGCCATTCAGAAGGTGCTGCGGGCGATTCAGGCCGAGGGCATCGCGGCGAAGGACATCGCTACGGACCTGTACGTGATCGAGCCAATCTACGACGACTACGACTCACTCTACATCCAGGGATACCGCATCAACAACGTCGTGGCAATCACGTTGCGCGATGTGCACAAGACGAGCGCCGTGCTCGCCGCCGCCCTGGAAGCCGGCGCCAACCAGGTGCTCCAGGTCGAGTTCTACACCAGCGATCTGCGCAAGTACCGCGACCAGGCACGCCAATTGGCGATGCAGGCCGCCCAGGAGAAGGCGCAGGACCTGGCGTCGGCAGTCGGCGCCCAGGCGGGGTGCGTACTCAGCATCAGCGAGAACAGCTGGTCATACTACAGCGGCTGGTGGTATGGGCAGGGCCAGAACAACTGGACACAGAACGTGGTTCAGAATGCGCCTTCCGCCGGCTCATCCCCTGCATTGGGCGACGAACCCGTCAGCCTGGGGCAGATTTCGGTGCGGGCAGAGGTCAGCGTTGGCTTTGCGCTCCAGTGAGTCGGCGAAGCACCGGTTCCCTGCGGTGAGCGCCTTCGGCCGTGCAGCCACTGACCTGCGGGGCGTCGGCGGAATCCGGCGCCCCGCAGGCTGCCACCAGATCGACTGCCAGATCTTCCCCGCCAGGACGCGGGCGGCGGCTCCGCACACGCCTGCAGAGCGGCCCGATTGCCGATTGATTCGTCGCCCTTCCGGACGTAGACTTTGTGTGCCCCACGCCAATGCCTGCCGCCGGCATGGCCGAGCCTGACCTCGCTCCTTCGATCCCACCAGGAGAAGCAACCCATGAACGGTTTCTGGAGCCCCCGGACCGCGACGGCCCTGGTCCTGCTGTGCTCTCTGCTCATCGGCCTGCCGGCCCTGGCCGGTCCAAGCGCACAGGGCGCCACCTTCACCGTCGACACCGCGGAGGATGCGATTGACTCCGACTCCACCGATGGCCTGTGCCTGACGGCTTCGGATCAATGCAGCCTGCGGGCGGCGGTGATGCAGGCCAACGTCTCGCCTGGGGAGGACGTCATCGAGATTCCCGAGCGGTTTATCGCCAACCTGGACTTGATCGGCGCTGGCGAGGACGACTCCGTCACGGGCGATCTCGACATCCTGGAGGACCTGTCGATCCAAGGCGTAAGTTTGATGGTGAGCGGCATTGAAGCGGGTGCGCTTCAGGACCGGGTCCTTCACGTCCATCCAGGTGTCCACCTGACCCTGGCCGATATCTCTATCGGCTGGACCGACGCAGGCAATCAGGATGGCGGAGGCGTGCTTAACGAGGGAAGCCTCTCGCTGATGAATAGCTCCATCCAGTTTGGCAACGCCGGTCGCGCCGGCGGCGTCATGAACCTGGGGGAGCTATCCCTTGCCCGATCCATCGTCGGCTATAACACGGCCTCCGATGGGGGTGGCGGCATCTATAACGAAGGCACGGTGACGATCGACCGCAGCACGATCGACAACAATGAAGTCGCCAACGGCCCTGGCGGTGGGATTGAGAACCATGGGACGCTCGTGATCCGCAACTCGACCGTGTCCCAGAACCGCGCCGCCTCGCTGGCTGGGGCTATCTACAATGGGGACCATGCTTTGGCCCGTTTGAACAACACCGCCGTCAATGTGAACCAGATTACGACAACCGGGTCGTGGGGTTCATCGACCGGTGGCATCTACAACGAACCTTCGGGCTCGGTCGAGATTGGCAACTCGATCGTGGCGCAGAACGTAGCCCGTGATGCCTATAGAAATCTGCTCGAAGCCTCGTGCATGGGCACCATCGAGTCAGCCGGCTACAACCTGATTGGGACCGACGAGGGCTGCTCACTCACCGGTGACCTGACGGGGAACCTGATCGGCCTTGACCCGCGCCTGCCCGATCTGCCGATCCTCGACCCGGACAATACCTGGGGCTATCCACCTCTCCCCGATAGCCCGGCGATCGATGCCGGCAACCCGGCGCCACCCGGCTCGGGGGGTGGGGCCTGCGAACCTCAGGATCAGCGGGGGTTGGCCCGCCCGCAGGGCGCCGCCTGCGACATCGGCGCCTACGAGTTCGAGGCCCCGACTCCGACCCCCACGCCCACGGGAACATCGACGCTTACCCCCACGCCGACACAGACCCCCACGCCCACTGCGACCTCAACCCCAGCGCCCCCTGCCTCTCCGGCTGAGGGTATCAAGGCGATGCAGGGCGCCATCCGGGACTACGTCACCCAAGGGGAGATTGACCCCCGGGCCGAGATCAGCATGATGAGCAAGCTGGGCGCTGCCCTGAAATCCCTGCAGAAGGGGAAAGGGGCGGCTGCCGTCCATCAACTGGAGGCATTCATCAACTACGTCGGGGCCCAGCGCGGCAAGAAAGTGTCGCAGCCGGCGGCGGACGATCTCACCGCCCGCGCGCAGGCGGTCATCGACCAGATCGAGGCCAGCGCCCCATCGCTTCCTCGCAACATGTTCAATCTGATCTCCACCTGCAGGCTTGCGGTAGACACGGGACAGATGAGTGTTCGCAACCTTAGCGGCGCACCTCAAGCCTTCCAGCTCTGGCGCGCCGACGGGGCCTTCATCATCGAGGAGATTGCCCCTGCCGGCGATTCCTTGTGGCCGGTTCCGTCGACGCGACCGACGGATACCTTCCACCTGCGCATCGCCGGCCATGAGTTCGTCAAGGCAATGGGGAAGAAACCCCTTTGCAGACCCTAGCCGAGGCCGGGCCGCGGGGCGGTGCTTCTCTCACGCACGATGGAACTCGGCTCGCCGCCACTGAAGGCTCCTGACGGAAGAGCCGGACGAGCTGTCGGGCGCCAACCCAGGGAGCAACCTTCGCCACGCCGAGCTGATTACCGGGATTGGCATGTAGGCGAGAGGTGAGTTGCCTGTAGAGCGCCGGAAGCAATCCCTCACTTCTGGAAGAACAAGTATCCCGCCAACCCCACCAAGATCACGGCGAAGATGCGGCGGAAGTCCGAGGTCGAGACGCCCTCCAGCAGGCGCGCCCCGATCTGGGCGCCGACGATCCCGCCAATCCCGAGCAGCGCCCCGACGCGGTAGTCAACGTTGGCCAGCTTGTTGTGGGCAATCAAGGCCGAGATCGAGATGATCAAGATCGCCAGGAACGAAGTGCCCACCGCTTTCTGGGCCGTGTAGCCCATCAGGAGCAGCAGGGGCACCATCAGGAATCCGCCGCCCAACCCGGCAAACGAGGCGCCGATGCCGACGACGACCCCGGCGAGCACCAACCACAAGTATCTCCAGTCCACAGATGCGCTCCTTGTCGGGCCGGCGACGCCGCCGGCACGGATTTCCTTGGACTGCCACCCCCGCTGAGTGCCCGGAGCGGCCCAGTTGCCCGGATCACTGTAGACCACACCCGCCCGCAAGGCAACCCCAACCCTCCGCCGCCGCTTGTGGGATCCCTCAAGCGGAAGTAGCCTCGCGGTTCATCCATGGAGGCCCCCACAGATGCGCTACGATTTCGACCGCGAGATCGACCGCCAGGGCACTGACGCCACCAAGTGGGAGTTCATCCAGCGCGAGGACACTCCGCTGCATCTGGAGCGAACCGATCGCTTCTACGGCGAAGGCCGCACGCTGCCGATGTGGGTGGCGGACATGGACTTCCCCTGCCCGCAGCCGGTGATCGAGGCGCTGGCCGGGCGCGTCGCCCGCGGCGTCTACGGATATACCTCACCCTCCGAGGCCTACTTCCAGTCGGTCATCGATTGGATGAAGCGTCGGCAGGGTTGGGAACCCTCGGCCGAGTCGATCTGCATCTCCCCGGGCGTGGTGCCGGCGTTGTGCATGCTGATCCAGACATTCACGCGGCCCGGCGAGGGCGTATTGATCCAGCCGCCGGTGTACTACCCGTTCGCCGCCGCCATCGAGCGCAATGGCGCCCAGGTCGTGCGCAATCCATTGATTCTGGAGGACGACCGCTCTCGGATGGACTTCGCCGACCTGGAGCGCAAGGCGTCCCACCCGCAGGTCAGGCTTGCGATTCTGTGCAGTCCACACAACCCGGTCGGCCGGGCGTGGGAACTGGATGAGTTGTGCCGCTTCGCCGAGATCTGCCGGGCGAATGACGTGCTGATCATCTCGGACGAGATCCACGGCGACCTGATCTATCCCGGGCACACGTTCACTCCCTTCGCTGCCCTCGGCGGGGCGCTGGCCGATCAGGCGGTGGTCTGCACTGCACCGAGCAAGACCTTCAACCTGGCCGGCCTGCATATCTCCAACATCATCGTGCCGGATCCCGGACTGCGGCAGCAATTCCAAGGCACGCTGCTTAAGAATGGGCTGACCGGCGTCAACCCCATCAGCCTGGTCGCCGTGCGAGCGGCCTACGAGCAGGGCGAGGACTGGCTGGGCCAGGTCCTTGACTATCTGGACGGCAACCTCATCACGCTGCGCCAGTACCTCGCTCAGAAGATGCCGCAGATCACGTTGATCGAACCCGAGGGGACGTACCTGGCCTGGCTCGACTGTCGCCGCCTCGGCCTCAGCCGGCAGGAGCTGCATGACCTGATGCTCAACCGCGCCCGGGTCTATCTCGATGAGGGTCACATTTTCGGCGAGCAGGGCGAAGGATTCCAGCGCATGAACATCGCCTGTCCGCGCCCGCTCCTCGCCGAGGCGCTCGACCGCCTCCGAAAGGCCGTGGACATCCTCTGACACGACGACGACCGGGCCGTCAGTCGCCTTGCGGGCGGCCGCCGGCTTCGATGCAACCTGCAGGCCATCTTCCTCCAGTCCTGCGCCCGGGATCGCCTGGAGCCTGTTCGTTAGCTGGGTAGCTGTCCAGCTCAGCCCCCGCCGTGCCTTCTCCACCTGGCTCCACGTGGGAGGCGAGCCCGGGGTGCACGGTCAACCGGGCAAAGAAAGAGCGGCGGGAGGCTTGCTCCCGCCACCCTCAACTGGTCGAACTTCGCAGAGCCAAGATGCCCCCCATGGGCACACCGCGCGTCGGCGATCAGCTATCCGCCCTCGCGCCGGGGTTCCACCTCGGCCAGCACGGCCAGGTCCTTCTTCAGGTTGCGCGATCGCACGTACAGGCTGAGGACATACAGCCCGATGGCCCCGAAGATCAAGGCGAAACCGATCAGCATATAGCTGGTCGTGTCCGCCGGAGCAGTCTGAAGCAACATCCCAATCTCCTCTCAGGCAGGCTCAGCCGGCGAGCAGGCGGACCTTCTCCTGCTCGACGCGGTCAGCCAGGTGTTGCAACCGGATGCGGTGCCAGAGCAGCGTGGCATAGATGAAGGTGAACGTGACCAGGCTGAACATGAACGCCTGGAACATCTTGGCGGTCATGTCGAAGGTTCCCTCAGCACCAGGGTCGTTGCTGCCGATGACCACCGGGTGAATGGTGCGGAAGATACGAATCGACAGGAAGGTCAGCGGAACGCTGAGGAACCCGATGATGGCGTACACCGCCCCGAAGCGCGCTCGTCGATCGGGGTCATCGATCCCCTGGCGCAGCATCAGATACGCAACATAGACCAATTCCATCACCGTCGCCGTCACCAGTCGCGGATCCCAGGTCCACCAGGTGTTCCAGATCGGGCGGGCCCACACGGAGCCAGTGACGATGTTGATCAGGGTGAAGACAACGCCGATCTCGATCGAAGCCAGCCCGACCGTGTCCCAGCGCCGCTGTTTGGTGATCAGGTAGGCAATCCCGACGATCACCGCCACCAGGAAGGCCAGCGCCCCGACCCAGCCGGCTGCGACGTGGAAGTAGAACACGCGCTGCACATCCCCCATCACCGCCTCGCGCGGGGCATAGACCAGCACAGCATAGCTGGCCAGCGCAAACAGCCCGACCGTGATCCAGGTCAGGATCTTCAATCCCCTGGGTGTCGCGTCCATCCCATCTCCTCCTTCGCTTCCCAAGCGGGGGCCTGCGCGGCCCGGGTCACTCTTCCACCACGAAGTCAAACAGCATGAATGCCGCCGCGGTGAACACCACGTCGTAAACGATGAGCAGGTTCAACCACGGCCAAATATCCGCCATCTCCAGCCCTTGCAGGAAGCCATTGGTCGCCTTGATCGCCGCCACCAGCACCGGCAGCACGACCGGGAAGAGCAGGATCGGCAGCAGGATATCGCGCGTGCGCGCCTGGACGGCCATCGAGGCCAGCAGCGTTCCGACCACGATGTAGCCCAGGCACCCCAGCACGATCACCGCCAGCAGGCCGGGTACCAAGAGGTTGGTGTTGTAGAGCAGGCTGTAGAGCGGGACGACCACGCCAGCCACGATGAGCAAGAAGATCAGATTGGCGGCGGTCTTGCCAAAGTAGATGGCGCTGCGGTCGACCGGCGCCAGCAGCAACCCGTCCAGGCACCCGCGGTCCTTCTCCACGGCCATCGAGCGATTCAACCCGAGCGTGCCGGCGAAGGTGAAGGTCACCCACAGCACGCCGGAGGTGATCGTCGCCCGGCTGCGCACGTCCAGCTCGAGGGCGAAGTTGAAGATCAGCACCACCAGCAAGGCGAAGACCAGCATCGCCCCCAGCAGCTCGCGGCTGCGCAGTTCGGCCGCCAGATCCTTCCAGATCACGGCGCCGATGGCGCGCAGGTAGCCGCCCAGTCGTCGCCGGCGCCGTGCCGCACGCTCAGCCATGCGTCACCTGCTGATAGAGCGCCGCCAGTTCCCCGGGCTGCATCGAACCGGGGTCAAGCGATCGGGCGATCACGCCCCGCGACAGAATGTCCAGCCGCGTGGCCAGCGACGCCGAACGCAGCAGATCGTGCGAGGTCATGACCACCGTCCGCCCGCGCCCGGCGACCTGGCGCAGCAGGCCATCCAGCATCTGCGCCGCCTCCTGGTCAAGCCCGGTGTACGGTTCGTCGAACAGCAGCACCTCAGGGTCATGCAGCATTGCCCGGCCGATCGCCAGCCGCTGCTGCATGCCCCGCGAGAACTCGCGCACCAGGTCGCGTCGACGTTGGCGCAGCCCGACCAGCTCGAGCGCTTCGGCAACCCGGCGCTCGACCCCCTCCAGGTCGTACATGCGGCTGTAGAAGCGCAGGTTCTCTTCGGCGGTCAGGTCACCGTACAGGAGCGGCAGATGGGAGACGACCCCGAGCTTGCCGCGTACCGCGGCGGCTTCCCCCGGCAACGTGTGACCGGCAATGCGCACCAGGCCAGCGTTCGGCCGGGCCAGCGAGGACAGGATGCGCAGCAGCGTGGTCTTGCCTGCCCCGTTGGGACCGAGCAGGGCCAGGAACTCGCCGGGCTCCACCAGCAGCTCCAACCCGCGCAGCACCGGCTTCAAGCCAAAGCTCTTGACCAGCTTGCGGACTTCGATCATCCGGCCACGCCGCCGTCTTGCGATGAGGCAGCCAGCAGCGACCGCTTGAGCGCATCCCGCCGCTCGCGGTATTCGGCTTCCGGCACGCGGCCGGCTTCGAAGTCATCATCCAGCCGGGCGATGGCGCGCAGCAACCCCTCACGCTCTGAGCTCTCCGTCGGGAGGGATTCGTCCGGCTCGGATGGTTCGCGCTTTGGGCGGAACCACAGCAGCCCGGCCGCAATCAGCGCCACGCCGACCGCCGCCAGGCCGATGGCAATGCCAAGGTTGGGTGGCAATGATCCCGTCGCCGAAGAGGCAGCCGGCCGACCGCTGAGCGTCACGCTCACCGCGTCGCCCGCCGCGACCGGCCCCAAGCCATAGGTTCGGATCACGCCGGTGCTGATCTCGCGTTCGCCCATGTCCTGCAGCCCTTCGGCCTGCATCTTCGGGCCGGGCTCAGGCGATAGCAGCACCACCGCCCGCACCGGGTAATCCACCGGCTGTTCAAAGTCCAGCCGACGTTCGTAGGGCAGGCTGTAGCTGAACACGAGTTCGCCGGATCCCTGCCCCGGCGCCACTGGCTCCATGTCGGCGAACCCCGTCGCGTTGAGCCGGAACCGCTGGCCAACCAGACCGTCCTCGAATTGTAGATCGGTGGCGCCCTCCGGCAGCGTGACGGCGATCCCCTCCGCCGGGGCGATCGTCTGATCACCCTGGTTGGTCAGGATCCATAGTTCGATCACGCGCACCGCGCCGTCGATCGAGAAGTCGAACAGCGTGTGCAGGCGTTCGATTGCCAGATCCTGCGTACGCTCCGTCGCATCGTAGATCGTGACCGGCAGATCCAGGCTCGATTGCGCCGGCAGCAGATGGGCGACTTCCGAAGCGTAGCTCAGCCCCTGGTGCTCGACGATCACAAAGTACAGCCGCCCGGGGACGATCTCGACGTCCTCGAAAGCAAAGGCCCCGGAGGCGTCGAGCCGCGTCTGGTCGGAGACGACTTCGACGTCACCATCGAAGCCCTTCAGCGTCACTTCCAATCCTTGCGGGGACGTGCCTGAGCTCGTGGCGTTGCTCACGCTTCCCTGGATCACCGCCGCAACCGGCAAGGCCGACTCGGTCGTGGCCTCGCTCGCCGCAGGCGTCCCGTTGCCCAGCATCGGCGCGGCAGACGGACTGCTGCCGAGAGTCGGTTCGGCGCTTACCGCCAGCGAAGTCGCCGTTGGCTGGGGTGGCGCGGTGGGCGCCATAGCGGCAGCAGGCTTGCTGAAGGTCAGGCTGCGCACGAAGGCAGCCACGGCCAGCTGCTCGCCCTCGCTGAGCGCGCCGGCAAAGGGCGGCATCTGGCCGCGCCCCTGCTGAATCAGCTCCCTCGTCGCAGATAGCGAGCGCTCGGCAAGCTGGGCCGGCGCGGTCAGTGCCGGACCGACCGCGCTGCCTTGCCCGCCATCCCCATGGCAGGCAGCGCACGTCTCCTGGTAGATCGCCGACCCATCACTGAGCGCTTGCTGCGGAGATCCCAGAGTGAGTGCGTAGGCGACGACGTCCCAGCGCTGTTGATCGCTCAGGCTGACGAACGGCGGCATGAAGCGCTCGATGCGCCCGCGCGTGACGACGTCGTACCACATGGCGCCGGTCGCCGCCTGCGAGACCTCGGGCGCGCCGAGCGCCGTGGGCGGGATGGAGAGCGCGGCCGCCTGCGGCCCGTCCCCGAGGCCCGTCGGACCGTGGCACGGCGCGCAGCGTTCAGCGTACAGCGCCGCTCCCGCCGCAATGTCCGGCGCGGTCGCCGGTGGATTGAACGGCTGTCCCGACTCGGGGACGACCGGCGCGATCGCCGGCTGTGCGGCCTGGGCGGTGGCGAGGCCGGGCGGGGGAGTAATATCCCCTGCCAGGGAGCATCCGGCCGTCAGCGCGGCCGCCAGCAGCAAGGCGGTCCAGCGTCCCGCGCTCATGCCGATGCCTCCGCTGCGACGGGCGTGCCACAGCGAATGCAGAACCGGTCGCCCGACTGCAGCGAGTTGCCGCACTTGGCGCAGTAGCCGGCAGGGCCGGCACCGGATGCACGACGCTTGGCAATCTCGCGCTCGAGGGCGTCCTCGGCCGTCGGTGGAGCCGTCCTGGCCGGCAGGCGTTGGTCGATCCGGCGGAGAACGTCCGCGCCGCGTGCCACCAACGGGGCGCGCTGCACCTGGTAGTCCTCCGGTGCGATCTTGCCCATCGCCTGGTCCATCTCCAGGTCCTGCAACAGCTGCAGGATGCGGTCGCGCTCGGCCTGCAGGGCCGAAAGCTCCCGGTCAGACTCGCTCACCGGCTGCGCCTGGCGTTCGACCAGCGGGCGGGCGACGTACGCTCCCACCAACACCAGGATTGCCAGGCCGATCAGCAGGCCTCCGATCTCCATGTTCCACTCCATCCAGCAGGCGTCGCCGACGCCGGGCTAGCCGCCCGCCGAACCGGCAGCGCGGGCAGTCTCGATTTGCCGCACGATTTCATCGAGCGATTGGTAGGGGCCGATCTTGATCACCACCAGCCGCCCGTCGGGACCGATGAGATAGGTCTCCGGCACCCCGCGGATGCGGAAGGCCTGCGAGATGCGTGTCCCAAGGTCCGGCCCGTTCGGATAGGTGATGCCGAACTTCTCCAGGTAGGCCATCGCCTCACGATCGGTGTCGACATAGTCGACGCCGAGGAAGGCAACCCCCTGGTCCTTGTACAACTGGTAGGCCTGCTCGAGCTCGGCGGCTTCCTGCTCACACGGCTTGCACCACGAAGCCCAGAAATTGACCACCACCACCTGGCCGCGCAGGTCACGGATGTCGACCGTCTCGCCGGCGAAGGTCGTCAGGCTGAAGTCGGGAACGGTGGCGCCGATACCCACCGGCCCTTGCTGGGTGCGGACCAGACCCAACCCGAGGACCGCCAGCAGGCCGAGCAGCAACGCCCAGACGAGAATCACGCCCCACCGTCGGGGGCGCGCCGCCGGTTGCTCGGCTTCGGCCGGGTCAGGCGGCTTCTCAACCATGATCGCCTCGCGATCGAACACAGCTCATGTGCGCTCCCGCAGCTCGCGCTCGAGTTGCTCAACGTAGAGATCATCACTGGCTGCCGGGCTCACGGGCGGCGCGCTGGCAGTCCCCGGCGAACGCCAGGCGCGCACCGCGCGAAGCAGCAGATAGGCCCCCCCGGCGAAGGCCAGCGGCGGGAGGAGATACACCAGCCAGTTCAACCCGGTCGCCGGCGGCGTGGCCAGGACGCGCGCCCCGTACTGATCGACGAAGTACTGTTGGATCTGCGCCTCGGTCCACCCGGCGCCGAGCTTCTCGCGGATCGTGTCGCGCCACTGCTGGCAGGCCTGCGTCGGGCAGACGTCCAACGGGACGTTTTCGCACACCGGGCAGTAGAGCTGTTTGGCGATGGCGTTGACCTGGTCGTCGGTCGGCACTTCTTGCTGAGCTGCCGCCACCGACGCCACGGCCAGCGCCAGCAACCCCACGCCCATCATCGTCAGCAGACCACGCCGCATGCTCGCCTCCCCTAGGCCTCGACCACCGCCGCGCGGGTTGGCGCCCGGCGCCGCTCCCGCCCGGGCTCGCGCTCTGGCCAGGCCGCCACCAGCGTGCCGAAGATGAACACCAGCCCGCCCAGCCAGACGTAGTTCACCAGCGGGTTGTGGTAGATCTTGAAGGTCGCCCCTTGCTGGGCGATCTGCTCCCAGTCGACGAGCAGCACGTACAGGTCATCTTCCAGCGACGAGCGCACGCCGGGGATGGTCATCGATTGCTGCGCAGCGTAATAGAAGTCTCGCCGCGGGTACAGCTCACCCAGCGGCCGGCCGTCACGATATACGGACACCACCGCCCGCGCCACGTTGCGATCGCGTTCGTTGGGATCGTCGAACTGTGTCAGCCCGTCGTATGTGACGACATAGCGTCCCAGGGTGAGCTGCTCGCCGACTGCCAGCTGGCCCTGAGTCTCAGTCTGGAAGATCTCGATCCCGATGATGCCGATTGCCATCAGCACCACGCCGATGTGGATGATGTAACCGCCGTAGCGCCGTCGGTTGCGCGCGGCCAGCCGGCCGAGGGCGACGAAGAAGTTCTCCCCATGACGCTGGTGGCGCGCCCTCGCGCCGCGCCAGAACTCGTACACCGTCACCGCCAGCACCAGGCCACCAAGCCAGCCGGCGAGCAGAGCCGCCGGATTGCGCATGCCACCGATCCACAGCGCCGCCAGCACCAGCAGCGAGGCGGCCGCCGGCTTCCACAGCGCCGTCCCCAGGCGCTGCCAAGAGGCGCGACCGTAGACCGAGAGCGGGGCCACCCCCATCAACAGCAACAGCATCCCCCACAGCGGACCCGTGGCGCGCTCGTAGAAAGGTGGGCCGACAGTCACCTTCTGCCCGGTGAACAGCTCGGAGATCAGCGGGAACAGGATCCCCCACAGACAGACGATGTAGATCCCCATGAAGATCAGATTCTGCAGCAGGAACAGCGCCTCGCGCGAGAACATCGAGTCCAGCCGGTTCTCACTGCGCAGCCCGTCCCAGCGCGAGATCAGCAGACCGAGGGAGGCCGCGAAGGTGAGGCCGATGAAGGCGAAGAACATCGGCCCGATGGCCGACTGGGCGAAGGCATGCACCGAGGAGAACACGCCCGAGCGCGTCAGGAAGGTCGCCAGGATCACGCTCGAGTAGGTCAGGATGATCAGCACCATGTTCCATTGCTTGAGCATCCCGCGCTTCTCCTGGACGATCACCGAGTGCAGGAACGGCGTGCCGACCAGCCACGGCAGCAGCGCCGCCACTTCTACCGGATCCCAACCCCAGTAGCCTCCCCAGCCGAGCACGTCGTACGCCCAGCGCATCCCGAGGATCAGCCCCAGCGAAAGGAACAGCCAGGCGAACAGCGTCCAGCGCCGCGTGATGCGAATCCAGCGGTCGTCCGAGCGCCGGGTGACCAGGGCGGCGATGGCGAAGGCAAAGGGGATGACAAACGCCACGAAGCCCAGATACAGCATCGGCGGGTGGATGATCATGCCCGGGTGGCGCAGCAACGGGTTCAGCCCATTGCCATCGAACGGGACCAGCGGAGCCGTGCCGCGCGGTTGAAACAGCGCCGTGACCTGCTGGCCGCCGGCGGTTTGCCACAGGCGCAGGAACGGATTCTCGAAGAAGACCACCAGGCTGAGGAAGAATGCCAGGGTGCCCATCGTCACCAGGATCACCCAGGGCAGCAGTTCACGGTCGCGGTCCCAGCGGCGGGCAGAGGCGGCTGTGGCGAAGGCGGCCATCAGCCACGACCAGAACAGCAGCGAACCCGCCTGGCCGCCCCAGAGTGCCGTTACCTTGAGATAGTTGGGCATCGAGCGGCTGGTGACCGAGGCGACGTACTCGACCTGGAAGCTTCCGCTGACCAACAGGTAGATCAGCACCAGGCTGGCCGCCGTCAGCATCGGAAAGGTCAGCAGCATGGCGCGGCGTCCAGACTCTACGAGCGCCGGCCGGCCGCGCCAACCACCGTAGCCCGCGGCAGCCGCGCCGTACAGCGCCAGCCCGAACGACAGCAACAAGATGAAGTAGCCAACCTGCGCAATCACAACGCGAGCCTCCTCATTCCCTGGCCGCTCCCCTCCTGGGGCTTCCCCTGGCGCGGCAAGCCGCCTTCAACTCGGCGGCTTCGGCCTCCACGATCAGGACTTGGCTGCGCCGGTGTGATGCAACGGGCGCATCCGGCCGGTCAGCCCTGCTCGGCCTGCAGCGGGACCTCTTCCTCATAGCGCGTGGGGCACTTGAGCAGGAGTTCGTCGGCGTAGAAGATCCCATCTTCGCCGAGGCGGCCGGTGACGATGGCCTGCGCTTCGTGGCGCAGCAGATCCGGCTTCGGCCCGACGTACACGACCTGCAGCCGGCGTGCCGCCGGATCACTGACCGCCTGGTGCAGAACCGCCGCCAGTCCGCCACCTGCCTCGATCACATCCAGATCCCCCGGGACATGGGCGATGGTGAAGCCGAGGGTCAGCGTCGCGGGATCGTAGGTGATCGAGTCACCATCGACCGCTCCGGCCAGCTTGAGATCACGGCCCTGAACCGCCTCGCTCTTCTGCGCCAGTTCATCGACGGTCATGTAGTACTGGGCGGCGGCCTGCGTCGACGAGGCGATCAGGTACACCACTGCGGCGACGATCAGCAGGCCGCCGATCAGGAACTTGACCTTTCCGCCCGAGCCCGAACGCTGAGCCGGCTGAGTCTCTTGCGCCATCCACGATCCTCCCGTAGACAACTTCTCGGGGCAGGCTTACCCGCACCAAGGATGTCCATTTTATCATTGACCGAGACGGCACTGGCCAACGGGCGCATCATGCCACATGTAGCTTAATGCTCAATGAGACAGGGCTGGCCGGTGCCCATCGGGGCGGCGCCACCCAGCCAAATCGACGGGTGATGAACGTCATTCCCCCGGTGGACGGTTCCCACTGACCATCATGGCCGTAGTCCTCCAGAATCGTCTGTGGGGCATTCTACCCACGCGGCATGGGTGCCCTGGATCCGCCCTGCCGCGCCCGGATTGCAGCTGCCCGCCTGGACATCGATCGGGCTCCAGGTGGGATGGGAGTGACCGATGCACCGACCTGCTGTTGCCCGCCGCCTGCGACGCCCGGCAGCCGTGTTTCTAGCCTTGTTCCTTGGTTTCCTCTTCCTCGGCGCGGCGGCCGGCCTGAGCGGCACCACCGCCTTCGCCCAGGAGGGAACGCCCGCCGCTCCGGCGGACGCGGCGCAGGCCACACCATCACCTGCCGAGGCGACCTACGCCGGCCCCGATTTCTGCGCCAACTGCCACGGTGAGATCCACACCGAATGGGAGACGACACGCCATGCCCAGGCCTTCTCCTCGCCCATCTTCCAGCAGAATTGGGAGGAACTGGGAAGCGAGTTTGCCTGCCTGGAATGCCACACCACCGGCTATGACGCCAAGAGCAGCTCGTACGCCGCCGAAGGCGTGACCTGCGAGTCGTGCCATGGCCCATTCGTGCTCGGTCATCCAGAGAAACCGATGCCCTTCAACCCCGATGCCGAGCTCTGCGCCGCTTGCCACACCACCACTACCCATGAGTGGATGGCCAGCCCGCATGGCGCAGCCGGTGTCGACTGCCAGTCCTGCCATAACCCGCACTCCCAGACCCCGAAGGCCGAGAGTGTGTCGGCGCTGTGCAGCAACTGCCATAGCGACCCCGGCCAGGGCTTTGCCCACAGCACCCACGCCAACTCCGGCTTGGAGTGCAGCAACTGCCACATGTACACTGCGCCCACCGACGCCCCGGCGATCGGCGGGTTGGTCCCCACCGGTCACACCTTCACCGTCGGCTCTGAGGCCTGCATCAACTGCCATCAGGACACGGTCCACACGCGCGACACGCTCGTCGCCCTGACCGGCGGCGCGGCTGCACCAGCGGCTAAGACCCCGGCCGAGCTCGAAGCAGAGATTACCAACCTCGAGGCGCAGAACCAGCAGCTGGAGGCCAGCACAACCTCCAATCTATACGCCGGGTTGGTCCAGGGCGCCATCATCGGCCTGGTGATTGGAGGAACGGGCGCCTGGATTGTCAGCAAACGCCTGAAGGTCGTCGAGATCGAGGAAGAGAGTGAGCCCAATGCCTGAGAAACAGAAGGGCAGCAAGAAGAAGACCCGGGTCAAGCTGGAGCTGACCCGCCGCGATGTATTGACGCTGGCGGGCACGACGGCTGGCGCGGTGGTCTTTGCCACCGCCGTGACCACCGGCCCGCTCACGCCCTTCGCCAACCTCAAGCAGAGCCAACTGGAAGGCACGCAGGGCGAGGGAGAAGGCTCGACTGGCCGGCATCACTGGGGCATGCTGATCAACCTCGACACGTGCATCGGCTGCGAGTATTGTCAACGCGCCTGCTCGGCCACCAACGACGTCGCGCCGGATATGGCCTGGAACACCGTTGTCCCCAGCGTGTCCTCGACCGGCCGCCGCTTCTACACCACCCGCCCGTGCCTGCACTGCCAGGAAGCCCCCTGCGTCGAGGTCTGCCCGGTGCACGCCACCTATGTGCGCCCGGACGGCATTGTCATCATGGACTACGACCGCTGCATCGGCTGCCGCTACTGCCAGGTGGCCTGCCCGTACGCTGCGCGGGTGTTCAACTGGGAGGCGCGCCAGGACGAGAACCTCTTCGTCCCGACCTGGGGAAACCCGGAGATCGAACGGCGGCCGCGGGGCGTGGTCGAGAAGTGCACCTTCTGCGTCCACCGCATCGACGATGGGCTGGCCAACGGCCTGACGCCGGGCGTTAACCCGGGAGCCACGCCAGCCTGCGTCAACGTCTGCCCGGTTGGGGCACGCGTCTTCGGCGACCTGGATGATCCCCAGAGTCCGGTCTCGCGCGCCATCGCCGCCAACCCGACCTTCCGCTTGCGCGATGAACTCGGCACCCAGGCCAGCGTGTACTACGTTCCGCCGAAGGAGGGGCTGTAACCCATGGCCGCCATTCCCGCCGCCTCGGAACGCCGCCCACTGATCACCCCTGGCTTCCTCGGTTGGCTGGCCTTCGTCGGCCTGCTGATCCTGATCGGCCTGGTGGCCGCCTTCATCGTGTTCTCTCAGGGCCTGGTCGTCACCAATTTGACCAACATCGTGCCCTGGGGGCTGTGGATCACCATCGACCTGTCGGCCATCGCCCTGGGGGCCGGCGCCTTCACCCTGTCGGCCGTTGTCTACCTGCTGGGAGTCAGCCGCTTCCGACCAATGATCCGCCTGGCGGTGTACCTTGGATTTGTCGGCTACACCACCGCCCTGCTCACCCTGGTGATGGATATCGGCCGCCCGGATCGCTTCTGGCACCCGTGGGCCTTCTGGAACGTGCACTCCGTGCTGTGGGAGATCACCTGGTGCATCACGCTCTACCTGATCATCCTGGTCATCGAGTTCCTGCCGGTGCTCGCCGACTCGCGCTACTTCCGCAAGTACAAGACCTTCGGCCGCGTGGCCCACACCGTCCATCGCGCCGCCCCGGCCCTGGCCGTCATCGGATTGGGGATCTCGCTCCTGCACCAGTCGTCGCTCGGCGCCACCTACGGCATCCTTAAGGCCAGACCGATCTGGTTCAAGCCCAGCATGCCGATCATGTTCATCATCTCAGCCGTCTCCGTTGGACCGGCCGTCAGCATGGCGGCCGCCATCGTCCTGGCCTGGACCCTCAAGCGCAAGACGGTCTCGATGGATGTCTTGCGCACGATCGCTCGCTTCTCCGGGCTGGGTCTGTTGCTCTATGCCTACATCAAGTTCTGGGACCTGGCGGTGGTCACCTACTACGGCGCCACACCTCTCGCCCAGGAGACCTTCCGCACGCTGGGGGAGTTCACGCCGTACACCTTCGGCTTCTGGGTGGGTGAGATCCTGCTGGGGATCGTTGTTCCCGTGGTGATTTTCCTGACCCCGCGCTTCAATCGCCGGCCGGGATGGCTGGTCCTCGGCGCAGCCCTCGCCGCGCTGGGGATCGTGGTCAACCGCTGGAACGTGACCGTCTCCGGCCTGGTCGTGCCGCTGGTCTACAACCCCGGCGCACCCATCCTTCTTGCCCCCAGCCCGTACCAGCCGGCGCTGATCGAGTGGGCGATTGTGCTCGGGGTGATCGGCTACGCCCTGCTGATGTTCACGCTCGGCGGCAAGTTCCTGCCGCTTTTCGGCGAGTCCGCACAGGACGACCTGGCCAGCCGCCACTCGTAGGACGCCTCCCCCGGCAGTTCCGCCCTCGGGGTGACAGCCTCAACTGCCTGTCATCCCGAGGCCGCTCGTCGGCCAAGCGAACCGTTTCTCCCTACGCTCCCCAATTGGCAACCACAAGCAGATCCCTCGCTTCGCTCGGGATGACATCGCGGGGTACCTCTCATCCCGAGGCCGCACTTCGGCCGAGGGATCCGTCCGCCCCAACGGAACCCGTGAAATGGCGTACAATAAGGCTCAAATCGTCCAATTTGGAGCGCTGGGCTGATCGCCCGAGGTGTCGGCGGCCGGCCCGAGCGCCTGAGGAGACCCATGCGGAAAGCACTGCGCAACTTCTTCTTCCCACCTTCTGGCAGCCCGTGGTGGATCCGCGTGCTCCCCTACGCTATTCTCGGCGCCCTCACCCTGGTGGTCCTGGTCGGCGGCGTGTTCGCCTGGGACTACACCAACAGCCCTGAGTTCTGCGGCACCGTCTGCCACACCATGCCGCCGGAATACACCGCCTACCTGCTCTCCCCGCATGCGCAGGTGGATTGCGTCGAGTGCCACATCGGACGCGGGTTCTTTGCCACCCGGGTCTCGCGCAAGGCAGGTGACCTCGAGCACGTGATCGATACGACCTTCCACAACTACGAGTTCCCAATCCGCGCCCGCAAAATGCGCCCGGCCAGCGACACCTGCGAGAAGTGCCACTCGCCGCAGAAGTTCTCAGATGACAGCCTGCGCGAGGTGCAGCGCTTCGGCGTCGACGCCTACAACACGCCCACCAGCACCTACCTGGTGCTGAAGACCGGCGGCGGCAGCGAGCGTGAGGGGCTGGGGCGCGGCATCCATTGGCATATCGAGAACCCGGTGTACTACCTGCCCACAGATGAACTGGACCAGGAGATTCCCTACGTCAAGGTCGTCAACAGCGACGGCACCTCGACCGAATACATCGACCTCAATTCGAATGTCGATCCAAGCGCCATCAACCCGGATGACCTCAAGCAGATGGACTGCATCACCTGCCACAACCGCATCACCCATCTGATCATGACGCCGGAAGACACCGTGGATCAGCTGATGAGCCGCGGCTTGATCTCGCCCGGCATCCCGGACATCCGCGCCCGGGCGGTCGAGGTCTACGGCGGCGACTACCCCACGGTCGAGGCAGGTCAACGGGCCATCGCCGGTCTGAAGGAGTTCTATAGGCAGAACGATCCGGAGTTCGTCGCCCAGAACCCGGGCCTGGTGGACGCCGCCATTGTGGCGCTGCAAGACGCGTACGCCAAGAGCAATTTCCCCGAACAACTGGTGGACTACAAGACCCACCCGAACAACGTCGGCCACAAGGATGCTCCGGGCTGCTTCCGCTGTCACGACGGCAAGCACCTGAACGCCGAGCAGGAGCCCATCCGGCTGGAATGCAATCTGTGTCACTCGATCCCGATTGTCGCCGGTCCGCCGGACTTCCTGGCCAACATTGAGGTCAGCCGCGGGCTCGAGCCCTCATCGCACCTCGACCCGAGCTGGATCCAGCTCCACCGCGAGGTGTTCGATCCATCCTGCGTCAACTGTCACACGACAGGGGATCCGGGCGGCGTGAGCAACACCTCCTTCTGCTCGAACTCGGCCTGCCATGGCAACGTGTGGGAATACGCCGGGTTCGACGCCCCGGGCCTGCGCGAGATCGTGCTATCCAAGCTTCCGCCGGCGCCCACGCCCACGCCCCTGCCTGCAACCGCCAGCGTGACGTTTGAGACCGTGGTCGGTCCGCTCTTCGCTCAGCGCTGCGCCGCCTGTCACGGCGGCGCCAGCCCCATCGTTGGGCTGGATCTGAGCAGCTACGCCGGTGCCCTGCAGGGCAGATCCGAGGGGCCAGTCATCCTGCCTGGAGACTCCGCCGCCAGCCCGCTGGTCATCATTCAGAGCGGTCCGCAGAACCACTTCGGGCAACTGACGCCGGAGGAGCTTGAGTTGGTCAAAGGCTGGATCGACAACGGCGCGCCCGAAGGCTAGCCCAGGTCAACTTGCCCAGACAATTGCCCAGGCCGCCGGGTTCCTCCCGGCGGCTTTCTTCTTACCGCCCCCCGCACGGGGTTCCCGGCGCATGAACTTACTGATTGTGCAGAGATGCACATTGATGTATAGTGTGCAGAACCCATAGGCGCGTGGGGTGTTTAGCCTATCCCCGGCACATGGGTGTGCCCCGTCGCGATCGACCCTGGCGCGCCGGCGCAGGCAGTGACCGCAGGGGAATCGGGCAGCGGGACAGCCCGGGGATGCTCAGCCCCGGCGGTCCCGATGCAGCGGAAGGCGACGGCGCTTCAAGCCGGTTGTGGGAGCGCTCACCGGCTTGGACAGGCAGTCACCTCTCCGCCCCGGGAAGGAGGTCGGCCTCGAGGCATCGACGAGTGTGACGGGATCCTGTTCCACCAATCACAACTCTCACGGGTTGAGAGGAGAATGCATCGATGAGACGTACATCCCTACTGATCGGCTTGATCCTGGTAGGGGCAGCGCTGGTCCTGGTGGCCTGCGGCGGGGGGGCTCCCACGGAAGAGCCCGCTCCCGTCGAACCGACGGAAGCGCCGGTGCCTGAGCTCGTCGTGCCCTACGAAGAGGCCTGGGCCTCTTCGCCGCACGCCGACGCCTCGGCTGAGGCTTTCCGCCACTGGGACGAGGAAGATCCGGCAGAAGTGCCTGTCGAGTGCGCCAAGTGCCACTCGGAAGCGGGCTACCTGGATTTCCTCGGCGCCGATGGGAGCACGGCGGGTGTGGTTGATGCGCCGGCACCGGTCAACACCGTTGTCTCGTGTGTCGCCTGCCACAACGATGTCACCATCAGCAAGACCAGCGTTGTCTTCCCCTCCGGCGTCGAAGTCACTGGGATCGGTGACGAGTCGCGCTGTATGGAGTGCCACCAGGGTCGAGCCTCGACCGTCCAGGTGAACGAAGCCATCGAGGCTTCGGGCGTGGCCGATGAGGATACGGTGATGCCCGAGGCGGGTTTCATCAACATCCACTACTTCCCGGCCGGCGCCACCCTGTACGGCAAGATCGCCCAGGGCGGGTACCAGTACGACGGCAAGTCGTACGACGCCAATCTACGGCACGCCGGTGGGCTCAACACCTGCCAGAGCTGCCACGACACACACACGCTCGAGGTCAAGGTCGAGTCGTGCACCACCTGCCATGAGGGCGTCACCACCACGGATGACCTGAAGGACATCCGCATGGCCGGCTCGCTGGCCGACTACGATGGTGATGGCGACGTCGAGGAAGGCGTGTACTACGAGATGGACGGGCTGCGCACGCTGCTGCTCGGCGCCATCCAGGCTTACGGCACGGAAATCGCCGGATCGGCCATCGCCTACAGCCCCGACGCCTACCCGTATTTCTTCATCGACACCAACGGCAACGGGGTGGTCGATGGTGAAGAGGGTGCCTTCCCGAACGCCTTCAAGGCCTGGACCCCGCGCCTGCAGAAGGCCGCCTACAACTACCAGATGTCAGTCAAGGATCCAGGCGCTTTCGCCCACGGCGGAAAGTACATCATGCAGCTGCTGTACGACTCGATCGAGTCGCTGAACGCAAAGATCGCGACCCCGGTCGATCTCAGCACGGCGCACCGCATCGATCCGGGTCACTTCGCCGGGTCGGAAGAAGCCTTCCGCCACTGGGATGAGGACGGCGAGGTGCCGGCCGGCTGCGTCAAGTGCCACAGCGCCGAAGGCCTGCCGCAATTCCTGGCCAACGGCGGAACGACGATCCTTTCCGGCACGACGCTGGCAACCACCGGGGTCGTGGCGCAGGAGCCGTCCAACGGCTTCGAGTGCAGCACCTGCCACAACGAGGCTGAATGGCCGGCACGCTACGCCGTGACCACGGTCCCGTTCCCCAGCGGCGCCAAGGTGACCTTCTCGACCGAGAAGGACGCCGACGGCAACCTGATCCCTGTGGACGCCAACCTGTGTATCGAATGCCACCAGGGGCGGGAGTCGACCAAGAGTGTCGACAACGCCATCGCCGCTTCCGGCGCCGGTGACAACGAGATCATGGGTGACGCCAACGGCAACGGCGTGATCGACGAAGGCGAACGTGCGGCCAGCTTCCGCAACCCGCACTACTTCGCCGCCGGCGCCACGCTGTTCGGTGACGAGGCCCAGGGCGCCTACCAGTACGCCGGCCAGACCTACGACGGCCGCAACGCCCATGTCCCCGGCTTCGACACCTGCAATGCCTGCCATGGCACCCACGAACTGGAACTCAAGCTCGAGGCCTGCACAACCTGCCATCCGGGCGCTGCCACTGCGCAGGACATCCGCATCTCGACAGTTGACTTCGACGGTGACGGCAACGCCACCGAGGGCATTGCTGGCGAGGAAGCCACGATGCTCGAGGCGCTGTATGCCGCCATTGTGAAGACAGCTGCCGACGCGGGCACCCCCCTCACCTATGACCCCTTCGCCTACCCCTACTTCTTCGGCGACACCAATGGCAACGGGGCCGTTGACGAGGGCGAGAAGGCCTTCGCCGCATGGACGCCTCGTCTGCTGCGGGCAGCCTACAACTACACGTGGTTCCAGAAGGACCCGGGCGCCTTCGCCCACAATCCTACGTACACCCTCCAGGTGCTGTATGACAGCCTGAAGGATGTCGGCGGGGATGTGGCGGGGATGACCAGGCCGGTACCACCAGCCGAGTGACGTGACGTCCACCAAGACGTCAGCCACTGCATGAATGAAATGGAACGGGGCATGGGCAAAGCCCATGCCCCGTTCCATTCTCCTCCCA
>Ga0209705_10000401_pt1 | contig 22626 bp, 16 predicted proteins | sample PPLLaktember2015_5_FD_187262 | JGI IMG/M metagenome (GOLD analysis project Ga0209705, IMG submission 187262) | Freshwater sediment microbial communities from Prairie Pothole Lake near Jamestown, North Dakota, USA - PPLs Lake P8 Core (1) Depth... | ecosystem: Environmental > Aquatic > Freshwater... | reverse complement strand
ACTGGCCACGGTGCGCTCAAAGGTCTCATCCGGACCCGTAGCGCTTCAGAGCCTCATAGATGGCATGGGTCCCAAACTCCATAGCGCTCACTGGCACCCGCTCATCGGGACTATGTCCCAGTTCCCAGGCTTTCAGGTCAGGTGGTAGCTGCATCGGTGTGAATCCGTAGGTCTGGATTCCCAGTCGGCGAAAGAAGCGGCCGTCTGTGACACCACTGAACAGGAAAGGAATGGGAGTGCCTTCGGGGTCACTCTGGCGCAGAATCTCCGCCAGGGTGTCGAACCACCCCATGTCTGGTTCCGCCGTGCCGGGATCGCACCGAGTCACCTCAAGTGTCACATCTTGGCCAAGTAGACGGCGCAGCTCAACTATGAACTGATCAGGGCTGAAACCGGGCAGAAGCCTCCCATCCAGGTCAATGGTGATCTCGCTGGGGATCACGTTGAATTTCTCACTGGCGTGAACAACCGTTGCCGCTACGGTGTTGCGGAAGAGAGGATCGAGGACCAGCCTTCTCGGACCAAACATCGCTAGTACTCGGTCGGTCAGCACTGGGTTCAGAAGCTGGCGGAGGACCAAGTTGGAAGGGAATGACAGCGCCTGTCCCATGGCCTCAACAGTCTGGCGTGCTGCCGATGTAACATGCACCGGCAGACGGTATTGATCCAGCTTCTGAAGCACTCTGGCCAACCTGGCCATGGCGCCGCCGCGAACGGGCATCGATCCGTGACCCCCCGCCCCTCTTACCACTGCCTTGATGGTGCAAAGCTGTTTCTCGGTCACCATGATGGGATAGAGCTTTCTGGTCCCAATGTAGACACTGAAGCCGCCGGCTTCACCGATGGCATAGCGGATGTCCCGAAAGTGCTCTGCATGGTTCTCGACCAGGTGTTTGGCCCCACAGTCACCGCCGGCTTCTTCATCGGACAAGATGGCCAGCACAACGTCACCAGCCGGAACAAGTCCCTCGGCCTTGGCCTGTAGCAGCGCGGCCAGCATCATGGCGACGCCGCCCTTCATATCAAGAGCGCCTCTGCCCCAGACACAGCCGTCTGCCACCCTGCCCTCGAACGGAGGATATGTCCACTTCTGGCCGGCCGTGGTGACCACATCTACGTGTCCATACATCAACAGCGGCGGAGCATCGCCCCGTCCGGACAACCGGGTAACCAGGTTTGGCCGGTTCGGATGGCAGCCAAGGAGCACCGTCTGGAATCCGGCGGCAACCAGTAGCTGATTCACATAGGCCACACAATCCACCTCGTTGCCAGGCGGATTGGTGGTGTCAAAACGGATGAGATTCTGCAGCAACTGCAGTGGCCGCTCGTGAACGGCGGTGTCCTTGCCTGGCCCAGGCGTTGCTATGGTCGTTCCTCCGAGCTACCTTCTTGGCTAGAACACCAGTAAAGGTCGAACCACCTCAACATAGACGAGCTACACCTCCCGGGACGCTCTTCAGGTGCCAGTGTCACCAATATCAGCCGTTTGTTGGAGAAGCCGCACTACCATCACCCTCTCTGGCCAACTCCGCATCGCCATCCTGGTCCACTGATGGAAACAGCATTAGCGGCAGCCTGCGTCCGGCTCCCGCGAGGCTGGCCTTGGCCACAGCCGCTGAGCGTTCGACGGCAACGACCCCTGCGTCCGGATCTTTTGACGTCACCTTCAAGCCGCTGTTAAGAACCACCTGATCCGCGTAGACCAACACCGTATTGGAGACATCAACAAAACCACCAGCCTCGAGGAGTGATCGCTGCTCCTCGAACTCGAAGTAGTGGTATTCCCGCTCTTTGCGCAACTTGCCATTGTAGTAGAACATCTTGACGGTCGGTACCAGTTCTCTGACAAGCATCTTGACCGTGGCCCACCAGCCTTCATCTCGCAGGCCGTATTCGATGTTCTTGAAGTAGATGGCCATCGGTTTCCAACCAGCCTTCGGGTTGGCCAGCACCAGTCGCCCTCCAGGCTTCAGGACGCGTTGGAACTCCCTCGCAGCCATCAGTTGGTCACGGGCGCTGAGCGCGTACAGGACGTTGTTGCAGGCTATCCCATCAAATGCCGCATCCTTGAAGGGCAGTCCCTTCGTCAGATCGCTCAGCAGAACACGGCAGTCACGGTCTTTCCTGGTATGACACTGCAAGGCTTGCCGGCAGAAGTCCACGGCCACTACATCACATCCCAGTCCCTTGAGCCGCAGAGCCAGGTTTCCTGTCCCGGAGCCAACGTCCAGTATGAGCGAGCCGGATCTGGGATCCAACTCCCGGCAAATGGCATCCAGGAGCTTCCTGTACGTGGGAACCGAATTCAGCACGTCGTACACCTTGAAGTACTGCGCCCAGAACTCACTGCCTAGCATGGATCTATTTAGCTATCCTTTCGAACGGAGTGATCGGCACTACTGGCCGCCTTTTGTGCTGCCAACCGTCGCTGGCTGCAGCGTGCCAATACTCAAGAGGGCCAGAGCCTTGTCCGAAGGATTGACGTGTGGCGGCTTCAGGTGACCGAGGTCAGCGCCCTCAGCCTGCCTCTGGGCGATGTAGTTAGCGAAAGCACCCTGGGGTAGGAAAGCGACCTCCACCTGTTGCGACTCGACGTCAGGTCTGTCCTCGGTGTCGTCGTAGATGTTGTAAGGATTGTGGTGATACGTGCTCTCAAGTTTCCGCAATTCGCGGCTGAATATAGTGGCGATTTCTCGCTCGTTGACCGTTGTCTTTTGACTGGGCTCGATATAGAGGTGAAGCACAGCCCTGTCACCCCAGACTTCCTTGCGGGCCGCCCACTCGACATAGGGCACTCCAGTGTTCTGCAGAGCTTCCCAGATGATCCTCTCGGTCAGCCTGCCAAGGCCAGCAATGTCGATGACATAGTCGGCGCGACCATAGAAGACCATTTGGGGGAGGTCGATATCGGAGTACTCGTTGCGCAGAGAGACTATCCTGATCATGTCGCCGAGTCTGAATCTCACCAAGGCGCCGCCGTGCAGGTTAGTGATGACGATCTCGTAGTTGTTGTCTGGTTTCAGCTCATTCAGCAACACGGTCCGGGGTTGATATGTGTGATCGAGTCTCCACCTGTAGTGTTCGTCCTCGGGTATGAACTCAAAGAAGTTGAGGTTGGGAACAAAGGTCATCCCCGCAAAGTCCCACGTTTGCATGGCGTATATGCCGCCCTCGGTGCCGCCATACAGCTCCAAGGGCTTTCTGCCCCACATTCCCTGAACCTTCTCCTTGAAAATGGCGGAGTCGGTGCCTCCTCCCATGACGACCTTCAGATCCCAGAGATCTCTAGGCAGCATCGGACGACGAGCCAGACTGCTCTTCACAAGTCCCTTGCCCAGACGAAGAGCAGCCCTTGGATGAGTGATCAGGAACTTGACATCAGGCTTCTTGGGCTGTTCCCGCATCTGGTCTCCCACCACCGCTAGGACTGACGGAAGTCCCCCAAAAGCATCGAGCCCCTCATCAAGGGCTTGAGCAAAGGCGGCCTTGATCCTCTCCGTGAAGGTTAGCCCCTCAGCGTTTGAGGGCAGGAAGTCGAAGTTGAAAGCACGCCGGGTGAGCTCCCCGACGGCCCCGGAGGCATACTCGGGGCCTCCCACTGTATACAGCACCTTCAGGTGTTCCCTAACCTTGGATATGTCGCCCCGGTGTTGAGATATCGCAAACAGGGCACAGGCAGCACAGACCTTCTCGCATTCTGCCTCGAAGCGTTCCGACCAGGGCACCCATTTCACATCATACGTGCCGCTGTAGCCAGAAGTCTTCACCCAGCGGGCTGGTTTCGCCGGCGAGACATAGTCACGGCGCTCTTGAAGATCCGGGCAGTAGTCGGCATAGGTGGTGAAGGGTACCTGCCTTCTGAACTCCTCCGCGGTCCCGGGCCTGGCTCCACGCATCACCTTCTCGCCGATACCGGAGCCCTTCAGCAGCTCGATCTGTTCCAGGAGAAGCCTATTCTGGATGCCCATGAACTGGGCGAGAGAGAGGTCGATGAACCCGCAGCAGTCAAGCCACAGCTCCTTCTTCTTCCCCTGCCTCAGTAGATCGATTGGTCTGACCATACCAACCCGCCTTTCTGATACTGCTGAAAGAGGTCTAGCACTCGAGTATCTTGCCTCTCTAAGCTGTGGGAGACTGTCAAAAGATGGATCGGCCGAGAGACAATACCTCCGGCCATAGCCTCAGACTGACCATTGCGCCCCCCTCGGAGAACCTGTGCCCTGGTCCCTCCAGGACACTGCGTGAGGCAATTCTGAGCCAATAGACTCTCGACAAGTCGTCTAGGAAACTAGCATAAGCAGCAGCTGCTGTCAATGGCCGTTGCTCAATCCGGCGGTAGCCAACGTTTCTTGTATGCGACATTCCGTTCTGCATGGTGGCTGAAAGGAATCTGTGATAGTCTCGCCCGGACCTGAGAGCAGCGCGTGAGTCCATATCAGTAGTATGGGCTTGTATGACCGTAGACGGGATGACATAGGCAACCTGTCTCGGAACTGAGGAGGAGCAACGTCGCCGCTGAAGAGGCGGTTGCTTCATGCTTGACGCGTGTTCGATGATTGGCAGGCAGATTCGCTTGAACGAACGGGGATCTAGCAGGTACTCGAACAGATGAGTGGACACGCTGTAATCCCTCTTGTGGCCACCGTGGCCTTCTTGGGTCCAATGGTTGCCCTGTTGCTGCACCACCCCAGGCTCAAGCGGAACCTCCTGATGCTTCTGTTTGTCATCCCAGCCATGCTGTGGAGCCTCGCTGACTTCTTCCTGCGCATTCAGCTCTCGCCAGTGGACTCGCTGACTTTGGTCAAGGTCGTTATCTGCCTGGGAATCCTCATGATCATTCAATACCATCACTTCCTGCGGTCCCATGCTGGCAAACAGGATGGGAAGGCGCTGCTGGCCTATGTTCCGCTGGTTGCCGTTGTGGGGCTGACGATCTCAGACTGGATGCCCCGAAGCATCCAGGTCAGCCATGACCTCGTTATCATCAGGTATGGTCTCTGGATCATACCGGTGGCCCTATTCCTGGTAGCCTTGATTGGCTATGACATGTACCTCCTTCTGCGGAAGCACAGGGCTTCCGACAGCCTCGTCGAGCGCAACCAGATTGCGTATCTGTTGGCTGCCACTGTCATAGGGGCGGCCGCCATCCTCGCCGGGCTGACTCCGTGGGGTACTGAATTTGCTCTCCCTCACTTTGGCAATCTCGCCACGGCGCTCATTATCGTGTATGCCATGGTAGCCTGGCACCTCGCGGATATTGGCTTGGCATTTCGGCGTGCCCTGATAGGTTTCTGGATTGTAGCCAGCGCCGCGGCCTTTGCTGTGCTTTTACTCTGGGTGGTCTCACTGGTACTAGGCTTTGAATTGACCCCCGGAGCCGTACTGGCAGGAATCGTTGGCGCTCTCCTGTGCATGGTGTTCGTCTATTATGTCAGCCGCTTGTCTCGGCGCGCCATCGAGGGAATCTTCATGGGCAAGAGATACGACTACCGGCGGCAGTTGTCGCAATTCCTTTCTGCCAGATCCGTCATTACAGACTTGGATGAGTTTGGTCAGGAGTTGCTGACGCTCCTTTGTGGTTCGATTGCCAGTGAGCGGGCCTGGCTGCTCCTTTCTGCGGCTGAAGACGAGGACTTCGAGATCCGATGTTCCTACGCCTCAGATAGCGCGGAGTCAGTGCCACCCTTTAGCCTAGCGCCGGACAGCAGCGTGCTCATCTGGCTGAGAAGTGAGGCACGGCCTCTATCCGGAAGGCAGTTGGAGACGCGCCTGCGACCAGCTATTCCTAGGATGGTAGACAAAGGGAAGCCCGGGTCTGATGCAGTGGAAGTCATGTTCCCGGTCATCAGTGAGGGTCGGCTGGTGGCCATCCTGGCCCTTGGAGGAAAGGGAAACGGGGGATCATATAACTTGGAGGAGGTGGAGGTGGTGAAGGCCGCCCTCACCGACCTCAGTGCTAGAATGAACCAGGCGGTCAAGCAGGAGGAAATGCAGGCCAAGCAAGACGACCTGACTGTCCTCAATCGGCTGACGGCTATCCTCACCTCTACCACCGACTTCCGCGATGCTCTGGAACGCTTCTCCGAGGAACTGAAAAGGGTAGTTCCGGTCGACCTGGCCATCATGGCCTTGGCCGACGAAGACAACCTGCACCGATTCCCTTTGACGCTCACCACTCCCGGGCCTTGGCAGACGGATCAGACGATCCCCGTTTCTGGGACAGGAACACAGTGGGTGATGAGGGAGCGAACAAGCCTGTTCGAGCCCGATCTGGCCAAGTCCAGCCTGTTCCACACGGGAGAGGACTACCTGAAGCATGGTATCCGTTCGGTTCTCTACTTGCCCCTGGTTTCGGCAGGAAGCAGTATCGGTGCACTAGTCGTGGCCAGCCGGCAGCCGCAAGCCTACAACAGACGGAGAATCGAATTCCTAGAACAACTGGCTTCTGGGATCACGACGCCGATTGAGAACTCGCGGCTGTACCTGCAAACCAGGGAGAAGACTCGGGTTGACGAGCTGACGGGGCTGTTCAACAGGCGCTATTTTGACGAAAGGTTGAACGAGGAGGTACGTCTGCACAAGCAGCATGGTCACCCCCTCTCACTCCTCATGATGGATCTTGACCACTTCAAGATGTTCAATGATATTTACGGACACCGCGCTGGTGATGACCTGCTGAGGCAGGTTGCAGGGCTGATCACGAGCTCGATTCGAGGCAACGATCAAGCATTTCGCTACGGTGGCGATGAATTCGCCATACTACTGCCCCATACAGACATCATTGCTGCTGGCCCCGTGGCAGAGCGGGTGCGCCAACAGATTGAGCATCATATGCAGTCAGCCTCCATAGGCGTCACGGCCAGCATCGGTTTCGCCAGCTGCCCAGCCAATGGTGTCACCACCGGTGACCTAGTGACGATGGCCGATGCCGCCCTCTATCATGCCAAATACCATGGGCGCAACCGCATTTCTGCCGCAACGGACATTCAACCCGCGCCCAAGAGCATGCCGAGCACAGAGACGAGGGGTCCCAACCTGGCCGTGGTCTATGCCCTCATGGCGGTGGTGGATGCGAGGGACCACTATACCTATGCCCATTCGCACACAGTGCGATCCTATTCTGCCGCTCTGGCCAAGGCCGTTGGTTCACCAGCCGACCTAGTCTCTCGGGTTGGCGTGGCTGCAATGCTGCACGATATCGGCAAGATAGGCACAAGAGACAGTGTACTAGCCTCTGGCAAGGCAGAAACGCCCGAGGAACTGGCGGAACTGCGAGCCCACCCTCGACTGGGAGCTACCATCGTAGCCAGTGTTCCTGGCTTGGCACAGTGTGCTCCTGCCATTCTTCATCACCATGAGCACTATGATGGCAGTGGCTATCCGGATGGTCTCACCGGAGACAGCATTCCTCTCGAAGCGCGTATCCTGGCTGTGGCGAACGCGTTCGCCAATATGATATCTGAGCGGGGTCAGGAGCCGATTTTGCCATGGGAAGAGGCCTTGGAGAGACTGAAGAGCCATGCCGGCACTCGGTTTGACCCAGTACTAGTCGAGACCTTCGTCGATGCGGTTGTGGCGTCTCAATTTGCCGGGGAGGTGATGGCGAACGGCGACCAAGTCGCCGCCATCGCGTTGTCGACAGAATCAGCAACATTGGGGCAGAAACCATAGAAAGCGCGAAGGCCAACTACCCAATGAGAGTTGTAGAACAAGAGAGCTGACGAGATGGGAATAAGTCCGCTGTCAATTGACGAGGGAAGCCGACTGCTGTTGGACAATGCCAGCGAGAGTATCGCTATTGTTCAGGACGGGCTGATCAAGACGGTTAATCCCAGTCTCCTGAAACTCACCAACTACTCGGAGCGTGAGCTGACGTCCAAGCCTTTCATAGAGTTCGTTCATCCCGACGATCGACAGATCGTCACAGAACGCTACCTCATGAGGGTAAGAGGAGAGGGAGCTTCCGCTGCCTACTCATTCAGGATCATCGACAAACAAGGAGACACTCGGTGGGTGGAAGTGAACGCGGTGACGACGGCCTGGCAGGGAACGCCGGCCGTGCTCTGCTTCCTAGCGGATGTGACGGGGCGCCAGATGGCGGAGGATAGGATCAGGCAAAGTGAGGAGAAGTACCGGAGTCTATTCGAAAACACCCAAGACGGTGTAGAGGTCATTGATGCCGAAACGGGCAGAATAGTCCTGGCCAACCACGCGGCCGCGAGGATGTTCGGCTTTGATTCTTCCGACGAGATGGTTGGGGTAGATCCACTGGAATACATCCCGACGGAAGACAGAGAGCGGGTCACAGGCATGATGCTGGAATACATGTTTGTGAAGGACCTTCACCACTTGATGGAGATCAGGGTCCGGACCAAGGACGGCCGCCTCATTTGGGTCAGTGGCATCGGTGTGAAGACTGAGTATCAGGGGAGACTGGCCGGTTTGGTTTCAATGAGAGACATAACCGAGCAGAAGGAAATCGAGGAGGCCTTGCGAGAGAGCGAGAGGCATCAACGCCTCCTAGCCGATAATGCTTCCGATGTCATCTGGGTCACCGACCTGAAGCTGAAGCCGACCTATGTGAGTCCATCGGTCACCCGGCTGACAGGCTATAGCGTTGAGGAAGCCAGGAGCCGAACCCTTGTGGATCTCTTGTCACCGGCTTCATTGGAGATGGCCCAAGCGGCTTTCTCAAGGGCTCTAGACTTGGAGAGAAGCGACAGGCCATCCGGACCACCGCCTTTGGAAGTGGAATTAGTGCGCAAAGATGGGTCCACCGTTTGGGTAGAATCCACTTTGAGTTTCATACATGACGCTGATGGTCAGCCGGTTGAAGTGATGGGCGTCCTGCGGGACATCTCGGAGCGAAGGAACGCGAATGCCGTCATTCGAGACAGTGAGAAACGCTACCGTCTGCTGGCCGAGAACATCTCAGACGTCATCTGGGTCACCGACATGAACTTGAAGCCCACCTACTTCAGCCCCTCTGTGACCCGGCTGACGGGCTATAGCGTTGAGGAAGTAATGGCTGGCAATGTCCAGACCAGCCTGACGCCGGAATCCGCGAAGGCAGCGGCCCATGCCTTTGCCAAGGTGCTGACTCTGGAAGCAAAGGACCCGAGGAGGGCATCGGCTGGGGGAAGCATGGAGCTGGAGTTCAGGTGCAAAGACGGCTCCACGATCTGGGTAGACACCACTGTAAGTTTCCTGCGGGATTCTGCTGGTCGTCCAGTTGAGATCGTGGGGGTCCTGCGTGACATCAGCGAGCGACGGAGGGTGGAGGAGAGGCTGCGAGAGAGCCTGAGCAGACTTGAGAAGACAATGGATGGCACCATACAGGTCATGGCTTCCATTGTGGAGACTAAGGACAGCTACACCGCTGGTCACCAGCGGCGAGTGAGCCAACTTGCCTATGCTATAGCCCAGGAGATGGGACTGTCCAGCGATCGCGGACAAGCCATCCGCACCGCCGGGCTTCTTCACGACCTGGGCAAGATATCTGTGCCGGCGGATATTCTCGCTAAACCGGGCCGCCTCACGGACATCGAATTCGCCCTGATCAAGAATCATCCCCGGGCTGCCTATGAAATCCTGAAGAAGATTGAATCCTTCACGGAAATCGCCAAGATCGTGCTGCAGCACCATGAAAGAATGAATGGATCGGGGTATCCGTTCGGGCTTTGCGGTGAGGAGATAGTGCCCGAGGCGCGCATCTTGGCTGTCTCCGACGTAGTGGAGGCCATGTCTTCTCACCGTCCCTACCGTCCTGCGTTGGGCCTGGACAAGGCTTTGCAGGAAATCGCCAACGAGAAAGGCGTCCTCTATGACGGAGATGTGGTCGAGGCTTGCCTTTCAGTCTTCCTTGCTCGAGACTTCAGCTTTCTATCTGACTAAGGCCTTCCGTTGTCCCTCTGATACCCCAGGATCACTTAGGACTCCGGTCTATTCTGGAACTCCGTTGCTTAGATTGACTCGTCAACGGATTTGACAATAACCGAGAGCCAATTAGAATATTCTCTAGAGACATTACAAAACCATTACATGGAGGATGATGATGGGTGAGTCTATGGAGTTGACCGAGAACCAGACGTCGTGGATGCAGCTAATGACGGCGGCGACCGTCCTGGAAAGGGCCAGAAACCTGGAACTGGCCAAAGTTGGCCTGAATATGCCGCAGTCTGAGGTCCTCTATTGCCTCAAGATCTCCAAAGAGCCGCTGACGCCCATGAAGTTGGCGCGAATGATGCACAAACAGCCACACACTGTCTCAGCGCTGGTGCATCGTATGGAGGCCAGCGGCCTTCTGAAGACAAACCGCGACATGAAGCGGAAGAACTGGGTGAGAGTATCGCTGACCAAGAAGGGTGAGGAGGCCCTCAAGCACTGGTCAGCTTCAACCATGGTCCCTGATGTCATGTCCTGTCTGTCAAAGCGAGAATCAGAGGCGCTCACCACGATCACCAAGAAAATCCACAAAGGCGGTCTCGAACTGCTCCGGAAGATGCAGCCCGACCCCTACAGTGAACCACTATTCTGGTGACAACTGGCTTCTCGATTGTGCCCCAGTGGTTGTGGCAGGACTGGCGCCACGTTCAAACAAAGGTCAGTTGGACTCTCCGTCGAGGTCGGCCACAGGTGGCGGAGGACTTCGAACACTCAGCGAGTGATCTGCCAACTCCTGCTACACTGTTGCTTCACGCTTGCCAACTTCTGCAGGCAGTGGTGGGCGATACGATAGTGGACCTGGACCAATGCCCTTCTGTACTAAGGATATGTGGTCTGGCGGCGAAGCTTGGATGGGCTGCCGGTGAAGAGGAATTGCCGATGACCTGCAAACTTTTGCAAGTAGACATAAGTGGGCCATGGTGTACCATATGCAGAACTCCTCGGTTCGAAATGGCCTTCAGCCTGTGACGCGTGCAGTTCCTCCAGTGCCTTCTCTACCCTGGCCTCCTAGTACCCCGCCCGTTCCAGCAAATAGAGCATGACGACGATGATAGCTGCCATTGGAATGATGACCGCCCAGTTGTTGACTTTCAGAACCTGCGGGACAGTCACGTTGCCGAAATAGCCCCTCTTCAGCATACCTTCTTTCAACCTGGGGTAGGCTGCTGCGAGCAGTCCGGAACCCAGCACTATTCCGGCCAAGCCGGCCGTCAGGGCATCCAGATAGCCATTTCCGATTGCGCCGGCAATAGTCCCCGGGCAGTAGCCGAGCAAGGCAAAACCTGCGCCGAAAATCAGCCCGCCGATGGCATTTCGCCCCCACGAACCGGCTTTGGGACGCAATTTGATCCACCCCAGACCCTGCATCAAATACAGGCCGATCATACCGGCCACCACGGCAGAGAGCATTATCTTCAATACGGTGAAATCAGTAAGCAATAGCTGATTGATAATGACGTCGTACTTGGTGACACCACCTTTCTGCAGGAGAAAACCAAATACGATCCCGAACACCAGTCCCCAGAACAGTCGCATTCTTTTCGTATTCATCGCTGTTTCCTCACCTGTCTTCACGCTATTACTTTGAAAACCAGCTGCGCTATCAGGATTCCACCGATGAAGAAGCAGGCGGCGGATATCCAGCTTGAGACTGCCAGTTGCATCGTCCCGCTAATGCCGTGACCGCTGGTACAGCCTTCAGCCCAGCGTGAGCCAAGCCCTAACAGAATGCCACCGACAAATGCCACTATCAGGCGAATAGCCGTGTTGTTGCCAATGTCGGCGCCCCAAACTGAAGGGATCCACTGCCAGGTGAAATCGCCGGACAGGAGTGCAGAAACCAGGGCGCCAATGACGATCCCCATCACCAGCATCACCTGCCAGTCTACTTCGGGTTTGACTTCCTGGTAGTAGAGCTTCTTCTCAACCCTCTTGCCTCTGAACAACCTCTCAATCATGCCCGCAATCCGGGAAAACGAAGTTGAGCAGCCGATGGGCTCATTCGAGACAAGCCAGGTAAACCAGCTCAAGACACCAATGGCTGCGCCCACCACATAGGGGGACCACTCCACCTCCGTGAACCAATTCATGTCGTTAACCTCCTATCAATTCCCGGGCGACTAGATAGAGGCATCTGTCAACCTCGGGCCATGCGGATTTATGCATACGTGGCACTGCTTTATGTGGCCGGCAGCACTATACCCGGTCATACCTCCAGCGACGTTGTAGACTTCTCTGAAGCCGTGCTGTTTCAGAATGCTCGCCGCCAGACTGGAGCGGTTCCCGGTGCTGCAAATGAGGTAAGCCGGCTGATCTTGATGCAATTCCTTGTGGCGGGAACGCAGTTCAGGTGCCGGGATATTGATAGCGCCTTTGATATGCGTGTCGGCGAACTCCAGGGGTGCGCGGACGTCTACCAGCATCAATGGTCGGGTGCTGTCGGTAATGCGCCGGTAAAGGCTTTCGGTTGAAATGAGGTGAATGTGATCGATCTGGTATCCATCATTCACCCAGGCCGTCACACCGCCGTTGAGGTAGGCCACTGTCCGATCGACACCCACCCGGCGTGCCCAAAGGCTGGCGGTAACAGCGTCCTGGTAGCTATCGGCAACCAGCAGGATGTCCCGGTCGGTTGGCATCACCCATCCGGCGAAGGTGGGGAAGTTCCCTTTGAGATCGAGGTGCCAGGAACCCGGTATGTGAAACCCTGCGAAGGCCGCATAGTTGCGCACGTCCAGTACCACACTGTCCGATTCCTGCACCCTGTTAAGAAAACTGATCGGCCTCAGTCCCTCCAGGTACGGCAGTCTGGATAGCGGCACAGGGCCATCTCGATTGATATCGCTGCAGCGGCTGAAGTGATCCGGGGCCGGTGGCATGTCCGAGGTAAGGGATCGAACAAACTCAGCCTTGTCCTTGATCTGCAGACTGGGGTTGTATCGCCGCTCATACCCGATGTTGGAAGTCCACTTTGCCCCCATCGACCGTCCGCACAGGGATCCTGCACCGTGGGCCGGATAGACCTCACAATAGTCGGGCAGTTTCAGCAGTTTGCCATGGATGGTGTCGAAGAGTCTGCCCGCCAGGTCGTTGGCCATGTCAGGGAACAGATCCGGCCGGCCCACATCCCCCACAAAGAGCACGTCCCCGACGAAAACACCGGTAGGGGAATCGCCTCGTGACTTGTCGGTCACCAGGTACACGACGTGTTCCGGAGTGTGGCCGGGCGCCTCCAGAACATCCAGTCTCATGTCCTCTATGTTTGTGCTGTCGCCTTCTGACACCGCAACATGCTCAAACCTGCAGTTGCCCGCTTTGGGAGCGTAGATCCTGGCACCTGTCTTGGCGGCGAGGTCCATGTGGCCGGAGATGAAGTCAGCGTGCAGGTGGGTCTCGAGAATATGCGTTATCGTGACCCCGAGTTCACGTGCCTCGTTGATATACATATCCACGTCACGCCTGGGATCGATTACGGCACATGTCTGTTTGCCTGCCAGGATATAGGAGCTGTGGGCGATCTTCTCCAGGAAATAGTGTTTTAGCAGCATGCCACCTCCTTCAAGTATGATGCTACGCGGCATCCAGCACTGTCTGCTGGACAAGGGCCCCTTCGACTCCCTTGTCACACGTAGAAGAAGTAGAAGATCGTTACCACGACCAGCAGAAACAGTACCGTTAATCCACTCCCTGCTTTCAGGTAGTCTTTGTTCTTGTATCCACCCGGGGTCTTTAGCAGTGCGTTGACCTGGTGCGTCGGCAAGATGAACGAATTGGCGGTCGAGACGGCTACGAGTAATGCCAGCGGGCGGGGATCCATTCCTACAGTATCGGCTATGCTGATGACCGTCGGAAGAAGAATAACGGCCGCGCCAACATTCGACATGAAGACTGAAAACAATGCAGTTATCCCGGATATTGCCAGAAGTATGACGAACGTATGGCTCCCCTGGACCTGGGACATCAAGTGCTCGGATAGGTATTCTGCGGTACCCGATTTCTGCATGGCTACTCCTAACGGAATAAGCCCAGCCAGGAAGAAGACTACCTTCCAGTCGATTGCATGGTACGCCTCATCAATGCGCAATACGCCAGTCAACACCATGACAATGGCCCCGGACATGAAAGAGATCGGGATTGAGAAACCTGTCAGAGCCAGTCCGACAGAAAGGGCGAAACACAACAGGGCTATCCATGCCTTGGAGGTGTCCTTCTCATTTGCTTCAACAGGTGTAACAACCACGAAGTCATTACCCTTCTTCAGGTCCGCTATCCTGTCCCACAATCCGTGAACGATGAATATGTCTCCCGCAGTTACCGCAACGTCGGAGAAGTCCCCTCTTACCTTCTCCCCCTTGTGATACAGCACGACTGGTTCGACCCCGTAGCGCCGGCGCAGACCGAATCTCCTGATGGTCTGCCCGGCCATCCCGGAGCGGGGCGGAACAACCGCTTCGGCAAATCCGGCGGTGGAGGTATCATCCAGCGATTCGAGGCTTCTCGGTTTTGCCGCGGGGACCAGATTGTACGCAGAAGCGAATTCCCTTATATTGCCTTCATTGCCAAGGAGAGCTATCGTCTGACCAGCCTCAAACCTGGTTTCGCGCCAGGGGGCATACTCTAGGGACTTGTCTCTAGCTATGGCCAGGATATGGAGACTGTGCCTGTCCCAGATGCCTGTTTCCTCAAGATTCTTGCCGACTATCGGACTACCCGCGTTTATGCTGTAATGCCGGATGTTTGAAGAAAGGTCCCAGGCTTCAACCAGCCTGGTCTGAAACAGGTCAAGGTCATCAACAGGCTTGTAGCGTGGCAGAACGAATCTGCCGAGGAAGAAGAAGAACGCCAAGCATGAAACCAGAAGAGCCAACCCCACCGGTGTCACGGCAAAAAGCCTGTATGGTTCGAGTGAAGACCCGATCAGGAAGTCATTCACCAACATCATGGGGCCCGAGCCGATCATGGTGAGGGTGCCACTCAAGATAATAGCGAAGCCTATGGGCATGATCAGACTGGAAACCGGCATCTTTCTCCGGCGAGCAATGTCCAGAATAGCAGGCAGAAAAAGGACCGCCGCTCCTATGTTCTGAATGAAACCGGACAACAGCCCTACCCCGGTCGACACCACCGCTACAATCCTGCGCTGGCTGTTGCCAGCGTACTTCAATGCCAGGCGCGCAAAACCTGCCATCACACCCGTTCGAGCGACGCCTCTTCCCAGGATCATCACTGCTATTATGGTGATGACTGCATTTGAGGAGAAGCCTGACAGTGCTTCCAGAGGCTCGAGAATGCGAGTCCACGCCAGCGCCAACATGCAAAGGATGGCGACGACGTCTATGCGCAGTTTGTCCACGATCAGCAGGATGGCGGTTACGACCAGGATGGACAGAACGATTATGACTTCGGTATCCATCAATCCACCTTGCCTGCCTTACCCTTTGTCCTGCTGCCTTTGCGACACTGCCGGCACGGATGGTACCAGCAACGGTGTCGCTCCTATGGTGATCCCACCGCCTGCGCTGACTCTTGGGGCAGCCGGTTCACCAGCGCAAGGTGGGCCTGCTCACTATTATAAGGCAGTCTCCGGGATTCGATCTTCTCCGGGGCACCTTTCAGGGACGGAAACCCGTCTTCGGGGAGCACAGGGTAGCAGGAAGCGAGATCGCCTCTTCTTCATGACGACCTGCCCTCAAAGATGATAACACCCACTGTTTGACAATCTCGGAGAGACATGAGGGTGGGTGTCATACCGGCTTGGCGAGGCTTTCTATAGGGCTGAGGGGCATCCTGCGAGTGAACCAAAGTTTTTCGCATTGCTGTTGTGTCACATCTGCAGATTCCTGCAGGTAGACATGAACACGGTCGGCAGGTCAGCGACAGCTGTTTCAGAGACTGTCGAGATCAGAACTTCTTTGTCTTGGGTTGCCGTTTGCTCAGGCCGAAAGACTCGCGGAAAGACGCTCTCCCTCGCCGTCTCCGGAACGACTGCGATAGCACCTGAAAACGGGGCTATTCCCCAAGCATCTGTTCCCAGCGACGCGTATTCCGCCGAAGGCCCCGGCCCTTAGTGACCTATGTGCTTTCCCGTTCTCCCGGATCGATGGCCGCTGCTCTGCTTCTCCAGTAGCGCATCCAGGACTTTCCGGGCCTCCAGGGGTACTTCAAGAGCCGGTGCCGGACCCTTCAAGGCATCCACGAGCGGCGAGAGCAATTTCCTCGATCCGGAGTGCGAGAAGTCTGACAGCACATGCCGAGCCCCATCCCGAAACCAAGGCGATTTGGAATGGCTGATCAGCCCATCCATGAGCGGTACAAGGGCACTGTTCCCGTGCTGAATCAAGCCTTTCGCTGCGAGATACCGGATGTCGAAGTCCTTGTCCCCCAGTGCCTCAACAAGAGCCTCGGTTGACTCAGGGCTGTGAATCTGCCCCAGGGCCTTCACTGCCTCCCAGCGCTGCCAGCCCCTGTAATCGCTCAGGACTCGAACCAAATGTGGGACAGCATCTTCTCCCATTGCCACGAATGCACCTCTAGCACGCTGGCAATGCTTCACGTCTTCACAAGTGAGATCGTCGATAAGCGAATCAATGTCCTCGGTACCGGTTCTTCTGTCTATCATGCCCATAACCTCTCCTCTTGACGTTCATCCTAGGTGATCGGGTCGGACGTCTGCCGCAATGACGTCCTAGTCCCTCGAGATCATTATATATCATCCCTTGTTCCAAACTGCACATTGGCACTTGCTTCCCGTGGCGTATGGCCGGTTACTCGTTCCTCACCGGTTTGAGTCATGGCCGAGCTGCCGGCTCCACGCCAAATCGGCATTGCCCGGCAGGTGTAGGTTTTTGCAAGTAGACATAAGTGGGCCATGGTGTACGATATCCAGAACTGCGAACTTCGTACTAGTCTTCAGTCTGTAATAGCGGTGCGGTTGGATTCCGAAACAGTCCACCATCTCGCTCAATAGGTAAGACTCATTCCATGATCTTCCCACTGCAGTATTGACGCGGGTTCGAGCCCCTCCGGGTGGGACCTGGCGTTACTGTAGACGGAACCAGATTCTTCGAACTGGCCTTCAGTCTGGCGTAGTCGGCTTCGCGTTGCGGTTGGAGGATGGTCTCTGCTTCTGATTGTGTCCAGGTCTCTTATGAAAGCCCCGCAAAGCGCACCTGAGAACGACAGGGAGACGCACAGAAGGAGGTACTCATTCTGTGGAATTCGACGAGGGTGACCGCCTGTCGTGGTAAAATCGCTTGGGGTTTCCTGAGGAACCTATGATTCCGTATAGCCGGTGGGTCGTAGTCACCGGATGTGGTTCAGGCTTTGGTCTGCTGACCGCTCAGCAACTGCTGGCCAAAGGCTATGGCGTCATTGCCGTTTGTCGGACTGAAGACGGATGCCAGCGCCTGCGCTCGACGGTCACGTCTTCTGCGCGTCTGCGTACAGTTCAATGTGACATCACCGTTCCCGGCGACCGCGATCGATTGCGGTCGGAACTGGCCGCTTGTCACCGTGGGGACCTTTGGGCACTTGTGAACAACGCCGGCACTGTGATTCCGGGCTATACGGACTACTTGACCGACGCCGATTTCCGAAACGTAATGGAGGTCAACTTCTTCGGTGCGGTCAACGTCACCCGGCTCTGCCTACTGAGGCTGAAGGAATCCCGGGGAAGGATTGTCAACGTCAGTTCAACGTGTGGTTTGGTCGCGCTTCCGGGCAACGGGCCCTATAATGCCTCGAAATTCGCCTTGCGCGCCTTTTCAGATACGCTGCGGCGGGAATTGAGCGCTTGGGGGATCAGAGTAGCTCTCGTAGCCCCCGGAGTAATGCGCACGCCGATCAATCAGAAATACCTGGACGTGCTCCAGGGAAAGCTCCAACAGGCACCCGAAGACGTACGGCATGCCTATGGAGAAGCGTATCAGCGAAGAGTATTCTCGATGACGTCCACCGGAATGACAAGAATGGCGCAGGACCCCCAGGTTGCCGTCAATGCCATTGTGCATGCGGTGACTTCGCGTCGCCCGAAGGAGCTGTACTTGCCCGGGTGGGACGCCGGCTTCTTCAACTTCCTGCACAAAAGCCCGACCTGGTTCAGCGACAGGTTTGTGAAGATGGATTGGGGAGATGAACCGGCAGCTATGCGTCAGAGAGGAACTAGGGTGATCGAGTTTTCTCAACTGTGTGAGGCGGATCAGGCCACCACATGGGCCAGATTCCTGGATGTACTCTGGAAACGAGGTGCGGGACTCACACCCAGGATGGTACTCGAGGAGGAAGGAGACGCGACCGGGAATGGTTGTACCCGCTGGATTCCGCTTTTCGGGAAGGCCGGCATCCGTGAAGGCATCACGGCCACGGACTGTCCCTATCGACTCTACTATCGGGTGAAGAACCCATCCTGGAGGACATTTCCCGTAGATTACCATCAGGGATGGGTGAGCTTTGTGCCTTGGACTGACACTACAACGCAAGTGGTATGGACTATCGAGCTGACTCCCAAACGAGGTATGACAGGCCTCGTGCTTGGAATCATCCGGTTCGTCATCCCCCGATATCTAAGAGTGCTTGCCAGAGAATGCCAAAGGGGTTAGTGGCCGGCGAAGCCAATGGCGTCTTGATGAGGGGATGACTGAGGAGCCAGTCGGCTTCGATCACGCCAGAAGGCCGCCTGGCATCGCCTCCACCTGATCGCTTTCGGCACGTCTAATTCAGCCTCTGGATTTCGCCGTGGCGTGATAACCAACTGGCTACTGACTCCTGTGTGGCATGCATCTATGTCCATTCCTTGGGTTCCAGGAGCGTCGTCGGGCGAGGACAGCGAGATAAACACCCTACGGCAGCAATACCTGTCGCTCAGCGCCTCGGAGTCTATTGAGAAAACCCTGAGAAATCATGTTCAAGCCCATCTTCAGCAGACTTCTGTCAAGGTACTCCTGAAGCATATCATTGGTCTTGAAAGTGGATATCCCGCGTTGTTGGTTTCTTCTGGTCTGGTCTACAACTCTATTCATCAATCGGGAATAGACCTCTATGACCGGTTGCTTATTCCTTCGCGCCAAGTCGATAGCCTTTGCAGCAAGCCTTCCGCTCAGTGCGGCAGCATCCATACCTACTCCCCTGGTAAGGTCAATAAGACCCGCTGCATCACCCACCATGAGGAAATTCCTTTCGCCCAGCCAAATCCTGTCTCTGTCGCCAAATGAAATGCTGCTGCTGTATCCTTCTTTCTTCACTATCTCTACGTTCCTGAGATGGAATTCCTGCTTAACGTGGTCGAAGAAATTCTCCAAGTGCATGTGTATGTCCCGATCGTAGCCAGTTCCAATCACCCAGTAGTCCTTTCCGTCATTCAGGGTCTTGTTGTAGACCCAGGCAAACATCATGTTGTTGAACTCGATATTCCAGAACTGGTAGAGCTTGTCATGTTCAAGTTCACCATCAGCGGTGAAGTAGTAGTTCAGCGTCGCACCGGAACTGCCTTCCTGAAAACCGCTTTCCTTCCTAATCATGCGTCTTATTGCCGGTCTCATCCCAGTTGCGTCTATGAGATAGTCGGCCTTTTCTTCCTCGATGCCCCGGTCAGTCTCCAGACGAACAATAATCCCGTTCTCGGCCTCATCAAAACCTACGAATTTGCAGCCGTCTCTGAACTCCGCTCCATATTCCTCAGCAAGTCTACACAGCCATTCGTCGAATGTGTCCCTCATGAAATTGAGCATTCGAAATCTCGATGACACTACCTTCCCATTAGGGAAATGCATTTCAACCTTGGTCAGTTCATGGTTGCAGAGCCTTTCGCCTGGTATTCTGTCGCCTATTATCTTCTCGAAGTAGGGGAACTGAATCCCTGAACACGGCTTCTCGCGGGGCACCTTCGCTTTCTCAACAAGCAGGGTCTTGAGACCTCGCTTAGCGCAGAATTTGGCTGCAACCGGGCCTGCCACAGCTCCACCCACTATGATTACGTCATATTGCTTCATTAACGATTCCCCGCATTATCTCTGGTGATTGTGCGACTCCGCGCCACAGCTGTCAAGGTAAGCTGATTTGACCCTGATATCGCAAGCACGTACGCTTCTTCCCCTGTGTCGATGCGGGGCAGCAGACTTTTGCAAGTAGACATAAAGTGGTGGGCCATGGTGTACGATATCAAGAACTCCGAACTTCGGATTGGCTTTCAGTCTGTGAGATCGACAGGGTAAGAATCGAGGCTGGGGAACCTTACCCCCAAAATGGTCCGATCTTGCGAGGCGTTTCAATCCACGCCCCCGTCGTGGGGGCGACGAATCTCACTGACTGATGACTACCGAGTTCCCCCTGGAGAACTTGGAAGTGGTAGAATTGCCCGAGCACACCCTGCATCAGTCACCCGAGAGGTGACACATGAACCCGTGGACAAGGGAGAGGACACCATGACAATCTGGAAGGATGGAAAGACGGCCCAGCAGGTGGCCGATGACGTCCTGCGGAACTACCTGATTCGATGCCATCGGACCGTCAGCCATGACTACCCTGAGATTTCAAATATGGCTCCCACAAACGCCGCCGACTATCTCATGCACCTCCGGAACACTGGCAGGATTCGCATCAAGCTCTTCAACAAGACGCCCAACCTGATCGGTTGTCGGATTGAAGAGGTAGACCAGGCAAGCAAGTGATACTGCCGATTGCAGAAAGGGGTGCTCGGTCAGAGAGAAAATGGGAAGATTACCGTCCGAGGCCGACCCGTACCTAGAGAAGCTCGATGAGCACTGGGGTGCCATAGTCGTCATGTATCGCGCGTTTCAGGAACGCGAGCCGGTGATCGAATTCGACGTCGCGAGCGGCAAGGTACTAGTTTTCTCCGCCAGAGATTACATTGAAGAGCTCACCGATCGGACCCGGGAACGGACGAGGAAACAGTATCGGAAGACCCTTGACGAAGGCAGCGTCATGGTGTTTGTCAGGGACGAGGCCAAACAAGTGCTGATGTCGTACGTTATCCCACTAGCGTGAGGGGAAAGGAGACACCGCCGCGGCCGATGCCATCCTGGACCGCTTCCTGCACTCCTGCGTCACTGTTGCGTCACAGTTGCAAACTTTTGCAGGTAGACATAAGTGGGCCATGGTGTACGATACACAGAACTCGACCCTTCGAACTGGCCTTCGCTCTGTGATGCCGATAGGGTTTGAGTCCCTCCGGCTGGAGCCAGCAGGACCGCAGGCGAAACCAGAGCCTTCGAAATGGCATTTGGTCTGGCTGTAATCTCAGTTGCTCAGCTATGTCTGGACAGGTCGATTCCGTGAAACCCTGATAGTCCAATCTGGTTCAGACCGCCGCACATGAGCCTTGGAATGTCGAAGCTTGTCCAGCGAGCGGCTTGGGGAAGCGCTCGCAATGACAGCTCACGCGAAGAGGGGGGACAGTTGGGAGAAGCGATGGCCAGAACGGATCAGAGGAGGAGCTCCATGCGTTTTTGGTCTGGCACGTGTATGGCAGAACCTGTCACGTGCCCCTTTCTCTCTTCAACAACCCGGAACCCCAGCCGTTCGTAGAGAAGCTGAGCTCGCTGGTTGGTGACGGCCACGTCCAGGACGCAACGGCGAAAACCATTCATACGGGCGATGTTGATTTGCCTTGACAGCAGAGCTGTGCCGATCCCCCTTCCCCGCATATCCTCGCTCACACCGAGCTTCTGGATGAACACCGCATCTTTCTCGGGCGGAGGTTCCAGCTTCTGCAGTTGAGTTCCTCTTCTCATGACAGTCCAGCACTTTGGTAGGCCGTAGAACCTCAGTATTTGCCAGGCAATCTTAACCTCGTTGACCGTGTTGAAAGCTGCGCCGCCGAGGAACGAACCGATGCCAACAAGCCGCCCATCTACAAGCGCGACGCGGTAGCTCCCGTAGCTCTCTGTGCTTGATCCAGTTACGAAAGAAAACTTGATGTAGTCTAGGCCGGTGTGCCCCCCGACGGCGAAGGCATAGTCATACTCGTGTGATCCGGAACTGTAGATCAGCGGGATGGCTGGTTCCACGTCTGATGGCATGGCGGTGCGAAATTCGATGTTCATGAACCGAGCGTTCTGGGGTCCAGTCTCGCTGGCATCGACTGCGGCTGCATTACACGACCTGCAAATGCAGATTCTATCACCTTGGGCTTAGCTTGGATACAGGGGGATTGACTTGAAGTTCTGCGAGGCGCGGGTGAGCGGTAACGGACTTGGACCGATGACCATCTGTATTCAGGACAGGTGGTCTGGGGCCGATGCTTCGATGGGCTGACGGGGAAGGGGATTTGCGGACGGCCTGCAGACTTTTGCAAGTAGACATAAGTGGGCCATGGTGTACGATATACAGAACCGCGAGCTTTCAACTGGCGTTCGCCCTTTGATGCTGGCAAGGCTCCACCTCAGCTTGGATACAGAGAGGGGTGGACATCTTTTCCCACCCAGCATGCCAACGGGACTGCGAAGCTAACGTTCCAATTACTCTATAGTATTTGGAAGTAGCATCAGCCCCCTGTGACCATCTGGGGCTGATGGGGTAGGCCGGGGAATCTTGGAGTTCTACGAGATCCTGGTGGGGGTTGACCGACGTAGGGCGTCTACAGACGATAGGCGACGCGACACCACGAGTGGCATCGTCGCCCTGCTCAACTTCACTCCCTTGGGAACCCCTTCGAATAGCACCGAA
>Ga0209705_10000400_pt1 | contig 22659 bp, 26 predicted proteins | sample PPLLaktember2015_5_FD_187262 | JGI IMG/M metagenome (GOLD analysis project Ga0209705, IMG submission 187262) | Freshwater sediment microbial communities from Prairie Pothole Lake near Jamestown, North Dakota, USA - PPLs Lake P8 Core (1) Depth... | ecosystem: Environmental > Aquatic > Freshwater... | reverse complement strand
CCGGAAGCCGTCCTTCGGGGCTGGCTTCAGGCTCTGCCTGGATGCTCTCGGGTGACTTCGCCGCCGGCGCGGAGCCCGCCGGACCCGGGGCGCCTTCCAGCCCACCCGGGAGATCGGACAGTCCCCGGCCTCCGACGATCTTGGGAATGGAGACCGTGAGGGGGGGGACGATGACGACCGTCCGGACCTCTTCGCGCCCCAGCGGCAGTATCTTGACCGTGAACCGGCCGTAATAGACGAGAACGCCGAGAAGGGCGTGGAAAAGCACCGTGATGAGGATGCCGATGACCCTGTCGCGGCGCGATGTTCCGTCTTTTTTCGGCGGGGCGAACGGATTTTCCTGCATGGGGCTCTGGGCCATTATATTACAATCTCCGTCCGCCCCGAAGAGTTGCAGGACCGGCGCCGGCGATCACGGCGGTCCATCTCTCGGCGTCACCGCCGATCCGCTCCCGCGTTTCCGGGATCAGGCGACGGAGCGAGGAGAAGCGAGGAGGAAGAGGACGCCGATGGCGTTGAGGAACATCAGGCGCATCAGGAGCGCCGGGATGCCGAAGAGCGGGATGATGAGGGCCGAGGCCAGGATGACCCCGGCGAACGACGCCAGCAGGTCGACGCCGTAGCCCAGACCCGGATGGGGCATTTCGCGGAGGAGGCTTCGGTTGGCTGAAATAAAGAGATATCCGCTGAGGGCTCCGAAGCCGGACAGAATAACGAAGGGGACGGGCTCGCCCCCGAAGCCCGAAAGGCTCTTCGAGGTGATGAAGAGGAGGAGGACGAAGGCCGCCTGGACCGCGGCGAGGCCGGCAACGCCCGGCCGCTTCCTCGACCGGGCCGCGAGCGACCCGGCGACGAGGCCGGTCATGAACAGCGCAAGAAGGAGAGGGATCTTGCCATAGACGAAACCGAACTGAGCCTGGAACGCGACGAATACGGCCAGCTCCACGGCGATCGAGGTGAATCCCATCACCGCGATAGGGACGAGGAAGCGGGCGGGCGCGCGCCTTCGGAAGATGGCCAGGCACGCGAGCCCGAAGGCGAAAACGGCGAGGGGCGCGTCCAGGATCCAGGCCGGCGCGATCCGGCCGGCCGCCCGGAGGACGCGCGCTTCGACGCCGCGGAACTGGCCCGCCCACAGGACGGCGTTGAAATAGTAGCTGACGGGGACGAGGTCCCGATTGATCCTCGCGCCCGGGACGGATATCTTGCCGGCCAGATAGTCAATCCGGGCCGGCTCGAGGCGGGCCGGAAGCATGCCTGGGCTGACGAACCGCAGCTCCAATCCGAGCCGGGCGATCGAATCCGAAAGCCGGCCGGGATCGACCGAAAGGGCGCGGTCGGAGGCCAGGAAGACGCAATTCCCGCCGGGCACGGCCAGGACTTCGGGGAAGACCTCGCGGAGGGTCGCCGCGAGCGAGCTCAGGAACTGGCCGAGGTCGTCGCTGATATAGTTCTCGGCCGCGGGGACGACGAAGCCGAAGACCCCGCCCGGCGAGAGCTTTTCCCGGATTTCCCGGAAGAACTCCCGCGTGTAATACCTGTTGACCTGGGCCGTGGCCGGCTCGGGCAGGCTGAGGATGATCGCGTCGTAGCGGTCCCTCGACCGGGCGACAAAAGACCGGCCGTCGCGGTAGAAGAGCCGGACGCGCGGGTCTTCGAGGGCCGCGCGGTCGGGGCCGGCCAGGTGCTTTCTCGCCAGCCGGATGACGGCCGGGTCGAGCTCGACGCAGTCCACGCGAACCTCGGAGTATTTCAGAGCTTCGGCGGCTCCGCCGCTCGCGCCGCCCCCGATGAGGAGGACCCGGCGCGGCCCTTCCCGCTGCAAGAGGGCGAAGTGGACGGATTCCTCGGCCGCCCCCCAATCGGGGTAGGAAAAGACGGCGAGACCGTTGTCGAAAAACGTGACCTGCTCTTCGGTCCGGATGACCTGGAGCTTGCCGTAGGGCGTGTCCACGGCGTCGACGAGGCGAAGAGGCGCCCAGGCGGCTTTCTGTGACCGCAGGTCGAAACCGGCCAGGGCGGCGGCGAGAACGACCGCCGCAGCCAGAATGGGCTTCCATCGACCCGGCCTCATCGCCAAAAGGACGGTGATCGCGGCTGTCGCCCCGATCAGGGACGCTCCCTGCCAGTTTGAAAGCCGGGGAATGAGCCCGAAGTGGACGAGGAGCCCGGCGGCCGCCGCGCCGGCCGATTCTAGGATGTAGACGGATGAAACATGGCCGCCGCGAAGCCCGGCGTTGAGGGCGAAGGCATGACCCAGGGGAAAGCTCAACAGGAAGCCCAGCAGGAGCGCGGATACCAGGGCGGAGACAAGCCCGGTCTGTTCGGCCGGAAGGACGCCCATCAGCCTGTGGGAGAACCTCAGGCCGGCGAGGCCGGCGAAAAAAAGAATTATGGCCAGACCGTACAGCCCGGCCAGCCTCTCCACCCCGCCGGCGCGTTCTGGAACCGGCCTGATGAGGCTTCCGGCCCCGCCCCAGAAGAGCCAGGCGCCGAGGAAGAGGCCGAAGGTGAGCTCGTTGCCGGCGAATTCGGCGCTGAATTCCCTGAGGAGGTAAACCTGAAAGGCCGCGGCCAGGAATCCCAGGATGAACGGCGGCAGCCAGGGATTCAGGCCCAGATCCCTGGGATCGGCGTCCCGCATATCGCGCACTTGCCCTTCTTGAGCCGGCCGGCGTCGACCCGGTATCCGACCCTGGAGATGACCTCCCGGCCGCATCCCGGACAGTTCGTGTTCTCGCCGCCGTGGCCGGGGACGTTGCCCACGTAGACGAAGCGCAGCCCCTCCTCGAGGGCGACGCGCTGCGCGGCTTCGAGCGTGGAGACCGGGGTGGGGGGGAGGTTCTTGACGAGATACATCGGGTGGAATCGCGTGAAATGGACGGGGACGCTGTCGCCGGCCTCGCCGTTGATCCAGCGGCACATATCGCGGATGCCGTCCATCCGGTCGTTCAGGGTCGGGATGACGAGGTAGACGATCTCCAGCCAGGCCTTGGACTTGGCGACGGCTCGGATGGTTTCCAGAACGGGCTTGAGATCTCCCCGGACGTATTCGGCGTAGAACGCCTCCGAGAACCCTTTGAGGTCGACCTTGACGGCGTCGACGACCTCCAGAAGGTCGGCGAGCGGCTCGGGATTGATATGCCCGCCCGTCACGACGACGTTGCGAATGCCCCGGCGTTTGGCCTGGACCGCCGTGTCGTACATGTACTCGAAAAAGACGGTCGGCTCCGAATACGTGTAGGCGATCGAGGGACACTGCGACCCGGCGGCCCTCGCCGCCGCGGCCTCGGGGGCCAGATCGAAAGACTCGATCTGTTCGGGCCTGACCTGGGAGATCTCCCAGTTCTGGCAGAACCGGCAATTCACGTTGCAGCCGGCCGTCGCCAGGGACAGGGCCGCGGTGCCCGGCAGGACATGGTAAAAGGGCTTTTTTTCGATGGGATCGATGTTAAGACTGCAGACCTTCCCGTAGACGAGCGTGTAGTACGTGCCGCCGATGTTCTCCCGGACGCCGCAGTAGCCCCGCTCCTTGTCGCCGAGCCGGCAGAACCTCGGGCAGAGCCGGCATTCGATCTCCCGGTCGGGCCGTTTGACGTAATAGCGGGCTTCGATACGGGAAAGGTTCGGTCCCGCCGCCGCCGAGGCCAGCCGGCCGCCGATCGCGGGCAGGCCGGCGCCAAGCGCCAACCCTGCGCCCGCCGCGCCGCGAAGGAAACCGCGCCGGTTCATTCGACGGTCTCCTCGAGCGTCTCGATCGAAGCCGTCCCGGCCCGGCCCAAGCCCATCTTCTCGGCTGTTTTCAGGTAGAGCGGAGCGCGCCCCTCCGCCTCGAGGGTCGGCAGGCCGGCCGCCATCCTGAGCCGCTCGATGAGGGCCCATCCTGTGGCGTCGGCGGCGACAGGGTCGAGGCTGAAGATGAGCCCCCCGAATTTTCCGGCCCAGCGGGCGTGGTACGATGGCCCCTTATGGAACTGGACGACGAGCGCGTCGAGGATCGTCAGGCGATGCCTGGACTTGACCGGCGGCGCGTCGAAGACCTCGGCGACAAAGGGGTCGCAGCGGCCGTCGTGGTACTTGTTGGGGTTGTGGATGGCCCCGAAATAATTCTTCAGTCCCGCCGTCACCCCGGCCAGGCCGTGGTCCTTAAGGATGGCCAGGCTGATCGAAGCGGTGACGAACTCGCTCTGGATCTTCGAGAAGAGGCTGCCCACGCCGAGGTGGGCGACGAGGTCCGGCCCGTAACCGACCCCGTCCGCATCGGTGCCGAAGACCTTGATCCCGCTCCGGCCCGCGGCCGGCGTGTACCCGGCCTCGCGAAGCTCCCGCGTCGTCCGGTCCCAGACGAAGAGGTTCTTCGCGGCGAGGCCGCTCCGCGCCAGCCACCCGGCCAGCGACAGCGCGACCTCCGGCCGCGTGCTGATGGCCCGGCCGCCGATCGTATTGATTTTGATGCCGACGCGATCGTCGGCCCGGAAGAGCGAGGGCACCATGGCCGCGCCGTCCGCCGTATCCGCAAGGAGGGCGAAGCCGCGGGCGAACATCCTCGTGACGACGGCCGGGTCGGGATCGCCCTCCGGGGTCCACGCTTTCGCGGACCTGACGATGACGACGCGCGCGCCGGCCATGATTATTCCATGATGGGCCTTTTGGAGAAACGTGTCAATCCGATGGCCGGAGTCCTGCCGCGGCTTTCGGGGAGGCGGCATCGGGCGGCTTGCCAAGACCGGTCCCCTCCGATATATTAGCCCTTGGATCTCGAAATGAGGAGGCGAATCATGACGAGCGCCCTGGACCGGAGAAGGCGGACCGTTCGGGCGGCGCTGGCCGTTCTCCTTATCCTGGGACCGTCCGCGGCGGCCGCCCAGACGCGCCCGGCCAGCCCCGAGCTGGCCTCGCTCGTCCCCAAGCTCGCGGCCTGGTCCCCGTCGGAAGCCCCAAGAAGCTACTTTCCGGACGACCTCTTCGAATACATCAACGGGGCGGCGGAGAGCTACCTGAGCTACGATTTCCGCGAGCTCCTCGTCGTCGACCTCGAGAAGAAGGGCACGGACGCCACGCTGACCGTGGAGATCTATGATATGGGCCTGCCGCTCAACGCGTTCGGCATCTTCGCAGCCGAACGGTACCCGGACAACAAGACCGTGGCCCTCGGCGACCAGGGCTACGTCGAGGGCGAGGCCCTGAACTTCCTGTCCGGCCGGTACTACGTGAAGATGCTCGGATTCGGACTTGGCGAGGCCACGGAAGCCGTCCTCGTGGAGGTCGGGGCCAAGGTCGATGGCGCGATCCAGCCCAAGGCAGGGCTTCCCGCGCTCGTGCGGGCCTTCCCCCCGGAGAACCTGGTCGCCCGGAGCGAGAGATACATCAAGCGGAACTTCATGGGCTACGAGTTCCTCAACGACGGCTATGTCGCGACGTACAGGTCGGGCGGCCGCGAGCTGGAGGGGTTCTTCATCGACGGGGGATCCGAGAAGGCCGCCGAGGGCTTGCTGGCCAAGCTCCTCGACGCCCTGGCCGCGGACAACCAGGCCGCGGAGAAGATCCCGGCCGGCCACCATGTCCGGAACCGCTATGGCCAGCACCTCTATATCGGCCGGGCCGGCGGGATCCTCTGCGGCGCGATGCGGGTCCCCGACGGCCTCGAGGCGGCGGGGGAATCGCTCCTCGATGCGGCGAAGGCCGGGCTTTCGAAGAGCCGGGCATCGAGATAGGGCCGTCCCGCCCGGAAAGCAGGGGACGACGTGGACGACGACAAGTTCTTTAAAGCGGCCTTCGCGATCGTCCTTCTCTTCGTCGCCGGCTTCGTTCTGAAGCTGGCCCGGCCCGTCCTGATCCCTTTCATCCTGGCGGTCTTCCTCTCCTACATCATCGATCCCGCGCTGACCTTCCTGACCCGTTGCCGCTGCCCCAGGCCGGGCGCCGTCGTGGCGGTGCTGGCGCTGATGGCCGTCTTCCTCTACCTCGTCGGCGTCCTCGTCTACTCGAGCGGCAAGGCGTTCGTTGTCGAGCTGCCGAAGTACCAGGACCGGCTGGCCGACGTGACCCGGATCCTGGAGAGGGGGCTGGGCCCGTTCAAGATCGACGTCCCCGCGGCCCTGAAGAGCCTCGACATCAATATGGTCGGGAGCGCCGTGCTCAAGGCCATCGGCCCGTTTTTCGAGATTCTCGGCAAGCTCTTCCTCATCTTTCTCTTTCTCGTGTTCATCGTCGCCAGACGGGGCCGGACGGACGCGAAGATCCCCGAGGCCCTCGGCGACGGGAACGCGGGCCGCGTCCGCGGCATCCTCGAGCGGATCAACTCGCAGGTGCGGAAGTACCTGGTCATCAAAACAGGGATCAGCCTCGCCAACGGCCTGATGGTCTATGCCGTCCTGAAGATCTTCGGGGTCGATTTCGCCGCCCTCTTCGGACTCCTGGCCTTCTTCCTGAACTTCATCCCCAGCATCGGGTCGCTCATGGCCGCGGTCCTCCGGGTCGGATTCGCCTTTTTCCAGTTCGGGACCTTTTGGACCCCGTTCTGGGTCCTGGTCATCACAGTGGGCCTCGATACGATCCTGGGCGATATGGTCGAGCCGCGGGTCATGGGCAAAGGGCTGGGCCTCAGCCCGCTCCTGGTCTTCTTCTCGCTGCTCTTCTGGGGGTGGCTCTGGGGGATCCCGGGGATGATCCTGTCGGTGCCGTTGACGGCCGTCATCAAGATCGTCTGCCAGAACGTGCCGGCGCTGCGGCCGGTGGCCGTCCTGATGGGGTCCTGACCGGGTCGTGGCGTCTACGGAAGGATCAGATCCCCAGCTTCGATGACGAAGGCTTCGGGCGAGATCCTCTTGATCTTCCGCCCGAAGAAGGCCTTGAGGGCCTTTTCCGCGGCCGACTGCTCCGCGCCCTTCTTGGAGGGCCCCTTCGATCTCCCCAGCACCTTCTCCCCGAGGCGGACCTCGATGACAAAGATCCGGTCGTGGGGCGGTCCCTTTTCGGAGAGGAGGCGGTAGACGGGCACGGGAAGCCCGGCTTTCTGGCAGATCTCCTGGAGCGCGGACTTGGAGTTGTTGATCGTTTGCGATTTCGTCCGCATGGGCGTCTTGGACGCTCCGAGAAGGCCGCAGAGGAAGTCCTTCGCGGCATCGAAGCCGCCGTCGAGATAGACCGCTCCGGCCAGGGCCTCGAAGGCGCCGGCCAGGATCGAGGACTTCTTCCGGCCGCCGCTCTTTTCTTCGCCCCGGCCGAGCAGGATGGCCTTGTCGAGCTTGAGCGCGCGGGCAAGCCGGGCCAGCGCCAGGGTGCTCGTCGCCGCCGCCTTGAGCTTCGAGAGCTCGCCTTCGCTTCTCTCCGGAAAAGCCTGGAGGAAGAACTCCGCGGCGATGAGCCCGATGACCGAATCGCCGAGGAATTCGAGCTGCTCGTTATCCTCCGGGGATTCCGGGCACTTTTCGTAAGCCAGAGAGCTGTGGGTCAGGGCCTTCTCGAGAAGGCGGCGGTCTTGGAAAGCATGGCCGACGGAATTCTCCAGCCGCTCGAGCCTTTTCGCGTCCCGGGTCATGGCCGCCCGGCGAATTCGCCGCCCTCGAAGGCGTAGACGATCCGGCCGCTCACGATGGTCATGACCGGCCCTCCCCGGAGGTTCCAGCGGTCGAAGGGCGTGTTCCGTCCCTTGGACTCGAAATGGTCCTTGTCGACCGTGACGGATAGCGCGGGATCGAGGACGGTCAGGTCGGCATCGGCGCCGGCGGCAATGCGGCCTTTGCCGGCCAGGCCGAGCAGGCGGGCCGGTCCGGAGGACAGGAGCTCGACGAACCGCCCCAGCGATATCACACCTGGTGCGACCAGGCGGTCGAGGACCAGGGAGACGGCCGTCTCGAGGCCGACGATACCGAACGGGGCCGCCGCGAACCCTCTGGCTTTCTCCTCGGCCGTGTGGGGGGCATGGTCGGTGGCGATGACGTCGATGGCGCCCGTCCTGAGCGCTTCGACCAGGGCGGCCCGGTCGGAGGGGGATCGCAAGGGCGGATTCATCTTGAAATTCGCGTCGGGCGCTCCGATGTCCTCGTCGGCGAGGAGGAGGTGGTGGGGAGTCGCTTCGGCCGAGACCCGGACACCCCGGGCCTTGGCCTCGCCGACCATGCGGACGCCGCCCGCCGTGGACAGGTGGGCGATGTGGACGGGGGTCCCGGCGGCTTCGGCCAGGATGATGTCGCGGGCGACCATGATCTCTTCCGCCGCCGGGGGGATGCCGGCGACTCCGAGGCGGGCCGCCGCAAGGCCTTCGTTGACGATCCCGCCCTCGGCGAGGGCCGGATCCTCGCAATGATCGATAACAAAGCGGCCGGCCGCGGCCGCCGACGCCAGGGCCCGGCGCATGAGCCGGCTGTCCGCGACGGGACGGCCGTCGTCCGAGAAGGCCGCCGCTCCCGCGGCGACGAGGCCCGCCATGTCGACGAGGTCGTGGCCGGCCGAGCCGGATGTGACCGCAGCAATGGGCAAGACATGGGCCAGGCCGGCCCGGCGGGCTTCAGCGATGATCCACGCCGTCGTCTCCCGGTTGTCGTTGACGGGCCGGGTGTTGGGCATGGCGCAGACGGTCGTGAAGCCGCCGCGGACCGCCGCGCGGACGCCCGTGAGGATGGTCTCTTTGGCCTCGCCGCCCGGCTCTCTCAAATGGACGTGCAGGTCGATGAGGCCGGGGACGACCGTGAGGCCGCTGAGATCGATCGTCCGCTCCGCGGCGGCGTCGAGGCGGGGCCCGACCGCGGCGATCCGGCCGCCATCCAGGAGGACATCGAGAAGACCGTCGAGGCCGCCGGCCGGGTCGACGACGCGGCCGCCGCGGAGGAGGATCACCGGTTCCTCGCCCCGCCGATCTTGACCGGTTCGGCGATGACGATCTCCTCGCAGCCGTCGGTCTCCTTGAGCCGGACCCGGACGGTTTCGCGGCGGGAGGTCGGCAGGACCTTGCCGACGTAATCGGGGCGGATGGGCAGCTCGCGGTGGCCCCGGTCGACGAGGACGGCGAGCTGGATCGATTGCGGCCGGCCGCGGTCGATGAGGGCGTCCATGGCGGCGCGGATCGTGCGTCCGGTCATCAGGACGTCGTCGACGAGGATGATGTCCTTCTTGATGACGGAAAACCCGAGCTCCGCCTCGTCGAGAGAAGCCTTGGCCCGTCCGGCCGGCACGTCGTCCCGATAGCGGCTGATGTCGAGCAGGCCCACGGGGATCTTGACGCCCTCGAGGCCCTCGACCAGCTGGGCGATGCGGTCCGCGATGGCCTTGCCCCGGGGCTTTACCGCGACGATGACCAGGCTCTTGAGGGCCCTGTTCCGCTCGATGATCTCGGTGGCGACGCGGGCGAGGACGCGGCGGATCCTGGTGGCGTCCATGATTCGGGCTTTGGTCTTTTCAACCATATGGCGGCTCCTGGAGCGGGAAATCCTGCCCCTTGAACATGCCCGAACCCCGCCGAAAAGTCAACCCTGCAGGGCGAGCCAGGCCCGGGCGGCCTCGATGTCCCGGCCGATGCGGGCTGCCAGGATGCCGGCGCTCGCGAACGTGCGCGTAGGGCGGAGCTTGCGCAGCATGCGAATCGTCACCGAAGCCCCGTAAAGCGAGCCCCGGAAGTCGAAAAGCAGGGTTTCGACGCTCAAGGGATGGGGTCCGAAGGTCGGATTGGTCCCGATGCTCGTGACCGAGGGATAGGCCTTCCCCCGATAGACGGTCTCCGAAACGAAGACCCCCCGGGGCAGGATCTCGTTCGGCGTCTCGAGGTTGGCTGTCGGGAATCCGAGGCGGCGGCCCCGCCGCTGGCCGCAAACGACCCGGCCCGAGATCTCATAGGGGCGGCCCAGAAGCCGGGCGGCCTCCTCGACCCGGCCGCGGCCGAGCAAGCGGCGCACGGCTGTCGAGCTGACGGTCAGGCCGTCCAGGACGACCGGATTTACGACGTGGATGCCGAGCCCGGCGCGCCGGCCGAGCCGCCGCAGGAGGGCGACACCGCCGCCCCGGCCCCGGCCGAAGCGGAACCCCCGGCCGACAACGACGTCCTCCGCCCCGAGCTTGCCGCAGAGGATCTCGCCGACGAAGCTCGAAGCGCCGAGGCGGGCGAAAGCCCGGTCGAAGGGAACGACGACCACGGCGTCGACGGAGGCTTCGCGAAGCCTGGCCAGGCGCTGGTCCGGCGAATCGATCATCCGCACCGATCTCTTGCCGAGGGCCCGTTCGGGGTGAGGGTCGAAGGTCAGGACGAGGGAGCTGAGGCCGCGTTGGCCGGCCAGACGGCAGAGCCGGGCGATGATCCGCCGATGGCCGAGGTGGAGGCCGTCGAAATTGCCGACGGCCACGGCCGCCGGCCGGGCGTCGAGGCGGGGATCGTCGAGGCCGCGGTAAACGACCATCCGCCTACATCTTCACGAGATCGGCCTTCTGTAAATAGGCGAGCTTGAGCTGGTCGAGGACCCCGTCGAGGAACTGCTGCTCTTCGGCCTCAAGGTTCCCCTTGGTCCGGTCCTTGAGCAGGTCGAGGAGGTCGATGTTCCTTTTAGCCAGCTGCAGGTTTTCCGTCTTCTCGCCGGTCCCGGGGTCCTCCACGAGGCCAAGCTGGACGAGCGTCGGGAAGTAGAGAAGGATGATGATCGAGCTGAACTCGAGAGGCGGCAGGAATTCCGGTCCGCCGGGCGCTTCCCGGCCTTCCGGGGCTTTCGGATCGTCTTCGGTCATGGCGCAGTCCTTTGTCTGGCGGCCGGACCCATCTTTTTGCGGAGCACCAGGGCCGCCTTGATGAATTCGTCGAGATCGCCGTCGAGGACGCGGTCGGTATCGCCGGTCTCGACCCGGGTGCGCAGGTCCTTGATCATCCGGTAGGGATGGAGGACGTAGGAGCGGATCTGGTTGCCCCAGGCGATGTCGGATTTGGCGTCTTCGAGCTTTTCCAGCTTCGCGTCCTGCTTCATCTTTTCGAGCTCGTAGAGGCGGGCCTTGAGGATCTTCATGGCCATGGCCTTGTTTTTGTGCTGGGAGCGCTCGTTCTGGCACTGGACGACGATGCCGGTCGGGATGTGGGTGATGCGCACGGCGGAATCGGTCCGGTTGACGTGCTGGCCGCCGGCGCCCGAGGCGCGGTAGGTGTCGATGCGGATCTCTTCGGGATTGATGTCGATCTGGATGTCCTCGTCGATGTCGGGATAGACGAAGACCGCGGCGAAGGACGTGTGCCGCCGCTTGGCCGCGTCGAACGGCGAGATGCGGACGAGGCGGTGCACCCCGGTCTCCTGGCTGAGGTTGCCGAAGGCGAAGTCGCCCTCGAAGCGGACGGTGGCGCTCTTCAGCCCCGCCTCTTCCCCCGGCTGGTGGTCGAGGACCTCGGCCTTGAAGCCCTTGCGCTCGGCGTAGCGCATGTACATCCGCAGGAGCATCTGGGCCCAGTCCTGGGATTCCGTCCCCCCGGCGCCCGGGTGAATGGTCAGGATGGCGTTGCGCGGATCATCCTCCTCGAAGAAGAGCGCCCGGAGCTCGGCCTCCTGCAGCTCCCTTTCGAGGCGGCCCACGGCGGTGTTGACGTCGGCGTCGACACTCTCGCCCTCGGCGGCGAGCTCGGCGAGGACCTCGAGATCCTCTTTCTGGACGAGGATCCGCTTGAAGAACTGGATGTCCTTTTCGAGGAGCTTTTTCTTTTGTTGAAGGGTTTGGGAGGCCTTCTGGTCCTGCCAGACCTCGGGCGAGGCGAGCCGGGCGTTTATCGACTCCAGATCGGCATTCTTGTGATCGAGGTCAAAGAAAACCTCGGACCTCTTCGACTTTCGCGAAGAGGCCGGTCAGCTGGGTCTTGAGGTCGAGTGATCTGTTATCGGCAGGTGTCATGGCGTCTGTGTCCCTTCGCGGTCTTGATGGTCAGTCCTGGACGATCCGGAAATCGGTGGTCTTCCCGGCGGCCGTGTTCAGCTTGTCCAGCAGGCTGACGGCCCGGTCCCGGGACGCGTAACCCCCCAGCCTGACCCGGTACCAGGTCTTGGTGTCGGCGGGCCGGGGATCGGCAACGACCGCGGTGTATCCCTGTTTCCGGTAACGGTCGGCGGCCGCCTGGGCCTGGGCCCTCACCGTGAAGGCGGCCACCTGCACGTAATACAGGCCGCTGGATGTCGCGGCCGGCGGCTTTTCGGCCGGGGCCTTGGCGGCCGCAGTCTCCTTGGCCGGGGTCTTGAGCGCTGAGGCGTCCGCGGCAGGCGGCCGGGACGTGCCGGGGTCCGGGGTCATCGTTGCGGCCCCGGAGGCCGTCTCGGCCGGGGTGGGCCGGACCGGAGGCTCCTTGACGGGTTCGGGGATCTGCTGCGTGACGATCCGGGTCGGGGCGGCGACGCCGGCCTGCTTCTTGCCGACCGAGACGCCGAGCAGGAATATGAAAACGCCCAGGGCGAGGATGCCGAGGAAAATGACGACGAGCAGGCTGCTCGAGACCTGGATCTCCCGGAAATCTTTATTTTTCATCAGCTCTGTTTTTCTCCTGGCTCTTATCGTACGAGAAAGCCCTCAAGATTTCCAGCGGGAGCGGAAAAACGATCGTCGAGTTCTTTTCCGTGGCGATCTCGGTCAGCGTGCCCAGAAAGCGGAGCTGGAGTGCCTGGGGGTTCCGGGAGATGATGTCGGCGGCCTGGGTCAGCTTGTCGGCGGCCTGGAATTCGCCGTCGGCGTGGATGACCTTGGCCCGCCGCTCGCGCTCGGCCTCGGCCTGCTTGGCGATGGCCCGGATCATGTTCTCGGGCAGGTCGACCTGCTTCATCTCGACGAGCTGGACCTTGATGCCCCAGGGATCGGTATGCTGCTCGATGATCTCCTGGAGGCGGAGGTTGAGCTTCTCGCGCTCGGAAAGGAGGTCGTCGAGGGGGACTTGGCCGAGGAGACTGCGCAGGGTCGTCTGGGCGAGCTGGGACGTGGCGTAGATGTAGTCCTGGACCTCGATCACGCACTTGAGCGGATCGATGACCCGGAAGTAGAGCACGGCGTTGACCTTAACCGTGACGTTGTCCTTGGTGATGACGTCCTGGGGAGGGATGTCCATCGTGATGAGCCGCAGGCTGATCCGGACGATGCGGTCGATGGGGGAGAAGACGAGAATGAGACCGGGCCCTTTGGGCTGGGGGAGGAGACGGCCGAGACGGAAGATGACGCCGCGCTCGTACTCCCTCAGGACCTTGATCGAATTCAGGATGTACAGGACGACCAGCCCGACGACGATGATGGGATAGGTGATCATGATGCTCTCCTTATCAGGCCTTGCCGACCTTGATCTTGAGTCCTTCGAGGAATCCGATGACTTTGACCTTTTCGCCCGCCAGGACGGGCTCCGCCGCTTCCGCTTCCCAGAGCTCGCCGTGGACGAAGACCCGACCCGCGGGGGAGAGGTCGGTCCGGGCCGTCCCGGTTTCGCCGATCAGGCCCTCGCGCCCCGAAACGGGGCGGCGGCGGTGGGCCTTGAAGACCAAGGTGAGGAGGAAAAGGACGATCGCGGACAGGCCGAGAACGACGGGCAGGACGAAGCCCAGGCTCGGCCGGAGCTCGGCGATGGGGGCCTTGACGAGCATGAGCGAACCGATGATCATGGCGGCGATCCCTCCGACGGCCAGCATGCCGAAGCTCTGGACCTTGATTTCGAGGATGAAAAGGATGACGGCCAGGAGGATGAGGCCGAGGCCGACGTAGTTGATGGGCAGGATTTGAAAAGCGAAAACGGCCAGGAGGAGCGAGATGCCCCCCAGAACGCCGGGCAGGACGGCGCCAGGATGGGAGAACTCGAAATAGAGCCCCAGGAGCCCGATCATGAGCAGGATGTAGGCGAGGTTCGGGTTGGCGATGGTCAGGAGGAACCTCTGCCGGGCGCTCATGGGCAGATCGACGACCGGCTTGCCGGCGAGGGCGAGCCGTCGCTCGGAGCCGTCGAAGCGCTTGATCGTCCGGCCGTCGAGCCGGGCGATGATCTCCTGCTCGGAGGCGGCGACGAGGTCGATCAGGCCGCCGTCGAGCGCTTCTTTCTCCGTATAGGAGAGGCTCTTGCGGACGGCGTCTTCGGCCAGGCTCACGTTCCGGCCGCGCTTATCGGCGATCGTGCGGACGTAGGCCGCTGCGTCGTGGGTGACCTTCTCCGCCATCGTCTCGTCCATCGCCTGGCCCGTCAGCGAGATGCCGACGGGGTGGGCCGAGCCCGTGCTCGTGCCCGGGGCCATGACGAAGACGTCGCAGGCGAGAGCGATGAAGAAGCCCGCCGAAGCGGCCCGGGATCCCGACGGGCCGACGAACGCGGCCACCGGGGTCCGGGCGTTGACGATGGCCCCGATGATCTCCCGCATCGAGGTGTCGAGCCCGCCGGGGGTGTCGAGCGTCAGGATGACCAGTTCGGCGCCGGCGCGGTCGGCCTTGTCCAGGGCCTTGACGATGTATTCGGACGTGATCGGATGGATGGGCGCGTCGACCTTGATCTTGATGACGTCGGCGTAACCGAGGGCGGGCCCCAGGAGGGATAAGGCGAGCAGGATTTTGGCTCTCACGGCAACCTTATTATAGGAACTCGCCCGGGTCAAAGTCAACCGCCCGAGGCCCGCCGAGTTTGTGCTTGACTTTTTATTTTCAATAAATTAAATATAGTATTCGTTTCCGCTGAAGGAGTGACTCCGATGATCAAGAACGATATCGCCTTGGCGATCGAGAAGAAGACCGAATTCAACAGGGCCAAAGCCCTGTCGATCGTCGAGGCCGTTCTGGAGTCGCTCAAAACCGCCCTCGCGAACAGGGAAAAGGTCGAGATCCGCGGCTTCGGGAGCTTCAAGGTCGTGGCCAAGAAGACCGGTTTCGGGCGCGACATCCGCCGTCAGAAGCAGATCCGCATCGAGAAGGGCCAGCGCATCAAGTTCCGGCCCGGCCAGGAGCTGAAGACCCTGCTATCCAAGGCCAAGACCTCTTAAGCAAGAAGGGGTCAAACCTACACGTTTTTAACTTTCCCCTTTTTATCCTCGTGTCCGCTTCGAGCCGAGGGGGATCCGTTAAAAACGTGTAGGTTTGACCCCATCTTTCTTAGTTCGGCGTCGACGGCCAGCCGGGCGTAGAGCCGTTCCGCCTCTTCGACCGTTTCTGCCAGCGTCCCCGACGTATCGACGGCATAATCGGCGTGGCGCAGCTTGTCCCGGACGGGCATCTGGGAGCCGATCTTCCGCAGGGCGGCCGCCCGGCCGATCCCGTCGCGTTCCCGGAGTCGCCGGATCTGGTCGTCCTTGCGGCAGTGGACGACGACGACGCGGTCGAAGTGCTCGACATACCCCGCTTCGATCGTCAGGGCGGCCTCGACGACGAAGATGCGGGCGCGGCCTTCGCGCTCCAGCCGGCGCACCGCCCGTTCCTGGGCGGCCAGAACGAGCGGGTGGATGAGCCCGTTGAGGAAACGGCGGGCCGCCGGATCGGAAAAGACGATCCCGCCCAGGACGGACCGGTCGATCGTCCGGTCGGAGCGGAGGATCGAGGGCCCGAAGCGGGCCGCGATCTTCTTCCAGGCGGGACGACCGGGGAGCATCAGGTCATGGGCCGCCTCATCGGCGGAGTAGAGGACACAGCCTTTCGCGGCGAGGATGCGGGCGACGACGGATTTCCCGCAGGCGATCCCTCCGGTCAGGGCGACGCGGAGGACGCTATTTCTTCTTGGCCGCTTTCTTGACGGGGACGACCTTGAACAAGTCATCACTGAACCGCACGGCGACGCCCTGGCGTTTCGCCTTTTTGTCGGGCTTTTCCAGGCGGACGGTGATGCCGCCGATGCGCAGCCTCAGCTTCTTGCCGTCGGCCAGCTTCTCCGGCAGCTCGATATAGAGGTTGAGCTTAGAGCCGACGACGACCCCGGAGTCCAAGGAAAAATAGGCGCCGCCGGACGAGATGTTCTCGAGCTGCGTCTCCTCTTTGAACTTGGCGCCGTCGGCGAGGCTTCCCTCGATGAGCGTTTCCAGGGGGAAATCGAACCGCCATTCCCGGCGGCGGTTGACTTCCACGTCCTCGGGGACGGGTTTGGTCTTCTTCTTCGGGGCGGCTGTCTTTGTCATGGCGTCCTCGCTTCCTCGCTTTAGAAGAGGGCCGAATTGATGGCGTAGAGCGCCAGCTGGAGGCGGCTGTGGGTGTCGAGCTTGGCGTAGATGCTCTTGATGTGCGACCGGACCGTGTTCTTGCTGATGAACATGAGCTCGGCGATCTCGTCGTTGCTCTTGCCCTGGCCGATGAGGCGCAGGACCTGGAACTCGGTCGGCGTGAGCTGGTCGAGCGTCTTCTCCTTGAGGTCCCGGCCGACGACGGAGATGATGCGGTCCATGATGCTGGACATCTTGTCGCGGGGCAGCCAGATCTCGCCCTTGTGGATGCCGCGGACCGCTTCGGGCAGCTGGGTCGAGGCGTCGTTGAGGTCGAAGTAGCCGCGGGCCCCCGCGTTGATGAGGTTGACGATCTCCTCGTGGGCGGGGATGCTGCCGAGGAGGAGGAGCTCCGAGCGGCCCTGGGTCTTGGAGATCTCGCGGATGGCCTTGCAGATCTCCCGGAGGTTCGGCAGGGCCTCCATGTGGGCGAAGAGGATGACCTGGGGCTTGAGCTTCTTGATCGAATCGATGAACGACTCGATCGTGTTCTTCTCGATGTTCAGGATGTCCAGGTCCGGGTCGGCTTCGAGGGCTCTCAGGATGCCGGCGAGGATGATCTCCGACGGACAGAAGATCAGGAGGGTGATCTTCGGAGACGCGGCGACGACGGGGGCTTTCTTTTTCTCCATGCTGGTCTCGACCCCTTTTGACGGTTTGGGTGATTTGAGTGGTTTTTGCATCGATTCGCCCGAATCATATGCAATCGCCGGGGGGTTGTCAAGCACGGGGGGTGAGGGGGGGTGAGAAAAGCCCCTCGCCGCCCTCACGCCGGAGGCAGGCTGTTCGGATGGAGGCGGAAGCCGCGGTCGAGCCGGACGACGACGTACTGCTGCCGGTCGTTCTTCTCTTCGTACCGGACGTAGACGACGGCGCCGGACAGGACCATGCGCAGCGGGCTCTCGAGGATGAGCGTCCGGGGGATGTCCAGGAAGACCGTCACTCGCGAGTCGATGATCAGACGGGCCTTGAGCCGGAAGGAGACCTCCTGGGCGCTGATGCCGCAGACCGAGGTCCGCTCCTCGAACTTCCGGCCCGCCGCGTCGAGGCCCTTGACCAGGGCCGGGAGAGAGAGCTCGAAGCTGCGCTCCCGCTTCCCGGTCCTGGCCGGGCTCGCCGTGGAGGGATCATGAAGAGACTTGGCCATTTCCATGTCGTTTCGTATTTTCGCAGGTCTCACGCGCGGGGACAATCGCTCATCCCGGGGAATAGCGGGGTCAAATTAGGCCCGGGCGCCTCATCTCCAGAGGCTAGGCGTCCGGGACGACCCGGCCCGGACGCCGTCACGCGGCGTCCGCCTGGATGAGGTAGCGGGATTCCAGGCGGAGGGCGACCTGGGGGGCGGTGCCGTCCCCTTCGACCGGATCGACGTCGACGATCGTCCCCTTGACCACGAGCGTGAGGTTCCGGCCCTCGCCCAGCTTCGGGGGCAGGGCGATCACGAGCTTCAGGCGGGACCCCAGGGCGACGGGATTGCGAAGAGGGAAGAGGGCCCCCTGGTGGCTCATGAACGCGAGGATCGTCTCCTCGTGGAAGAAGTCTCCGTCGGGGTCGGGCCCCTCGACGGCCATGGGCAGGGAAAGCTTGAATCCCCGTTCGGGCGGCCGGTGCCGGACGGGCCTGGATTCCCAGGTGGTCCTGCTCAGCATCTAGATTTTCCTTTTCCTTTGAAATTGGCGAGTCCAGATTCGCACGGGGGCCGGCACCGGTCAATCACCCCTAAAGGTGAAGGCTCGGGGGATATTCCGGGGATATCGGCGTTCCTTGACAATTCGCCGACCCGCCGCTAGAATCGTAAAACGCTCAAAGACAAGGAGATGACGTGAACGAGAACGACCGGCAGGTGAAGAGCATCACGCCCAAAAGCGAGGATTTTTCCAAGTGGTACGTGGAGGTCGTCCAGAAGGCCGAGCTGGCCGACTACACGCCGATGAAGGGCATGATGGTCATCCGCCCGCACGGTTACGCGGTCTGGGAGAACATCCAGAAGGCCCTCGACCTCCGCATCAAGGCCTCCGGTCACGTCAACGCCTATTTCCCGCTCTTCATCCCCGAGGGATTCCTCAAGAAAGAGGCCGAGCACGTCGCAGGATTCTCTCCCGAGGTGGCCTGGGTGACGATCGGCGGCAAGGAGGAGCTCGAGGAGAGGCTGGCCGTGCGGCCGACCTCCGAGGCCATCATCGGCCACATGTACGCCAAGTGGATCAAATCCTGGCGGGACCTGCCCGTGCTCATCAACCAGTGGGCGAACATCGTCCGCTGGGAGAAGGTCACCCGGCCCTTCCTCCGAACGACGGAATTCCTCTGGCAGGAAGGCCACACGTGTCACGAGACGGCCGAGGAAGGGGAGGCCGAGACGCTCCGGATCCTCGACCTCTACAAGGACGTCTGCGAGTCGGAGCTGGCCATCCCGGTCCTCTCCGGACGCAAGTCCCTGAGCGAGAAGTTCGCCGGCGCCTCGATGACCTACGCCATCGAAGCCCTCATGTCCGACGGCAAGGCTCTCCAGATGGGGACCTCCCATAACCTGGGCCAGCATTTTTCCAAGGCCTTCGACATCAAGTTCGAGGACCGCAACCAGACCCTCCAGTACGTCTGGCAGACCTCCTGGGGCATGACGACGCGCACGATCGGGGCCCTGATCATGGTCCACGGCGACGATTCGGGACTGCGTTTCCCGCCCCGCATCGCCCCCGTCCAGGCCATGGTGGTGCCCATCTCCGTCGGCAACTGGAAGGAGACCGTCCTGCCGTCCGCCCAGGCCGTCGTCCGGGACCTCCGCGCGGCCGGCCTCCGCGTCGACATCGACGCCCGCGAGGAGGCGACGCCCGGCTGGAAGTTCTCCGAATACGAGATGAGAGGCGTTCCGCTGCGGATCGAGATCGGGCCCCGCGACGTCAAGGCCGGACAGGCCGTCCTCGTCCGCCGCGACACGAAGGTCAAGGAGACCGTGCCGCTGGCCGAGCTCGGGACCCGGGTCCCGGCGCTCCTCGACGCGATCCAGGCCGGGCTTCTGGCCCAGGCCCGGGCCCATCTCGAGGCCAATATCCGGGACGCGTCCGATTACGGGACCTTCAAGGACATCCTCGAGAACAAGCGCGGCTTCGTCCGGGCGCCCTGGTGCGGCGGCGAAGCCTGCGAAAGCCGGATCAAGGCCGAGACCATGGCCACGATCCGGGTCATCCCGCTCGACGAAGCCGAGGCGAAGACCGGGAAGCCTTGCGTCGCCTGCGGCGCCGCGGGCCAGGCCCTGGCCTATTTCGCCCGATCCTACTGACGGAGGACGGCCGCCCTTGGGCGAGGATTACGCGCGCGAACGCCGCTTGATGACGGACTCCCAGATCCGGGCGAGAGGGGTCCGCGATCCGCGGGTGCTCGCGGCCATGGACAAGGTCCCGCGGCACCTCTTCGTCCCCGAGCGGCTCCGGCCGCGGGCCTACGCCGACGGACCCCTGCCGATCGGCGACGGCCAGACCATCTCCCAACCCTACATCGTCGCCTACATGACCGAGGCGCTCGGCCTCAGGGGTGGGGAGAAGGTGCTCGAGATCGGCACGGGTTCGGGATATCAGACGGCGGTCCTGGCCGAGACCGCCGGCCGCGTCTGGACGATCGAGATCGTCGAGGCGCTCGCATCACGGGCCCGGACCGTCCTGGACGGCCTGGGCTACGCCGGCATCCGTTACCGCGTCGGCGACGGCTGGGCCGGGTGGCCCGAAGAAGCGCCCTTCGACGCCGTCTGCGTCACCGCGGCCGCGGCCGAGATCCCCGCGCCCCTCACGGACCAGCTGGCCGTCGGCGGACGGATGATCATCCCCGTCGGGACGGCCGCTCAAGAGCTCGTCCTCGTGCGCCGGCGGAAAAGGGGGATAACGAAAGAACGGTTGCTGCCGGTCCGCTTCGTGCCCCTGATCCGGCGCTCCTGACGGGCCGGCGCGGTCGTCAGTCCTTCTCGCCGTAGTAGGAGATCTTGGGGGGCTTCTTGGGATCCTGGCCGAAGAAGAAGAGCCATTTGTCGTGGCTCTCCTGGTCGTTGTAGATCTTGACCGACTTGTCGGTCGACGTGCTGACGACGCCGAGGATCCGGGGATTCTTGATGCCCGGCAGGGCCCTTTCCGGGGCGATGAGGACCTCCTGGGCCGATTCCCGCCCGGACGATGCCTGGCCCGAAGCCAGGATGACGTTCCACAGCCCATCGCGGTCGAAGGGGTCGCGGTAGAGCCGGCGGATGCACTTCTTGTCGAGGAGCTCCTTCAGGCTGGCCGGGTACTTGCCGGGGTTCTTCTGGACGTAGAGGCGCACGCCCTCGGCGTACTGCTTGCCGCGGAAGATGAGTTCCTCTTCCTTTTCCCTCTTGACCTCCGTCTGCCACACCGGGAGGGCGATGAGGAGGCCGAGGCTGATGACAAGAACGGCCATGGCCAGCATGATGAGGACGTAGCCCGGCCGTCCTCCGGGCCGGTCACCAGGTGTTGTACAGGGAGGCATCGATGGGGGACTTGCCGTCCGAGCCGGATTTGACGTCGATCACGCCTGGGATCTCCATGAGCATCGGGTCTTCGGGAGAGGGGAGCTCGCGGACCTCAACCCAGGTCGTCGACTGGTTGGTCATCGGGTCGACCGGGATGGCCCGGATATAGCTGTCCTGGACGAGGGCCTGGAGCGTCGCGGGATACTTGCCCTTGTCCTGGGCGTACTGGTCGAGGAGCTTGCGGAGGATGAAGAGGTTCTCCTTGAGCACGGTCTCCTTGGCCTTGGTCGCCGCCGCTTTGTAGTTGGGCAGGGCGACTCCGAGCAGGAGACCGATGATGCTCAGGACGATGATGAGCTCGATCAGGGTGAAGCCGCGCTCACCAGTCCTTGTAGTATGTCCCGTCGAGGGCCTTGGCCGGACTCTTCGTGTAGACATCGTACACATTCTCCTCTCCCCAGACATCGGAATCGAAGTCGTCCTGGTAGGACCGCAGTCCCCAGTCGGTGGAACCGGTCATGGGGTCCTTGGGGATGCGGCGGAGGAACTTGACCGTCTTCTTGCGGCCCGACCCCTGGCCCTTGGCGTCCTTGTCCTCGACCTCGACGCCCTCGACCAGGTCCTCGAGAGTGGGCGGATATCCTTCGGTGTCCTCGTCGACCTCGATCTTCTTCTCGTCGGCGAGCTTCTTCCAGGCGTCGATGGCCTCGCGCACCTGGCGCAGGGCCCTGGCCAGCTCGACCTCGTTCTCGCGCTTGACGGCCATCTTGCCGAGGGGCAGGGCGGACAGGGCGAGAACGGCGAGGACGGCCATGGTGATGATCATCTCGATCAAGGTGAAGCCGCGGGCGTCGCGTCTGCGCAAAGTCATTGCCTCAGCCCCGCGGGCGGCGCGGGGATCCACCGGAGATTATAGGCCAACGGCCGCGGAAATCAAAACCGGCCGCGTCCGCCGCGGTCGCGTCCCCCCCGGCGGTCCGAGGAGTGCTCGCGGGGATAGCGCCGGGGCTCGGGGCGGGGCGTCGAGTCGGGATTCTCCCCGCCGCCCTCCTCGCAGGCCTTCTTGCTCAGGCGCATCTTGTTGTCGGCCGGATCGATGCTCATGACCTTGACCGTGACCGTGTCGCCGAGGTGGAGGACGTCGTGGATGCTCTCGATCCGGTTGGGCGCGACCTCCGAGATATGGAGGAGACCGACGAGGTTGGGCATGATCTCGACGAAGGCGCCGTATTCCTCGAGCCGGACGATCTTGCCCGTGTAGACCTTGCCGAGCTCGGCTTCGGCCGTGAGGTCGAGGATCATCTGCTTGGCCGCTTCGGCGGCGGACATATCGGTCGAGGCGATGAGGATCTTGCCGTCCTCCTCGATGTCGATCTTGGCCCCGGTCTGGCTGATGATCTTCTTGATGATCTTGCCGGCCGGGCCGATGACGTCGCCGACCTTCTCCGGGTTGATGTTGAGGATGAGGATCCGCGGCGCGAAGACGGAGATGTCCGGGCGCGGCGCGGCGATGGTCTCTTTCATCTTGTCCAGGACCTTGAGCCGGGCCGTGCGGGACTTGGCCATGATCTCGCGGAGCATGGGCAGGGTGACGCAGGGGATCTTGAGGTCGAGCTGGATGGCGGTGACGCCCTTCTCGGTCCCGGCCATCTTGAAGTCCATGTCGCCGAAGTGGTCCTCGAGGCCGGCGATGTCGGTCAGGATGACGTAGCCGTCGGGGCCCGTGACCAGGCCCATGGCGATGCCGGCGACGATCATCTTGAGCGGGACGCCGGCGTCCATCAGGGCCAGGACGCCGCCGCAGACGGTCGCCTGGGAGGAGGAGCCGTTGCTCTCCAGGATGTCCGAGACGATGCGGATCGTGTAGGGGAAGGTCTCGATGTCCGGGATGGCCGGCAGGATCGATTTCTCGGCCAGAGCGCCGTGGCCGATCTCGCGCCGCCCGGGGCCGCGCAGGAAGCCCACTTCGCCGACCGAGAACGGCGGGAAGTTGTAGTGGAGCATGAACCGCTTCTTGGATTCCTCGCCCAGGCTGTCGAGCCT
>Ga0209705_10000399_pt1 | contig 22674 bp, 18 predicted proteins | sample PPLLaktember2015_5_FD_187262 | JGI IMG/M metagenome (GOLD analysis project Ga0209705, IMG submission 187262) | Freshwater sediment microbial communities from Prairie Pothole Lake near Jamestown, North Dakota, USA - PPLs Lake P8 Core (1) Depth... | ecosystem: Environmental > Aquatic > Freshwater... | reverse complement strand
GATGCCGTTGGCCTTCAGCTTGGCGACCACAGCGAGGAGATCTTTGGCGGTGAACGCCATGTGATCCAGCACGCCGCGCGGATCGGGCGGCAGGGCGCGACCGGCGATGATGTGCAGTACCGCCTGGTCACCGCAGTACAGCCAGGAGCCGGGGAAGCCGAGATCCGGTCGGAAGCCTTCCTCGAGTCCCAGAAGGTCCATGTAGAACGCCTTGGTGGCCTCCAGGTCCTTGGCCAGGACCGTGAAGTGGTTCATACCGACGATAGGCATATGTGCTCCGCGCAGTGATTTGCGACGAACCTCAGCTGGTCTGAAGCAACGCGCGCTCGCCGGCTGAGCTTCGTCACTCGAATGATCATCTGACCGTCAGCAGCCACGTGATGAGGTCTCCCTTCTCCACCGGCGTGCAGGCGCGCTTCAGCAGCAGCTTGCAGTTGAAGTCGAACCAGTGCTCGACCTTCCACTCGTTGGTGAAGCGGTAGGGATTGACCGCCGGCGCGAGAGGTGGGATCTCGCGCCTGGTGGGCCGGTGCGACTCCGGCTGCCGCGAGAACAGGATGTGGCAGGCCCGGCAGGGAATCTGGTCCACGTGCGCCTGGGTGGCCTTGGTCGGGTCGGCATGGTGGCAGGAGGCGCAGCTCAGCATGCCGTTGCCTTCCACCGGATGCTGTCTCATATACAGCTCGCGGCCGCGCTCAGCGGAGAAGCCGGAAAAGTCTGGGTCCGCCAGCTTCGCCTGCTCGGCGTAAAGCTTCATGAATTCCTCGGGGCTCGCGGCCGAGATGGTGGCGCTGGCGGCCAGCCAGGCGGCAGCGACGAATACCTGTAGAACCAGTTTCATCTCGGTCTTCTTGCGTCAGGACATGCCGGCGACTCTTACCGCCGCGTCGGCGTCTGCCTGCGAGAGCGACCGCTGACGCCTCGTGAGCCACCACCCGTACTGCACTGGCCAGGCGGCGAAATCCGGGTCGATGCCCATGGCGATCTGGGCATGCAGCGCCCAGTTCGGATTGAACAATGCCTGGCGGCCGATCGCAATGAGATCGGCCTGACCCGATTGCAGGACCTGTTCGGCTTGATGCGGTTCGAGGATCAGCCCGACGGCCATGGTGGGGATATCCGCTTCGCGCCGCACGCGCTCGGCGAACGGCACCTGAAAGCCGAGGGTGCGCTTGACCTTGGCGGCGGTGGCCGAACCGGCCAGACCGCCCGACGAGCAGTCGATCACGTCGATGCCGATGGCTTTCAACTCGCTGGCCAGCGCCACCGTGTCGTCGAGCGCCCACCCGCCCTCGATGCCGTCGGTGGAGGAGACGCGGAAGAAAACCGGGTAATCGTCAGGCCAGATGTCGCGCACGATCTGCGCGATCTCCAGGGGGAGACGCATGCGACCTGTGCGGTCGCCGCCATAGGCGTCGGTGCGCTTGTTGCTGATGGGGGAGAGGAACTCGTGCAGCAGGTATCCGTGGGCGCCGTGCACCTCCACGACCTCGATCCCTGCGGCAAGCGCACGCCGGGTCGCGGCACGCCAGTGCTCCTTGAGCCGCCCGATCTCCTTGAGCGTGAGCTCGTGCGGCACCAGCCAGCCTTCGTCCATGGGCAGCGCGCTCGGCGCGACCACCGGCCAGACATCCTCGCCACGCGCACGGTCGCTGTCGTCGAGCGGGCCGTTGCCGTGCCACGGGCGCTGCATGCTGGCCTTGCGGCCGGCGTGCGCCAGCTGCATCGCAGGCACTGCACCACTCGCCTTGATGAACGCGGCGATGCGCTTGAGCGGCTCGATGTGCGCGTCGCTCCAGATGCCCAGATCACCGTGGGTGATGCGGCCATCGCGGTCGACCGCGGCAGCCTCGGTGAACAGCAGGCCCGCACCGCCGCTCGCGAGCTTGCCCAGATGCACCAGGTGCCAGTCGTTAGGCATGCCTTCCACCGCGGAGTACTGGCACATGGGGGAGATGACGACGCGGTTCTTGAGTGTCAGGCCGCGCAGGGTCAGAGGGGTGAACAACAAGGGTTGAGCCGGCATGGGATTCGCGTGTGGTCTACTGAGTGCCAAGGATTGAGTGCGGGGTGCTTGTGTGCCGAGTGTCGAATAACAGATGCCTGGTCTGGGGGGTACAGATCAACCGCCTGGTCCGGGCGGCCTGGTACGCGAACCCGGGCCGGAATCGGTCGGGTGCTAGGTCAGCGGGCGATAGTGCAGGTGGTGATGCTGGCCGTGCCCGTGCTCGTCCATCTCGACCGGCACCAGGTTGACGCGTCCGTGTTTGACCTGGGGTTCGGCGATCAGCGCGTTGGCGAAAGTGGCGACTTCGCTGGTGCGCCCACGCAGCATCAGCGTCTCGAGGCAGTTGTCGTGGTCGAGGTGCACATGCATGGAGGACAGCACCAGGTGATGATGCTGGTGCTGCAGGGTGGTGAGGCGTTCCGCCAGATCCCGTGCGTGATGGTTGTACACGTAGCTCACTGCGGCTACGCAGTAGGGAGCCTCGCCATGCTCCAGGCGGTCGCTCTTCAGTTGCTCGCGCAACATGTCGCGGACCGCCTCGGAGCGGTTCTGATAGCCCTTCTTGTGAATCAGCTCGTCGAACTCCTGGGCGAGATCGTCGCTGAGCGAGATGGTGAAGCGCTCCATTGTCCTCCCTTCCTTCCGGTCGCATCGATGTTAGCGCAAACCACCTGAGATAGCTCACTGGCCGACGGAGGTGGTCGAGCGAAGGCTCTTTACGGTTCGGCGGCAAGCGTATATCTTACAAATTATCTTTTACGCCTATTACATAATATCGAGTAATCAATAGCTTGGTAAGCAAGGCAAAACAAGAAATCGGGAGGAGATATGAGATCGAAGGCCAAGGTCCTGCGTCCCGCACGTCGGGCGACCCTGCTACTCGCCGTATCGCCGCTTCTTGCTTTCGCGCAGGAGGAGGTGTCCACACCAGAGACCGAGGTCATCGGGCACTACGAGACTGGCATCGGGACATCGGATGCTGCCAGTGAGGGTTCTGTCACCTACAAACGCATCGAGACGCGCCCACTGCTGCGCCCGGGCGAGTTGGTGGAGCTGGTCCCCGGCATGATCGTCACGCAGCACAGCGGCGACGGTAAAGCCAATCAGTACTTCCTGCGCGGCTACAACCTCGATCACGGCACCGACTTCGCCCTTTGGGCAGATGGAATGCCGGTGAACATGCCCACGCATGCGCACGGTCAGGGCTATGCCGACATCAACTTCCTGATTCCGGAGCTGATCCAGGGCATGGACTTCAGCAAAGGGCCGTATTTCGCCAAGGAAGGCGACTTCGCCTCGGCGGGCGCGGCGCACATCCGGTACTTCGACACGCTGCCCCAGAACCTCGCCAGCTTCACTCTTGGAAGCAACGACTATCTGCGCGCAATCGCCGCTGCGTCACCGCTACAGTCTCTCCTTCGGCGGGCACATGGGGCTGGGCACGGGGCAGGGCCGGCTGGATGCGTACGTGATCCGCTATGAGCTCGACCTGTGGTCGAACTTCACCTATTTTCTGGACGACCCGGTCAACGGCGACCAGTTCCAGCAGTCCGACCGGCGCACCGTGTACGGGATCAACCCGAGCTACGCGTGGCCCATGAAGCTGGGTGCCCTGGAAATGACCAACACTATCGGGCTCCAGACGCGCTACGACGACATCGGCCGGGTCGCACTCTACAGCACGCGTGCCCGCGGCATCTTGTCCACCACGCGTGAAGACAGTGTCAGGGAATCGAGCATTGGCGTCTATGCTGAGAACGCCACGCAGTGGACAAAGTGGCTGCGCAGCGTGGTGGGGCTGCGCGGAGACTTCTACAACTTCGACGTCGACAGCAGCATCGCGGCGAACTCCGGCAGCAAGAACGACAGCATCGTCTCGCCCAAGCTGTCGCTCATCTTCGGCCCGTGGTCGAAGACCGAGTTCTTCGTGAACGGGGGTTACGGCTTCCACAGCAACGACGCGCGCGGGACGACCATTACCCTCGATCCCAAAACCCTGCTGCCGGCCGAGCCGGTTGATCCGCTGGTGCGCACGAAGGGCGCGGAGGTCGGGGCGCGGACCGAGATCATCAAGGGTCTGCAGAGCTCGCTGGCGCTGTGGATGCTCAAGCAGGACTCCGAGCTGCTCTTCGTCGGCGACGCCGGGACCACCGAGGCGAGCCGTCCCAGCAAGCGGGAGGGCATCGAGTGGATCAACTACTACCGGCCGCTGCCCTGGTTGCTGGTCGACGCCGAGTTCGCCTGGACCAAAGCGCGCTTCGAGGACGACGATCCCGTAGGCGACCGTATCCCCGGCGCGTTGGAGCAGATGGCGCAGGTTGGGGTCACGATCGAGGACCTCAATCGCTGGACGGCCGCCCTTCAGTTGCGCTACTTCGGGCCGCGGCCTCTGATCGAGGACAACAGCGTGCGCTCCGAGAGCACGACGGTCGCGAACCTGCGGGTGGGGTATGCGCTCACCAAGAACCTGCGCCTGCAACTGGATGTGCTGAACCTGTTCGACTCCGACGACGACGACATCACCTACGTCTACGAGTCGTTCATCCCCGCGATCGATGCAGCCCCGGTGGAGGACAAGCACTTGCACCCGGTGGAGTCCCGGCAATTCAGGTTCTCGGTAATTGCGTATTTCTGAACCCGCCGGATCGGTTACTTCACATCCGGCGTAGCACGCTGCGCTATCGCGCTCTGCAGGGAGTGCAACCGCGTGCCCGCAGCGTTCTAACTGCCTAACCCCGCGCGCATGCGAGCGAGCGCCTGGTCGAGCAGGCTACGCGGGCAGGCGAAGTTCAAGCGCAGGAAACCGGGGGCGCCGAACAGCGCGCCGTCGTAGAGGCCGACCCCGGCTTCCTCGAAGAACTCCAACGGGTTGTCGATACCCAGGCCGCGGGCATCGATCCAGGCCAGGTAGGTCGCCTCCACGTGCCAGGTGCGCAGTCCGGGCATCCCCCCGACGGCCTGCTGCACCACATCCCGGTTGCTACGCAGGTACTCAAGCAGCGCGAGCTGCCAGTCGCGCGCGTGTGCGTAAGCGGCGAGTGTCGCGGTGTAGCCCAGGCCGCCCACGTGGTGCACGATGCCGGCCATGGTCCGCCGCAGGCGGGCGCGCAGCTCGGGGTTGGACGCAATCGCGAACGCGCAGCCGAGTGTGGGCAGGTTGAACGTCTTGCTTGCCGACATCAGCGTCACGGTCCGCGCCGCGATGTCTTCTCCCAGGCTGGCCAGCGGGATGTGGCGTGCGTTGCGGCTCAGCACGAGACCGCAGTGGATCTCGTCCGAGCACACGATGAGGTCATGACGGCGCGCGAAGTGAGCGAGCTGCTCGAGCTCGGCACGCGTCCATACGCGGCCCGTGGGGTTATGCGGACTGCACAGCAGAAGCAGCCGGGTTCGTGGTCCGACCGCACGCTCCAGTGCCTCGATATCCCATTCCCAGCGAGCCTCGCGCGCCCCCGTGAATGCGGCTGGCGCCTCTGGCGCGGGGACGAGCGGGACGCGCACGGCGTTGCGATTGCCGTTCTGCGGAGCCGAGAGGAAAGGCGGGTAGATCGGTACGCAGGTCAGGATGTCGTCGCCTTCCTCGGCGAACGCGCGGCTGACGACGTTCAGCCCGACGACCAGGCTCGGCAGCCAGACGATCCAGTCCGGTTCGATGGCCCAGCCGTGATCGCGCTGCAGTGCCCGGGCGATGCTCGGGGCTAGCTCGGCCGGCGGCTCGGTGTAGCCGAATACGCCATGATCAACCCGGGCACGCAGCGCCTCGACGATCACGGGCGCGCAGCGGAAGTCCATGTCCGCGACCCACAGGGGGAGCACGTCGCGGCCGCGGTAGCGGTTCCACTTCGTGCTCGAGGTCGCTCGCCGGTCTACCGGCGTGTCGAAGTCGAAGGCGGCGTGCATGCGCTGCTGGCGAGGGTCCGTGCGTGTGGGGGAGGGCGCCACTGGGGCGGGCCGTCATTCTGACATGAGCGGGCGCCGGCCACTATTCACCTAAGGATCTGGCCCTTGTAGCCGTTAACCGAGGCAGCACTATGCCGGCCTTGCGACCGGGCCGGTCGGCTCTTACGTGACCGTCAGCATCCAGATCAGAGTTCGACTCGCCTTCGCCGCCGTGCTGCTCCTAGGCGCGGCGCTGTCGGCCTTCGTGTGCCTGAACGGCCGCGCAGTCCTGGCCGTGTCCCAGCCCCTGCTGCAGCAGCAGCTGCCCTTGCTCGAAACGATCTCCCGCCTGCAGCTCGCAGTGGCCGAGCAGGAGCCGATTCTGTACGAGTACTACGCGACCACCGACCGGGCGGTCTTTCAGCAGCGTTTCGGCGGCAACGACGGCGCGATCCAGCGCGATCTCGACAGCCTGTCCCGCGTGCTGGGCGAGACGGGCCGCGTGGCCGGTGTCAGGACCCGGTATGCGCGCCTGCGCGAGCTGGCGGGAGCGTTGGATAAGACCCTGCGCGTGTACGGAAGCGAGGCGGTCGAGTGGGATCGCGCGCGCGAGGTGCTGGTGGAGGTGTCGGCTGCCGGCCGCGAAGTCAACGCGGAGCTCAGCGCGCTGGCGGCGTCAGTGCGCGATGCGGTCAGCCAGGGTGGGGCGCAGACTGGCGCTCGCGTGGACTCCGTGATCACCGCCGTGCTGGCGTTCAGCATCTTGATCGGCATCGTGGCAGCGTTCGTGGGCTACTACGTCACCGCGTATCTGCGCGAGGCGGGCGAGCGCCACAAGCTGGCGATGTTCGTGGAGAAGAACCCGAACCCCGTATTCAGGCTCACCGCTAACGGAGACGTGCTGTACGCCAACCCCGGTGTTGCCGACCTGCTGCGCGCAGTCGGACACGAAGACAGCGGGCCCCGCAGTCTGCTGCCATCGGACATCGCCCAGCGCGCGCACGCGCTCGCCGACGCAACCAGAGAGGCGGACCGCTTCGAGTATGAGATCTTCGATCGGACCCTGCAGTGCGTGCTGCGCTACCTGCCGGGTCATGACGTGTTCCACTGCTATCTGGCCGATATCACGGAGCGCAAGAAGGCCGAAGCACGGCTGCGCCACCAGGCATTCCACGATGCGCTGACCGGGTTGCCGAACCGTCGGCTGCTGCAGGAGTCGATTGCCGGGCTGGTCTCCACGCAGCGGGCGGCCGTGGTACAGGTGAACGTCGACCGCTTCCGCCAGTTGCTGACCGACGTGGGCCCGGAGGTGGGCGACGAGCTGCTGCAGAACGTGGCTGCGCGGCTGGCCAATTTCTTCCCGGCGGGCGCCTCTCCGCCGAACCTGTATCGCCTCGAAGGCGACACCTTCGCGCTGCTGCTGACCGGACCCAACGCCGAGCGGGAAGCGTCCGATGTCTCCAGAGAGATCCTCGATGCCCTGCGGACGCCTTTCTACATCGAGGGTCGCGAGTTGTTCCTGTCCGCCAGTGCCGGCATCGGCTTGTTTCCCGCGCACGGCAGCGATGCCGCGGAACTGGTTCGAAACGCCGGCGCCGCGCTGCATGCGGTCAAACAGGCAGGCGGTGGCAGCTTCCTGACCTACAACCAGGAGATGACCGCGCGCGCGAGCGAGCGCCTGGCCCTCGAGGGCGACCTGCGGCGCGCGCTGGAGCGTGAGGAACTGTTCCTCAACTACCAGCCGCAGGTGGAGCTGATGGGCGGCCGGATCATCGGTGGGGAAGTCCTGCTGCGCTGGACGCGGCGGGAACTCGGCGGAGTGTCGCCAGCGCGTTTCATCCCGGTGGCCGAGGAGACGGGTCTGATCATGCCGATCGGGGAATGGGTGCTGCGTCGTGCCTGCCGGCGTGCGGTGGAGTGGCGACGCCACGGGTTCGCAAACGCCGGGGTCGCGGTGAACATCTCGGCCCGCCAGTTCCAGCGCCCGGGCCTGGTGGAGCTGGTGTGCGATGTACTGGCCGAGACAGGGCTCGAGCCCAGGGCGCTCGAGCTGGAGATCACCGAAGGCTCGGCCATGCACGACGTCGAGCGCACCGTGCGCATCCTGCAGGAGCTGAAGGGCCTGGGCGTAACGCTCGCCATCGACGACTTCGGCACCGGCTTCTCGTCCCTGAGCTACCTGTCGCGCTTCCCGATCGATCGTCTCAAGATCGACCAGTCGTTCGTGCGCGGGCTCGGGCAGGATGCGAGCTCGACGGCCATCGTCTCCGCCGTCGTCACCCTGGGCCATACCATGGGACTGCGCGTCATTGCCGAGGGGGTCGAGACACCGGAGCAGCTGAGCGTTCTGCGCACCATGGGATGCGACGAGATTCAGGGCTACTTGTTCAGCAAACCGCTCCCGCACGACCAGTTCGTCGCCTGCCTGAGCGAGGGGCGCCGCCTGGTGCCCGAACGCGGCGAGCAGGGGCCCTTCTACGGGCAGCCGGGGCTGTCGCAGGTGGTGTAGTCTCAGTGGAAATCGCGTGAGCGCGCCACCAGGCCCCCGAGCAGGGCACTGTGATCGACCAGCTTGCCGGCGAGCAAATGCACCACCTCCCCCTGGCGCTCGACCGTGCCGTGCACGGCCAGCAGCTGTGAGCCGAGCAGCGCTCGTCTCTGGCTCTCGGCGACATCCCGCCACACCACCACGTTGACCATCCCGGTTTCGTCCTCCAGCGTGACGAAGATCACGCCGCTCGCGGTGTCGGGCCGCTGACGGCCGATGACGATGCCTGCCGCACGCGCGAGCTTGCCATGCGGCAGTTGTCGCAACTGTGCCGCCGTGACCATACGCAGCTTCGCGAGCCGCGGCCGCAGCAGCGCGACCGGATGGCGGCCGAGCGTGAGGCCCAGGCTGGCATAGTCGGCCACGATGTCCTGGCCTTCCGTAGGGGGGCCAAGCTGGGCAGCGGGGTCCGGGATCGGTGCGTCGCGCAGCACTGGCGGGCGCGGCTCGATGCCCGTGACATCCCACATCGCCTGCCGGCGGTGTCCGCTGATGGAGGCGAGCGCGCCGGCGGCGGCCAGCGCGTTCATGTCGTGACGATTCAACCCGGCTGCGTGAGCCAGGTCTTCGATTGTGAGGCGTGAGGAGTGAGGGGTGAGGAGTGAGGAGCAAGCTCCATCCCCACCCCAGCTCGCCCCCTGCACGGGGTAGAGAGCAAAACCTCCCTCTCCCCTCGTGGGAGAGAGCAGGGGAGAGGGGGATAAGCGCAGCCGCTGGCGCGCTTCGACCAATCTCTCTGCAGCGGCCTGCGACAGCCCTTTCACCATGCGCAAGCCGAGCCGCAAGGCGGGTGAAGATTGCTCCTCACCCCTCACTCCTCCCTCCTCACGGCTCGAGCCGCACTGCGGCTCGAGCGTGCAATCCCACTCGCTTACCAGCACGTCCGACGGCAGCACCCGCACGCCGTGGCGCTGCGCATCCTGCACCAGCTGAGACGGTGCGTAGAAGCCCATGGGCTGGCTGTTGAGCAGGGCGCAGGTGAAGGCCGCCGGCTCGTAGCGCTTCAGCCAGCAGGAGACGTAGACCAGCAGCGCGAAGCTCGCGGAGTGTGATTCGGGAAAGCCGTACTCGCCGAAGCCCAGGATCTGGCGGTAGATCTGCTCGGCGAACTGCTCCGGGTAGCCGCGTTCGCGCATGCCGTCCTTGAGGTGCTTCTCGAATGGCTCCAGGCCGCCCTTGCGCCGCCACGCTGCCATCGCCCGCCGCAGCCTGTCCGCCTCGCCGGGCGTGAAGCCGGCGGCGACCACGGCGAGCTGCATCACCTGCTCCTGGAAGATGGGCACACCGAGCGTGCGCTCCAACACTTTCCTGATGTCCTCGGAAGGGTAGGTGACCGGCTCCAGCCCCTGGCGGCGGCGCAGGTAGGGATGCACCATGCCGCCCTGGATCGGGCCGGGGCGCACGATGGCGACCTCGATCACCAGGTCGTAGAAGCGATTGGGTTGCATGCGCGGCAGCATCGCCTGCTGCGCGCGCGACTCGATCTGGAACACGCCGACGGTGTCGGCGTGTCCGATCATCTCGTACACGCCGGGATCCTCGGGCGGCACGTCGGACATGCCGAAGGGCTTGCCGCGCCAGCCGCTCACCAGCGCGAGTGCACGGCGGATGGCCGTGAGCATGCCCAGCGCCAGCACGTCGATCTTGAGCAGGCCGAGCGCATCGAGATCGTCCTTGTCCCACTGGATCACCGTGCGATCGTCCATGGCGGCGTTCTCTATGGGCACCAGGCGCGACAACGGACCGCGCGAGATGACAAAGCCGCCCACGTGCTGCGACAGATGGCGCGGGAAACCGACGATGATGCTCACCAGGGCGATGAGCTTGCGGATGACGGGGCTGCCGGGGTCGAAGCCCATCTCGCGCAAGCGCTCGGGCCGCACCTTGCGGCCGTCCCACCAGGCCAGGCTCTTGGCCAGGCGGTCCACCTGCGCCAGATCCAGCCCGAGCGCCTTGCCCACGTCGCGCAGCGCGCTCTTGGGCCGGTAGGTGATGACAGTGGCGGCAAGCGCCGCGCGGTCGCGGCCGTATTTGCGGTAGATGTACTGGATGACCTCTTCGCGTCGCTCGTGCTCGAAGTCCACGTCGATGTCCGGCGGCTCGTTGCGCTCTCTGGAGATGAAGCGCTCGAACAGCATATCCATGCGCGCGGGATCGACCTCGGTCACGCCCAGGCAGTAGCACACCGCGGAGTTGGCGGCCGAGCCGCGCCCCTGGCAGAGAATGCCCTGGCTGCGCGCGAACTTCACCACGTCGTAGACGGTGAGGAAGTAAGGCTCGTACTGCAGCTCGGCGATGAGCTTGAGCTCGTGCTCCACCAGCGCGCGCGCCTTGGCGATGTCCACACTGCGGCCGGCGGTGAAGTGGCTGCCCCAGCCCGCTGCGCTGTGCGCAGTGGGTGGTGAGGCGTGAGGCGTGAGGCGTGAGGAGAGAGAGGGTGAGGCGAAAGGCGTGAGGCGGGAGGCGTGAGGCGCATGCTGCTGACTCCTTCCCCCTTCCAGGGGGAAGGTTGGGATGGGGGTGAAACGCGCGCTATCAGGAGATGCTTGCGCTGTACCCCCACCCCAGCCCTCCCCCTTCCAGGGGGAGGGAGAAGTTCCATTCTCTCCTCTTGCAGGAAAGAGCCTGCCCGAGACCTGATCCGGGGGCTGGGGTGAGGGGGACTCCTGCCACCTCCCACCTCCCTCCTCACGCAACTGCGCTCCAAACCTCCATCGGAACCCTTCCTCCGTAAGCCCGCGCAGCCAGCTCGCCGGCGTCTCTCCCGCTGGCACGATCTCTTCGGGATACTCGTAGCGCAAGCTGTCGAGAGAAAAGGAGCAGCGCTCCGCCACATCGAGGGTGGCGATCAGCAGCTCGGGCGGATACAGGCGCGCCAGCCGCTCGCGCGAGCGCAGATAGCGTTCGCCGTTGGGGAACAGCGCGTGACCGCAGCGGGCGAGCGGTGTGCCGAGGTGGATGGCGGTGAGAGTGTCCTGCAATGCGCGGCGCGCGCGCACGTGCATGTGCACCCCGCCGGCGGCTACCAGCGGCAGGCCGGCGTCCTGCGCATGGCATTCCAGCTGCTCCAGGCGCGTGCGGTCGTCGGGGCCGAGCAGCAGCTCGGCTGCGATCCAGCAGCGTCCCTCGAAACGGGACCCGAGCCAGCGGGCGTGGCCGATATCCGGCTCCTCTCCCGGGAGCAGCAGCGCGAGGCAGCCGGGCACGCCGTCGTCCAGATCCGCTGTGGTGAGATGGTATTCGCCCTTCTTCGAGCGGCGCCGCGCGCGAGTGATCAGCTCGGAGAGATTGCCGTAGCCGGTGCGGTCGGTGGCGAGGAGGACGAGGCGCAGTGCTGCGCTGCGTGAGGCGTGAGGCGTGAGGCGTGAGGCGCATGCGCTGTGCGCAGGGAGGAGGGAGGAGGGAGGAGGGAGGAGGGAGGAGCAAGCTTCACCCCCACCCCAGCCCTCCCCCTGGAAGGGGGAGGGAGAGGGTGCTCCCTCTCCCCTCGCGGGAGAGGGCTGGGGTGAGGGGGCGCGCGAGGCGTAGCGAAAATCTCCCCCTTCCCTCGTGGGAGAGAGCCTGCCCCGGATTTGATCCGAGGGTCGGGGTGAGGGGGAACCTTGCGCCTCACGCCTCACGCCTCTCGCCTCACCATCGAGCGCCAGCTCCGCCCCGACAATCAGCTTGATGCCGTGCTCCTTCGCCGCCACATGCGCGCGCACCACGCCCGCCAGCGAGCACTCGTCGGTGACGGCAAGCGCCGAGTAGCCGAGCCGCGCGGCGCGCTCGACCAGCTCCTCCGGGTGCGAGGCCCCGCGCAGGAAGGTGAAGTTGGTCAGACAGTGCAGCTCGGCGTAGGAGGGGAACATGGAGCGGCCTTGATATATGTACTAATATACAGCATCAGACAGCCTTGCCAACGCCGCTCGTGGTCTTGCGTTGTTCCTCGTCCTTATCTATAACTATCTCAAGCCCCCGTGCATCTCCGGGTCGGCCGACATCCCCGGCACAAACAGGAGAAACCGATGAGCATGCTGACCAAGGCTGCGGTGACCACCATCCTTCCGGTCAAGGACATGGCGCGGGCCCGCGACTTCTACCAGAACAAGCTCGGGCTCGAACCCAAGGGGTTTGCCGCCGACGGGAACTACCTCTTCGCCTGCGGCGGCGACGCCCATATTGCGCTCATCACCAAGCCCGAAGGCACCAAGGCCGAACACACGGCACTGAGCTTCGAGGTCCAGGGCATCGAGCGCGTGATCGAGGGGCTGAAGGCTAAGGGGGTGGTGTTCGAAGACTACGACTTCCCCAATCTCAAGACCGTCGACCACGTATGCGTCCTCGGCTCGGACAAGGCGGCCTGGTTCAAGGACAGCGAGGGCAACTACCTGTGCGTGCACGAAGGGCCGCACTGATCGCGATCTAGGCTGCTAGGCGAAGACGCCCTGGAGAAACCACGCCGCCTCGCCTCGCTCGCGGTAGATCCAGAAGCGCCGGCCCGCTGCGTCGGTGGCGATAAAGTAATCGCGCGTGACGTCGCGCTCGTCCCACCATCCTCCCTCTATGCGTTCCGGCCCGGCTTCCAGGGTGAGGGGGCCGTCGAGCAGCGGCTCTCCCGCGCTGGAATGCAGCCGGCGCGGCGCTTCCAGCAACCACAGCGGGCGCCGGACGCTGCTGCAGTAGCCTTCCCTTCCAGTCCCCGGTTCGCAGGCGCGCCAGGCCTGTTCCGGCCGATGATCGGGATGGGAGATGATGCCGTGCACGGCATCCGCGCCCAACCTTGCCCGCAGATGATCGATGATGAGCCAGCGCTGCTCTTCCGGCAGGCGGTCCTCGGGAAACAGCGACAGGTTGCGCGAGCCGAGCGGCCGGGTTTCCTCGCTGTCGATGGCGATGGCCTCGACGCGATCCGGCAGCTCGACGTTCGCCAGCCGCTCGCGCAGCAGCCGCACCATGCGATCGGCGTCGCGGCAGGGCACGGCAAAGCCGAGCATCACCACGGTGGGTTTGCGGTCCTCGTGGTGCAGGGTGAGCTTGAGCCGTGTCACACCCTTCTGCTTCATGCGCAGGAAGCCGGCGAGCTCCAGCAGCAGACGCTTGGCGACGAACAGCAGCGGTTCGGCTTCCTGCACCGGTGCGGGCAGTGCGAGCTTCGACGCATAGCGGGCGGGGTGGAGGTACGGCTCGCGGGCATCGGGCAGCCGGCCCAGCGCACGGTCCAGCTCGTCCAGCAACTGCTGGCCGAAGCGGCGGGCGAGGCCGTCGCGCGGCAGAGCCAGGCACTCCCCGATGGTATGCACGCCTATGACTGAGAGTGTACGTACGGTCTCCTCGGGTTGATCGAGCAGAACGAGCGGGAGCGGGGCGAGCGCTGCCGGCAGCTGGGCCGGGTCGGTGATGCGGACACCAGTGCCGGCGCGCGCCAGCAAGCATGCGCCGGTAGGGGTAGGTGCGACAGCGAGCGCGGCGGTATAGCCCAGCTCGATCAGGCCGGCATCGATCTGCAGCAGAAGCAGGCGCAGGCCGCCGAACAGCCTCAGGCTGCCGGCGATCTCCAGCAGCACTGCGTCGGGCGGCACCAGGCATACGACGGAAGTGAACTGTCCCGCCCAGGCCGCGATGCTGCGCAAGGCCGGCTCTTCGGCGGCGGGATTGCGCACGTGCTCCACGAGATCCGGCGCCAGCGCGATGGCAGCGGAAGCGGCCATGCCCGGCCGGATACCGTGGCTGCGTGCCTGCGAATTACAGGAGAGGACTTGCGGCCGGTTCCCCGCCGTCGTCACGACGACTGACCCGGACGATTCTGCGCCCCGCAGGCGGAGCTGGAGGGAGAAGTCGGGGAGGCGGAGACAGGCCCAGAGCATGGCGCGGGCGGATCATCGGTGGATGCAGGCTAGGCCAAGCCATGCCGGATTCTTCGGTAGCGCAGAGCAGGACGAAGGACGGAGGACGACTCCAACGCCAGCGGCGGCGCCCAGCCGCCGCCGCGGCGCTTGAGGATCTGCACCTCGAGCTTGCCGCGGGCGGCGGAGAGCTGGATACGCAGCGGAGCGGGCGAAGCATTGGCGGCGTTGCGCGTGGGGCCGAAGATCACACCGAGGCTTTTGCCCTCTTCGGCGGCGAGCTGCAGGCGACGCAGCGACCGTTCCGACCCGGGGCCGGGCCAGGCGATCACGGCCGCGCATGTGCCGGAGCGCAGGCAGCGCTCGGCAGCCCACAGGCTCTCGCCGCTCGAGCGGGTGCGCACGATGACCAGGCGCGAGAGGTTCATGCCCAGCGACTCGAAGCCAGGCGCATAAGGCAGATAGGGCGGAGCCACCAGCACCAGCCACTTTTCCTCGCCCGACAGATGCGCGAGCGCAGGAGCGAGCAGGCGCAGCTCGCCGATGCCTTGCTGGTTGGTGAGCAGCTCGGTCAGCGCTGCCCGCGGCCAACCGCCACCGGGAAGCTGTGCGTCCAGCTCGGCAAAGCCCGTGGGAACGCTCTCGACCGCGACCTTGGCGTACTGGTCGCCGCGCCAGATGGCGGGGTGCTGGAGGACGAGGCTGAGAGAGGTAGACATGGGTACATCGGGACTAAGGACGAAGTGCGAAGGCGAGGATTACTTCCCTCAGCCCAGCCCCCAGATCGAGTCCGGGGCAGGCTCTCTCTCCTGCAGGGCGAGGATGACACCTGATCAAGTGTTTCCTAGCGAGCTAGGTAACTCGCTGACGGTTGCGCAGCAGTATTTTTCTTGAGCGGGAAACGCATTCCTGTGAGCGGCTCCGGGATCTTACCCAGCTTCACCAGTCTGGCCTCGATGGCCCAGCGGCTGCGTCGGTGTTCCGCGGCGAGCTGCTCGATCGGCTTGCCGGCATCGAAGGCCTTGCCCAGATGCGCGTCTTCTTCTTCCGACCAGGGCTTTCCGGCATTGGTCGGCGCGCCTTCGGGTCGCGGTGTGGCCTGCTTTTGCGGGCGGGTGGGGCCGCTCAGCGTCTGCACCGCCCAGAACAGCGCACGGATGGTATCGGGATGCTGATAGGGGCTATCGGCGGAAAACTGCTCGCCGGTGGCCGGATCCACACCATCGGCCAGGGTCTTGAGGATCGCAAGCGCTTTGTCTTGTTCCATGATTGCCTCCCAAATAAAAAGCAGGACGTAAGACCAAAAAGCAGGACGAAAGACTCAAAAAGCTAGGATGTAGGACGTGGGACGAAGGACGTAGGTGCCTTCGCTCTGCGTCTTAACTCTTGGGTCTTCAATCCTCTATGTCCCGATTTCCTGCCGGGACGTAGGGCACAGCGTCTTCACCGTTCTGTGCGAACTCTGGCTAATCCTCTGGCTCAACCCGTGAGCCATGCACCTTGCGTCTTACAGTAACTACGTTCCACGTCCTGTCCCACGTCCCGCTTTCTAGAGCGTCTTGCCGTTGCGGATGATCCCCACGCCGATGCCCTCGATCACCAGCGGATCGCGCCTCGTGTCCACCAGGATCGGCTCGAAATCGGGGTTTTCGGGCAGCAGCTGCACCTGGCTGCCCTGGCGCTTGAAGCGCTTGACGGTGACCTCATCCTTCAGCCGTGCGACGACGATCTGGCCCGAGCGCGCCTCGCTGGTGTGATGAACGGCCAGCAGGTCGCCGTCGAGGATGCCGGCATCGCGCATGCTCATGCCGCGCACCTTCAACAAGTAGTCGGCGCGCGGCTTGAACAGCGATGGGTCGATCTGATAGCGGCCCTGCACGTGCTGCTCGGCCAGGATCGGACTGCCGGCGGCGACCCTTCCCACCACCGGCAGGCCCACGTTGTAGGTATTGCGCAGGCGAATGCCGCGGGAAGCACCGGGCAGCATCTCGATGTAGCCCTTGCGCTCCAGGGCCCGCAGATGCTCCTCCGCCGCGTTGGCGGAGCGGAAGCCGAGCTGCTGAGCGATCTCGGCACGGGTGGGGGGGAAGCCGGTGGCCTGCAGGAAATCGGCGATCAGCTGCAGGACTTCGGCCTGGCGGGCGGTGAGTTCATCCATGCGTTTATCTCCAGTTGCTGTGATTATATACAGATCAGCGCGGAGTGCAAGACGGATGATGCGGCCAGCCTCCAAGGCTTGCCCTGAAGCCGTGCGCCGCTTTGGGGGCAAGCACCACTGCGGTGCACGATTCCCGCCGCGACCAGCGCAGGCCTGCCTGCACTGGTTTCCCCACGATCGCCTAACCTCATGAACCACTGAAGAAAGTGATGACGTGCGCATGGTGCGCACCGGCAAGGCACGGTTGATGCAAAGCACCATCCGCGTGCGGGGAGGATGTCGCCGAGATGCATCAAGACCGTGCATGGGCTGCACCACCGGCGGCTTCACAGCGCACCACTTCATTACTCACCAACAGGGGAAGCTTTCCATGCAAAGACGCGACTTTCTGAAACTCTCGGCCACTCTGGCCGGCGCCGCTACGCTCCCGGCGTCCATCCAAGCGTTCGGAGCGAAGGATCCCATCAAGGTCGGGGTGCTGCACTCGCTGTCGGGCACCATGGCGATCAGCGAGACCGCGCTGAAGAACACGGCCCTGATGACGTTCGAGCAGGTCAATGCAGCGGGCGGCATCATGGGGCGTCCGATCGAGCCGGTGGTGGTCGACCCGGCTTCCAACTGGCCGCTGTTCGCCGAAAAGGCCCGCCAGCTCATCACCCAAGACAAGGTGGCGGCCGTGTTCGGCTGCTGGACGTCGGTGTCACGCAAGTCCGTGCTGCCGGTGTTCGAGGAGCTGAACGGGCTGCTGTTCTACCCGGTGCAATACGAAGGCGAAGAGCTGTCGCAGAACGTGTTCTACACCGGCGCCGCGCCCAACCAGCAGGCCATCCCCGCGGTGGAGTACCTGATGAGCGAGGACGGCGGCAGCGCCAAGCGCTGGTTCCTGCTCGGCACCGACTATGTGTATCCGCGCACGACCAACAAGATCCTGCGCGCGTTCCTCAAGTCCAAGGGGGTGGCCGAGAAGGACATCGAGGAGATCTACACGCCCTTCGGCCACAGCGACTACCAGACCATCGTGGCCAACATCAAGAAGTTCGCCGCCGGGGGCAAGACCGCAGTGGTGTCCACCATCAACGGCGACTCCAACGTGCCCTTCTACAAGGAGCTCGGCAACCAGGGGCTCAAGGCGACCGACGTGCCGGTGGTGGCGTTCTCGGTCGGCGAAGAGGAGCTGCGCGGCATCGACACCAAGCCGCTGGTAGGCCACCTCGCCGCCTGGAACTACTTCATGTCGGTGAAGAACCCGGAGAACGACAAGTTCATCAAGATGTACAAGGACTGGGCCAAGAAGAACAGCGTGCCCAACCTCGACACGGTGGTCACCAATGACCCGATGGAAGCCACCCATGTCGGCATCCACATGTGGAAGCAGGCGGTGGAGAAGGCCAAATCCATCGAGGTGGACAAGGTGCGTCCAGCCATGTCCGGCCAGACCTTCAAGGCGCCCTGCGGCTTCACGCTGACGATGGACAAGACCAATCATCATCTGCACAAGCCCGTGTTCATCGGCGAGGTGACCGCGACCGGTCAGTTCAACGTGGTATGGAAGACCAAAGGCCCGATCCGGGCGCAGCCGTGGAGCCCGTTCATCGCCGGCAACGAGAAGAAGCAGAACGCCTGAGTCGAGGCAACCGGCCCGGAGCTTTGGCCGGGCCGCAGGCTCCCACCCCGCTGGCGGCACGGCGGGGTGGTGGCCGGACACCCTCGCTTTGTGCGACTTCCAACAACTACACAGCTACCCCGGAGACCTCGGCCTTGTCCCTGACAACAGCACGGCGCGTGCTGCTGGCGCTGGTGCTCGTGCCTGCGCTTGCCCTGAGCACCCCGGCATGGGCCATCGACCCGGCGCTCGTCACCCAGCTCGGTACCGGTGACACCAGCGCCAAGGTCGAAGCCATCGAGGCGCTGACTCGCGCCGGCGATCCGGTTGGGCTGCCTCTGCTCAAGGCCTTGCAGGAAGGAGCGCTCGCCGTCACACCGGCCGGCCAGGTGATCATCGTCGAGGGCTCTGAGGCGAAGGACGCTGCCACGCTGCAGCCCATCGAACCTGCGCCCGGCGAGTACGAGACGGTAACCATCAACAACCGGGTGCGCGGCCGGCTGCAGGGCGCGCTGTCGGCGTTCAGTCTGTTCTCCGAGAGTCGCGACGAGCGTCTGGCCGCTGCGCGTGCTATCGAGACCTCGCCGCAGGAATCCCTCGCGCCGATCCTCGCGCAAGTGCTCGCCAAGGAAACCGATCCGGAGATCAAGTCCGTGCTCGCGCAGATTAAGGCCGGCATCAGTCTCAACAGCCCGGATCCGAAGGTGCGCCTGGCTGCCGTGAACCTGCTGGGCGAGAGCGATGCCCAGCGCATCCAGCAGCTGCTGTATGCCCTGCTGGAGAAGGACTCCACCGGCATGTACGCCGAACCCGATGTCGAGGTGCGCACGGCCGCGGCCGCCGCCATCAAGGCGATCGACCGCCGCCTCGCGGCGTACGACTACGCCGGGCGACTCTTCACCGGCATCAGCCTGGGCAGCATCCTGCTGCTTGCGGCACTGGGTCTGGCCATCACCTACGGGCTGCTCGGTGTCATCAACATGGCGCACGGCGAGATGATCATGATCGGCGCCTACGCCACCTTCGTGACGCAGCAGGTGGTAAGGAGCTACGCGCCCGGCCTGATCGAGTGGTATCCGGTGTTCGCGGTGCCGGTTGCGTTCCTGGCCTCTGCAGTGGTCGGCATGGCGCTCGAGCGCAGCGTGATCCGTTGGCTGTATGGACGCCCGCTGGAGACGTTGCTGGCCACCTGGGGCATCAGCCTGTTCCTGATCCAGCTGGTGCGGCAAATCTTCGGCGCCCAGAACGTGGAGGTGGCCAATCCGTCCTGGATGTCGGGCGGGATCCAGCTCACCAACCTGACGCTGCCATACAACCGCATTGTGATCATCGTCTTCGCGCTGGCCGTGCTCGCTGCGATGTGGCTGGTGCTGTCGCGCACGCGGCTTGGATTGTTCGTCCGCGGGGTCACGCAGAACCGCACCATGGCCTCCTGCGTCGGGGTCAACACGGGGCGCGTAGATGTGCTCGCGTTCGGCCTCGGCTCTGGAATCGCCGGGCTGGCCGGCTGCGCACTGTCCCAGGTCGGCAACGTTGGCCCGGACCTGGGACAGAGCTACATCATCGATTCCTTCATGGTGGTGGTGCTGGGCGGGGTGGGGCAGCTCGCCGGGACTGTGTATGCGGCCCTGGGGCTGGGCGTGGCCTTGAAGCTGCTGGAGCCGCATGTCGGCCCGGTGCTCACCAAGATCCTCATCCTGGTGCTGATCATCGCCTTCATCCAGAAGCGCCCGCAGGGGCTGTTCGCCCTGAGGGGCAGGGCGGTGGAAGCATGAACGGACCAACCCCCATCCTGACTCTCCCTCTGGAGGGGGGAGGGCAAACGAGGGCGCCGCTGTTCGCTGCGCGCGGCTGGGCCGCATTGCTCGCCTTCGCGCTGACGGTATCGGTGCTGGTACCGGTGCTGTTCGTCGTCGTTCCCGAGGGCAACCCCGTCCACCTGTCGGCGTATTTCGTGACGCTGATCGGCAAGATCATGTGCTATTGCGTGGTGGCGCTGGCGATGAACCTGATCTGGGGCTACACCGGGATCTTGAGCCTCGGGCACGGCGTGTTCTTCGCCCTGGGCGGCTACGCGTTCGGCATGTATCTGATGCGCATGATCGGGGGCGAGGGCCAGTATCAGAGCGATCTGCCGGACTTCATGGTGTTCCTCGACTGGAAGGCGTACCCCTGGTACTGGTCGTTCACGGAACACTTCCTGTACTCGGCGCTGCTGGTGATCCTGGTCCCGGGGATCCTGGCCTTCGTATTCGGCTTCTTCGCATTCCGCTCCCGCATCAAGGGGGTGTACTTCTCGATCATCACGCAGGCGCTGACCTTCGCCTTCATGCTTTTGTTCTTCCGCAACGACACGGGGTTCGGGGGCAACAACGGTTTCACCGATTTCAAGCGCATCCTCGGCTTTCGCATCGCCGAGCCGGAAACCCGCGCGGCCTTGTTCGCGGTGACAGGCCTCTATCTGGCGGGCGTGGTCGTGCTGTCGCGCGCGATCATCCGCTCGAAGCTCGGGCGGGTGCTCACCGCCATTCGCGACTCCGAGACCCGGCTCATGTTCTCGGGCTACAACCCGCTCTGGTACAAGCTGTTCGTCTGGACGCTGTCCGCCGTGCTGTGCGGGATCGCCGGGGCGCTGTATGTGCCCCAGGTAGGCATCATCAATCCCAGCGAGATGTCGCCCGCGAACTCCATCGAGATCGCCATCTGGGTGGCGGTGGGCGGGCGCGGCACGCTGCTGGGGCCGGTGTTCGGAGCAGCGCTGGTCAACGGGGCCAAGAGCTTCTTCACACAGGCCTATCCCGAGTACTGGCTGTTCTTTCTAGGACTGCTGTTCATCCTGGTGACGCTGTTCCTACCCAAAGGCGTAGCGGGCATACCGGCCCTGCTGCGCCGGCGCGCGACCCCCGGTACGGGGATGGCGCTCCAAGAGGAGGGAAACAAGTGAGTCAGCTGCCGGGTGTGAGGGCAATCGAAGGAGGCAGCGGCCTGGCGCGCGTGGCCACTGCGGGGCTGGACATCACCCATCGCGCCATCCTCTATCTGGATGACATCACGGTCAGCTTCGACGGCTTCAAGGCGTTGAACAAGCTCACGCTCACTGTGGACGCCGGCGAGCTGCGCTGCGTGATCGGCCCCAACGGTGCGGGGAAAACCACGATGATGGACGTGATCACGGGCAAGACGCGCCCGGATTCCGGGACGGTCTTCTTCGGGCAGACCATCGATCTGACACGGCTGTCGGAAGCGCAGATCGCCCACGCCGGGATCGGGCGCAAGTTCCAGAAGCCGACGGTATTCGAGAACCACACGGTGTTCGAGAACCTCGAGCTGGCCATGAAGGCCGACAAGCGAGTGCGTGCGACGCTGCGGGCCAGGCTCAGCTCGGAGCAGACGGATCGCATTGCCGACACGCTGGCGATGATCCAGCTCGGGGGCGAGGCCGGCAAGCTGGCCGGCCTGCTGTCGCACGGCCAGAAGCAGTGGCTCGAGATCGGGATGCTGCTCATGCAGGAGCCCAAGCTGCTCTTGCTGGATGAGCCGGTCGCCGGCATGACCGACGAGGAAACCGAGCGCACGGCCGAGCTGTTCAAGTCGCTGGCAGGACAGCACTCGGTGATCGTGGTCGAGCACGATATGGAGTTCATCGCGCGCATTGCGGACATCGTGACGGTGCTGCACGAAGGCAGCGTGCTGGCGGAAGGGCCGCTCAACCAGATCAAGAGCGACGAGAGGGTCATCGAGGTCTACCTCGGCCGCTAGCATGCTGACAGTCGAGAATCTGAACCAATACTATGGCAGCAGCCAGACGCTGCGTGACCTCACCTTCGAGGTGCCCGCAGGCGCGTGCACTGCGCTGCTCGGCCGCAACGGCGTGGGCAAGACCACGCTGCTGCGCTGCCTGATGGGTGTAGTGCCGATCGCCCGCGGCAGCGTCCGGTTCGCAGGGCAGGAGATCGGGGGCCTGCCGCCGTTCCAGCGGGTGAAGCTGGGCATCGGCTATGTGCCGCAGGGGCGCGAGATCTTCCCGCGCCTGACCGTGGAGGAGAACCTGCTGATGGGGCTCGCGAGCAGGCGCGCTGGCGGGGCGGGCGCGATCCCCGGCGAGGTGTTCGAGATGTTCCCCGTGCTCAAGCAGATGCTCGGACGCCGTGGCGGCGATCTTTCCGGGGGGCAGCAGCAGCAGCTCGCCATCGCGCGCGCCCTGGTGATGCGGCCCAAGCTGCTCATCCTCGACGAGCCCACCGAGGGCATTCAGCCCTCCATCATCAAGGAGATCGAGCGCGTCATCCGCGCCTTGTCCGAGCGTGGCGACATGGCGATCCTCCTGGTGGAGCAGTACTTCGACTTCGCGCGCGAGCTGGCCGACCAGTACCTCGTGCTCCGCCGCGGCGAGATCGTGAAGCGCGGCTCCGGCGACGAGATGGATCCGCAGGAGCTGCGCAGCTACCTGGTGGTCTAGCTCGGTCCGGTCCGCGTCGCACGCGACGCCGCCCCCGGCAGGGTCGAGCCGCCCCCACGCCAGAAGCTTGTGCACGCCTATAGAAATCTGCACAGCGCCGGTGCGATTTTCCCGCCTTGGAGGCACTCCGCAGCGCTGCTGACTGGTCGGCATACGGGCAGAGTCGCGCGCTAACTGCATGTGAACAAAAGAGT
>Ga0209705_10000397_pt1 | contig 22843 bp, 20 predicted proteins | sample PPLLaktember2015_5_FD_187262 | JGI IMG/M metagenome (GOLD analysis project Ga0209705, IMG submission 187262) | Freshwater sediment microbial communities from Prairie Pothole Lake near Jamestown, North Dakota, USA - PPLs Lake P8 Core (1) Depth... | ecosystem: Environmental > Aquatic > Freshwater... | reverse complement strand
TGAAGGGTGAAGGGTGAAGGGTGAAGGGTGAAGGGTGAAGGGTGAAGGGTGAAGGCGTGAAAGGTCTGCAGATGGTGCCTCGAGCTGTTGTTTGTGTTCTTTCTCGGTGGCGGCGGGAGAAGGGCGGGGAAATGGCGCACAACCCTCCACCCTTCACCCTTCACCCTTCACCCTTCACGCGTTCCTTCACCTTCACCCTTCACGCCTTCACCGTTCAAGTGGCGAGCGCGGTCTTGGCGGCAGGCCTGCTATTCGCTACCCCTGCCGCCCGCGCGGCCGGCAGCATCGAGAAGCTCGAGGCCTTCATCGCGCAGACCCAGTCGGCGCGCGCCAACTTCTCTCAGCAGGTGCTGGACAAGGACGGGAAGACCACCCAGTCGGCGAGCGGCCGGGTGATCTTCTCGCGGCCGGGCCAGTTCCGCTGGGAGTACCAGAAGCCCTATGAGCAGCTGATCGTCGGGGATGGCGAGAAGCTGTGGGTGTATGACAAGGAGCTCGCCCAGGTCACGGTCAAGAAGCTGGAGGGCGCGCTCGGCAGCAGCCCCGCCGCGCTGCTGGCCGGCAGCAACGACATCGAGCAGTACTACAACCTCGACGCCAAGGGCGTGAAGCGGGGGCTGGACTGGCTGGAAGCCTATCCCAAGGAATCCGAAAGCATGTTCCAGAAGGTACGCATGGGATTCAAGGGCAACACGCTGGACACCATGGAGCTGTATGACCAGCTCGGGCAGACCACCGTGATCCGCTTCAGCCGCATCGAGCGCAACCCGAAGCTGCCCGCTGACGTCTTCACGTTCACGCCGCCGGATGGGGTGGATGTGATCGAGGACCAGTGAGAGGGATCCGTGACAGGTGAAGCGTGACAGAAACTGCGTGACAGGGGAGGCGAGACGGGGCGTGTCCAGGCAACAGGGCGGGGTGCGAATCGTCGCTGGCAGACCTTCATGCACGGAGTGCCGTTGGCGGGCAGATACTCGACCTGACGGCGTCGCGCCCTGGCCGTTGCGGGTTGTCTTTGACGCCTCGCCTGTCACGCCTGATCTGTCACGCCTTTCCTGACGAATGCCACCCACATCCTCCGATCCCGGGCTGTTCGCCGAAGCGAAACCAGCAGCTCCGCTGGCCGAGCTGATGCGCCCGCAGCGGCTGGAGGATGTAGTCGGCCAGCGCCACCTACTCGATCCGGGCAAGCCGCTCGAGGTCGCGGCGCGTGCGGGCAAGCTGCACTCCATGATCCTGTGGGGCCCGCCGGGCGTGGGCAAGACCACGCTTGCGCGGCTGCTGGCGCGCGCCTGCAACGCCGAGTTCATTGCCCTGTCGGCGGTGTTCTCCGGGGTGAAGGACATCCGTGAGGCAGTGGCCCAGGCGCAGCAGACCCTGCGCACCACCGCCCGGCACACGATCCTGTTCGTGGACGAGGTGCACCGCTTCAACAAGTCCCAGCAGGATGCCTTCCTGCCATTCGTCGAGCAGGGCCTGTTCACCTTCATCGGCGCCACCACCGAGAACCCGTCCTTCGAGGTCAACAGCGCGCTGCTGTCGCGGGCTGCGGTGTATGTGCTCAAGCCGCTCAGCGAGGAGGACCTGGGGGTGTTGTTCGAGCGCGCACGCAGCGGGCCGCTGCACGGGCTGAATCTCGGCGACGCGGCGAGGCAGATGCTGATCGGCTTCGCCGATGGAGACGCCCGCCGACTGCTCAACATGCTGGAGCAGACGGCCGCCGCCGCATTGCTGCAGGGCAAGGACATGGTCGACGAAGCTTTCGTGCGCGACGCACTAGCCGAGCGCATGCGCCGCTTCGACAAGGGCGGGGACGTGTTCTATGACCAGATCTCGGCGCTGCACAAGTCGGTGCGGGGTTCGTCTCCCGATGCGGCGCTGTACTGGCTGGCTCGCATGCTGGATGGCGGCGCCGACCCGCTGTATATCGGCCGACGCCTGGTGCGCATGGCGGCGGAGGACATCGGCCTCGCCGATCCCCGCGCGCTGCGTGTGGCCCTGGATGCCTGCGAAACCTACGAGCGGCTGGGCTCGCCGGAGGGCGAGCTGGCGCTGGCGCAGGCAGCCATCTACGTGGCATGCGCACCGAAGAGTAACGCTGCCTACGTCGCGTATAATGCCGCGCGCGATTTCGTCTCTCGCGACGGTACGCGCCCGGTGCCGGTGCATCTGCGCAACGCCCCCACGCGGCTCATGAAGGAGCTGGGCTTCGGCAAGGCCTACCGCTATGCGCACGACGAGCCGGGAGCCTATGCCGCGGGCGAGGACTACTTCCCCGAGGGCATGCCGCAGGTGAGCTTCTACCAGCCGACGCCGCGCGGGCTGGAGGGGCGGATCGGCGAGAAGCTCGCGCACCTTCGCGAGCTCGACGCCGCCGCTGCGAGAGAGAGCATCCACCACAGAGGCACAGAGGCACAGAGGAAAGACGAGGACGACTGAGTGTTCGGTCCGGGTAATATGTCGGGATCGACGCAGGGCTCCGCTGGACCAGACGGACTTTGTTCTTCCTGTGCCTCTGTGGTTCAAGAGGCTTAGATGTTAGACATCCAACTGCTCAGAAGCGACCTGGAAGGCGTGACGAAGCGGCTCGCAACGCGAGGCGTGACCATGCCCACCGAGGAGTTCCAGCGCCTGGAGGCAGCGCGTAAGGACGTGCAGACGCGCACCCAGGATCTGCAGAACCGCCGCAACATCCTTTCCAAGCAGGTCGGCGAGGCCAAGCGCAAGGGCGAAGATGCCTCCGCGTTGATGGCCGAAGCGGCAGCGCTGCCGGACCGGCTCAAAGGCCTCGAGCAGGAGCTGGACCGGATCCAGCAGCAGCTCACTGATTTGTTGCTGGTGATCCCCAACCTTCCCCATGAGTCAGTGCCGGTCGGCAGCTCCTCCGAGGAGAACCCTGAGGTGCGCCGCGTCGGCACGCCGCGCCGATTCGACTTTCCGGTCAAGGACCACGTGGATATCGGCGAGGGATTCGGGATGCTCGACTTCGAGCGTGCCGGCAAGATCTCGGGTGCGCGCTTTTCTCTAATGACCGGCGCGGTGGCGCGTCTGCATCGAGCGATCGCCCAGTTCATGCTCGACGTGCATACGCGCGAGCATGGCTATACCGAGGTCTATGCGCCGTACCTGGTGAATGCGGCGAGCATGCGAGGAACGGGGCAGCTGCCCAAGTTCGAGGGGGACCTGTTCGCAATCCGCCAGAGTCCGATATCCGGCGCGGATGTGTACGTTAGCAAGGTGAACGAGGATGGCAGTGTGCCTGACGAGGCGGAAGTCCGGATACTCCCCAGGAGAGATCAGCTCTACCTGATCCCAACCGCCGAGGTCCCCGTCACCAACATGGTCCGCGACGAAATCGTGCCGCTCGAGCAGCTCCCGCTCAAGTTCGTCTGCCACACGCCCTGCTTCCGCAGCGAGGCCGGCTCCTACGGCAAGGACACGCGCGGCATGATCCGCCAGCATCAGTTCGACAAGGTCGAGCTGGTGCAGATCATCCATCCGGAGAAGTCCTATGAAGGCCTCGAGCAGCTCACGGGACATGCCGAGGAGATCCTCAAGCGCCTCGAGCTGCCCTACCGGGTAGTGATCTTGTGCACGGGCGACATGGGCTTCTCGGCCGCCAAGACCTACGACATCGAGGTGTGGCTGCCCGGGCAGGACACCTACCGCGAGATCTCCTCCTGCAGCAACTTCGAGGCGTTCCAGGCGCGCCGCATGCAGGCGCGCTTCCGCAACGAGAAGGGCAAGCCCGAGCTGGTGCACACCCTCAACGGGTCGGGGCTCGCGGTGGGAAGAACACTGGTGGCCATCCTGGAAAACTATCAGGAGGCCGACGGGAGCGTGACGGTTCCGCATGTGCTGCGCCCGTATATGGGCGGTGTCGAGCGCATCACGGCTTCCTGATTGTCACTATCGAGCCCTGCAGAATCGGGTTGCAGTCCTACACGCGCCACCCCGTGGCTGCGCCGGCAACCCTCCTCAAGCAGGACTCCCACCACCCCGCCTGCTGCGCAGGCACCCCTCCTCAGGCAGGAGGGGAAAGCATCTTTCTCCCCTCCTTTCCAAGGAGGGGTGGCGCCGAAGGCGACGGTGGTTGGCGGTGGACTGCGGCTTGAGCGTAATGCATTCATGCAATGCTCAGTAGGCATGTAGCGGCTGTCATGACTCGCCAGCGCTACGGAGTCGCCGCGGCGACGTCGCTGTCTCCCTCTTCAGTGTTGGCAAATAGCGTGAAGCCCGGCACGTGCGGCTCCTCGAACCGGCTGAGGATGTCGTAGTAGTTGCGCGTGTTCTCGGTGAGCACCAGGGCTTCGCCGCCACGGCAGAAGCCGTGCTTGAGCGTGCTGTAGTACTCGTAGCGGGACAGCAGCGGCAGCGTGCGCTTGACGTCGACCCAAAGGTCGGGGTTCAGGCCCAAGCGCTGCGCCAGCCGGCGTGCGTCCTCGAGATGGCCGTAGCCGATGTTGTAGGCCGCGAGCGCGAGCCAGGTGCGATCGGGTTCCTGAATACGCGCCGGCAGTGTTTCCTTCAGCTCCATGAGGTACCGCGCGCCGGCCCGGATGGCCTGATGCGGATCCAGCCGGTCGGTCACGCCCATGCGATCGGCTGTTTCGTTGGTCAACATCATCAGTCCGCGCACCCCCGTAGGCGAGACAGCGGCCGGCTCCCAGTGCGACTCCTGAAAGCCGAGTGCCGCGAGCAGGCGCCAGTCGATCCCGGTGGGCTCCTGGGCACGCTTGAAGATGATGCGATAGTGCGGCAGCACGCTGCGCATGCGCCCGAGGAAGTTTGCGATGTCCATCTGGTTGAGGCGCTGAACATGCCCGTAGTAGCGCTCCATCAGCTGCCGCAAGGTGCCGTCGTTGATCACACGCAGGAAGAACTCGCGCGCCCGGTTCATGACGAGCGGATCACCCGTCTTGGGGAACACCCAAGCCAGCGGCTCGGGGTCGCCGATCGGGAACGCGCGCGCCAGATTGGGGTAGAAGTTGCGCACCACGTCGAGGCTGTGGGATTCGGTCACCACCAGGTCGGTCTTGCCCTCGGAAAGGCGGCTCAGCAGGCCTTCGCTGTCGCCCTCGGGCACCTCCCGCCAGCGCAGCTTCGGGAAGCGCTTGCGCAGCAGGTGCAGCTGCTCCACGCCGCTGGATCCTTTCACTACCTCGATGCGCTTGCCGACTAAGTCCTTGAGGGCGCGCGGTGCAGGGCTGTCGGTGTTGTACGCGATGACCGGCTGCACCATCTGGTAGGCCGGTCCGAACTCGAAGTCGTCGAGGCGCTCCGAGGTGATGGCGAGGCCGGCGGCAGCCAGATGCGCGGCGTTGTGGCGCAAGGCGGGCAGGACTTGGTTCAGCGGCTGCCGATCCAGATAGCGCACCCTCACGCCCAGGTCTTGCGCGAACATCTCGATCAGGTCGTACTCGAGCCCCGCGTAGCGACTCTGAGAGTCGATATAGCGGGTAGTCGCCGAGTTCGTGGTGAGGACGAGCAGTTCGCCCAATGCCGCCACCGGCGGTACCGGGCGTGGCGGCACGAACGCCGGTTCGCAGACAATCGGCAGGAGCAAGAGGACCGACAGGGGCAGCTTGCGCATCGACCGGTTGTTCACATTACCGCGGTGCCCGCGCTCGAAAGCCATGCGCCGGCGCCTGCACGTGCACAGTTGGTGGGTTGGGCGTCTGCCTGCATCGTTCAGCCTGCGTGCGGTAGCCGTGTGCGGTTGTCTCTCAACACGCTGTCGGGGACAGATAAAGCAAAAAAAAGGCCGCTCACGGCAGAGCGGTCCGAAACCGATGGCCCGCGCATCCTGTAAGATAACACTCTGTCGGAGAGGTGCTGGAGTGGTCAAACAGGGCAGACTCGACAACAGCGCGGGGGTATCGCGCTGATACGTCGCAGCCAGATCTGTTGTCGGCACGTCTACGACTGAGCGGAGAGGTGCCGGAGTGGCCGAACGGGGCAGACTCGAAATCTGTTGTACGGGGCGACCCGTACCGTGGGTTCGAATCCCACCCTCTCCGCCAGCATCCGGATGGGGCGCGCCGCTCCATCCGGATGTTGGCTGCCAGGCCGGTCGGAGCCAAGCCCACCGTCGTCTGCTAGCGTTCAGGAGGCGATCCATATCCCTCGTGGGTAGTCTCCTGTCCCTGGCAAAGCTCACTCCGACCGGAGTCTGCTGGTCCAACTTCCCTACCGGAGATCGCAGTGGCTTCTCTTCACGACCTCTCCCGTCTCGGCCAGTCCGTCTGGCTGGATTTCATCGATCGCAACCTCGTCAACAACGGTGGTCTGCAGCGTCTGGTCGACAGCGGAGTGGCGGGCGTCACCACCAACCCGACCATCTTCCACAAGGCCATCTCGGGCAGCGGCGACTATGACGAGGCCATCCGCGAGCTGCTCGAGCGCGACCACCAGATCCAGGCGGCCGACATCTGCGAAGCATTGATGGTGGCCGACGTGCAAGGGGCCGCCGACGTGCTGCGGCCGGTATACGAGAGGACATCCGGCAGGGACGGCTACGTGAGTCTGGAGGTGCCGCCCGACCTCGCGTACAGCGTGGAGCGCACCTACGAGGCAGCCCACCACGTGTGGCGGGAGGTGGCGCGCCCTAACGTATTGATCAAAGTGCCCGGCACCGCCGAGGGCGTAAAGGCGTTCGAGCGCCTCACCGCCGACGGGATCAACATCAACGTCACGCTGCTGTTCTCGATCGCCCGCTACGAGCAAGTGGTACGCGCATGGGCTCGCGGGCTGGCGCGCAATCCACACCCGGAGCGGATCGCCTCGGTCGCTTCGTTCTTCGTCAGCAGAGTGGATACGAAGACGGACAAGCGACTGGAGGGCCTCGGTTCGCCCGAGGCGCGGCGGTTGATGGGCCGGGCCGCGATCGCCAATGCCAAGCTCGCCTATCGGCGCTTTGTGATGCTGACGGCCGAACCCGACATCGCGGCCCAGCTCAAGCGCGGCGCACGCCCTCAGCGGCCCCTATGGGCCAGCACCAGCACCAAGAACCCCGCCTACCGCGACGTCCTCTACGTGGAGTCCCTGATCGGCAAGGACACGGTCAACACCGTTCCGCCCGAAACGCTCGATGCATTCCTGTATCACGGCGAAGCACTCAGCACCCTAGAAGCCGACCTAGACGTGGCGCAGCGCGATCTCGAGGCACTGGCGAAGCTGGGTGTCGACCTCGACGCGATCACCGCGGAGTTGGAGCGCGAAGGCGTGACATCGTTCCGCGACTCCTGGGACAAGCTTATCGCGAGCCTGAAGCAGAAGTGCTTCGCGGTAGCGAAGGCTTACGCCGGGTGATCCCTTCCACCCGTTGCTCCTTGAACCACGGAGGACACGGTGGACACGGAGGAAAGGGAGTGATGGCGGTGCCTTCCTCGGTGACGGCCAATCCTGCCCCTCCGACAGAAGGGCGGCGAGGGCGCACATAAGGTCGCTCAGTTCCCGCGGCACCTCCCTGTTGGCCGGCCAGGACGTATGATGGTGCGGGCTCGGTCGGCGTATCCAATTGTTCAGATGGTGCAGTCCTCCGGGTCCACCGTGTCCTCCGTGGTTCAAGCCGTGGGATAGAGGAAGGCTGGGGTATAATCCGCGCCTTTATCCGGCGGCGGGTCGATGCTCCAGGCGGTGGGTCTCGAGTGCGTGCGCGGGCGGCGGCGCCTGTTCCGCGACCTGTCCTTCGAGGCTCAGGCTGGCGAGCTGATCTGGGTCGCAGGCCCGAACGGCAGCGGCAAGACCAGCCTGCTGCGCATCCTCTGCACGCTCCTTCCGCCCGATGCGGGCAGTGTGCTGTGGAACGGCACCAGCACGCGCGATCTGGGCGAGACGTTCCGCGCCGAGATGGTCTACCTCGGCCATGCGCCGGCGGTGAAGGACGACCTGTCCGCGCTGGAGAACCTGCGCTTCGGACTGGTGCAGCAAGGCATCCTTGCCGACGAGGCTGCGCTGTTCGAGGCGCTGGCGTGCTTCGGGTTGCAGGGTCGCGAGGAGCTTCCGGTACGGTCCCTCTCACAGGGGCAGCGGCGGCGCGTTGCGCTGGCAAGACTGGCTTTTGGCGAGGCGCAGACGCTGTGGATTCTGGACGAGCCGCTGACCGCGCTGGACGTCGCTGCGGTAGAGTTGGTGCGAGCCCGGATCGCGGAGCACCTCGGACGCGGCGGCGTGGTGGTGCTCACCAGCCACCAGGACGTGGAGCTCGGCGGGCTGCGCATGCGCCGCCTGCTGCTGGGTGAATGAGCGCGGATCCGCCGCAGCGAGCCGGGCTGGGCACGGCGTTCGCGAGCCTGGTGCGGCGCGATCTGCTGCTCGCGGCGCGCCGCCGTTCGGATGTCGCGACGACGTTTTTCTTCTTCATCATCGTGGTGAGCCTGTTTCCGTTGGGTGTTGGGCCCGAGCCCAACACGCTGCGCAGCATCGCAGCGGGCGTGGTGTGGGTGGCGGCGCTACTCGCTTCGATGCTCGCGCTGGCGCGCCTGTTCGCCGGAGACTACGCCGACGGGACGCTGGAGCAGCTGGCCCTGAGCCCGCAGCCATTGCTGCTGCTGGCTCTAGCCAAGATCCTTGCGCATTGGCTGACGACCGGCCTGCCGCTGGTCTTGATCGCGCCGGTGCTCGGCCTGCAGTTCGACCTTTCCGGCGCGGCGCTCGGCATCATGACGCTCGGCCTGCTGCTCGGCACCCCGGTGCTGTCGATGATCGGTGCCGTCGGCGCGGCGCTGACCCTGGGGGCGCGCGGCGCGGGCGGACTGCTCGCACTGCTGGTGTTGCCCCTGTACATCCCCGTGCTGATCTTCGGTGCCGGCGCGGTGTCGGCCAGCATGGCCGGGATGAGCGCCGGCGGACACCTCTCGCTGCTGGGCGCCTTCCTGCTCATCGCCCTGGTGCTCGCACCGTGGGCCACTGCGGCGGCGATCCGCATCGCGCTGGAGTAGCCCGACGATGGCCTTGAGAATCTGGCGCTTCGCTTCGCCGCAGGTCTTCTACCCGCTGGCCGGGAAGATGACTCCGTGGTTCATGACCGCGGCTGCGATCCTCGCTGCAGCCGGCCTGTATCTCGCTTTCTTCGTCGCACCCACCGACTTCCAGCAGGGCGAGGCCTACCGCATCATCTTCATTCACGTTCCGGCAGCGTGGATGTCGATGTTCATCTACGTGGTGATGGCGTTCTGGTGCACGGTGGGGCTGATCATGAACACGCGCCTGTCCTTCATGATGGCGCTCGCGCTGGCGCCTACGGGGGCGCTGATGACCTTCATCGCGCTGTGGACCGGTTCGCTGTGGGGCAAGCCGACCTGGGGCACCTGGTGGGTGTGGGATGCGCGGCTCACCTCCGAGCTGATCCTGCTGTTCCTGTATATCGGCTTCATGAGCCTGCACGCGGCCATCGACGACGTGCGGCGCGCCGACAAGGCCGCTTCGCTGCTGGCCCTGGTCGGGGTGGTCAACGTCCCGATCATTTACTTCTCGGTGCAGTGGTGGAACACGCTGCATCAGGGCGCCTCGGTGAGCCTCACACGCGCACCCTCCATGGCCACGACCATGCTGACCGGCATGCTGATCATGGCTCTGGCGGCCTGGATGTACAGTATCGCTGCGAGCTTCATGCGCGTTCGTGCGATCATCCTGGAGCGCGAGGAAGATGCAGACTGGGTCCGCGCTCTGCCGGAGCTGAAGGCGAAATGAGCTGGGGAAGTGCAGGCGAGTTCTTCGCCATGGGCGGGTACGCCTTCTACGTCTGGGGCTCCTATGCCGTGACCGTGGTGCTGATCGCTGCGGAGCTGTGGCTGCTGGCGCGGCGGAGGCGAACTCTGCTGCGGCGGCTGGGTCGTAGTCTCAGCGGGCGTGCCCCTGGTGACCGAGCGGGCCCCGCAACGAGAGCAGAATGAAACCGAGACACAAGCGATTCGCCTTGATAGCGGCGGGGCTGGCGGCACTGGGCGGCGCGGCTGCGCTGATCCTCTCCGCATTCCAGAGCAACCTGGTGTTTTTCTACACGCCCAGCCAGGTAGCGAGCCATGAGGCGCCCCAGGGCCAGGCCTTCCGCATCGGCGGGCTGGTCGAGACGGGCAGCGTGCAGCGCCAGGCCGATGGGGTGACGGTGCGTTTCGTCGTCACCGATACAGCCAAGAGCGTTCCGGTGCTCTATAGTGGCATCCTGCCCGACCTGTTCAAGGAAGGTAAGGGCGTGGTGGCCCAGGGCGAGCTGGACAGCGATGGCGTGTTCCGCGCCCGCGAGGTGCTCGCGAAGCACGACGAGAACTACATGCCGCCCGAGGCCGCCGAGGCCGTGGAGCAGGCGCACAAGGCGATGCAGGAATCGCAGAAGACGCTGGTGCAAACCAAATAAGGTAGCCCCAATGATTCCCGAGCTCGGTCACTTCGCCCTCATCGTCGCCCTGTGCATCGCCGCCGTGCAGGCGCTCGTGCCGCTGGTCGGCAGCTTCCGCGGCGACGCGGCCTGGATGGGTCTGGCACGGCCGGCTGCGCAGGGGCAGTTCGTGTTCGTCGCCATTGCGTTCGGGTGTCTCGCCTGGTCCTTCCTGAGCAACGACTTCTCGGTGCTCAACGTGGCGAACAACTCCAACTCCAGCCTGCCGGCCAACTACCGACTGGCTGCCACCTGGGGCAGCCACGAAGGCTCGCTGCTGCTATGGGTGTTGATGCTCACCCTGTGGATGCTGGCGGTGACCGTGTTCAGCCGCCAGCTGCCGCCGGAGATGCTGGCGCGTGTGCTGTCGGTGATGGGCATGATCAGCATCGGCTTTCTCGCCTTTATGCTGTTCACCTCCAATCCCTTCGAGCGCCTGCTGCCTGCGGCAGCGGACGGGCGCGACCTCAATCCGCTGCTGCAAGACCCCGGGATGGTCATTCACCCACCCATGCTGTACATGGGCTATGTGGGCTTCTCGGTGGCGTTCGCGTTCAGCATCGCCGCCTTGCTGGGCGGCCAGCTCGACGCCGCCTGGGCACGCTGGTCGCGTCCCTGGACGACGATGGCCTGGGCCTTCCTGACGGTGGGTATCGCGCTGGGCAGCGCCTGGGCCTACTACGAGCTGGGGTGGGGCGGCTGGTGGTTCTGGGATCCGGTGGAGAACGCTTCCTTCATGCCGTGGCTGGTGGGCACCGCGCTGGTGCACTCGCTGGCGGTGACGGAGAAGCGCGGCGGCTTCAAGATCTGGACGGTGCTGCTGGCCATCATCGCTTTTTCCCTGTCGCTCCTAGGCACGTTCCTCGTGCGCTCCGGCGTGCTCACGTCGGTGCACGCTTTCGCCACCGATCCTGCCCGCGGCAGCTTCATTCTCGCCTTCCTTGCTGCGGTGATCGGAGGCTCGCTTGCGTTGTTCGCCTGGCGCGCGCCGAAGGTCGGTCTGGGCGGCAGGTTCGAGCTGGTGTCCCGGGAGTCGATGCTGCTGGCCAACAATGTGCTGCTGCTGGTCGCGGCCGGGGCTGTGATGCTGGGTACGCTGTACCCCCTGTTCCTCGACGCGCTCGGGCTGGGCAAGATCTCTGTCGGCCCACCGTACTTCGAGGCGGTGTTCGCGCCGCTCATGGCTCCTGCGATCTTCCTGATGGGCGTCGGCCCGATCGCGCGATGGAAAGAAGCCAAGCTGCCCGATCTCGCCATGCGCCTGAAGTGGGCCTTCGGCGTCGCGGTGGCGAGCGCGATCCTGCTGCCGTTTGTCATGGGCAAGTGGACGCCGCTGGTCGCCCTGGGCCTGCTATTGGCCGTGTGGGTGATCGCAGCCAGCGTCGTCAATCTTCACGAGCGGCTGAAGCAGCTCGGGGCGACCGAGCAGCCGCTGGGGGCGCGTCTGAAAAGCTTGCCGCGCGGCTACTGGGGAATGCTGCTGGCCCACTGCGGGGTCGGCGCATTCATCATCGGCGTGACACTCGTGAGAGGGTTCGAGACCGAAAAAGACGTGCGCATGATGGTGGGCGATACTGTGGAGGTGGGCGGGTACACCTTCCAGCTCACCGGGCTCGATCAGGTGCCCGGCCCCAACTACGAATCCACCCGCGGGCACATCCAGGTGACGCGCAACGGGCGCGACATCGCGTTGCTGCATCCCGAGAAGCGCTTCTATCCCGTCCAGCAGATGCCCATGACCGAGGCGGACATGGACTCGGGCCTCACGCGCGACCTGTACGTGTCGCTGGGCGAGCCGGTGGGCGGGGGCGCCTGGGTGGTGCGCGTGTACCACAAGCCCTTCGTCGACTGGATCTGGGGCGGTGCCTTCCTGATGGCCATCGGTGGCGTCGTCGCGGTCACGGACCGGCGCTACCGGCTCGCGCGGCGCGAGCAGGGCGATGCGCAGCAGGCTCGCAGCGCGACCGCGCCGGCGGCGGCATCCTGACGCGCCAGGCCACGACGGATCGCGCGACCTTGACGAAACTGCGCTTTCTGATCCCGCTGGCCGTCTTCGTCGTGCTGGTGGCATTCCTGTGGGCCGGGCTGTCGCTCAAGCCGCGCGAGGTCCCTTCGCCGCTCATCGACAAGCCCGCGCCGGAGTTCCAGCTCGCGCGCCTGGACAACCCCGAGCAGTCGATAACTACGCAGGATCTGCGCGGCCAGGTGTGGCTGCTCAACGTGTGGGCGTCCTGGTGCGTGGCCTGCCTGCAGGAGCATCCGCTGCTGGTCGAGTTCTCGCGATCCGGCGTGCTGCCGGTCTATGGCCTCAACTACAAGGACCAGCCGGATGCGGCCAAGGCCTGGCTCGGCAAGCATGGCAATCCCTACACCATGTCGATCGTCGACGCGGACGGGCGCGTGGGGATCGACTACGGCGTGTACGGTGTGCCCGAGACCTTCCTCATCGACAAGGAGGGTGTGATCCGCTACAAGCAGATCGGGCCGGTCACGCCCGACGTCCTCAAGGACAAGATCCTTCCGCTGGCCAGGCAGCTGCAGGGGTAGCGCCCCCGTTTCGGCCGGGCCGTCGGTGCGGCGCCCACAGCATAAGCGGTTTGCCGGACCGCCGGTAAGGTCAACCTACCCGCTCAGTGATGTGGCACATCTCCTGCTGATTGTCGAGCAGGTACTCGTTCAACGGGTTTGTCACAACACCGTCGACTGAAAGGAAAGATGCATGGACGCAGAAGCCAAGGCGTGCGCTCTGCTTGAGCACCTCATCGACCGCCTACACGACGCTGAGGTAGATTATCAGTGCAGCGGGAGCTCGCATGAGTTACTGGTTCGTCACGCCGGATCGCGCTTCACGATCCGGTTCGCCGAGCAATCGCTGCTGACAAAGACCCTCCCGGACCTGTACGCGTTGTTGGCCCCGATGGTCGAGCGCATTCGAGCCAACAGCTATCGTAGCCAGGCACCCACACCTGCGTCCGCAGCGCCGTTCCGACACGCAGCGTAGGCCCCGCCTGCCAGACTTCAGTCCCACAGGCGCGGCGAACTGGTCGCGACGACCGGTCAGGGCTGGAACGTGTCTCGAAGCGCCGCGCCACCGAGATCCTTAGGCATGCGACGGGGTTCGCGATGGCGGGGATGCAGTGGGCGCGTGGGAGTCGATTCCTCTCTGCTGTCTCCGGCGACCAGCTATCCTATGCGTAGCGCTTCTTCCATGGAAAGGTTCAAAGGACCACCGTCGGGTGGGATCCAGATCTTGGCGTGCTTGGCCAGATAGCCGTAGACGGCGGGACGCCATGGCGCCTCGATGCGCACCAGGAATCGGAACTCCAGCCCATTCGGCACGCACGCGACCCTGATTGCAGACCAGGAACCCTCGCAGAGCGTCTCCAGCGCAAGGCAAAGTGACGACGTCACCTTGCTATTCTCGCTTCGTGTTGCCATATCCGTCCACTTCGCGGTAACTTGCTCTACCGAGCAAGAGCCTTGCCTGCCTGCCATCAGGGAGAACCGAGCTCTCCCTACTTGCACGAAGCTCCAATGGACCAAGCCGGTTGCAGGGGACGCAATCACAGCGGCTTCTGCTCCGTGCTTTCGCTCATCACGTCATTGGAGCGGCTGAGCATACGCGTACCCAACGTTGGTGTACCTCTTGCTTAGCATCGCGTTCATGCTTGGCCCGGGCAGGATCAGACCAATCGCTGCGGCTGACACCGCAGTTGGAGAATTTTTCTGACCAAGGGAACGGTAGCCATGGAGCAGTTTAACGACCTGGCGGATCTCTCTATCGAGGAGGTTCGCGCACTGCTCAAGCTGGCTGGCAAGCTCGAGCGTGAGCCGCAGCCGCGCGCACTGCAGGGCAAAGTTCTGGGACTACTCTTCCTCAGCCCGTCGCTGAGGACCCTGACCTCTTTCCAGGCGGCCATGGGGCGACTGGGTGGCAGCTCTTTCGTCGTGTCGCCCGAGATGTCCATCCATGGGCTCGAATCCCGGTCCGGCATCGTCATGGATGGCGTGGCCGCGGAGCACATTCGCGAGGCCGTTCCCGTCATCGCTTCATACAGCCATGCCATAGGAATTCGTGCCTTCGCCGAGCGCCACAGTCTTGAAGATGATCTCGCCGACCGCCAGTTCCGCGAGCTGGCCGAGCTGGCTGATATCCCGTGGGTCAACATGGAATCGGCCATGAATCACCCCTGCCAGAGCCTGGCCGACTGGAAAACCCTGGACGACCTCGGCATCCCCGGTAACGGTGGGCGTTTCGTGCTGTCGTGGGTGTACCATCCGCGGCCGCTTCCTTTCGCCGTTCCCGCGGCAACCCTTCACATGGCCAGCATGCGCGGCATGGATGTCGTCGTGCTCCGCCCACCGGGCTTCGAGCTGCCCGAAAGCATCATGAATAAGGCGCGCCAGGCCGCGCAGCACAGTGGCGGCAGCATAAGCGAAACCGCAGATCGCCGCGAAGCAATGCAGGGCGCCCATATCATCTATGCCAAGTCGTGGTCATCCACCAGTCAATACGAAAGCCGTCCTGGGGATCAGGCTCTCCGGGCAGGGTTCATGAGCTGGTGCATTGACGAGCCTTGGTTCGAGACCGCACGCGCTGATTGCAAGTTCATGCACTGCCTGCCGGTTCGCCGCGGCGTCGAAGTGGTCGACAGTATTCTCGATGGGCCACGCAGCGTAGTGATCAAGGAGGCCCGCAATCGCATGGTGACGCAAATGGCGGTGCTCCACCGGATGTTGGCAGGGTGACTAGTCGCCACGCTGCCTGGTACACGATTCTCCTTGGGTTCTGGTTGCCACCGCGGTCTGGTCGAAGGACTCCTCACGGCCTGGCTGCGACACTTCGCGGGTCCGCTCAGAAAGAACTCCCGGCGCCGACGTCTATAATGTCGCCCTTGCACCCGGGCAACGAGTTGTGCGGCCCGGGAACGCCAGCCAACGCCAGTGGTCACTCTACCAGCACCCCATGGTCAAGCTCGGTACTGCCATCGTATTGCTTCTTCTCGCGCCCGTCCTGGCCTGGCCGGGCGAGGCGCCGCCTGCTGCTGCCGACCCGGTTCTGGAGAAGCGGCTCACGAATCTCGCCTCCGAGCTGCGCTGTCTGGTGTGCCAGAACCAGTCGCTGGCCGACTCGAACGCCGACCTCGCCGTCGACCTGCGCAACGAGGCGCGCGAGCAGATCAAGGCGGGCAAGTCCGACGCTGAGATCCGCGCCTGGATGACCGAGCGCTATGGCGACTTCGTCCTGTATCGCCCGCCGGTGAAGCCCACGACCCTGCTGCTGTGGGTGGGTCCCTTCGTGCTGCTCGTTGTTGCCGTGGCTGGGCTGGTCCTCTACCTGCGCCGACGCCGCCTCCAGCTCGTCCAGGAGCCGCTTTCCGATGAACAGCACGCGCGCGCGCAGTCGCTTCTGCACGGCGAAGAGGCAGGCTCGGGCTCCAAGGCATGACGGCGTTCCTGATCGCTGCCGCGCTGCTTACCGCGGGCGGGATGGTGTTCGTGCTGTGGCCGCTGCTGCGGCCGGCAGCGGGCGCACGCACGACGGTACGCGCCGCGAATCTGTCCATCTACCGCGATCAGTTCGCCGAGTTGGAGCGCGACCTCAGGCTCGGCACGCTCGACGCGACCCAGTACGAAAATGCACGCGCGGAGCTCGAGCGCCGCCTGCTGGAGGAGGTTGCGGCGCAGCCCGCAGATGCAGGCGCGGCGCGCCGGTCGGGGCGGATGCTTGCCGTTCTGGTGGCGGTGCTGATGCCGCTGTGCGCCGGGCTGCTGTACTGGCATCTGGGACAGCCCCAGGGCATCGGGGCTCCCAAGCATACCGTACCCGAGGCTGGCGACATCACGCAGGCCGACTTCGAGGCCATGACCCGGCAGCTCGCTGAGCGCATGGCCGCCAACCCGGACGATCCGGTGGGCTGGCTGATGCTGGGCCGCGCCTACAGGGCGCTGGAGCGCTTCCCGCAAGCGGTCCAGGCCCTGCAGGAGGCCGACCGGCGCAAGCCGAACGAGCCCGAGATCCTGGCCGAGTACGCCGAGGCGCTGGCCCTGGAGCGCGGCCGTAAGCTCGAAGGCGAGCCTACGCGATTGCTCGAACGAGCCCTCAAGATCGACCCAAATCATCCGAAAGCCCTCACATTGGCAGGCTCCGCTGCCTTCGAGGCCAAGGACTACAAGCGCGCCATCGGCTATTGGGAGCGGCTGCAGGCTCAGGTTCCTGCCGATTCCGAGTTGGCCCAGGCCCTCCAGGCCGGTCTTGCCCAGGCGCGCGAGCTGGCCGGGGCGAAGCCCGCCCCGGCCGGCGCCGAGACGATCCGCGGCGAGGTGCGCCTGGCCGCCGGGCTCGCCGGCCGTGCTGGCCCCGAGGACACGGTGTTCGTGGTGGCGCGTGCGGAAGAGGGGACGCGCATGCCGTTGGCGGTCCTGCGCAAACAGGTGAAGGATCTGCCGCTGCGCTTCGCTCTCGACGACAGCCTGGCCATGGCGCCGCAGATGAAATTGTCGGGTTTTCCTAAGGTGATCGTGACGGCACGCATATCGAAGAGCGGCAACGCCGCCGCGCAAAGCGGCGACCTGGAAGGCGCGAGCGCACCGGTGCAGCCCGGCGCCAGCGGCGTCGTGATCACTGTCGATTCGGTCGTGCCATGAGGCCCGGGCGCTGGCTGCGACGTGCTTGCGCAGCGGCGCTCGGTGCCGGCCTGGGCCTGGTCGCGTTTGCGCAGACTCCCCCTGAAGAGTTCCGTCCGCTGCGCGCGCCCCTAGCGCAGTTCATCACCTACATGGTGGACACGCATGGGTTCGACCGTCGCGAACTGCATGCACTGTTTTCCAAGATCCGACCCAGCGAGAGCGTGGCACGCGCAATCGCCGCGCCGTCCACTGCCAAACCGTGGCACGAGTTCCGCCCGCTGTTCGTCGACGAGCGGCGCATCTCTGGCGGCGTGCAGTTCTGGAACGAGCAGGCCGAGACGCTGGCACGCGCACGCGAGACGTTCGGCGTGCCCGAAGGCATCATCGTCTCGTTGATCGGCATCGAGACGCGCTACGGCCGGATTACGGGCGGGCACAAGGTGGTCGAGGCGCTGTCCACGCTGGCCTTCGATCTGCAGAACCGCCCGGACTATTTCCGCAGCGAGCTGGAGCAGTTCCTCCTGCTGGCCCGCGAGCAGAAGTGGGACCCGCTCGGCATCACCGGCTCCTACGCCGGGGCCATGGGCATGCCGCAGTTCATGCCCACCAGCTACCGCCGCTATGCGGTGGACTTCGACGGCGACGGCCGGATCGACCTGTGGAGCAGCACTGCCGATGTCATCGGCAGCGTGGCCAACTACCTGCGGCTGTTCGGCTGGAAGGGCGGCGAGCCGGTGGTGGCACCCGCGCGTATCGACGCCGTGGACCCTCAGCCGCTGATCGACCTCGGCTTGCGTCCCTCGCTCACGCTGGACCAGTGGCGCATGCGCGGCATAGAGGACATGAGCGGACACGACCGCGAGCTCAGCGCCGCGCTGTTCCAGCTCGATCTGGTCGGCGGGCCCGAGTTCTGGCTGGGTTTCGACAACTTCTATGCGCTGTTGCAGTACAACCGCAGCCGCAACTACGCGATGGCGGTCTATGACCTGGCGCAGGAGATCAAGCGCGAAAGGGAGCGCATCGCGGCCAGCGTGCAGTAGTTGTGCATTTGGGAGAGGGGGACGGGGAACCAACTCCCGGACGCAAGGGCGCTAGTACTTTAACCCATCAATTCCACCTCTCACCACGAAGGCACGAAGACACGAAGAAAACCGAAAGAACCAGGGCAGGTGCGCTTTGCCTACGGTCCGCGTCTGCGGGGCGATGTTTCGTAACTACCGTGGCTGTACTAGTCTAGGCGCCCCTTCTGTTCCTGCCGAATCGCTACTTACGATGCTGCGCCGCGGAGTGAAGGGCGAAAGATCTCACTACCGACCCAGCAGCTGTTCCGAAGCTCGGGCTTGAGCGTACCGACGATCACCCCCGCCCAGCCGAATCTCTTGTCGCTGACGGTGCTCGCGATGTCTGGCACGTGTCGCACCGCCCTCCAGGCCACCAGTTGTCCCGGCTCGAGTCTTGGGCCTCTCGGGCCTGCAGTGGTGGCGGCCACGACAAATCCGCCGTCGTTCGATGCGACACAGAGGAAAGCGACCTGATTTCCATCCTCAGTTTTGGCGGGCGGCTGGGTGCCGAACACCTCCCGAGGATCGAGAACAACAGCCGGCAGGAAGGCTCCCTCATGCAGTGGACACTCCAGCAGCTTACACGCGTAGCGAAGCGCGGCGATCCCATCTGGGAAAAACCGTGGAGGACGACCGACGTCGCCGTCGGATGACACCTTTGGATTCCTGCGTTTGAACTCGAACATGATCCTTGGCGCAAACAAGAAGCGCGCCTAGTGGCCGATCTGAGCCATCTCCCCCTCCCCAGGGGGCAGCCAGTTGTTGGCGTCCGCTTGCGGCCAATTGCAGCCGGTCGTGTATCTCCTCCATAGCGGCCATAGAGAGGTGACTGTGCCCTGGCAATCTTGACTGCTTAAGATCGATCCGGCGAGTCCGGATCGACGTCCATATCGGGGGAAGTGCGTGGTCCCTCCAACCCATATATGCTGCTTCATTTCCTGCACAATCTTAGCGCAGCGTCATTGAAGTGCTCCCGCTGTCAACACCAAAACCCCTCCGCCCTGAAATTCTGCGGCGAGTGCTGCGCGCGTCTGGCCGCGGTGGCTACCTAAAGTAGAGCCCGCGCGGACATGCCCGAGCACGCGGCGACCAGCGGCAACCCCGACCCCGAGGCCCGCGTCTTCCTGTCGTACTCGCGCGAGGACGGTGCTTTCGCGCGGCAGTTGTTCGAAGCGCTCGAAGCCCGAGGTGTCGGCGCGTGGGTCGACTGGGAGGGCATTCCGCCGTCCGCCGAATGGTGGCGCGAGGTCTGCGCCGCCATTGAATCGGTTGATGCGTTCCTGTTCGTGATGAGCCCCGCTTCGCTCGCATCGAAGGTCTGCGCCGACGAGATCGATCACGCCGTGCGGCAGCACAAGCGTTTGATCCCGGTCGTCTGCCGCGACGTCGAGAGGTCGGTCGAGATCCCAGAGTCCCTGCGCCGGATCAACTGGATCTTTCTTCGCTCCGGCGACGATTTCATGGCCGGCGTGGCCAGGCTCGTCGCAGCTGTCGAGACCGACCTCCAGTGGGTGCACGCGCATACGCGCCTGGTCGAGCGCTCGGTCGAATGGCACTCGCGCTCGCGCGACGACAGTTTTCTCCTGCAGAAGAACGATCTTGCCGAGGCGGAACGCTGGCTCGCCCGCGGGCCCGACAAGGAGCCCAAGCCAACCACCCTGCAGACCGAGTACGTCATCGCCAGCCGCGTGGCCGCGACCCGCAGGCAGCGGCGGCTCACCGCCTACGCCGCCGCCGGTTTCGTTCTGGTCGCGGCCGGCGCGATTGCGGCAGTGATCGGATTCACGCGCGCGGAGCGACAGCGGCAGGAAGCCGAGCAGCGGGGCAAGGAAGCCCTCTCGCGCCAGCTCGCGGCGGAGGCGCGCGTCGACCTCGGGGTGGATCTCGGCAGTTCGCTCGCGCGCGCCGTGCGCGCGTGGCGCACGGAATCCACTCACGAAGCGGCGAGCGCACTGCTCGCGGTGTCGTACGAAGCCGCCGGCGCGACCCGGCTGCTGCGCGGACACGACGGATTGATCAACCAGGTGGCGTTCAGTCCCGACGGCAGGGTACTCGCCACCGGCAGCTTCGACACGACGGTGGTGCTCTGGGACGCTGCAACCGGCGCACCATTGCGCAGGCTCGCCGGGCACACGGGAGAGATCGCGCGCATCGCCTTCAGCCCCGACGGCCAGCGGCTCGCGACCGCCAGTGTCGACCAAACCGTGATCCTTTGGGACGCCGCCACCGGCGCGGTCGTGCATCGACTCGCCGCTCACGGCGGCGGGGTGTGGAGCGTCGCCTTCAGCGCCGATGGCCGGCGCCTCGTGTCGGCGAGCGACGACCGCACCGCGATCGTTTGGAACACGGACTCGGGTGCACCACTGCACCGGTTGAGTGGCCACGACGGAGGCGTGACGGGTGTCGCGTTCAGCTCGGACGGCAAACGAATCGCCACGGGAGGTGCCGACGCCGTCGCAATCCTGTGGGACGCCAATACCGGCGCGCGGTTGCATCGCCTCGAAGGGCACGCGAAGGGGTTTCTCCCCATCGTCACGCTGTGCTTCGTCGATGAAGGCCGCCGACTGGCGACGGCCGCGGCAAGCGACAAGGACGCTTTCCTGTGGGACGTGACGACTGGCAAGCGGGTCGCGCGTCTACAGGGGCACGACAAAGGTGTGGACTACGTCGTCACGAGCGCGGACGGCCGCCGACTGGCGACCGGCAGCGCAGACAACAGCGTGATCGTCTGGGATGCGGCGACCGGCGCGCAGTTGCGCCGGCTTGACGGACACCGCGCGACCGAACTCGTCTTCTCCGTGGCGGTGTTCAGCCCGGACGGACGGCGACTAGCGGTGCGGAGCGACACAAATCTTGCCCTGCTCTGGGACCTCGACACTGGCGCCGTGCTGCGCCGTTTCCAAGGGCACGGCAAGGAGTTGCTCAGCGGTGCTCTGAGCGCGGACGGTAAGTGGCTGGCGACCGGCGGCTCGGACGGGACGGTGATCCTTTGGGATCTCGAGAGGGAATCGCCGCTGCGCCGGATCGAAGTGCCGACGAAAGGCGTCCCGCGGGGCGTGTTCAGTCCGGATGGCCGTCGGTTCGCCGTCGAGAGTGGCAACCTGGCCGTCCTCCGAGACGTGTCCACGGGCAAGGTGGTCCGGGAATTCGACCACGGGGGGCCAGTGTCCCGCGTCGCATTCAGCGGCGACGGAACGCAGATCGCGACAGCGAGCCTGGACTTGGCGCTGTGGGACGCCGAAACCGGCGCCGCGCTGCGACGATTCAAGGGCCACACCGATGCCGTAGCCGCGGTTGCGTTTAGCCCCGATGCAACCCGTCTGATCACCCAGACTTTCGCCGGCGAGAGCGTCGTGTGGGACGTCGCGGCGGGCGCGGCGGTGCGCCGGGTCGAGAAAGCTTCGCACGGGATCGCGCACCAAGGACTCAGCCCCGACGGCAGGCATTTCGCGCAGGTGACCCGGGACAACGCGATCGTACTGTGGAGCGCCGACCGTGACGTACCTTTGCATCGCCTGGCCCGGAACGGCGAAACGGTGTTCAGTGTCGCCTTCAGCCGCGACGGCACACGCTTCGCCACGGCCAGCCTCGACCGGACGGCGATCGTATGGAATATCGCGAACGGAGCCGTCGTGCACCGCCTCGTCGGTCACCGCGACGGCGTCGAGGATGTCGCCTTCAGCCCCGATGGACGATGGGTCGCCACCGCGGGCCGCGACAATGTCGCCATTCTATGGGACGCGCAGACGGGACAGCCGGTCCACCGGCTCGCGGGGCACACCGACACCGTCAAGACCGTCGCGTTTGGCCATGATGGGCGGCAGCTTGCGACAGGGAGCGCGGACAAAAGCACGATCCTGTGGAACGTGGCGACCGGGAGAGCCCTGCACCGGCTCGTCGGACACCGGGACGGGGTGGTGCACGTCGTCTTCGCCTCCGACGGCATGCATTTGGCGACGGGTAGCTATGACGGCAGCGTGATCCTCTGGAACATCGACCTTGCATCGCTCGTACAGCGCGCTTGCGAGATCCTCGATCCGCGAATCGCCTCCGACGGCTGGATGCGAGTCGTCCCCGATCGACCGTACCCGGTGTCCTGTGGAGAGCTCGATCGGCTCGCCGCCCGCGGGGTACCGCCACAGCGCCGCAGGCGAGGAATAAGCGCAGCTGCGAGCTTCGTGGGGACCCATGCCTCGACGACCTCTACGCTATTTCGCGGCACGCCAGCGGCAACGCTTTCATATATGATTCCACCCCTCTGTTCACTACAACCCCGACGGATCCCCGTTGCAAACCGATACCACTAAGTTCAGCCGCAAGGCGCAGATCGACGCTCTGCTTCTTAAACTTCCCGGTGTAAGCGCAAGAAAAATCAACGACCTTGACGGCTACTTCGTTAGCGACAAAATGTTCGCCTGCATCAGCGGCGACGGCGTCGGACTGCGCCTGCCTGCTACCACCGCGACCGAATTACAGTTCTCAAGGAACGATGTCGTCCCATTTCAGCCCGGCGGTATGGCAAGTACAAGGGAATGGATACAGATCAATTGCGCTGATGCGACCGAATACGAGAAGGATCTCCCGCTGTTTCGCGCCTCGCTCGAGTTCGTGAAAGCCGGCCGCACCCGCTAGGCCCGCTCCTCTAGAGCACGACCGGCTGCTCAGGGTCGGTAGCCGCCGGTCGAGCCCGTCCACTCCCGACCACGGGCGGCCGCAGGAGGTTACACTCTGTCATCGGCTGGAGGGCCCAAAGTCGATGCGCCGCACCGCAGCG